>Ga0070741_10016937_pt1 | contig 12052 bp, 7 predicted proteins | sample Coa_R1_4_FD_66440 | JGI IMG/M metagenome (GOLD analysis project Ga0070741, IMG submission 66440) | Surface soil microbial communities from Centralia Pennsylvania, which are recovering from an underground coalmine fire - Coalmine... | ecosystem: Environmental > Terrestrial > Soil > Unclassified ...
TAATCGCGAACTCACGCGCAAAGGGGCGGTCTGGCAGGCAGAGTCGCTCGATCATGTTTTGCGGTCCTCGGAAGGACTCGATGCCAAGGTAGATTATGTTCTGCAGAATCCCGTACGTAAAGGCCTAGTCAAGGATTGGCGGGACTATAAATGGGTGTGGCAAAGGCAGCATCAAGCTGTGGCCGAAATGCAGATTGATAGGGCACGGATCGTGTAGCCCCGGACGCCTCGTCCGGGGTTGCACGCGAAGCGCGCAATTTTGCGCCTCCAGATGCGCTTATTGGAAAGAAATTACGCCTCTCACGCTCGCTTCGCGAGCGGGGCGGACGAGGCGTCCGCCCCTACACGATTTATTTTTCGTACAACAGCACTCCCTCCGCCTTCTCGGAATCCACCGGGCGGTAGAACAGCTTGTTGTCTTCCAGGAAGACCTCAATAAACGCCGGGCGCGTAGTGATCGTGCCCTGGATCAGCGCCTCGGACAGGGGGTCTTCAATGTACTTCTGCAGCGCTCTGCGCAGCGGGCGCGCGCCGTAGCTGCGGTCGGTCAGAGTCTGGTTCAGGATCCATTTCTTGGCATCGTCAGCCACGGTCACCGTGATCGACTTCTGCGCCAGGTTCTGATTGAGCTGGTTGACCATGAGCTCCAGAATCTGGATCAGGTCGTTCTCGCCCAAAGCGTTGAAGATGATGATTTCGTCGAGGCGGTTCAGGAACTCGGGGTTGAAGGTGCGCTTTACCTCGTTCTTGACCAGTTCCTCGACCTTATCCGCGATGGCATCTTCTTTCGTCGACTGGAAACCCAAGCCTTCGCGCTTCTGAAGGTGCCGGGCGCCAATGTTCGACGTCATGATGATGATCGTGTTCTTGAAGTCCACCGTGTTGCCGAGACCATCGGTTAACTGCCCATCTTCAAACACCTGCAACAGGATGTTGAACACGTCGGGATGCGCCTTCTCGATTTCGTCCAGCAGAACGACCGAGTACGGGGCCCGCTTCACGCGTTCGGTAAGCTGACCGCCCTCTTCATAGCCGACATATCCCGGAGGCGAACCGATCAGCTTCGAGACCGAGTGCTTTTCCATGAACTCGGACATATCGAAGCGCACCAGAGCCTTCTCGGTGCCGAACATGAACTGCGCCAGCGTGCGCGCGACCTCGGTCTTGCCCACGCCCGTGGGTCCGAGGAACAGGAATGAGCCGATGGGCCGGTTCGGATTCTTCAGGCCGGCGCGGGAACGGCGGATGGCTCGAGCCAGCGCGCTGATCGACTTGTCCTGCGAGATGATGCGCTTGTGCAGTTCTTCTTCGATGCGCAGCAGCTTCTGGGTTTCTTCTTCCTTGATCGAGGTAATGGGCACGCCGGTCCACCGCGAGACGACATCTTCTATGTCCTCGCGGTTGACCACTCCCGTGGAAGACTCGTCGAGATGGTATTTCTCGCGCAGGGCGCGCAGGTTCTCGCGCTCCTTGCGTTCTTCGTCGGAGTAAAAACGTGCCTTCTCGAACTCGTGGTTCGCGATGGCGTTTTCCATGCGGTGCACGATGAACTTGATGCGCTTCTGCACTTCCGTCAGCTCTTCCGGCAGCGAAGTCTGGCGGAGCTTCACGCGAGCTCCCGCTTCATCCACCAGGTCGATCGCCTTGTCCGGCAGGAAGCGGTCCGGAATGTAGCGGTTCGAATGAGACACCGCGAAGTTGATCGCATCGTCGGTATAGGTGACGGCGTGGAACTTCTCGTAACGGTCTTTGATGCCGAACAGAATCTTGATGGCGTCGACCTCGTTCGGCGGTGGAACTTTCACCGCCTGGAAGCGCCGCTCGAGCGAGCGATCTTTTTCGATCGATTTGCGGTACTCACCAGGAGTGGTCGCGCCAATGCACTGAATCTCCCCTCGAGATAGAGCCGGCTTGAGAATATTCGCGGCATCGAGCGAGCCTTCGGCCGATCCGGCGCCCACCAGCGTGTGCAGCTCGTCGATGAAGATGATGGAATTCTGCGACTCCATCAGCTCCTTCATGATGGTCTTCAGCCGCTCTTCGAACTGGCCGCGGTATTTGGTTCCGGCAACAATGAGCGAAAGGTCGAGAGCCAAAATGCGCTTATCCGCCAGGAACGACGGGACTTCACCGTCCGCGATGCGCTGAGCCAGACCCTCGACGATGGCCGTCTTGCCCACCCCGGGTTCCCCAATTAGAACGGGATTGTTCTTAGTGCGGCGGCACAGAATCTGGATCACTCGATCGACCTCACCCTCGCGTCCCACAAGGGGGTCCAGCTGGCTATCCATGGCCGCCTGCGTCAAATCACGCGAAAACTCCGCCAGCAGCGAACTTTCCCGCTGCCGCTGCGGCTGAGTCTTCTCCTGCGTCGTCCGGGCCAGTTCTTCGCGGATGGTCGATAGGCGCAGCCCGCGTTCATGCAGGATCTCCGCCGCAAAACACTTCTCTTCTCTTAACAGTCCCAGGAGCAGGTGCTCAGTCCCGATGTGCCGGTGCGAAAGCCGCTCCGCTTCCTCCGCCGCATAGGCCAGAACGCGTTTGCATTCATTGCTTAACGGGAGATCAACCGAAGTCGAGACTTTCTCGCGAATCGTGGTGTGCCCCTCGATCTGCTTGCGGATCGACTCCACCGAGGCGTGCGATCGCAGAAAACGATTGGTCAGGGCCTTGTCTTCGCGCAGCAAACCGAGCAGGAGGTGTTCGGTCTCAATATAGGGAGAGCCGAACTGGCTGGCTTCGTAGCGTGCAAAAAAGATGACGCGCCTGGCTTTCTCCGTATAGCGTTCAAACATAATGCCCTTCCCTTGAACCTTCCTGGTCGGACTGCTTGTCCACCGACCCGCTGAGAAACTACTCGGCCCTGGCTTCTTTAACTATTATGCAATCAAAGGGCCAGGAAACCCAAGAACAGAAACCTTATTCCTACTCTTTGATCACGTTACCGAAGGAATTCCACCCCTCGGAATATCTTCCAACTTTGCTGCACTTTCTCCGACTAATCTTGCTCCTGCCAGTCGTTCGTCGTGCGGACTGCGTTTCTCACGCCGGCAGCGACTCCGGTTCGATCTCTTCCACCTTCCCTCGCTGCAGCCGTAATACCCGCTGGCAGCGCCGGGCGAAGGACAAATTATGCGTGGCAATCAGGGAGGTGAGTTGATGCTCGCGATGTAGCCGCGCAATCAAAGCGAAAACCGCTTCCGCCGTCTGGCCGTCCAAGTCTCCTGTCGGCTCATCCGCCAGCAACAACTTGGGCCCGGTGATGAGTGCGCGAGCCAATGCGACCCGCTGCTGTTCACCGCCGGAAAGTTCCCCGGAGCGATGCTGCGCCCGCTGCTCCAGTCCGACCTCGCGCAACCAGCGTAGCGCTTCCGGTTCGACCTGCTGCCAGCCCTGCCCTCTCATCAGCAATGGCATGGCAACGTTTTCTGCGGCCGTGAACTCCGGCAGCAGGTAATGGAACTGCCATACAAAGCCGGTCTGGCGATTGCGGAAATCGGCGGCTTCGTCGTGGGACAACGAATTCACGCGCAAGTTGGCGCAGTATACGTCACCTGCGGAAGCACGATCAAGCGCGCTCAGGATGTGCAACAAGGTACTTTTCCCCGCGCCCGATTCCCCCACGATGGCGAGCATTTCTCCTCGCTTCACCTCGAACGACAGATTCTCAAAGAGCACCAGGTCCGATTCGCCGGACCGGAAGACCTTCTTCAGGCCTTCTACGCGAAGCATTAAATCCTCGTTCGTTAGATGCATGCCGCATGTCTTTCGTTCCACAGCGCTGCCCGGCTCGGGAATCGGCGATTTCAACCTACAGTTCCCCCCGTAGGCCAGAGCACCGCACTCCGCTGCCGGACTCGCGTCCTGGCAAAAACTCTACCTTTCGCCGTGCCACCCTCATGTGATTAGAATCACCACAGTTGCGCGCAATCCTATTCATAGCGCAAGGCCTCGGCCGGCAAAATCCGGGCTGCCGACCACGAGGGGTAGAGCGTTGCCACAAACGAAACCAGGAGGGTGAACAGGGCTACCCACGCCCCATCCACTATACGCGGCGCGAAGGGGACGTAGTTGATCGAGTACACCTCGGGAGACAGGGAAATGACATGGTATTGCCCTCCGGCGTAGGAGATGGCATACCCCAGCACCAGCCCGATGGCAGTGCCGACGACTCCGATCAGGACTCCCTGCGCTATGAAGACATTACGCACCTGCGTCTTTCGGGTGCCCATCGACATCAGGACTGCGATGTCCTTTGTCTTTTCCATGACCATCATGATGAGGCTGATCAGAATGTTGAGTGCAGCCACAAACACGATAAGGCCGATCGTAATGAAGGTGACCAGTCGCTCCAGACGCAGGGCATGGAACAGCGCCTTGTTCTGCTCCATCCAGTTGGTCGCCATGAAGCCTTTCCCCGCCGCGTCTTCGAGTTGGTGCGAGATTGCGTCGGCTTTATAGATGTCGTCCACCTTGAACTCCAGGACCGAGATCAGGTTGCCCAGCCCGAATAGTCGCTGGGCATCGGAAAGCCGCGCGAAGGCCCATCCTGAGTCATAGTCGAAAAAGCCGGAGTTGAAGATTCCCGCTACGCGAAAGCGGGTGTATTTCGGCACCGTTCCGAACGGCGTCAGTTCCCCTTGCGGGCTGGTGACCATGACCACGGAGCCAACCTTCGCGCCCAGATTGTCGGCCATCTCCTTGCCCAGAACAATGGGAGGCATGGCCGCCACGCGCTGGTTTACGCCCTCCAGCGAGTCCGGCGATTGGTCGCTGCCTTGTGTAGGCGCGGCCGAGCCTGCCCTGAGCGCAGTCGAAGGGTCCGCCCTCGCCGCAGGCGATTTCGTGACCGACGCATCCCCCTCGAGTGCAGCCGCCGATCCCTCCTTGACTGAATTCAGCAAGTCCCCAACCTGCCGTTCGTACCGGGGGATCATTCCCTTGAGAACCGCGCCGCGAGCCCGCGGCCCGCGGGAGATCAGAACCTGCTCGAAAATTGCGGGCGCGGCCGCCACCACGTGCGGCTGCCTGGAAAGCCGGTCCAGGAGCGCGGGCCAGTCGCGAATGCCATCATCGGCAATGCGTTGCAGGCTGATGTGCGACGTGGAACCCAGCAAGCGCTGCTGCAGGTCCTGGCGAAACCCGTTGTTGATGGCCAGAGCGACTACCAGAGAGGCGACTCCTGCCGCCACTCCCAGCATCGAAATGCCCGTGATGATCCCCAGAAATGCCTGGCGGCGCTTGGCTCGCAGGTAGCGGGATGCGATAAAGAGTTCGAAGCGCATAGGGAAGCAGGACAACCGGATTATACCGACGTACCTGTCAGAGATGCGCCTTGGGGAACACGGCTCCCACCGTAAGGCGATATCTGGTGAACGTTTCTCCGAATCGTCTCTCCAGTTCCGCGTCTTCCATCCTTATCATCACGGCGCCGGTGGAGACGGCGAAAGCCGTCAGAACCCAGCAGACCAGCAGGCCTGTGCCGATGCTCCATGCCACCATCTCGCAGAGGTGTCCCAGATATACAGGGTGCCGGACGCGTGCGCGTATCCCGGCGGTTACCAGGCGGTGCTCGCGATGGTTGGGCAGGACTTCGGGGAGACCTCCAAGTTGTGCCCAGCTGAAATGTGCTCCTGCCCGGGAATAAATGAAGATTCCCAGCACGAACAAGCCTGCTGCGGGAATCCAACTCCACAGGGTCGTGTAGATGGCCACCTGCCGCCACGGACCCGTAAGGGCTGCCACGCCAATCCACATGGTGATCCAGGCCGGTACCAGCACTCTGAAAGGCGAACGCACGCGGGCCCGCCAGCGATGCGCCCGGGGATGCACCATCAGCCAGAACGAAGGAATAGTCGAGTACACCACGCAGGCCAACCATCCTGCGGTGCCAAGAACCTGCATGGATCAATTCTAGTGGAGGGGCGGACGCCTCGTCCGCCCGCGAGCGAAGCGAGCCTGTGTATGGTCGACGACAAGCCAGGGAAACCGCTATCAAGCACCCCACATCGCGCGCTTGTGCGCTCGACCCCCGGGACGAGGCGTCCGGCGCTACACCTCCACGGGCTGCGGGGCTGGTAGCCCATAGGTCACCTACCCGATTCCGCCCTGAAGCGCGATAATGTCAAAATGGCACGTGCTTTCCTGACTGACAATTGGCTTCCGAAGTCCGTCCTTTGCCTTAGAACTTACGACCGTCATAAGCTCCTGCTTGACCTGATCGCCGGAGTCACGGTTGGACTGGTGGCCCTGCCGCTGGCCATGGCATTTTCCATTGCTTCCGGTCTCACCCCGCAGGCAGGGATCTACTGCGCAATTGTCACCGGTTTCTTGATCTCCGCGCTGGGCGGATCCAAAACACAAATCGGCGGCCCCACCGGCGCGTTTGTAGTCGTCGTCGCTGGAATCGTCGCCGTCCATGGCGTCGATGGCTTATTCATGTGCACGGTGATGGCGGGCGTCCTGCTGGTCATCATGGGCATCACCGGTCTCGGTACGGCGGTGAAATTCATTCCGCGTCCGGTCGTAATTGGGTTCACCAACGGCATCGCCGTGCTGATCGCCAGCACCCAGGTGAAAGACTTCTTCGGACTGCATCTCGACAAAGTTCCAGGAGTCTTCTGGCTTCGCGTGCAGGCTCTGGCTGCGGCCTTCCATACCCTCTCGTTCGAAGCTACCGCTCTGGCGGCCTTCACCCTGCTGACGCTGATCATCTGCCGCAGCCTTTCCTCCCGCATTCCCGGTCCAATCGTGGCGCTCCTGCTGGCAACCGGCGCCGTATATTTTTTCAAGCTGCCGGTGGATACGATTGGAACGAAATTCGGCGGAATTCCTGGCGGCCTACCCCACTTGCAGATTCCCAGATTCCGCGTCGACCTGATCCACGGATTGCTCGGACCTGCATTCACCGTGGCCATGCTGGGCGCGATCGAATCACTGATGTCGGCGGTGGTTTCCGACCGCATGAGCAATGACCGGCACAATCCCAACGTCGAACTGCTCGGGCAGGGCATCGCCAACATCTTCTCGCCCATGTTTGGCGGGTTGCCGGCGACCGGGGCCATCGCGCGCACGGCAACCAATATTCGCTCCGGAGCCCAGTCTCCCATCGCCGGAATGATCCATGCCCTCACCCTCCTCTGCATCCTGCTGTTTGCCGCCCCGCTCGTCAGTTACGTGCCTATGGCGGCATTGGCCGGCATCCTGATGGTGGTTGCTTACAACATGGGCGAGTGGCGCGAGATCCCGCAGTTGCTGAAGCTCACCAAGACCGATATCAGCATCTGGCTGGTCACATTCGCGCTGACCGTGTTCGCCGATCTGACGGTCGCGGTGGAAGCAGGCATGATCTTGGCCGCGCTGCTATTCATCAGCCGGGTGGCTTCGACCACCACGGTCTCTCAGGTCACTGATGACTACGTCGAAGATGGCCGCGTACACATCCTGCAGGACAAAGACATCCCTTACTATGCCACCATCTTCCGAATTCACGGCCCATTTCTTTTTGGGGCCACCGACAAGATTGCCGCCGTCACGGAAAATCTTCACAAGCTTCCGCCTGTGGTAATCCTGCGCTTGCGGAATATGACTGCTCTGGATGCCACCGGCCTCTTCGCCATCGAGGAGATCGCGAAACAACTGCACGCCAGCAAGCGCACGTTAATTCTTTGCGGCGCGCGGGAACAACCTGCGCAGCTGATCCATCAGGCCGAATTCGCCGAGGTCATCGGCCAGGAAAATATCTGCGAAAACGTGCAGGAAGCTCTACGACGCGCGGAAGAAGTGTATGAGCGCCTGGAACAGAAGTTCGTGGTGGCGAAAGCTTAACCCGGCTGTGGCTCCGGAATCTTAATGCACCCGGGTAATTCCGGGAAGACCATCGAACCCGGTATCGAAACTTAATATGCGCCCTATTCCGTGTTGCTCCATGATTGCGACATGCACAGCATCGCGGGCCGACAAGCCACCAGAATCACGGCTGACCCGCCGTGTATCCGCGCTCAATCTCGGCTAGCATCGAGGCAATGTCCGAGGTTGGCGACTCATGCTTCGCGGCGGCACGAATCGCCTCGATCTTCTTCTCCACGTCTCCTTCCGGCTGTTGGCGCCTTGCGTAAGCAAGAGCGCGGCGAACCCACTCCGCAATGGTTAGACCCTGCGCATGAGCGGCTCGCTGCACTTCCCGATACTCTGGATCCTGCAAAATAACCTGCAGTCGTTTAGCCATGTTCTGAGCTTAATGACTCATGCCGATGAGTCAACTTAAAAACGAAACAAATACGATGCCTTCACAAAGAACTGCCGCCCGTCATTGATATACCCGCGCCGGGTAGTCAAAATAGAATCCGTGACCGGGTCCACGGCCAATCCACGATTCAGATTCGCCAGGTCGCTGTTGTATCCCACATAAATCGCCGTTCCTGGGTGCACAAGGTAAGTAATAAGAAAATCCGCATTGAAATTCTTGGTCCGGGAAAGCGTACTGATCTCGGGATTCGACAGCACCGAGGCGTACTGCAGGATGACCCTGGCCGACAATGCGCGGGTAAACTGGTAATTCCACTTGCTGCGGAAAATATGATTCGTGACCGCCGTGAGGCTGGGCTGGTATTGCCGCACGTGTTCGAGCAGGTAGGCGTTGTCAATCCGCAGCCGTCCTGCGGCGTGGAAGGTCACCGTGAAATTGCCCTGGTCTTCGTGGCCCATACTCGGAGCCTGCCCCGCGACGGGATCGTAATTCACTCCCTTGCCGGAAACGAAGAATGCGCTGAAGTCCAATTCCTTGAGCCAGCTTGTGCCCGCCTCAATTCCCCAGAATGGCTGCGGAAACGCCGTCACTCGCGAGAGCGTGCCGTAATCCTCCGGCCTCAGGCGGACATCATCGTAGCCGAAGGGATGGAAGTTGATATAAGTGCTGCGCGCCATGTCAAAGCGGAAGCCAGGAAAGAAGAAATAGTCCAGCGCTGTGCCCCGATGGTCCCAGATGTTGAACTGCTGCAGGGTTGGACCGTAGGAGATCAGGAACTTCCCTTCCGGGCGGAAGTAATAGCTTGCCTTGACCGTCTGCGCGCGAACATCCACGCGGTTCACGAATCCGGTCTCCGTTACAAATCCCGGGCTGTAGTCGCTATAAAGGGACTGCAGGTTGAAATTGCGCCCGGAGCGCTCCAGATCGACCTTGTAGCCCGGCCCTGCGGAGTGTGTTCCGGTAACTACGTCCACGGTTGAACTGGTGACCGCTTGGGCCTGCAGACGCCAGTTCTGGTCGAGTTTGAGATTGGTGTCGATTCCGGCGACGCGGTTGTATCCCCCGCCGAACTCACGGCCGGTATAGGTTACGCCGATGGTCGATTGGTCGAGAATATCGCGGCTGACGCGTGCTATCGTGAAAGTCGCGCGCTCACCGCTGTGCGGATTGGTCAGCGGCAGTACTTCTCCGGGCGCCCGGTCATCGGTGGCCAGAACTCCTACCGCCCAGGGACCCGTCTTCCCGGTGAGGCGCAACCCGAACTCAGGATGCGCAATTCTTCTCGTGAACACCAGGTCGATCGGGCTGGTGAAGTAGTTGCTGTTCTCCAGGAAGAACGGCCGCTTCTCGGGAAAGAACACCTCAAAACGCTGGTTGACCGTAATCTGCGGCTGGTCCGACTCGATCTGGCTGAAATCCGGGTTGACGGTTGCGTCGAGAACGAAACTGTCATGCAGGATGAACTTGGCGTCGAGCCCGCCCTGAGGCTCCAGGGTCCGGCTCGCGAAAAACGGGTTGGACGGGTCCCGCTGATCGATATCGCGAAAGCCCCGCAGCAGGCCGTAGGGAGTCAGTTGGATATTCCGCACGCGCGACATCCGCAGTCCGGTCGCGCTGGCCGCCTGGTTGAAGCGCCCCTGGATCCGATTCGTAATTCGCGGCCAGAACAGATTCTCATTCGTGCGCGGGATGCTGCGGTTGAGAATAATCCTCCACTGCTGCGGATCTGTGTTGGGAAAGCGCAGGCTCTTGAAAGGGATCGTCATCAGCAGTATGTAACCCTGTCCGGTGAGGCGTCCGGCGGAATTCCAGACGGTATCGAACGACTGGTCAAACCCGCTGTAGTCGAGGGGAAGGCCATTCCCGATCGAGCCCTCGGTCCAGAGCGCGTCCCATTGGATGCCCAGAGGATTGGCGGCGAAGGCGTAGCCCCGCCGCGCATCGTTGAACGTGTCGATCATGATCTCGGCGGAATCGTCGGAGAAAATGTCTTCCCGCCTGGTCATGCGCGCTCGAATCTTGTCGGGCTCTTTGTCCCAGCACACGAATACCGCGTACAGGTTATGAGCGTCGTATCCCAAATAGGCGTCCGTATCTTGGCTGGGCGGCGCGCCATCCGCGGGTTCGCGTGCGATGAATCCTGAGACCTTGAGCATGTGCTCGGCCACATTCGAGGCGGGACGCATCCCTTCAAAGTCTGCCAGCGTCGGCGCGCCTTCGATGCGGGGAATTTGAATGGCAGGGGGTGCCGCAAATACGAGCGGCGGAAGCAGGAGTGAGGCAGCCCACAAAACAGCCGCCGGCAAACTGGACTTCCCTGGGATCACGAAGGCAAACAGCATTCTACACGGCGCCGGAACCTTCGACCATTTGGAACCGGACGCAGCCCTGTTGTCTCCTGTCACTTTGCGTTAGACGGGGGATGGCCTGGTTCGATATCTCCAGCCGGCTGCCTTCCAGGGTCACCCAATCGACCCAGCCAAGCCTCAGTAGCCTGTGGCCGTTCATTCCCATATATTCTTAATTTGAGGGCCTCCCTGTTCCGATGATCATCAACCTGGCCGAGCGCGCGCATAACCACAACTGGGAACTCGACCCGGTCATCCGCTCGCTGCTGGATACAGACTTTTACAAGCTGCTGATGCTGCAGTTCATTTGGAAGCATTTCCCCAAAACGCGCGTGACCTTTTCCCTGCTCAACCGCCATCCTTCGGTCCGCATGGCAGACGTCGTTCATATCGAAGAATTAAAGATGCAGTTGCAGCACGTGCGCGGGCGGCGCTTCCGCAAGTCCGAACTGGTGTGGCTCGCCGGTAACACTTTTTATGGACATCGTGGAATCTTTGAGCCGGCATTTCTGGAGTGGCTGGAACGCGACTTCCGATTGTCCGACTTTGAACTGCATGTGCGCGACGGGCAGATTCACCTCCGATTCGAAGGCACTTGGCCTGAAACCACCATGTGGGAACTGTACTCCCTGGCCATTCTGGACGAGCTCAAGACCAGGGCCCATCTCAAGACGCTCAGCGAATTTGGCCTGGATATTCTTTACGCCCGCGCCAAAACCAAGCTGTGGAGCAAGATTGTCCGCCTGCGTGGAGTCCCGGATCTGAGCGTTGGCGACTTCGGGACTCGGCGGCGGCACAGCTTTCTCTGGCAGGAGTACGTAGTGGTCGCCATGGCTGCCAACCTGGGCAGCAACTTCATCGGCACTTCCAATGCCTTCCTGGCTCACAAGCACGATCTGGAAGCCATCGGCACCAACGCGCATGAGATTCCCATGGTGCTGGCGGCGCTCGCCAGGGACGATGAGGAACTGAAGGCCTCTCAATACCGCGTCCTGGAACTCTGGCAGCAAACCTACGAAGGCGCCCTGCGGGTGATGCTTCCCGATACGTTTGGAACGACGCAGTTCCTGGAGGGAGCTCCGGATTGGGTCGCGGACTGGACGGGCCAGCGCGTGGACAGCAAAGATCCCTACGTCGCAGGGGATGAATACATCGCATGGCTGAGAGAGCGCGGAAGAGATCCGCGGGAAAAATTGCTGATTGCTTCTGACACGCTGGATGTCGATATCATCCTCGGCCTGCACGCCTATTTCGGCGGAGAGCTGCGGAAAGGCATGCGGCCGGCCGACTTCCAAAGCGCGGCCGACTTCTACGATCGCAGCAAGTGGACTCCGGGCCGCCGCATCCGCTTCAGCGCGGGCTGGGGCACTCTTCTGACCAATGATTTCCGCGGCTGCAATCCCAACGATGGCGCCGGATTTGATCCCATCAGCCTGATCTGCAAGGTTTCCAGCGT
>Ga0070741_10016938_pt1 | contig 12052 bp, 16 predicted proteins | sample Coa_R1_4_FD_66440 | JGI IMG/M metagenome (GOLD analysis project Ga0070741, IMG submission 66440) | Surface soil microbial communities from Centralia Pennsylvania, which are recovering from an underground coalmine fire - Coalmine... | ecosystem: Environmental > Terrestrial > Soil > Unclassified ...
GCGCAAAGTCATGGCCTACGATATTCCAGTAATCATTGGACCTTCCGGCCTGCTACCGACAGCGCCCGTGACTCTCAATGAGCAGTTAATTGCCAATGTCACCGCAGTGGAGCCCGGATACACCGTACTCCCCGGGAATCTCGTCGAGGACGTCTCCAGCACCGCAACCGCTGCGCTCGTCATCTGCGATCAGGCGAAAGTCGAGACGGTCAACTCGCTGACCCCGAACGGCGCCAATGTGCAACTGCTGGGGCAGCAGGGCGCCATGTTGGGCGTCAGGTATGGCCAGCCGACGAACACGTCCGTTCCGGTCGTCTTCACGTCACCCAATATCGGCTACATCATTCCGAAGGGTTTTCTCGTCGGAGACGGCACGCACGTCTACCAGCTCCAGGGCGGCGGCGTTATCGGCTCTGGCGGAACGTCGGCGCCCATCCCGGCGATCGCGATTCAGTCAGGACAGTGGTCAGTACCCCTCAATACGGTGACCCAGCTCCTGACGTCGGTCCCTAACACGATAACGCTCTCCGTCAACAATCCGACAGCCGGAACGCCGGGCAGTACGACTCCAGAGACGTGGTACTCGTACCGCAGTCGCGTGCAGCAGGCGAACCTCGCCGCAACGGTCGGCTCGCCGCGACTCATCAAAACCTATCTCGGCAATGTGGCCGGAACTCCCAGTAACCTGATCTCAGTGCAGCAGGCGGCCGGACTCAAGGTTGTCGTGGGCGGAAGCGGAGACCCTTACCAGATTGCCTACGCCATCCTCACGGGCGTGGGTGATCCGACCATCCTGGTGGGCTCATCGACCACTGCGCGAAACCGAACGGTCAGCCTGATCGATTACCCGGACACTTACAGTGTCATCTGTGTCGTGGCAGTTGCGCAGCCGGTCACGCTGTCGGTGACGTGGAACACGACTCTCGCCAACTTCACGGGAGGCTCAGCGTTCCCGTCTCTGACCCAGCAGCCGCTTGCGGACTATCTCAACGGTATCGCAATCGGCGGTGTGATCAACTTCCTCGAGATGCAAGCGATCTTTCAGAAGGCCGTTGCGGGCTTGCTGCCCGCAGCTCAACTGACAAGTTTGAATTTCGCGGCGACGATCAACGGCAGCGCCGTGACTCCTGCCGCGGGCACCAACTATGTCACGGGCGATGCGGAAGGGTATTACACGATATTGCCCTCGGCGATTAGCGTCACTCAGATCTGATCCATGCTCACCAAGATCATCCCTGCCTATGCATATAAGCAGTACGCCGATGATGACAACATCCAGGCGTTTTTCACGGCACTGAATGCCGGGACTCAGACCTACCTGGATTGGTTCAATCAGGTGGGACTTGCCTACTATCCCGGGTTGAAAGGCCCTCTGTTGGACTGGGTTGCTACCGGTCTCTACGGCATGGCGAGACCCCAGCTTGACCAGCAGGGCGCTCCGGCCATCGGTCCCCTCAACACTGAAGTGTTGAACGTGGACACGCTCAATACGTTCACGCCACCGACAGCGTCAACAGAATATGTGCTGAGCGATGATGTCTTTCAGCGCATCCTCACGTGGAATCTTTTCAAAGGCGACGGGAAGAATTTCAACGTGTTCTGGTTGAAGCGCCGCGTGATGCGGTTTCTCGTCGGGACCAACGGCATCGATCCCGATCCGGCCGGGGCGGGTTTCGTGGTGGGCGCCGAAGACACTTCGGCGATCGGAGTGCAGGTCGCGAGCGGGATTCTGACGGTGACCATCACGAAGGCGCGCCTCACGACCATAGCGCCATTCGTCACGACCCAGATTCTCAACCTGTTTGCCCTGATCTTCCCCGCGCCAGAGATTCTCGATTTGCCCGCGCGATATCAGTACGCCGTTACGCTCGTTTGAGGAAAGTCATGATGATCAATGCTCTGAAGCGGATTGTGCTCGCAGTATTTGCGACGGCAGTGGTCGTGTGCTTTGCGCCGCTGGGCCAGATCATGCCGCCCGCAGCCGCGGCGAATCTGCTGTTCACGAATAACGCCTCCACGACGCTCGCTTCGGCGATCACCAATACGTCGACCAGCCTGACGGTCGCAGCGAGCACCGGTTCGAAGTTTCCGCATCCAACCGGCTCGCAATACTTTCGAGCGACCATTGTCAAGAACGGCACGCCGAGCCAGTTCGAAGTTGTCAAGGTCGTTGCGGGGGGTAGCGGCGATACATTCACGATTCAACGCGCGCAGGAAGGTACAACGGCCCAGGCGTGGAGCGTCGGCGACTACTTCAACATTTTCATCACGGCCGCCGATATGGCGGACTTGCTGCAGGCGGATGATCTACAGATCCAATCCGGGAACTACGCGGTCGATTCGGGCACGATCAATGCCTACGTCGTCTCGCTCGCTCCGGCGCTCACTCAGCACCAGGTGGGGATGCCGATCAGGGTCAAGATCGCCAACACCAACACCGGTGCCTCTACCTTAAATCCAGGGCCAGGCCCAATCGCGATAGTCACTCCGGACAACCAGGCGCTGCAGCCGGGTAATCTTCAGGGCGGCGGCATTGCGACGTTCATCTACGACGGCTCGCACTATCAGTTGGTGACGCCTTTCAAGCCGATATTCAGCCAGATCGGAGGTCAGATCGGAACGGCGCAAGTACCTCTTTCCGCCGTTGCGCAGTATGCGCCCGTCATATTCACGAACGCATCGCTTACGGGAATACCAACCGCACCGACTGCCTCACCCGGCAACAGCAGCACCCAGATTGCAAATACTGCCTTCGTGGCATCGGCGATTTCCGGTGGAGTAGGCAGCACCGGCGGCTCTAATCCTTGGTGGGAGCAACGGCCGACCGGAATAATTGAGCAGTGGGGCACCTATACCTACACGACTCACACCGGTGCACATCTCATTTCCTTCGGTCGAACGTTTCCGGCCGAGGTTGAGACGGTAGTAATCACGCACGCCGCCTCCAACATCGGATGGGACACCTGGATTCAGGCGGGCACCGTGAATGCCAGCAATTTTCAGATCAACGACGACTCGCCGAACTTCAATACGGTGACGATCGAGTGGCGCGCGATCGGCCGTTGATCGCGCGAAAGATGCCAACCCCGGAAAGGAGCGCTTGCGTGCCGGAAGACCCTCAATTCACGCTCGGGACTCATGCAGCGCGACTAGACGCGCAGGATAAACGACTCGAGTCGATCGAGGAGAAAGTGGACAGGTTGATTGGCATGGCTGAGCGCGGACGAGGGGGGATCTGGGCATTCAGTTCGATCGCCGCAGTCCTCGGTGCAGCGGCAGGGCTCATCGTGGAATGGATTCGCAAATGACCGATCTCGGACGCCTCGAAACCGACACCGCCCTCGATGAGGGTGATAAGTCCGCACCTTATCTGGACACGCTGAAGCGCTGGAGCTTCGGACGCGGACGGTGTCTCGAGACGGCACCGTTGACCGGACCAGAATGGAAAGCACTCCTCGACAGGGGATACATCACCGTTTCATTGAGCCCGGCCGGGTCCGCGCTTCTGGAGGCGCGCCAGCTCGCCGCCATAGCCGCCACGCTGGAGCACGATTACGACTTCTGGCCGAAGCTCAACGACGCGCGGCAGAACGCTCTCGTGGAGCTCGCCTACCAGATCGGCGTCGCTGGAGAGCTTGCCTTTCACGACATGATCGCTGCTATCCGGGTAGCCGTTGTCGACAATAACTGGGTTCCCGTAGCGACGGCCGCGCTGCAATCCGACTGGGCGCGAGAGACACCGGTGCGCGCCAAGATTGTTGTCACACAGCTTTGCACAGGGCAGTTCGCATCAGGGAGATAGCAGTCGTGACCACAGCCGAAGTCCCGAGCCACATCTGCCCGCGACGTGCGGAGTCGTCTTTCGGACGCGCAACAGGCGCCGACACGTGGGGCAACGACGATACCTGCTCGTGGTGCGGGAGTCTCAATCCTGACATCCTTATGGCGCGTCTGGAAGCGGCCGACATAGAAATCGGGCCGACCGACAAAAGCTACAAAATCTACGTTCGCAACATCGGCGGCGCTTTATTCAAGCAGACCTTCCGCGATTGCTTCGAGAAGCCTTGGGCCGGCGCACGGAAAAAGCCGGAATGTACCGGTCCTGGGGATTGTACACATTGGACCACGCGAGAGACGAGCGAGACGAAATTCTATTTACAACATCTCTCGCCTGAGCAGCGGACGCGATTCATTGATCTTTACAACGAAAAGCGCATGAAGCTGGGCTATCCGGGGTACTTCTACGTGCGGCCATTCTTCTGTGAGTGATTCGACCGAGAAGCCCCAGCAGGGCCGCCGAAAGGCCAACTACATCGGCGCTCCCGCCTGTTTCGCGCTCGAGCAAGCCTGCCAGCATCTTTGCGAGGCCTTCGGACACTACGGTTGCTATCAGGTGGGCTCATCCCTTGAACGGCCCGATTGGCGCGACGTCGACGTCCGCTACATTCTGCCAGACGAGGAGTTCGCCAAGCTCTTTCCCGATGCGGGAGACCATTGGGAGTTTGATCCGCGCTGGCTACTGCTGACCACCGCGATATCAGATTGGCTGCGCAAACAGACCGACCTGCCGATCGACTTTCAATTCCAGCCGCAGACGCACGCGAATGCGCGACACAACGGGCCGCGGAATGCGGTCGGTATGCGAATCGCGAAGCAACACGTGACGCAAGACTCACAGGAGTAGCTCATGGCAGACGCCACTAAGACCCGTAGCGAGATGATCATGGCGACCCTGATCGCCGCGTCGCTCTCCCCGAAGCTTGAGAAACTGACAGGCATGAAGATCGATGCAACGGACGTGTTGTATTGGTTCGGTGTGGCGGGTTATTTCCTGCACCAGGGCCTCGCGGTCTTCATGCTGTATTTCCCCCCTCCGACAAAGTCAACAGCCGTCCCTTCTTCGTCATCCTCACCCATTGGAGACTCAACCCATGTTGTCCCTCAAATTTATGCCTCTGCCCCGTCGACTGTCACTCGCAGCGGTGGCGACGTTCCTGTCACTGAGCCTGCTAAGCAGTCTTAGCGGCTGCGCGACAGTCGAAGGCTGGTTCTCGAACCCGAATTCGACGGCAGCCGTTCAGACCGCCACGACTCTCGCCGTGGGCGAGGCGGTGCTCACCGGCAAAGACGCGGCAGCTCAGAAGCAGATCGCTACTGACATCGTCACTATCACGAAGGGCGTACAGGGCGTATTGAATGGCGACGCGACGACGGTTGCCTCGCTCGTTGCTCTGGCGGCAGCCAAGGTGGCTGATCTGCATCTCCAGCCGCAGCAACAGCTCGCCGCCAATACGCTACTGGCATTCGTATCCAGTGAATTGCAGGCGCGCGTGGGGGCGGGGGTGCTCAAGCCCACTGACCTCGTGATCGTCAATCAGTTTGCTGGCTGGGTGATCACTGCCGCGACGCCCTACGCAGGCTGACCGTGTTCCTGACGAATGTAGGCTTGGTGCCGATACCGGACCGTCCCGACCTGTGGTGGTTGGACGGTCCGCTATCGTACAAAACCAAGTCGGGAATCATCGTCACGGCACCGCGGGGCCTGATCTCGGATGACGCATCGATCCCGAAGCTGTGCGACTGGATTCCGGAACTGGATCGGCAAGGACTGAGTCGCCGGCCCGGCCTGATTCACGACGCTGTCTATTCAATGGGCCGCGAAAAGGGCAAGAACTTCGCCGACGAGCTACTCCGCGAGATGTGCATCGCCGAGGGCATGGATGAGTTCTGGGCCGGCGTGATCTACGAAGCCGTGCGCGACTTCGGCCAGAAGGCCTGGGACAGCGATGCCAGTGCCGAGACCCAGATCGGCCAGGAGGGCTCGTTCATCGATCGCGCCTCTTACGATGCCTTCCTGAAAGGTGGAGCGAAAATCTACTCATGAAGCGCTGGCTACAATTGATCGCGCTGCTCGTCGCCGCGGCCGTCATGTCCCCGGCATTCTGCCAAGATGCTCCATCGGCCCCGCAACAAGGTGTTCCGGCCGGGCAAAAGCTGGCACCGATTGTCAATTTCGGATTCGTTGGGGGCATGTTGGTGGTGCCCTTCAAGTTCCATCCGAGCGATCATTCGTTGACCGGCGGCGGTACGGCGGCCGGCTATGTCGGATGGAGATCGTCCTGGATGGGGCTGACGGTTACGCCAATCGTCTCAGCCGGCCTTTCGTTGTCCGATGCGAGGTATGGCACCGGGTTCAGTGTGGCCAGCGGCCTGATCGGCTCGGTGGCGAATAGCCCGATCCACTTCGGCCTTGTCGCTGGTACCGATTGGTACGCCAAGTCGTTGCAGTATCCCTACGACGGCAAACTCTGGCTCGCTGTAGAGGTCGGTTATAACTTTTCTCAGTGATGACGCACGCGTATTTTGCTACTGATACGCTCCTACCATTTTAACACCCTCCGAAACATCACCTCCGGATCAATGCCCATCTGTTGGGCGAGAACAATAAACTCCGCGACGGTGATCGCCCTTCTTCCTTTCTCGATGTTGCTCATGATATCCACTGTCCAAGCCATACGCTCTGCAGCAGTCGCCTGATTCAGACCTTTGTCCTTTCGGCTGCCTTGGATCGCTACCTGTACTGAGTGTCTCCACTGACTGATCAGCTTCTCGATCTTCTTCGCCCGAATTTTCCGTTTTTCGTCTTCGTTCACAGCGGACGTCCGCCCATTGAAAGGTTGCCGTCCTTCTACGTAATTCCATAGTGCACCGCGTAAATCGGCCCCGAAGGGCTGAAAATCGCAATAGGCTGCCGAAAACGGTAATCTATGTGGACTGCCAGGTTTTTTGGTTGCGCTGCAGCACAATAATGAGAGCAGATTTCTCCTTGAGAGGTACATTCTTCCGGAGGCGCGGCGCGACCCTCACCAGCGAGTCTCCCGGATGGAGATACGTAAGGGACAACGAACATGAACGACGTCGACCGGTACCAGGCGTATGAGCAGGAACGCCAGAGCTGCGCCAAAGAGCTGACGGGAGTGATCGAGGATTTCACGCACCGATACCCCGCAGGCGTGGTCTTGGGAGCCCTGGCCGAACACTTCGGCGCCGGCTGTTGGGCGCTGATGCAGAACGGGCGATTCACGCCAGAGTTCGTTCGTGAGCTCCTCCAGTTTGTCGAAAAATTGGCGTTTCACACGGACGGCCCGGAGCCTGCGCTGCAGCCGCCGGGCACACATGGCGGCCAGGAGCACTAGCGATGGATGGCATACAGGGTTCTGGGATTGCGCTTGCTGAGGGACCCGCCGGTTGCATTACGCTCTGGGTATGAAACGAGGACGCGGACGGCGATCGAGCTTTGATCCCTTGGCTCCCACCTTGCAGGAGACATGGCTCGTGGCTCGAGACACGTTTGGGAACGTGCAGATGACCCGGGGCCCGGATGGGGAACTGAAGCCGGACATCATTCCCCTTGCGCCTGGGACTGATCTTCGACGTGTGCTGAGCGATGCGAGGGAAGCGCGCATCCGCGATGGGTGTCGAGCGAGCCCGATCGGGTATCGAGCAGCGTTCTTCTTCTGCTACTTGGGTGACGGCGATCAGAAACTCTGCGTGCAAATCGAGCGGCGTGACCCGTCCGCACCTCGGCCGCTGGGCCATAGCTCAGCTACCTACGTCAGAGATAGGGGCTGATCGGAAATCGGTGAGCCGTTTGGCTTCAATGACACACCCGGAGGGCCTCGGGATCTCCCCCCTTATTCAAGCCTTGAGTCTGGGGAAACAATGACTGATGACAGGCTGTTGGGTTAATGCAATCACGAATCCTTGCCTTTTCGCAGCAATCATGCGCAACTGCGCTAGTACGCGGCCCGGATTGACCGGAACCCTGTACGAAGTTCACAACGTGAACGAGTAGGTAATCTCGTGAGTCCAGTCGAATCGACCAGCGGCCCCAAATCAGAGGCAGCCCACATGAACACGACCCCGAACAAGCCCGACATGGAACAAACGGACGTTCCGGAAGATAACCCCGAGGCTGAATTACTGGAGGTAGGTACTGTTTCGGAAGAGACGAAAGGCGGTTTTTTCGGAAACTACCTGGAGCCCGGCGGCGGGTTTCAGACGCATCCTTGAGCTTAGACGATCGAGGCGGTGACGACGCGGTAGCACCTGGGCGTTACCGCGCTGTCACCACGTTTTCGTTACGGCGGCCGTGATCACGCGTCCCAGGCCCTGAAAATTGTTTGCATCGTAACCGGAACTGGAGTCGGAGAACGGAGGACTCTGGTTGAAAATGTTTACCGCATTGAGTGAGAACACGATACCGTCAAGCGATCGAGGACCTTGCGGAATGCTGTAGTGAAGCTGCAGATCCAGGGTAGTCAAAGAATCCACATGCGGCAGCAGTGCGCTATCCGGGTTCCGATAGCGATTGGTAAAGTTCACCGCAATATCAGTCCCAAATCCTCTCTTCTCATCGCGATGTGACTGCCATCCTGCGGTTGCTCGAAGTCTCAATTTGAGCTGATTGCCGAAACTGTTCAGGATTTCGACTCGCGGCGATGTGTTTGTCGCCGACTGGTCAAAGTGAAACAGATAGCTACCTTTCAGGCCAAAATCGAAGCTGTCGATTGTTTGGTGCGCATCTAGGTCGAGGCCGGAGACTGTGGTCTCCGAAAGATTGGCAAGACGGATATCAACGATCGCTGCAGGTGAGCTTGCCAGGCACTGTAAGCGCGACCCGAGATAGTCGGGGCGATTGCACACTGCGGCGATCTGCGCAGGTGTCGGATTTCGCGTGATGAAGGAAGCCCATTCATTCTCTTGGACCAGAATCGCATACGGGTTTGCTGCGGCCGGTGACGCGATCTGATCCCGGTAGTCGACTGAGAAATAGGTCATTGAAATCTTAAGTCCTGGGTCCGCGTTTGGCACCAGGTCGACCCCTGCAGTCCAGGTGATTGCGGTCTCCTGCTTGAGGGCGGGATTATTTCCCTGCATCCCAAGCACCGTCGACCGCCCTGTGGGCGACTTTGGATCCGGCAGGACGGCGGCGGATGAGACGTTGTTGCTGTCGTCGCGGAGGTCGTCAAGCGTTGGAGCGCGATACGAGCGGCCCCAGCTCGCGCGCAACTTCACCCAGTCGAACGGTGACCAGCGGAGCCGGATCTCAGGATTCGCCGTGTGTCCAAAATCGCTGTAGTCGTCGTATCGAGCCGCAATATCGGCCTCGAGACGTGATGCTGCTTTAGGGCGTTGCGAATCCCCAAGAATCGGGATTAGCAGCTCCGAGAAGGCCGAATTGATGTGTCGGCTATATCTCACCATTGCCGTACCGTACGGCTCTCCACCAGTGTGATCCAGAGTTTCTTCGCGGTGTTCGATACCGGCCGCGAGTTTTGCCGCGCCCGCTGGCAGTTCCCATACGGGACCGTCCGCGACGAGCCTCGCGTCCTGGACCACTGAAAGGGCGCGTAGGCGTAGCTGGCCGCGGATTGACGCGAGTGCGCTCGGACTCGCCTGGCCGAACGCATCAAATGCCGCCGTCGGATCGGTACTTGCCAGTGCATTGGCGACCGCGGCCCGATCCGCAAAATTGTAGTTGGTATCTACGAGCGCTTCGCGCCCATATGACTCAGTCAGCACCGCCTTCCAATCCTCCACAAACTTGAACCTCGCCCCGACTGTGCCCATGTAGTTCTCGGTGTAGGCTCCGAAGGCCGCAGCCCCTAATGTCCGTAGGAAGCTGTGAGAGACTAGAGTAGTCCCGCCAAATGGGTTAAAGGGATTCGCGGTGGGCACGACCAATATCTCCCTGTCCGGGAAATCGTACGCGACTGTACTCCGCTTCGTGAATCGCCCCTCCACAAATAGCTCGACAGTGTCGAGCATCTGTTGCGAAACTGACGTATAGAAGGCATGAGAGGTTCGCTGCGGAAACATCTCGTCCTGCGCAAACTGGTTCTCTAGGTTGATTGTTGATGAAAGTGCGCCACTCTGATTCCGGATACCATAGATCGGCTGCAGAGTTCGCGGGTCGAGAATGTTGCCTGGATCACCAAAATAACTGCGGTAGTCGGCACCACCATACGGTCGCTTATCGGCATTCGCCGCATAGCCGCGTGAAGATGCCGGAAGGGCGGAGCCATCCTCGAACTGATAGGCGAGCATCGCTTTGCCTGTGTCCCAGTGTGCGCCGAATAACTGCGACGCGATCAGCGAATTCCGGCCTCCTGGTGGACTACCCTGTTGGAGGTGTGTTTCGGCTCCTTCAAAGTCATCCTTCATAATGATGTTCACAACTCCACCAATTGCATCCGATCCGTAAGCAGCAGATGCCCCATCTGCTAATATCTCGATTCGATCGATTGCTGCGGTTGGAATATTCGAAACATCTACGAAATCCCCGTTGAGTCCCGAAAACGGCTGACGGTATCCGTTAACCAGTACAAGGGTGGCGGGCACGCCCAGACCGCGCAAATTTACCCCCGATCCAAAATTGAAGTTCTCATACAGAAACAGGTCCTCTCGAGGAGCATCGAGAGAGTTGATTGGCAATTGGTGTAATGTGTCCTGCACCGTGCCAAAAGGAGCTTCCGAGAAGTCTTTTTGGGTCAACGACATGAGTGGCGCCGGCACCTCCAGTGCCGTGTGAATGAAACTTCCAGTAACCACCACTTCCGAGTCATCGCCTGCTGGTGTGGCAGCCAAGGATAACGGTGTTAATGACACCTCTGGCGGCGCTGGCACGGATGAAAGTCGAGGTGCTGGGTCGGGAGCGGATTGATTCGGCCGCTTGATGATCACCGAGTGGGGCGTATCGAAATAGAAGGTCAGTCCCGTGCCTTTCAGCATCCGCTCAAGCGCATCGTATGGATCAAACTCCCCAATCACCGGCTGTGTATGGATCATGTAGAGGCTATCATCCGCAAGGAAGAGCACCTCAAGTCTTGTCTGATGAGAGAATTCGAGGATGGCCCGAGGAAATTCTCCGGCATCCAGTTTGAAGTTGACCTTATGGTCAGCGAGAGAGGCCCGCGCAGCACCGAGCGCGAGCAGCAAGAAGACCGCCAACCATGGCCAGCGAAATGGACTAGATTCGTCGAAGTCGTCCATGACGACCATCCCCTCCAATCCGAATTCCTACCCCACACGCGACGCGTACGATGGCGGTTTATGTGGGCAGGTATCTAAGCATACTCCTATCTAGTGCGCGCGCCTCGATACTGTGCGGTGCACAAGATTAGGAGGTCGAAGCTTGGTTGAGGTCGCAACCTGTTGTGCTGTAAAAGAGTTCGAACGACCCAAGAGCGTTTCAACCGAATCTGGAGTGTCAGATAGGGATGAGCATTCATTCGAGGCGCGATGCGGCTGCTTGTTTTCTGGCCTGGTCGCGATTCGCATGGGGGACGGTTTGGCGCCAGGAGCGAATCGATCCAGCCTCAACCCCCCCTTGTTCGGAGGTTGGAGCGGTGGGTGCGCCATACGACGGCGGCGGGAACGCGTTCTGCCACTCCTTTTGAACGTATGTTCTCCGCCGCCGTTACTTTTCCGTGCTCGCGATACGCTCTAAGTGACGTTGACCAGGGAGGCGCGATGGGACGACTGTTGATGGCGCTGAGTCTTGCTTGGCTGACAGGCTGCGCGCATAACGTGCCGCCAGATTCATCGCGGCTTGCGAGGCCTTCCTTTTCCCTGAAATCCGCAGCAAACGTGGTGGGTGGCGTAGATTGCGGTGGGGTTTCCCCTAAGCGTGCCAGGGCGCCGGCGCAAAGGGACTCGCAAGCGCTGCAGGGGCCGATGGGTGAGATGTCGGCCTGGGAGTTCAAAAGGGAACTGCTCGGTGAGCCGGGCCTTCCAGAGTCCAGGCGATGGATATCCCTTGATCGGGCTTGGTTGTCCGCTGCCATTGGTAAGTTGAACGCGCGATCCGAGCATCAAATTCTGCTGTGCGTACCGCCCGGAACGATGCTTAGGATAGATGGTGTGATTAGTCCAAGCAGTCCAGAGCAGAGCCTCGTCGACGCGATCGGGGATATTTTTCCGAGCGTTCAAGTGCGCGCTTTCGACGGCGGTTGGATCATCGAGTTAAAACAAGACAAGAAGTAGCGCA
>Ga0070741_10016939_pt1 | contig 12051 bp, 14 predicted proteins | sample Coa_R1_4_FD_66440 | JGI IMG/M metagenome (GOLD analysis project Ga0070741, IMG submission 66440) | Surface soil microbial communities from Centralia Pennsylvania, which are recovering from an underground coalmine fire - Coalmine... | ecosystem: Environmental > Terrestrial > Soil > Unclassified ...
CGGGTCGACAAGGCGCAGGCCCTCCGCGAGGCCGCCGGCCTCGGCCGCCTCGCCGCCGAGCCCGTCGCCTGACGCGCAACGATTCGGGGTCTGACCCCGCGCCGTTGCGCCGCGCCGCCCGTTGCCTGACGCGCAACGATTCGGGGTCTGACCCCGCGCCGTTGCGCCGCGCTGCCCCCGCGCCGTTGCGCCGCGCCGCCCGCCGCTCAGGCGGCGGGGCGGACGAAGAGGCCGGCGGCGGCCTTCTCGCCGATCGCCTTCTCGGCGCCCTCGAGGCGGACGCGGAACTGGCCGGCGGCAGGCTCGGCCGCCTTCAGCTCGATCCGGGCGCCGGGGACGAGCCCCTCGTCGTAGAACCAGTGCAGGAGCGCGCCGTCGTGCTCGGCGAGGCGCACGATCGTCGCCGCCTCGCCCGCCTCGAGCGCCGTCAGGGGCTCGAGCTCGTGGTTCTCGGCCTGCTCGACGTCGGTGTCGACCGGCCAGCCGTGCGGGCAGCGCTCGGGGTGGCCGAGGCGCGCCTCGATCCGCTCGACCATGTCGTCGCTGAAGGTCTCGCCGAGCTGGTCGGCGTGCACGTGCGCCTCGGCGGCGGTGTAGCCCATGAAGTCGGTCAGGAGCCGCTCGATGATCCGGTGCTTGCGCACCGCCCGCTCGGCCCGCACCCGCCCGGCCGCCGTCAGGATCGCCTCCTTGCGCTCCCCGCGCTCGATCAGCCCCTCGGCCTCGAGCCGCTTCAGCATCTCGCCCGCCGACGCGCGCGAGACGCCGAGCATCTCCGCGACCCGCGACGCGAGCGTCGGCACGTCGGTGTCCGCGGGCCGGTACTCGCCGATCGGGAACGCGAGGAAGTAGATCGTCTCGAGGTACTCGTCGACCGAGTGGTGGCCCTGTGCCATTTGCGCAGCCATCCTAGCGCGGCTACGCTGGCGGCCCTTCGCGCCTCTGTAAGGTGGTCCTGATTCGATGAGCACGGCCCAGACGCTCCTGCTCGGCGCCCTCGCCGGCCTGACGATCTTCCTCGGGCTCCCGCTCGGCCGGGTCCGCAACACCCGCCCCGGGATGCGGGCGGGCCTGACCGCGATCGCGACCGGGATCCTCGTCTTCCTGCTCTGGGACGTGCTCTCCCACGGCGTCGAGCCGGTCGAGGAGGCGCTCGACGCGCGCGCATGGGGCGACTTCGTCCCCTACGTCGTCCTCCTCGCGGGCGGCTTCGGCGCCGGCCTGATGAGCCTCGTCTACTACGACTGGTGGCTCAAGTGCCGCCGCCCGTCGCCGATGATCGGCCCCGGGGCGGCCGCGGTCGACGAGTTCGTCGAGCGGGCGCTCCACCTCTCCCCGGCCAGGCAGCTCGCGTTCCTGATCGCGACCGGCATCGGCCTCCACAACTTCGGCGAGGGGCTCGCGATCGGCCAGTCGTCGGCCGCGGACGAGGTCGCGCTCGCGGTCGTGCTGATCATCGGCTTCGCCCTGCACAACGCCACCGAGGGCTTCGGCATCGTCGGCCCCCTCGCGGGCGAGGACGAGCCCCCGAGCTGGCGCTTCCTCGGCCTGCTCGGCCTGATCGGCGGCGGCCCGACCTTCGTCGGCACCGCGATCGGCTACGCCTGGGTGAGCACGGCCCTCCAGGTCGTCTTCTTCGCGGTCGCCGCCGGCTCGATCCTCTACGTCGTGATGGAGCTCGTCCACGTCTGCCGCCGCTACGGGATGCCGACCCTCGTCACCTGGATGATCCTGCTCGGGATCGCGCTCGGCTTCGGGACCGACTTCGTCCTCGAGGCCGTCGGCGGCTGACGACCTACGCTGTCCGGCGTGGGTGACTTCTTCCACGCCGTCCGCGTCTTCGGGGACCACCTCGCGGCGGTGCGCTGGGAGTTCCTCGCGCTCGCGCTCGCGTTCCACCTCGCGCGGCTCGTCTTCCGCTCGCTCGCCTGGCGCGCCATCCTGAGCGCCGCCTACCCCGACGCGCGCCCGAAGCTCCTCAGCACGTTCGGCGCCTACGTGGCGGGCGTCGGCGTCAACTCCGTCGCTCCGGCCCGCGCCGGCGACGTGGTGAAGCTCTACCTGATCAAGCACCGGATCGCCGACTCGCGCTACTCGACGCTCGCGCCGACGCTCGTCGCCGAGACGCTGCTCGACTTCTTCGTCGGGCTCGGGCTGATGATCTGGGCGCTCTCGCTCGGGGTGCTGCCGACCCACGAGGTGTACTCGCGCCTCCCCTCGGTCGACTGGGGCTTCTTCCTGCGGCACGAGCGCTGGACGGCGATCGTGCTCGCCTTCCTCCTCGCCGCCGGCGTGATCGGCTTCATCGTCTTCCTCGAGAAGGGAGACGTCTTCCGCGAGCGCGTCGGCCGCGGCTTCGCGATCCTGCGCACGCCGTCGCGCTTCGCCACGCGGGTCGCCCTCCCGCAGGCGATCTCGTGGGCGCTCCGGGTCGGCTCGGTCTACTACTTCCTCGAGGCCTTCGACGTCCACGCGAGCATCCACAACGCGCTGCTCGCGATGGTCGTCGACTCGCTCGCGACGCTCTTCCCCGCCACCCCGGGCGGCGCCGGCACGAAGCAGGGGCTGATCGTCTTCCTCTTCCGCGGACAGGCGGTGACGACGTCCGCGCTCCTCGCCTTCAGCGTCGGCATGAACATCGCCACCGTCGCCTGCAACGTCGTCGTCGGCTCGCTCGCGCTGCTCGTGATGGCGCGGACGCTCTCGTGGAAGCGCATCCGCGCCGCGCAGGCGAAGGAAGCCGCGTGACGGCGTACGCCTCCGTCTACCCGCTCGTCACCGCCCGCGCCCTCGCGCGCGCGTTCACGTACGAGGTCGAGGAGGGCGTCGGGCGCGGCGCGATCGTCGCGGTGCCGCTCGGCCGCGGCCGCGCGCGCGGCGTCGTCGTCGAGCTCGCGAGCTCCGCCCCCGACGGCGTGGACGTCCGCCCGGTCGACCGCGTCGTCGGCGTGGTGCCGCCGGCGCTCGTCGACCTCGCGCTCTGGCTGGCGGACTACTACGGCTCGACGCCGGGCCGCGCGCTCGCGCTCGTCGCGCCCGAGCTCCCGAAGCGGCGCAAGGAGCAGGGCCCGCCCGCGGAGAGCCACTCGCTCGCGGGCGAGGCGGAGCCCGCGAGCCTCACCCCGGAGCAGCGCGCGGCCGTCGCGCGGATCGCGGCGGGCGGCGGGCCGTACCTCCTCCACGGCGCCACCGGCTCCGGGAAGACCGAGGTCTACCTGCAGGCGTGCGCGGCCGCGCTCGCGCGCGGGCGGGGGGCGATCCTGCTCGTGCCCGAGATCGCGCTCACGCCGCAGGCCGTCGGCCGCGTCCGCGCGCGTTTCGGCGACGGAGTCGCGATCCTCCACTCCGGCCTCACCGACGCGCAGCGGCGCGACGAGCGCGAGCGGATCGCGGCCGGCGAGGCGCGCGTCGTCGTCGGGGCGCGCTCGGCGGTGTTCGCGCCGGTGCGCGACCTCGGCCTGATCGTCGTCGACGAGGAGCACGACCCGTCCTACAAGCAGGACTCGGACCCGCGCTACGACGCCCGCACCGTCGCCGCGAAGCGCGCCGTGCTCGAGGGCGCGGTCGCGGTGTTCGGGTCGGCGACGCCGCGTCCGGAGAGCTGGCACGCGCTCGAGCGGCTCGAGCTCGGCGGCCGCCTCGCCGGGCCGCTGCCGCCGGTGCAGGTGGTCGACCTCCGCCGCGAGCGCGGCTACCCGCTCTCGGCCCCGCTCCTCGACGGGCTGCGCGGCGTCGCCGAGCGTCGCGGCAAGGCGATCCTGCTGCTGAACCGGCGCGGGCTCGCTCCCGCGCTCCACTGCCGCGCGTGCGGGCGGACGATCCGCTGCCCCGACTGCGACGTGGCGCTCGTCCTGCACGGCGACGGCACGCTCCGCTGCCACCACTGCGGGCGGGCCGAGCCTGCGCCCGCCGCCTGCCCGGCGTGCGGCTCGCCCGACCTGGCGCGGCTCGGCGCGGGCACGCAGCGGCTCGAGCGGGAGCTCGCGCGCGAGTTCCCCGAGCTCGAGCTGATCCGCCTCGACGCGGACACCGCCGCGAAGCCGGAGCTCCTCACGGCGGCGCTGCGGCGCTTCGCCGGCGCCGAGGGCGCCGTCCTCCTCGGCACGCAGATGGTGGCGAAGGGCCACCACTTCGCCGGCGTCGAGCTCGCCGCCGTCGTCGACGCGGACACCTCGCTCGGGCTGCCCGACTTCCGCGCCGAGGAGCGGACGTTCCAGCTCCTGACGCAGCTCGCCGGCCGCTCGGGCCGCGATGCGCCGGGGCGCGTGCTCGTCCAGACCTTCCAGCCGGACGCGCGCCCTGTGGCGCACGCCGCCCGCCACGACGTCGCGCGCTTCCTCGCCGGCGAGCTCGAGCGCCGCCGCGAGCTCGGCTACCCGCCGTTCCGGCACCTCGTCCGGGTCGTCGTCGCCGGCCCGGAGCCCGAGCCCGTCGCGCGTGCGCTCGAGGAGCTCCGCCCCGGCCTCCGCGAGGCCGACCTGCTCGGCCCGGCGCCGCTCCTGCGCCTGCGCGGCCGCCACCGCGCCCAGCTCGTCGCCAAGACCGTCCGCCCGCGGGCGGTCGCGACGCAGGCGGCGCGCCTGCTCGCCGCGGCGGCTCCCGCGATGCGCCGCGCCGGCCTGACGGCGGTTGTCGACGTCGACCCCCAGAGCGTCTGAGGCAAACTGGGGGCGATGAAGCGACCGGAGGCGGAGGAGATCCTCGGCGAGTGGGGGATCCGCGACGTCACGCCGCCCTCCCGGCGCGAGCGCGAGCTCCTCGAGGCGGACCGCGACCTGAACCCGCTCGTCGGCCGGAGGCTGCGCCGGCGCCTGCGGAACTTCCGCGCGGAGGCCGACAACTACCTCGCCTCGCTCGGCGGGCCGCTCCCGTACATGCGCCGGCTGCGCCAGATCGAGGAGCTGACGGCCGCCCACCTGGCGCGGCTCGCCGAAGCCTACGAGGAGGGGGACGGCGACTGGCGCGCGGTCGCCGAGAGCTGGGACTTCGGCGACGTCAACGAGCTGATCGAGCGCCACAACCGCTGGTACCCGGTCGAGGCGCGCCTCGCGATGGACCCCCGCTCGCGCGACTTCGTCAAGGTCGGCGGGCGGCCGTACCGGCGCGAGCCGCTCGACGCCGCCTGGGTGCTGGAGCGCTTTCCCGCGTAGACTGGGCGACCCTTGGCCGACGAGCACACCCACGAGCACGAGCACGACCACGGCGGGCACGAGCACGACGCCGAGGCCGAGGCCGAGGCCGAGGAGCGCTACCGCGAGGCCGAGCGCGAGCACACCCGCCGCCAGGCGCTCGCGCAGATCCGCCAGTACCCGGACGTCGCGCTGCGGATGCGCGCGCGCGAGGTGACCGAGTTCGACGAGTTCCTCGTCCAGCTCGTCGAGCGGATGCAGGAGCTGATGCGCGACGCCCAGGGCGTCGGGCTCGCGGCGACGCAGGTCGGCGTGCTGCAGCGGGTGTTCGTGTTCGCGCCCGAGGGCGACGGGGCGCTCGCCGTCGTCAACCCGAAGCTGACGGTGGACGCGGCCGAGACGACCGTCGAGGAGGAGGGCTGCCTGTCGCTCCGGGACGTGCGCGTCCCGGTCGAGCGGCCGACGAGGGTCGTGCTCGAGGGGAAGGACCCGAACGGCGACGACGTCCGCCACGAGCTCGAGGGCTTCGCCGCCCGTGTCGTCCAGCACGAGGCGGACCACCTCGACGGCGTGCTGATCATCGACCGCACCGACCCCGAGAGCCGCAGGCGGGCGCTCGGGGCGCTCCGCCCTCAGCCGCTGCTCGTGTAGTGCGGCTCGCCGTCGCCGCGACGGCTCCGATCGGCGCCGACGTGCTCGAGCGGCTGGCGGCGCGGCACGAGGTCGCGTTCCTGCTCACGCGCCCGGACGCGCCGCGCGGCCGCGGCCGGCGCGTCGCGGCGCCGCCGGCGAAGGCGGCCGCCGAGCGGCTCGGGATCCCGGTGCACCAGCCCGAGCGGCCCGAGCTGCCGGAGCCGGCCGACGCCGTCGTCGTCTGCGCCTACGGCCTCTACGTCCCCCCGGCGCTGCTCGAGCGCGCGCTCTGGCTGAACGTCCACCCGTCGCTGCTCCCGCGCTGGCGCGGCGCGGCGCCGGTCGAGCGCGCGATCCTCGCGGGCGACGAGGAGACGGGCGTCACGATCCACCGCACGGTCGAGGCGCTCGACGCCGGGCCGGTCGCGGCGCAGGAGGCCTTCCCGATCGGCCCCGACGACGACGCCGGCGCGATCTTCGCGCGGGCGGCCGAGGTCGCGGCGCGGCTCCTCGACCGGGTGCTGCCGGAGCCCGTCTTCGCCGACCAGCCGGAGGAGGGCGTCACGTACGCGGAGAAGATCGGCCCGGCCGACCGCGAGCTCGACCTCGGCGACCCGGTCGACGCCTGGCGGCGGGTCCGCGCGCTCTCGCCCCACATCGGGGCGCGGGCGGAGCTCCACGGCCGCCGCGTGCTCGTCTGGCGGGCGCGGCTCGAGGACGGCGCTTTCGTCCCGGTCGAGGTGCAGCCCGAGGGCAGGCGGCGGATGAGCTACCACGAGTTCCTCCGCGGAGTCCGGTGACCGCGCCCGCGCGCCGCGTCGCCTGGCGCGTCGTCCGGCGCGTGTTCGAGGAGGGCGCCTACGCCGACCGCGCGCTTCGCGGCGAGGCGCGCGGGCTCGACGAGCGCGACCGCGCGCTCGCCCGGCGGATCGCGTACGGGACGGTGCAGCGCGTGCGCACGATCGACCACGGGATCGAGGCGCTCGGCCGCCGGCCGGTGCGCAAGCTCGACCCGGCCGTCCTCGCGGCGCTCCGCTGCGCCGCCTACGAGCTCGCCTGGAGCGACGCGCCCGCGCACGCGGTCGCCGACGACGCGGTCGAGCTCGTGCGGGAGGCGGGGCTCGAGCGCGCGACCGGCTTCGCGAACGCGGTCGCGCGGCGGCTCGCCGAGGGCTTCCCCGCGCTCGTGGAGGCCCTCCCCGAGGGACCGCTCAAGCACTCCTACCCGGACTGGGTGCACGAGGTGTTCGTGCGCGAGCTCGGCGAGGAGGAGGCGCTCGCGCTCGAGCGCGCCCAGAACGAGCCGCCGCCGCCGGACGAGGCCGGCGGGATGAGCCGCGCCTCGCGCCTCGCAGCGGAGGTCGTGGGCGCGCGGCCCGGCGAGCGCGTGCTCGACGCCTGCGCCGCCCCCGGCGGGAAGACGCTCGTGCTCGCGGAGGCGGGCGCCGAGGTGACCGCGGTCGAGGTGAATCCGGGCCGGGCGCGGCGCCTCGCCGAGCGGGTCCCGGCCGGCGTCCGCGTCGTCGAGGGCGACGTGCGCGCCCTCGCCGAGTCGGGCTTCGACCGCGCGCTCGTGGACGCGCCGTGCTCGGGCCTCGGCGTGCTCAACCGCCGGCCCGACCTGCGCTGGCGCGCCCGGCCGCTGCCCGGCCTGCAGCTCGAGCTGCTGCGCGCCGCCGCCGAGCGGACGCGCCCGGGCGGCACGGTCGTCTACGCGGTCTGCACGCTGAACGCCGACGAGAACGAGGCGGTCGTGGACGCGGCCGGGCTCGAGCCCGACCCGCTCGGGGAGGAGCGGCCCGAGTACGCGCATCCCCGCCGGCCGGAGTTCCTGCTCACGCTCCCGCACCGGCACGGCACGTCCGGCTTCTTCGTCGCGAGGCTCAGACGCTGACGAGCGGGCGCTCCTGCTCCGGGCGGAGGGCGGGGCTCCCCCAGGGGAGCAGCGTCACCTCGGCGCCCCGGACCTCGGGCGCGAGGAAGCCCTCGCCGTCGTCCTCGGCGCTCCACCAGAGGTCGCAGCGCCAGCCGTCGTCGCGGCAGGAGAGCCAGCCGCCGCCGCCGGCGGCGGCGAGCGCCCGCAGCGCCTCGACCGCGTCGCCGCGCGGCCTGACGGTGACCTCGAGCTCGTAGCGGTACGGGTCGGCCCAGTGGCGCTCGGCCTCGACCTCGACCGCGGCGGGGCCGACGACGCGCGGGAGCCTCCGCTCGAGCCGCTCGGCGAGGCGCGCGGCCGAGACGCCGTCGGTGAGCTCGGTGACGAGGCGGAGGCGGAGCGTGTCCACGCGCTCCGGGGCCGGGCCGCGGGGCGCGCCCGCGGGCTCGAGGTCCTCCTCGGGGAGCACCCACAGCTCGCCGCCGGCCCGCACCGCCACCGTCCAGCCGGTGCCCGTCTCGTTCGGGCCGGCGACGTCCTCCACGACGGCGTCCCCGAGCGGCGCGCGGGCGCGCTCCGGCGACCGGACGACGCGCACGGGCTCGCCTTCGTGGAACCTCGGCCTGATCGAGAGAGCGTAACCTCGACACCCGTGGACGACCACCTCGCGCGGGCGCTCGCCCTCGCGGCCGCCGCCCGCGGCCGCGCCTATCCCAAGCCGACGGTCGGCGCCGTGCTCGTGCGCGACGGCGAGGTGGTGGGCGAGGGGGCGACCGAGGCGGGCGGCCGGCACGGCGAGGCGGTCGCGCTCGACGCGGCCGGGGAGCGCGCGCGGGGGGCGACGCTCTACGTGACGATGGAGCCGTGCGCGCACTGGGGGACGACGCCGCCGTGCGCGGAGCGGATCGCCGCCGCGGGCGTCGCCCGCGTGGTCGCGGGCTCGCGCGACCCGAACCCCGAGGCGGCCGGCGGGCTCGAGCGGCTGGCCGCCGCGGGCGTCGAGGTCGAGCTCGCCGACTCGTTCGAGGCGCGGGCCCAGAACGAGGCGTGGCGGGTCTGGGTGTCCCTGGGGAGGCCGTTCGTCGTCTACAAGGCGGCGGTCACCCTCGACGGGCGGATGGCGGCGCCGGGCGGGCGCTGGGTGACCGGCGAGGAGAGCCGCCGCCGCGTGCACGAGCTCCGCGCGGCGGCCGACGCGGTCGCCGTCGGGATGGGCACGGTGCGCGCCGACAACCCGCGCCTCGACGCGCGCGGCGTCGACACCCCGCGGGGCCAGCCCCGCCGGCTCGCCTTCGGGCGGGGGCCGCTCCCGGCCGGCTCGGAGCTCGAGCTCCGCTCCGGCCCGCTGGAGGAGGAGCTGCGCGCGCTCGCCGCGGAGGGCGTGCAGTCGCTCCTGCTCGAGAGCGGGCCGACGCTCGCGCAGGCGTTCCTCGAGGCCGACCTCGTCGACAAGCTGCTCCTCTTCGTCGCTCCGCTCCTCGCGGGAGGAGCCGGGCCCGCCTTCGCGCCGTCGTTACGATCTCCCCGCCGCCTCACCCGGCTGCGTGCCGAGCCGGTCGGCGCCGACGTCTTGCTCGAGGCCTATGTCCGCGAACCGTGACTTCCAGCGCACCGACGACGAGCTCGTCAGCCTGCTCTCGCAGTGGCTGATGGGCTCGGTCGGGAACGACGAGCTGCGCAAGCGGATCGAGGAGATCGGCACCGACGAGCTCGCGCCGGGCCCGCGCACCGCCGTCGAGGAGCTCCTCGTCGCGCTCGGGAACGCGTTCCCCGGCGAGCGCGGGGACCTCGAGATGGTCGTGCGCGAGACGATCGAGGCGCTCGCCTACGGGGAGTAGGCGCGCCGTGTTCACCGGGATCGTCCGCGAGGTGGGCCGCGTCGTCTCGTTCGACGGCGGCCGGCTCGCCGTCGAGGCCGACACGGACGCGGCCGTCGGCGACTCGGTGTCGGTCTCGGGCGTGTGCCTGACCGTCGTCGGGCGGGCGCCGCTCGCGTTCGACGTCGTCGCCGAGACGCTCGCGCGCACGACCCTCGGCCGCCTCGAGCCGGGCGACCGCGTCAACCTCGAGCCCGCGCTGCGGGCCGGGGAGCCGCTCGGCGGCCACTACGTGCAGGGGCACGTCGACGGCGTCGGCCGCGTCCGGAGCGCCGGCGAGCCGGTGTGGCTCGACGCGCCTCCGGAGCTCCTGCGCTACCTCGTGGAGAAGGGCTCGGTCGCCGTCGACGGGGTGTCGCTGACGGTGGCCGCCCTCGACGGCGACGGCTTCGCCGTCGCGCTCGTCCCGCACACCCTCGAGGCGACGACGCTCGGCGCGCTCCAGCCGGGCGACCCGGTCAACCTCGAGGTGGACGTGCTCGCCAAGTACGTCGAGCGGCTCCTCCCTCGCTAGCCTGTCCCCATGGCCGTGACCACCCCGTTCGCCACGATCGAGGAGGCGATCGAGGAGATCCGCGACGGGCGCTTCGTCGTCGTCGTCGACGACCCCGGCCGCGAGAACGAGGGCGACCTCGTGATCGCCGCCCAGTTCGCGACGCCGGAGACGGTCAACTTCATGGCGACGCACGGCCGCGGCCTCATCTGCCTCTGCCTGACCGAGGAGCGGGCCGAGGAGATGGGCCTGCGCCCGATGACCGAGCGGAACGAGGCGCCGCTCGGGACCGCGTTCACCGTCACCTTCGAGGCGCGCGAGGGCGTGACGACGGGAATCTCGGCGGCCGACCGGGCGCGCACGATCCAGGTGGCGGTCTCGCCGGCCGCGACCCGGGCCGACCTCGTCTCGCCCGGGCACATGCACGGCCTGCGGGCGAAGCCCGGCGGCGTGCTGGAGCGGATGGGGCAGACGGAGGCCGCCGTCGACCTCGCCCGGCTGGCCGGGCTCAACCCCGCCGGCGTGGTCTGCGAGATCATGAACGAGGACGGGACGATGGCCCGGGTGGCCGACCTCGTCCCGTACTGCGAGCGGCACGGGCTCCGGATGATCACCGTCGCCGACCTCGTCGAGTACCGCCGCCGGCACGAGAAGCTCGTCGAGCGCGGCCCCTCGACGCGCCTGCCGACCGAGTACGGCGAGTTCACGGTCGTCGCCTTCCGCGAGAAGCTGACCGGCAAGGTGCACACCGCGCTCGTCTGCGGCGAGGTCGAGGGCGCCCGGGACGTGCTCGTGCGGGTGCACTCCGAGTGCCTGACCGGCGACGTCTTCCACTCGCTCCGCTGCGACTGCGGCGAGCAGCTCGAGCAGGCGCTCATACAGATCGCGCGCGAGGGCCGCGGCGTCCTCCTCTACATGAGCCAGGAGGGGCGCGGGATCGGGCTCCTGAACAAGCTCGCCGCGTACGAGCTCCAGGAGCGCGGGCTCGACACCGTCGAGGCGAACATGCGGCTCGGCTTCCCCGCCGACGCGCGCGACTACGGCATCGGCAACCAGATCCTCGCCGACCTCGGGCTGACGACGATCCGCATCCTCACGAACAACCCGAAGAAGCTCACGGGAATCGACGGTTTCGGCTTGACCGTCGTCGAGCAGGTCCCGATCGAGGTTGCGCCGAACCACGAGAACCGCCGGTATCTCGCCGTCAAGCGGGATAAGCTCGGGCACAGGCTGCACCACCAGGATCTCCGGAACCCCGACTGGGAGGCCGAATGAGCGAACCCGAGCACGACGCGCCGGCCGTCGAGGAGCTGCCCTCCGGCGAGCCGGCCGGCGAGGAGACGCAGTACATCGACGAGGACCCGTTCGCCGAGTGGCCCCAGCCGGAGTCCGGCCAGGTGATCGAGGACCTGCCCGACGGGGGCGTGAGCGTCGAGCACGTGGAGGGAGAGATCGACGTCCCGGACGGCTACACCGTGATCGAGGGCAGCCCGACGGGCCGCAAGCGCTCCGTGGCGGTCGTCGTCTCGCGCTTCAACGGCGGGCTCACGAACCGGATGCTCGCCGCGGCGCTCGAGGCGCTCGAGGAGGCGGAGGTGGCCTCCGACGCGGTCACGGTCGTACCGGTCCCGGGCGCCTTCGAGCTCCCGCTCGCGGCGATGGCGCTCGCGAAGACGCGCCGCTACGCGTGCGTCGTCGCGCTCGGCGCGATCGTGCGCGGCGAGACGCCGCACTTCGAGTACGTCGCGAGCGAGGCCGCGTCGGGTCTCCAGCTCGCCGGGATCGAGACCGGCGTGCCGGTCTCCTTCGGCGTGCTCACCGTCGAGTCGGTGGAGCAGGGCGAGGCGCGGATCCACCGTGCCGCCGACGCGGTCCGGAGCGCGCTCGAGATGGCCGACGTGTTCGCGCAGCTCCGCGCGAGCGCGGGCTAGGTGTAAGTCCCAGGAGGGTTGTTCGTCCGACCTGCCTTGGAGGCTGGTGGTTGCGAAGACCATCAGCGACTCCAAGGAGGTCGGACGGTGACATTGCACAGAAACGCCAGGA
>Ga0070741_10016940_pt1 | contig 12050 bp, 12 predicted proteins | sample Coa_R1_4_FD_66440 | JGI IMG/M metagenome (GOLD analysis project Ga0070741, IMG submission 66440) | Surface soil microbial communities from Centralia Pennsylvania, which are recovering from an underground coalmine fire - Coalmine... | ecosystem: Environmental > Terrestrial > Soil > Unclassified ...
GTCGCGCCCAGGTTTAGGGAGAAAACCGGCATGAAGGAAGCCACCAAGAAGGCAACCTCGGAAGCGCTCGCACATATGCTGGCGGTGACGGCGCTGCTCGTCATCGCCAGCATATTGTTCTATGGGCACTGACTTCGTCATTTCTCGAAATACGGCACCAGCCGTCCGGCGAATTGCGCAAAACGCGCGGTGACGGCATCGCCGATCCGCAAATCATTGGCGCCATGCGCCATCATGCGAAAACCTTCGGCCGCATCGACCAGCACGATATTGTAGGGCACATGCGCGCGGGTCTCCGGCGTCGCTGCGCGCATGACGACCGAGGTCGCATAGATCTTGCCCTTTCCGCTCGCGCGTTTCTCGGCCAGATCGGACGAGCCGCAGGCGGCGCAGAAGCCGCGGCGGAAATACTGTGCCTTCCCGCAAGCGCCGCAGGATTGATAGAGGATGGCCTCGTGTCCGCCGGTCCAGTCGGCAGGTTTTGTCATCGCGCCCGCTCCAGGAACATGCTGACATGCGACGACAGCACGCCGCCGTCGCCATGCAGCAGCGCCAGCGAGGCGTCGCGGACCTGACGGTTGCCCGCGCGCCCGGTCATCTGCAACTGCGTCTCGACCAGATGCGCCATGGCGCCACCGACGCCGCAATGGCCGTAACTCAGAAGACCGCCATGGGTGTTGAGCGGCATGGCGCCGTCGCGGTTGAAATGGCCGGAGCGGACGCGGGCGGCCGCCTCGCCGCGTTTGGCAAGACCGAGGTCTTCCAGCAGCATCGCGAGCGTAATGGTGAAGCTGTCATAGACCGCGGCGTAGCGCACGTCGGATATTTCGACGCCCGAGTTGGCCTTGGCTTTCGCAATCGCGATCTCCGCGCCGAGCTCGCTCAACGCCGGTGCTGCCGTGACATGCTGATGGGTATGCGCCTGTGCGCAGCCGCGGATGCGCACCCGCGCCGCATTGGTCGGCTCGCGGCTGATGATGACGGCGGCGCCACCGTCGGAGACCGGGCAGCAGTCGAGCAACTTCAGCGGCGAGGCCACCGGCCTCGACGCCATCACGTCGGCCACGCTGATCGGCTCGTGAAACTGCGCGCCGGGATGCGTGAGCGCATGCCTGCGCATCAGCACCGCGAATTCGGCGAGGTCCTCTTCGGTCACGCCGTATTCGTGCATGTAGCGGGACGCGACGAGGCCGTAATAGGCGGGAATGGTCGGCCCCAACGGCACCTCGTAGTCGGGGTGGCCCACCTGCGCCAGCGCCACGATCGCGGCATCGCGGCTTTGGCCGGTCAGCCGGTTCTCGCCAGCGACGCACAGCACGTGCTTGACCGCGCCGGCGTCGACGAGAGTGTGGGCCAGCATGGTCATGGCGAGCCCGGTCGCGCCGCCGACCTGAACCGCATGCGCGTAAGCCGGCTTGATGCCGAAATGCTCGGCGAACACGGTGGCGAGCATGATGTGCGGCGACACCGTGGAATAGCCGCAGAGCACGCCGTCGACTTCGCTGCGCTTGAGGCCGGCGTCTGATATCGCAAGCTCAGCCGCCTTGCTCATCAGGTCGAGCGAGGTCAGGCCTTCGTGTTTGCCGTAGGAGGTGAGACCGACGCCGGTGATGTAGCTCATAGCGCCACGGCTCTAACTACTTTCGTCATTCCGGGGCGCCGCAGAGCGGCGAGCTTTGATGCGCAATTGCGCATCAGAGAATCCATAACCACGATCGGGAGTATGGATTCCGGGCCCGCGCCTTTCGGCGCGTCCCGGAATGACGATGTGGAGATATCTGACGTCATGACATCAATACGACTTCGGCAGGCCCAGCGCCTTCTCGGCAATAAAGCTCAGGATCAGTTCGCGGCTGACCGGTGCGATGCGCGGGATCAGCGACTCCCGCAAATAGCGCTCGACATGAAACTCCTTGGCGTAGCCGAAGCCGCCGTGGGTCATGACAGCCTGCTCGCAGGCATGGAAGCCGGCTTCGGCCGCGAGATATTTCGCTGCGTTCGCTGCCGGCCCGCACGGCATGCCCTGGTCGTATTGCCACGCGGCTTGCAGCGTCATCAGCCAGGCGGCCTCGAGCTCCATCCAGTTCTTCGCAAGCGGATGCTGGATCGCCTGGTTCATGCCGATCGGGCGGTTGAATACCACGCGGCCCTTGGCGTACTCGGACGCACGCGTCACTGCGCAATGACCGAGCCCGACGGCTTCGGCGGCGATCAGGATCCGCTCCGGGTTCATGCCGTGCAGGATGTATTCGAAACCCCTGCCCTCCTCGCCGAGGCGATCCTCGACGGGGATCTCGAAATCCGCGAAGAACAGCTCGTTGGAGTCGACGGGCTTGCGGCCCATCTTCTCGATCTCATGCACCGCGATCTTGTTGCGGTCGAAATCGCTGTAGAACAGGCTGAGCCCGTGGGTTGGGCTGCGCACCTCCTCCAGCGGCGTGGTGCGCGCCAGCAGCAGGATTTTTTCGGAGACCTGCGCGGTCGAAATCCAGACCTTCTGGCCGTTGACGATATAGCGGTCGCCCTTGCGCACCGCGCGCGTTTTCAGCTGCGTGGTGTTCAGCCCGGTGTTTGGCTCCGTCACCGCAAAGCAGGAGCGCTCCTTACCTTCGACAATACCGGGCAGCATGCGCCGGCACTGCTCCTTGGTCCCAAATACGACCACCGGATTGAGTCCAAACACGTTCATGTGGATCGCCGACGCCCCGGACATGCCGGCGCCGGACTCCGCGATGGTGCGCATCATGATCGCAGCTTCGATGATGCCGAGGCCGGAGCCGCCGTATTCCTCGGGAATACAGATGCCGAGCCAGCCGGCTTCCGCCAAAGCCTTGTGGAAGTCGGCGGGGAAACCGCCCTCCTTGTCCTTTTTGAGCCAATAGGCGTCGTCGAAGCGCGCGCAGATTTTCGCGACGTGGTCGCGGATCGATTCCTGACTGGCGGTGAGCGCAAAATCCATCGAGCTAATCCTGTTTTGCTTTCGTCGCGCCGTCGCGGACCATCGCCGCGATCTCCTCCGAGGTGAATCCAGCCTCGCGAAGAATCTCCTCGCCGTGCTGGTTGAGCCGTGGCGCGAGCCGCGTCGTCTCGACCGATGTCTCCGACCACTTCGCGGAGACCTTCATGCTGCGGATCGGCCCTTCGGTCGGGTGCTCGACCACGGGGAAATAGTCGGTCGCGACCAGATGCGGATCGGCCAGCATGCTTTCGAGATCGTGCATCGGCATCACCGGGATGTCGGCCCTGGTGAGCAGTTCCGTCCATTCCGCGGTCGAGCGGGTCTCGAAGATGCGCGCGAGTTCGCCATACACGACGTCGATATTGGTAGCGCGGCCGGCGAAGGTCGCGAATTTGGGATCGTTGCGCAGATCGTCGCGGCCGGTCGCCTTGAAGAAGCTCTCCCACTGCTTGTCGTTGTAGACGATCACGCTGAGATAGCCGTCAGAGGTCTTGTACGGCCGGCGGTCGCGCGACAGATGCCGCGCATAGCCGCCCTTGTCGAGCGGCGGCTCGTAGGTGAGCCCGCCCATGTGATCGCCCATGACGAAGCCCGCCATGGTCTCGAACATGGGAATGTCGAGGCGCTGGCCGCACCCGGTGCGCTCGCGATGCACGAGGGAGGCGCAGACCGCGCCGACTGCGGTGAGGCCTACGATGCGATCCACCAGCGCGTTCGGCACATAGCGCGGGATGCCGTCGGAAGTCTGCGCCATCAGTGCCGGCAACCCGGTCGCGCCCTGGATCAGATCGTCATAGGCGGGCTTCGCCGCATAGGGGCCGTCCTGGCCGAAGCCGAACACGCCAGCATAGATCAGGCGCGGGTTGCGCTTGGCTACCACGTCATAGCCGAGATCGAGCCGCGCCATCGCCTGTGGGCGGACATTGTAGATCAGCACGTCGGATTGCTCGACCAGCCGCAACACGGCGTCGCGTCCGGCGGGCTTCTTGAGGTCGAGGCAGATCGAGCGCTTGCTGCGGTTGGTATTGAGGAACACCGGGCCCATGCCGGGATGGCGGGTCGGACCGATCAGCCGCGTCACGTCGCCGTCCAGCGACTCCACCTTGATCACGTCGGCGCCGTAGTCGCCGAGCATCTGGGTCGCGTAGGGGCCCATCAGCACGGTCGTCATGTCGATGACCTTGATGCCTTGCAATGGGCCCATGGCGTCGCTTGCTCCCGGATGTTGTCGGGGCCACGTAAGAGCAGCGCGCGGCCGAGATCAAGGGCAAGTCGAGTATGGGGGTATGCGGAATGGTTTCCCCTCGTCATTGCGAGCGAAGCGAAGCAATCCAGTTATCCGCTTGCGGCGCTGTGGATTGCTTCGTCGCTGCGCTCCTCGCAATGACGATGTTCCCCGGGACCGCCGCGCATCCGGGGGACGAGATCACTCATACGCATCCACCCCCTTGCGCAATTGCTCCCATTGCGGGGCATCGTGGCCGCAGATCACCCGGTAACCCGCGCGCTCCAGTCGCCTGATCTCGTCGAACGAACGCGCGCAGCGCTCCGCATTCCAGGTGTTGCGCGGGATGATGTCGCGATCGAGATTTTCGCGCACGCTGACCGCATCCGAGGCCAGCAGGAAACGTCCGCTACGATCGAGCTCGACCAGCGCGCCCATCTGGCCCGGCGTGTGGCCCGGCAGCGGCACCAGCACGATGCGGCCGTCATCCATCACGTCGAGCTGACCGGAAATCGACCGCATCCTGCTCCCGCAATCCCAGTCCACATCGAAATAGCCCCGCCGCGCGGCGTCCGCGCTCGTCGCGATTTCGATCTCCCGCGCATGCACGATCACGGTCGCCTTGTCGAAGAACGCGTTGCAGCCGCAGTGATCGGTGTGAAGATGCGAGCAGATCACGACGTCGATATCGCCGGGCGAAAGCCCGACGGCCCTTAACCCGCCGAGCACCGTGTCTTCGCAGGTCATGACCGGGATCAGCAGCTTGGCCAGCGAGCCCCAGCGCGCCTCGGCATTGTCAGCGATCGAGGGATGGCAGCCGGTATCGAACAGCACGTTGCCCTGGGCATGCCGCAGCAACACGCAGGACACCGGCAGCTCGATGGTCTCGCCTTCGGTCGCGTTGGGGAAATAGGTGGTCCGCCGCCCTCGCAGGCGGCCGCCGGACAACATGTGCATTTTCATGGGAAACTCTCGTTGTAGCGGCAGAGATCGGCGGCTGGGGCGTGAGGCCTGACCTGTTAAGATTACATCTTAACTAAAAATTAAACATGCGTTTGCGGGCGCGAAATGCCGCGCCTAGCGTGCAGCCAAGGGTGTCAAACAACAAAGAATTGGTGCGTGCGATGACTTACAGGAAGCTTGGAGCGCTGGTCGCCGTCGGCGCGATCGCGTTTGCGTTTGCCACAGATGAAGCGAGCGCGCGCGCGGGCGGCATAGGCGTTGCGGGAGCGCCGCACGCTGGAATTGTCACAACGCGGCCAACGCCGCATGCGCTGCATAATTTCCGCCATCGCGGCAGGTTCAATGGCGGCTTCTTCTGGCCCGGCTATGGCGATGCCTACGGCGCCTATCCACCGACCGGCGAACCGATCGCGACGCCACTCAAGGGACCGCTCTCGGGACCGGACGAAGTCCGTTACACCACCATACAAGACGTTCCCTGGGACTGGGCGCATCGCTTCCCGCCGAATGTGACGCCGTCGGACCGGCCCTATGTGCCCGGCTGCGGCGCAGAGGCCGTCGATGTCGGCGGCGGCAAGACCGTCAACGTCATCCGCTGCTACTGAGCAAACCTAGATCACAAAAATACGAAGGCCGTCCTCGCGGACGGCCTTTTGCTTTGTGTTGCACATGCCATCGGCTGTCGAATAGTGTCGGGCGCCGTACCAACAAGAAACTAGGCTCAGGGAGAAGACAATGTCATTTTACCGAGGCATGACCTGCGAGAACGTCACGATCAAGGGCGACAAGGGCACGCCGATCGAAGCCTACGTCGCGAAGCCATCCGGCGCGGGCCCGTTTCCGGGGGTGGTGCTGGTTCACCACCTGCCGGGCTGGAGCGAGCTTTACATCGAGACCACGCGGCGCTTCGCGCATCATGGCTACATGGCGATCTGCGCCAACCTCTATGAGCGCGCGGGCCAGGGCAATCCGGACGACGTCGCCGCAAAGGTGCGCGCCGACGGCGGCATCGCCGATTCCCAAATGGTCGGCGACACCGAGGCGGCCGTGAAATGGATGCGCGCGCAGCCCAACCACAACGGCAAGGTCGGCGTTTTCGGCTCCTGTTCCGGCGGCCGGCATGCCTTCATCTATGCCTGCCAGAAGAAGGACGTCGACGCCTGCGTCGAGCTCTGGGGCGGACGCGTGGTGATGGGCAAGGAAGAGCTCAACGACAAGACGCCGACGGCACCCATCGACATGACCAAAGACTTGTCCTGCCCGCTGCTCGGCCTGTTCGGCAATGACGACCGCGCGCCGAGCCCCGAGCAGGTCAACCAGCACGAGGCCGAGCTGAAGAAGCACGGCAAGAATTACGAATTCCACCGCTATGACGGCGCCGGCCACGGCTTCTTTTACTGGCACCGGCCGCTGTACCGGCCCGAGCAGGCCATGGACGGCTGGGGCAAGGTGTTCGCCTTCTTCGGCAAGCATCTCGCGAAATAGGAGGATGCGACATGTGCACGTCGATCATCGAAGTCGTCAGCGCCGAGGGCATGGCCAAGCGCGGCGATGAATGGTTTCCGCTCTCGCAGGCGGTGGTCGCCTACGACCACGCGCGCCATGCACATCTCGGCGATGTCATCACGCTCGACTTCATCAATGCAGCGCTCGATCCCGGCGCGCGCGCCGGGATCGAGCTGACGCTGGAGACGGCGAAGGAGCTGCGCGCCGCGCTGGACCGGGCGATTGCCGCCGCCGAGTTCGAAGAGGCGGAAGTCAGGGGCAAAGGCGCGGTGGCGGTAATGCGGGCAGCGTGAACTACGAACACTGTCGTCGCCCGCGCAGGCGGGCGATCCAGTATTCCAGAGACAGCGGTCGTTTGCGGAGAAGCCGCGGCGCCCTGGATGCCCCGCCTTCGCGGGGCATGACAGCGCTGAGGGATTACTTCGCCGGCTCCAGGATCGAGACATAGTTGGCAACCGCAGCACCGCCCATGTTGAAGATGCCGCCGAGCTGCGGATTCTTCAGCTGCATGCCCTCGGGGGCCTGACCCGCAAGCTGCATCGCCGTCATCACATGCATCGACACGCCGGTGGCGCCGATCGGGTGGCCCTTGGCCTTCAGGCCGCCTGACGCATTGACCGGCAGCTTGCCGTCCTTCTGGGTCCAGCCTTCCTTGATCGCCCGTGCGCCCTGCCCCTTCGGCGTCAGGCCCATCGCTTCGTACTCGATCAGTTCGGCGACGGTGAAGCAGTCATGCGTCTCGACAAAGGAGAGATCGCTTAGCTTCACGCCCGCCTTCTCCAGCGCGCGCTGCCACGCCACCGTGCAGCCCTCGAACTGCAGGATGTCGCGCTTTGACATCGGCAGGAAATCCTGCGCATGCGCGACCGCGCGGAAGTTGATCGCTTTCTTCATGCCCTTCGCTGCTTCGGCGTCCATCAGCACCAGCGCGGCGGCGCCGTCGGAGACCAGTGAGCAGTCGGTGCGCTTCAAGGGGCCGGCGACATAGGGATTCTTCTCGCTCTCGACGCGGCAGAATTCGTAACCGAAATCCTTGCGCATCTGCGCATAGGGATTGGCGACACCGTTCTTGTGGTTCTTGGCCGCGATCATCGCGAGCGCATCGGACTGATCGCCATATTTCTGGAAATAGTTCTGCGCGATCTTGCCGAACACGCCGGCAAAGCCGCCGACCACATCGCCGTCCTCAGGGAGATATGACGCCTTCAGCAGGTTCTTGCCAATCTCGGCCGAAGGCGTGCGGGTCATCTGCTCGACGCCGACCACGAGTACCGTCTTCGCATTGCCCGATGCGATGGCGCGGATGCCCTGATGCACGGCGGCCGAACCCGTAGCGCAGGCGTTCTCGACGCGGGTCGCGGGCTTGAAGCGCAAATTCGGATCGGCCTGCAGCACCAGCGAGGCCGTGAAATCCTGCGGCGAGAAGCCGGCGTTGAAATGCCCGAGCACGATCTCGTCCACATCAGATGCGGCGATGCCGGCATCGGCCAGCGCTTCGTTGGCGACCTTGACGACGAGGCTTTCGACGGTCTCGGCGTCGAACTTTCCGAACGGCGTATGCGCCCATCCGACGATGCTGGCGGTCATGGCTGATCTCCTTGGGAACGTTGGGTGCGTTGTAGCCTATCTGGCGTCCGGTTTCAGCGATTTCATGCTTCGCTCGCAGATGGCAGTTATGCCGGTCCAATTGCCGGACCTGATTTCGGCGGGCGGACAGAGCCAGGAACCACCGACCGCGACCACGTTGGGCTCGGCGAGCCACGCCGCCGCGTTGGCCTCGCCGATGCCGCCGGTCGGGCAGAATCTGGCTTGCGAAAACGGGCCCGCCAGCGCGCGAAGTGCCTTGATACCGCCGGAGGGCTCGGCCGGGAAAAACTTCACCAGATCGAAGCCGTGCGCCAGCGCGGCCATCAGCTCGGAGGCGGTCGCAATGCCCGGCGCGAACGGCAGGCTGCTTCCGGCCGCGGCTTTCAGCAGCTCCGGCGTCGCGCCAGGACTGATGCCGAACTTGGCGCCCAGCGCCTCGGCGCGGGCGAGATCACTGGCGTTGAGGATGGTGCCGATGCCGACGATGGCATCGGGCACTTCGGCGATGATGGCCCTGGCAGCGCCCACCGCGACCGGCGTGCGCAAGGTCACCTCGAGCATGTGGACGCCACCCTTCACCAACGCGCGCGCCAGCGGCACCGCGTCCCCGACGCGCTCGATGGTCAGCACCGGCACGACGCGGGCGGCTTTGAAAAGCGCGAGCAACGTGTCCTGCTTCATCGCGACACCTTGCGAAGCGTCGTTGTGGTCTCGGCCGGCATGGCGTCGCGCGGAATGATCGCACCGGGATGGCAGATCACAATGCCGGCGAGGCGATGCCCAGCGCGGGCGGCGTCGATGGGCTCGGCGCCGGCAAGCCGCGCGGCGATATAGGCGGCCGCAAAGCTGTCGCCGGCGGCTGTGGTGTCGACCACGGGCGCGGCGACCGGCTCGGCTCTCAGAATCCGGGTCGCGCCCGCAGCGCGCACGAGGCTCACCGGCTCGGCCATGCGCAGCACGACCTCATCGTTCGGAATGCGCGCGAGCAGCGCGTCGGCGTCCTCGTCGGGATAAAGCAGCTGCAAATCCTCGGTCGAGGCGAGCACGATGTCAGCAGTCTCGAACGCCTGTGCGTAGACGGTTCGCGCGACATCGAGATCGGGCCAGAGACGGATGCGGAAATTGGTATCGAACACGATGCGGGTGCCGCGCTCGCGCGCCGCGCGCAACGCGGCGAGCAGCCGCGCCCTGCCTTCGTCGCGAAAGATCGCGATCGAGATCGCCGAGAGATAGATCAGATCGTAGTCGCCGAGCGATCGCAGCAGGCTCTCCGTTTCCGGCAGATCGAGCAGGCTCCGCACCGCCGCGTTCTCGCGCCAGTGGAAGAAGCGGCGCTCGCCCTTCGCATCGGTCCCGATCAGATAGATGCCCGGCAGCTTGCCCTCGACCCGCACGACCCGGCCGGTGCCGACGCCTTCGGCCACCCAGCCCGCGATCATCTCGGCGCTCAGGGGATCGTCGCCGAGCGCGGTGATGTAATCGACGGCGACGCCGAGCCGCGCGAGATAGACCGAGGTATTGAGGGTGTCGCCGCCGAAGCCACGCGAATACAGGCCGCCGCCCGCCTGCTTCAGCTCGATCATGCATTCGCCGATGCTGGCAACGCGCGTCATGACACCTGACTTCCTTCTCGTCATGGCCGGGCTTGTCCCGGCCATCCACGTCTTTCTTTACGCTGCACCAAAGACGTGGATGCCCGGCACAAGGCCGGGCATGACGATTCTGGTTGTGGCGGTCTCAAATCACCGGCGCGATCACCCAACGAACTTGCCGCCGAGCTCGTCCTCGATGTGAATCCTGATGATGTCATCGAACGTCTTCTCGGCGGTCGTGAACCCGAGCTGACGCGCGCGCTTGGCCTCGAAATTGCGCGGCCAGCCGTCGACGATGCCCATGATGAAGGCGTCCGGTTCGCGCTTGATGCGCGCGGCGACCTTGTCGCCCGCGACGCGCTTCAAGGCCGCGATCTGCTCGCCGACGGTTGCGGTGAGACCAGGCATGGTCAGGCCGCGGCGCGGACCCACCGTCGCCAAGTCCATTGTGCCGGCATGGAGCAGGAAGCCGACCGCGGAGCGCGGCGTCGCGTGCCAATGCCGCACGTCCTCGGACACCGGCAACACCGCTTCCTTGCCGGCAAGCGGCTCGCGCAGGATGTTGGAGAAGAAGCCTGAGGCCGCCTTGTTCGGCGCGCCCGGTCGGATGCAGATGGTCGGCAGACGGATCGAGATGCCGTCCAGAAAGCCCTTGCGCGCGTAGTCGGAAATGAGAAGCTCGCCGATCGCCTTCTCGGTGCCGTAGCTGAGCAGCGGCGTATGAAAGAACTCGTCGCCGATCGCGTCGGGGAACGGCGCGCCGAACACCGCGATCGAAGAGGTGAACACCAGACGCGGCTTGTAGCCGCCGCCGGCGAGCCTGATCGCGTCGATCAGCATCCGCGTGCCGTCGAGATTGATGCGATAGCCCTTGTCGAAATCGAGCTCGGCCTCGCCCGAGACGATGGCGGCGAGATGGAAGATCACGTCGGGACGCCCCGCGATCAGCTTCTCCGCCGCGCCCGGCACCGCGAAATCGCCGGCGTGGACATCGACGGGGAAGCCCGGCTTTTCGGGTTTCGCCGGCGCCACCACGTCATGCAGCGTCATCCTGGTGATGTCGGCCTTGCCAAGACGGCCGTCGCGCAACAGGCGTTCGACCAGCTTGCGGCCGACCATGCCGGCCGCTCCCAGAACCAGAATGTGCAAAATTTACTCCTCGTTTTTCGTGTTCTTATGCGGGCCCAACGTCATCTGTCAAAACCCTCATGATGAGGAGGCGCGGAAGCGCCGTCTCGAACCATGAGGCCCGGACCTCGGCCTCATCCTTCGAGACGCTTGCTACGCAAGCTCCTCAGGATGAGGGGATAGTTGCGCTTATTCCTTCACCGCGCCGGTCATCGCCGACACGTAGTGCTCGACGAAGAAGGCGTAGAGAATGACCAGCGGTAACGAGCCGGCCACTGCGCCCGCCATCAGCGCACCCCAGCGATAGACGTCGCCGTCGACGAACTCATTGACGATCGCGACCGGGACCGTCTTATTCGGCGCCGATTGCAGGAAGGTCAGCGCGTAGATGAACTCGTTCCAGCACAGCGTGAAGCAGAAGATGAAGGCCGAGATCAGCCCGGGCACCGCCAGCGGCAGCACGATCTTGGTCAGGATCTGCCAACGGCTCGCGCCGTCGATCAGCGCGCATTCCTCGAGCTCGAACGGAATGGTCTTGAAGTAGCCCATCAGAAGCCAGGTCGAGAACGGGATCAGAATGGTCGGATAGGTCAGGATCAGCGACAGCGGCGAGTCGAACAGGCCGTACTGGAACACGACGGTCGCGAGCGGAATGAACAGGATCGACGGCGGCACGAGGTAAGCGAGGAAGATGAGGCCGCCGACGAGGTGCGCGCCCTTGTAGCGCAAGCGCACGATGGCGTAGGCCGCAAGCACGCTGGCGACGATCGAGAGGATCGTCGCGCAGACCGCGACATACATCGTGTTCCACAGCCAGTGCGGATAGTAGCTTTCGAACAACAGCTTGTGGAAATGCTTCAGCGTCGGATGCCAGACCCAGAACGGGCTGTAGGTCTCCATGTCGAGCAGCTGATCGTCCGGCTTCACCGAGGTCAGTCCCATCCAGTAGAACGGGAACAGCAGGATGATGACGATGATCGAGAGCGGGAGATAGAGCGTCACCAGCCGCCGGGGCACCGACTGCAGATAGCTCATGCCTTCGCTGTTATCGACCCGAGCCGGCGTCGACAGGATGGACTTGAGGTCGACC
>Ga0070741_10016941_pt1 | contig 12050 bp, 11 predicted proteins | sample Coa_R1_4_FD_66440 | JGI IMG/M metagenome (GOLD analysis project Ga0070741, IMG submission 66440) | Surface soil microbial communities from Centralia Pennsylvania, which are recovering from an underground coalmine fire - Coalmine... | ecosystem: Environmental > Terrestrial > Soil > Unclassified ...
CCGCTCGAAGTGTTGAACAAGCCGGACAAGCTGACGCGCGAAGAATTCGACGTGATGAAGCAGCACGTCGTCGACGGCGCGCACATATTGCGGCGCACGCCGGAAATGCCGGCGCTCGCGCCGATCGTCGCGTTCGAGCACCACCTCAAACAGGATCTGAGCGGGTATCCCGAAAAGATCGGCAGTCGGAAACTGAACCTGTGCACGCAGATCGTGTCGATCGCCGACGTGTTCGACGCGCTGCGCAGCAACCGTCCGTACCGGCAGGGCCTGGCCACGAACCGCATCCGCGCGATCATGGGCGAACAAGGCAATCCGGCCTTCAACCAGCCGCTGCTGAAACGCTTCGTCAACCTGATGGGCCTGTTCCCTGTCGGCAACCTCGTCCGGCTGAGCACCGAGGAACTCGCCGTCGTCTCGGCGGAACACCCGTCGGATCCGTTCCGGCCGCAGGTGAAAATCATCGCCAACGGGAAGGGCGAGTTCCTCGACGAACCGTTCCTCGCCAACACGTGGGAACGCAGCAGCAGCGGCGAGCATCCGCGCGCGGTGGTCGAAGCGGTCGACCCCGAAAGCGTCGGTGTCGACCCATTGAAATACTTGTGAGTACCAACCAGCCGGCAGACGAGGTCGCGAAGCCGCCGCTGTCTCCGGACGAGGCGGCGCGTTTGATCGAGTTTGCGCGCGCGTGCAAAGCCGCGGCGCGCGCCGTGGTGCTCTATCCATCGGGACATCCCGCGATCACGGCGACGCTCGGTCGCATCGTGCAGTTGACGGCGCCGGCGGCGCTGCCGGTGCCGATGCAGGTCACGGTCCACCCGAATGCGTTGTTGCTCGACGAGCGTGGGCTCGCGCGCGGCGAGGCAGCGGTCACCGAGCTCGCCGAACTGCTGCACAGTCACCTGATCGGTCAGATGACGATCCGCGCGGGCGGCGACGCCGACGCCTGGCGCAGTTTTCTGCTGCTGCTCGCGCGCGCGCCCGAGTCGATCCGCGCCGACGGCGGCATCGCGCGCGTGTGGACGACGATGGCCGGGCGCCACATCGAGTTGCGCGAAATCGACTACGCCGAGGTCCTGCGCGAGCGATCCGCCGGCGAGAGCGCCGTCTGGAACAGCATCGTCGCGAACTGTCTGCAGGGCATGGCGTTCGATCTCGACGAGGATGCCATCAAGGACCTGCTCGGGATCGCCGGGGACAGCGAGCGGCTCGCGGAGTTGATGTCGCAGGTCGAATCGACGGCAGGCCAAACGATGAGCGTCGGCGCAAAGTCAGCGGCGCTCCTCCGCATGCTGCGCGGCATCGTCGAAGCGGTCACGAAACATCGCCCCGACCAACTCGAGCCGGTCCTCGACAACATGGCGACCGGCATCGGCCGGCTGACCCCGGAAATGCTGCTCGGCCTGTTCGAACAGCGCGACCACGAAGACAGCAGCGGCGGCGGAGGCGTCGTCAACCAGGTCGTCAGCCGCATGTCCGACGGCACGATTGCGCGGTTCGTCGCGCGCAACATCATTCAAGAGGCGACGGCGACCGAGCGGCTCGCGGTTGCGTTTCAGTCATTGGTGCACGACGAGGGGGCGCGGCCGCGTCTCCTCGCGCTCGCGAAAGAAGACGTCGAAGCGTCGCCGCTCGGGAACAACGAGGGATTCCAAACGGTCTGGGATCACGTCGCCGAAAAGCTTCTGACGTCCTACAGCGACAAGTCCTACGTCGGCGACGCGTACGCGCGCGAGCTCAGCGGGGCACGCGAACAGGCGATCGAGGTCGAGCAGGTCAACGACGATCCGCCGGATCGCATCAGCGGGTGGCTGAGCACGGTTGCGACGACCGCGCTGCGCGCGCTCGACATCACACTGCTGCTCGACTTGCTGCGCATCGAAGAAGACGACGAACGCTGGGCCGCGATGATGACGCCGGTCGTCCGCCTGCTCGAGGATTTGATGCTGGTCGGCGACTTCGACGCGGCGCGCCAGCTCGTCGAAGTCCTCGTCACGACGGCCGCGGGTCCGGCGTCGAAGGCGCGGCGGCAGCACGCGATGATCGCGATCGACATGCTCGTCGCCGGGACGATGATCCGGCACCTCATCGGGCACCTCGCCACCGTCGACGAAGCGACGTTTGAAAAACTGAAGGTGATGTGCGTCTCGCTCGGGAAGGTCCTCGTGCGCCCGATCGCCGAGGCGATCGCCGTCGAGCAGAGTTCGCGCCCGCGCGAGCGGCTGACGATCATCCTGATTGCGTTCGGCAACGAAGCAAAGAAGACGGTCGAACAGCTCAAGAATTCGCAGAACGCCGCCGTGCGCCGAACGGCCATTCTGCTGATGCGACAATTCGGCGGCAGCGAGGCGCTGCCCGATCTGCAGGAGCTCGTCGACGACAACGAACCGCAGGTGCAGCGCGAAGCGGTGCGCGCGATTCTGACGATCGGCACCGACGCGGCGTACAAGATCCTGCAGCAGGCACTCTCGTCCGGCACGGAACAGACCCGTGAAGCGATCATGCAGTCGTTGAGCCTGCAGCGAGACGAACGCGCCGCGCCGTTGTTTGCGTACATCGTCCGCCACGTCGATCACCGCGGCCGACTCGGGACCGTGTATCTCCGCGCGATCGAATCGCTGGGCGCGCTGCGGGACCCCGAAGGCATCAGCCCGCTGAGGGAAGCGCTCTATCGCGGCGAATGGTGGGCGCCGCGGCGCAACGCGCTGTTGCGCGGCGCAGCGGCGGCGGCGCTCGCGCGCATCGGGACACCGGAGGCGATCAGCGTGCTCGACGAGGCGGCGGCGTCAGGCAGCCGCGGCATTCGCAACGTCGTCAAGCCGCACCTCGCGAGCCGCGACCGGCGCCGCGCTGTTGCAGGGACCGACGCATGACCGCACCTCGCTTCCAACTCGCCGACGAATTGCTGCGGCGGCTCGCAGCGGCGCTCCGATCGTCGCAGCTGTATTCGAAAGGCCACCCGATCATCGGGCGCAACCTCGAACAACTTTTCGCGACCCTGCAGCTGCTGCACAGTCTCGCGCCGTCGACGATCATCGGATTCGTCGGGGAAGAAATCATCGTCGACGACATGCCGGTGGCGAAGGCCGACACACTGGGCTCGATCGTCCGGCGGCTGAAGCAGGCGGGCATCGAGCGCATGACGCTCGAGCGCGGCATCACGCTCGACGAGTTGACCGCGTTCATCGACGCGATCAGCGCAGTCGAGCCCAAAGGCGAGGACGAGCCGGCCCACGAGCAGTTCGCCGACCTGGCGCACGTCCGCGTCGGACGCGTCACCGTCGACCAGCGCATCGAAGGCAACCTGACCGACATGGCGACGATCAAGCGCATGTACAACGACGCCGTCGCCGGCGCGAACAGCGTGTGGGACAGCGCCCAGACCGAAGGCAAGCCCGATGCGACGATCGCTCGAACGATGATCGACGGGCTCGCGCAGGCGGTCGCGCAGAATCGCACGGCGCTTCTCGCGCTGACGACCTTGAAGAACTATGACAACTACACCTTCACCCACATGGTCAACGTGTCGATCCTCGTCATGGGACAGGCGCGCGGGCTCGGGATCGACGGTCCGCTGCTCCGCGAGTTCGGCCTCGCCGCGTTGATGCACGACATCGGCAAGGTGAAGACGCCGCTCGAAGTGCTGAACAAACCGGAGAAACTCACCGACGCCGAGTTCACGATCATGAAACGGCACGTCGTCGACGGCGCAGAAATCCTGCGGCAGACGCCTGACATCCCCGCGCTGGCGCCGGTCGTCGCCTTCGAGCATCACCTCCGCATCGACGGCACCGGGTATCCCAACGGCGTCGCACGCGGATCGCTCAACATCGGGACGATGCTCTGCAGCATTGCGGATGTGTACGACGCGATGCGGTCGCAGCGGAAGTACCAGCAGGCGTTTCCGACCGACCGCATCCTCGCCGTGTTGAAGCGCAACGACGGCCAGCAGTTCGACCAGCACCTCGTGCGGCGATTCGTGCAACTGATCGGCATCTACCCTGCCGGCAACCTCGTCAAACTCAACACCGGCGAAATCGCCGTCGTCCTCAAGGTGTACGCCCCGGATCCGTATCGGCCGCAGGTGCGCGTCCTCATCGATCGCAGCGGCACGCCGCTCGATGTCCCGTTCGAACTCAATCTGTGGGAGGACAGTGAGGATCCGCAGCGGCCGAAGAGCGTCATCGCACCACTCGATCCGACGGATTACAATCTCGACCCGCTGACATTGATGTGAAGTCCGATTTCAGACTCCGGGTCCTGAACGTCGTCCGGCGCATCCCGCCCGGCAAGGTGGCAACCTATGGCGGCGTGGCAAAGATGGCGGGCAAGCCGCGCGCCGCGCGCGCCGTCGGCAACATCATGCGCGACTGCGGCCGGCGCGACGTCCCGTGTCATCGCGTGATTGCTGCGGGCGGGCGCCTGGGCGGCTACGGTGGCAGTGAGTTTCTCAAGCGCTCGCTGCTGCTCGCCGAAGGGGTCGCGATCAGCGGCAGCCGCGTCCGCGAGCTCGACCGAGTCTTGTGGAACCCACGAAAGACACGAAGGCACGAAAAGCACGAAAAACCTTGAGTATGTTTCGCGGGTTTCGTGTTTTCGTGGGTTTCGGGGCTACTAAACCTCTCGCGGCCTTTTCACGTCTCTTCTAACCGTGAGCGCCAAGCAACGCACGCCTATCCCCTTCCCGTCTAAGGCTATGGACCCGGATGTGGAGGCGTTCGAGACCATGTATCGCGAACACTCGCCGCGGATTTACAGCATGGCGTGCCGGATGGCCGGTTCGCCGCAGGACGGCGAGGACTTGCTCCAGGAAATCTTCCTGCAGGCCTATCGGAAGATGGCCAGCTTCAAGGGCGAGTCGTCGCTTGGCACATGGCTCTACCGCCTGGCACTCAACCATTGTCTCGACTACGTGCGAAGCCGCCGCGCCAAGATGAACAAGCTGACCGAAACACTGGACGCGGAACACTCGGTCGAGCCGACGGCGGCACGCCAGACGCCGATCGCGAAACTGGATTTGGACCGTGCCATCGAACGCCTCCCCGACGGCTGTCGCGAGGCGTTCGTGCTGCACGACATCGAGGGATTCGATCACAAGCAAGTCGGCGAGCTCCTGGGGATTGCGGAAGGCACGTCAAAGTCACAAGTGTTCAAGGCGCGTATGAAGCTGCGCGCCATGCTGGTTTGAAATGCATCCCACTGATGATGTTCTGAACGAATTCGTCGAAGAGACGCTCGGCGCGACCGAGCGGGCCGAGGTCGAACAGCACCTCGCGTCGTGCGCGCCGTGCCGCGCGACGGTCGACGACCTGCGCGAGATTCGAGCGGTCGCGAAGACGCTCGAGTTCCGCGAGCCGCCGGCGCGCGCGTGGTCGCGGCTCGAGCGCGCGATTAAGCTCGAACAGGAGCACCTCACGCAGAGCGCGCAAAGCCCGCAGAGCCAATTGACTCCGCGATCTCGGCGCTCGTTGCGTGAGATCTCGGTATGGCTCGCCGCAGCGGCGGCGGTCGTCATCGCGGTGGGAATCGGCTATCGGGTGCTGCCGCGCGGAACGACGACGTCCGCGCCGGTCGCGTCAACGGCTCCGGCCAATGACGCGGCGGCATCGGTGTCGGTCGAAGCCGAGTTGAAAGCCGCTGAAGAGCACTACCAGAAGGCGATTACTGGCCTGGAGCAGATCGCCAACGCCGGCAAAGGGTCGCTCGACACGCAAACGGCGTCGACGCTGCAGAAAAACCTTTCGGTGATCGATCAGGCGATCAACGAGAGCCGCGCGGCCGTTCGCGCGCAGCCGACGAGCGAGCCGGCGCAACAAAGTCTGCTCGAGAGCTTCAAAGCGAAACTTGCGCTGCTGCAGGACACGGTGGCGCTCATCAACGAAATGCGCAAAGGCAACGACGCCGGCGCAGCCCGGATCGGATCCGGCCTCAGACAAAAGGGTTAACGACCATGCGACTCACCACCTCGTTCCTCGCCGCCGGTGTCGCGCTGGCGACGTGTGCCTCGACGGCCTCTGCCCAATACGTCGACACGCATGCGATTCGCGAAACGGTCCGCAGCGTCGTCCGCAGCGCCTACCAGGGCCGCGATCGCGGTCCGGAGCAAACCGAGCACGTCTCGAACAAATACAAGGTCGCGCGCGATGGCCGCGTTAGCCTGCAGAACATCTCCGGCGACATCGTCGTCACCGGCGGCTCCGGCGACGAGGTGACGGTCGAGGCCACGAAGCGCACGCGGGGCGATCGCGGCCGCCTCGGCGAGGTACGCATCGACGTCAGCGCGACGCCGGCGCGCGTCGACATCCGCACCGAATATCCGCGAATGACCAACATGAACGTGTCGGTCGATTACACCGTCACGGTGCCCAACGGCGCGTCGGTCGACATCCATTCGGTCTCCGGAACGGTCAAGGTGACCGCCGTTCGCGGCAGCGTCCGTATGGAAACCATCAGCGGCGGCGTGACCGCCAGTGATACACCGAATGTCGAGTTAGCGAAGACCGTGTCTGGAGATGTGTCACTTTCCGGAATCTCCACCGACGGGACACTGACGGCCGGCACGATCAGCGGAACGATTACGGCCAAGGGGCTGAAGGCGCGCCGGCTCGAGTTGAGCAGCGTCAGCGGCGACGTCAACCTCGTTGACGTCACCACGTCGAGCGTCCACGCCAAGTCGATCAGCGGCGGGTTCGAGTACGCGGGAGCGATCGCCAAGAGCGGCGACTACGACGTGAACACGCACTCGGGATCGATCCGGTTTTCGCTGAGCAATCCGTCTGGTTTCTACCTGAACGCCGACTCGTTCAGCGGATCGATCCGGACGGACTATCCGGTGACGATCGGTGGCAACACGCCGACGCCGCCGACTCCGCCGACGCCTCCTGGCCGCATGCGGGGTCCACGTGGCGTGGGACAAGGCGTGCACGGCGTCAACGGCGACGGGAGCGCGACGTTAACGCTCCGCACCTTCAGCGGCGACATCGTCATCGCCAAGCGGTAAGGCTCGACCTGAGCGAGCGCAGCGAGTCGAAGGTTGGTACTCGCTTTGCTGGGCTAGCGATAGACGTATAATTGATACGTCAGCTCTGCAGTAAAGCTGGAGGCGACGATGAAGCGACTGATTCTCGTGGGGGCTCTCGCAGGCGCACTTTCGGCGACGACCGCCTTCGCGCAGACGTCTGGTGGAAATCTCGGAACGGTCCACATCGCCAAGAAGGTGATGGCGGACGGCAAGCCGCTCGCGGCCGGCACCTACACGGTGCGCGCAACCGACGACACTCCGAAGCCAGGCACTGGACAGGATCCCAACGGGGAAAAATACGTCGAGTTCTTGAAGGGCGGGAAAGTGGTCGGCCGTGAAGTGGCGACCGTCGTACCGTCGACCGACATCGGCAAGATCGCGAAGAAGAACCCGCCGAAGCCCGGCCAGTCACGCACCGAGTTGCTGAAAGGCGGCGACTACTATCGCGTCTGGATCAACAAGGGCGGCACGCACTACATCATCAATCTCGCGACTGGTGAAGGGAAGGCGTAGCGGCTTCGAGGCTAGAGGCGAGAGGCTCTGACGGAGAGGGCTGGGAGCGATGGCTTCCAGCCCTTTTTGTTTGCGTTGGCGACGATGCTATCATTGATAGCAGACGGATGGCGCAGCTGATCGTTCGGGGCGTGGATGAGGGGCTGGTACGACGCCTGAAACGGCGCGCGGTCGAGCACGGACGCTCGGCGGAGGCCGAACACCGCGAAATCCTTCGCCGCGCGCTCACCGGCCAGGCGAAACACCAGTCGCTCAGGACTTTGTTGCTCGAGATGCCCGATGTCGGCGAAGACCGCGACTTCGAGCGCGTGCAGACCGCCTTCCGCAAAGTGCGGGTGTGAGTTATCTGCTCGACACGAACGTCATTTCAGAGATGCGGAAACGCGACCGCTGCAATCCTGGGGTGGTCGCATGGTTTGATGGCGTGGAAGTCGAAGATCTCTTCGTGAGCGTGCTGACGATCGGCGAACTCCGAAAAGGTGTCGACAGCCTCGCGCGCCGCGACCAGGACGCTGCGGCGAAGTTGAATCATTGGCTGTGCCAGGTCGTCATCGCGTTTGAAGACCGTATCCTCGACGTCGACTCTCGTGTGGCCGAAGAATGGGGCCGGATGAACGTATCAGCGACGTTGCCGACCGTCGACGGCCTCCTCGCGGCGACGGCAAAGAGGCATCGACTGACGCTGGTCACACGCAACACGCAAGACATCGCGCGAACGGGCGTGTCCTGCCTGAATCCGTTTGAAAAAAACGTGTAGCGGCTGACCCACCGACGACCGTCCCAGAAGGACGCGATAGCCGAACCCTCCAGCGCTCCGACCACAAACCCAGGACGTCGGCTGACAAATCGATGAAGATGTCCGGCTACTTGAAATCACTCTAGGACCACACGAAACCGGAGCACATGGCACCCAGTCCACTAAGCACCTCAGGAACTCTAAGCACCTTAGTCACCCTACGCACCCCACCTACACCGCCATGACGTCGAACTGCTCGTGATGGAGTTGGACGTCAGCTTGGATGCTGACGTCCTTTCCAATCGACTGCTTCAAGTCCTTCACGACCGCTGATTCTTCTTCCTTCAACGCACGCGCGATGTCGGGATTCACGCGCAAGAGCAGCTTGTGGCCGTTCAGGTCCGAGCTGATCTTCTTGACCTCGCTCAGGATCTCGTAACAGATCGTCGAGCTCGATTTGATGACGCCGGTGCCGGTGCAGTACGGGCACGGCTCGGTCATCACGCGCTCGAGGCTCTGCTTCACACGCTTGCGCGTGATGATGATGAGCCCGAAATCCGACACCTGCAGCGCCTTTGACGGCGACCGATCCTTCTTCAGCTCCTGCTCGATCGCCTGGAACACCTTCTGGCGGTTCTTCTTCTCCTCCATGTCGATGAAGTCGAGGACGATGATGCCGCCCAGGTCGCGCAGGCGGATCTGCCGCACGATCTCCTTCACCGCTTCGAGGTTCGTCTTGACGATCGTGTCTTCGAGCCGGCCCGATGATTTCTTGCCGACGTAGCGTCCGGTATTGACGTCGATCGCGACGAGCGCTTCCGTCTGATTGATCACGATCGATCCGCCGGACTTCAGCCAGACTTTGCTCTTGAGCGCCTTGTCGATCTCGGCCTGCACCCCGTACTCGTCGAAGATCGGGTACGGCTTCGCGTACAGTTTCACCTTCGGCGCGAGACTCGGCATGATGCGCTCGACGAGCTCCAGCGTGCGCTGATACTCGATCGGATTGTCGATGCGGATCGCCTGATATTCCTCGGTCAACAAATCGCGTAACAGCTTGCTGACGAGACTCTGCTCGCGATACACGACCGCCGGCGCGCGCGACGACTCGCTTTTCTGCCGAATCTCGGTCCAGATCTTGTGGAACGACTCGAGGTCCGCGACGATGTCTTCCTTCGGCCGGCTCGCCGCGGCGGTGCGGATGATCACGCCGCCGGTGAAGCCATGCTGCTCGCGGAATTCTCGGACGATGCCGCGCAGGCGGCTTCGCTCGTCGCGCGACTCGATCTTCCGCGACACGCCGACGTGATCGACGGTCGGCATGAAGACGAGAAACCGTCCCGCCATGGTGACGTGCGACGTGAGCCGCGCCCCCTTGGTCCCCAGCGGCTCTTTCACGACCTGGACGAGGATCTCCTGCCCTTCTTTCAGCAGGTCCTCGATCTTGGGCAGCGGTTTGTCTTTGTCTCGGTCCGGCTTGTTCCCTTTGTGATCGTCTTCGTCGCCCGACTCGAGTTTGTCGAACTCTTCGATCGTGTCGATGACTTCGGCGACGTACAGGAAGCCGTCGCGCTCGAGGCCGATATCAATGAAGGAGGACTGCATGCCCGGGAGGACCTTCGACACGCGCCCCTTGTAGACGTTCCCGACGACGCCGCGATTGCGCTCGCGCTCGACGAAGACTTCGGCGACGAGGTCCTCCTCGAGGATGGCCACCTGCGTCTCGTGGCCATTCGAGGAGACGATCATTTCCTTTTGCATCACGAACACTCCTGGGCGGGCAGGAGCGGCGGGACCGGCGGGAGCGGCGGGATGGGAAAACGTTCTCCCCTCCTGCCTTTCCCGCCCCTCCTGCCGTTTCTGCCCTCCCGATCAGTTCGTGAATCTGCGCATGCGGACGTTCAGAATCAGCCCAAACCCGGCGAGCGTCGCGATCATCGACGAACCACCGTAGCTCATGAGCGGAAGCGTCAGCCCTTTGACGGGCGCCAGTCCTGCGGACATGGTGATGTTGTAGATCACCTGGAACGTAAAACTGGCCAGCACGCCGAGCACGAGGTACGAGCCCATGCGATCTTTCGCCAGCCTCGCCGCCTCGAGCGCGCGCAGAATCACAAACAAATAGAGACCGAGCGCCACCAGGACGCCGGCAAAACCCTGTTCCTCGGCCAGCACCGAGAAAATGAAATCGTTGTGCGCGACCGGCAGGAACCGCAGTTGTCCTTGCGTCCCTTTCCGGAATCCCTTGCCCGACAACCCACCGGACCCGACGGTGATGCGCGCCTGAATCTGCTGGTACCCGGCGCCCTTCGCATCCTGCGACGGATCGAGAAACGTGGAAATGCGTGACTTCTGATAATCCTTGAGCGCGAACTTCCACGCGACGGGCGCCGCGAGGACGAGGCACAGGAACATCATGCCGAGAATGCGCATGCGCATGCCGGCGAGGTACGCCACCGCGAGAAACACCGGCAGCAGCGTGACGGCCGTGCCGAGATCGGGTTCCTTCGCGATGAGCGCGAGCGGTACGAGCGTGAGTCCGGCGCCGATCGCCAGATCGGTCCAGGACGGCGCGCCGCGGTTCTCGCCGAAGAACTTGGCGAGGACGAGCGCGACGGCGACCTTCGCGAACTCCGATGGCTGCAGGTTGAAGATCTTGAGCGGGATCCAGCGGCGCGCGCCCATCTGCACCATGCCGAAGAACATGACGTAGAGGAGCAGGACGCAGACGCCGACGTAAATCAGATGCGACTTGTCGCTGAAGGACCTGTAATCGATCGTGAGCATGAACACCATCGCGCCCAGGCCGATCGCGATGGCATACAACTGGGTCATGTACATGCGCGACGTGCCGCGCGTCGGATCGTAGGTCGTGCTGTAGATCATCAGCACGCCGAGCGCGCACAGCGCCAGCACGGCAATCACGAGCGCCCAGTCGATGTGGTAGTACAGCCGTCGTTCGAACACGTTAGCCTTGCTGCTCCGAGAGATTCGGTTTCAAAACCGGCTTCGGCGGTAGCGGGCGCCCATCCTTTTTCGCAAAGAACGTATCGAGGATGTGGTGCGCCACCAGCGCCGCGTTCGATCCATGGACGCCGTGTTCGAGGAACACGGCCCCCGCAATCTGTGGATTATCGCGCGGCGCGAAGAACACAAACCAGCCGTTATCTCGCAAATTCTTGTCTGTTTTGCCGGCCGCCGCGGCCTTGCCCTGGTTGGAAATGACCTGGGCCGTGCCCGTCTTGCCCGAGACGTCGTGGATCGGCTTGCCGTCGGGGCCCTTGATGATGGCGTTGTGGCCCGTCCCGGCGGCGTTCACGACCATCCACAGGCCGTCGCGGATCGCCTGCAGCTTCTCCGGATCGACGTCGATGATCGACTGCGGCGCCGGCGGCGGCACCGGCTTCCACCCGGACCCATCGTCGACCGCCTTCAGCAGGTGCGGCGTGACGCGCGTGCCGCCGTTGGCGAGCGTCGCCATGTACACGGCCATCGAGACGGGCGTCACCGAGACCTGCCCCTGGCCGATGCCGACCGAGATCGTTTCGCCCGCGTACCACTTCTCGTGCCGCGTGCGCATCTTCCACTCGGTTGACGGCACGAGGCCCTGCACTTCGTTCGGCAGGTCGATGCCGCTCTTGACGCCGAGGCCGAGTTTCTCCGCCCACTTGTTGATCTTGTCGACGCCGACCATGTTCGCGACGGTGTAGAAGTACACGTCGCACGACTGCTCGATTGCGTGGCGCAGATCGATCGACCCGTGCCCGCCCTTCTTCCAGC
>Ga0070741_10016942_pt1 | contig 12049 bp, 9 predicted proteins | sample Coa_R1_4_FD_66440 | JGI IMG/M metagenome (GOLD analysis project Ga0070741, IMG submission 66440) | Surface soil microbial communities from Centralia Pennsylvania, which are recovering from an underground coalmine fire - Coalmine... | ecosystem: Environmental > Terrestrial > Soil > Unclassified ...
CAGACTTGGACGGGGTCGCCCCGCTTGTTCTGAATTCGCCCTGTGATTATACCATGTCCAAGCGGGGTCGCGGTCTGCCGGGATCAGGCCATCCCAGTCCTCTGCTCGGAGAGTATTGAGGGTCGCCGCAATTCTCATCAAGTCGCTGGAAACCGCGAAATTTGCCTCCAGGCGAGCCAACGACCGGAAGACGGCAGGAGGTCGAGCGTCATTCATTGTGGCGCGCCGGCACTGGGCCGTACTATGAAAAGCACGCTTTGCGCCCCAGGCGGGACGCGCTCAGGGTGGAACTTTTCTTCTTGTTTTTGCGTTGAAGATGTTCCAGGCTATAGAGTTTGTGTTCGCAGGCAAGCTTTGAGACCGAGGGAGTTACGACCCATGAGGAAGCGTTTGTGGAAGGGAACTCTGCTGATCACACTTTTGTGCGCGGTTCAATTAGCGGCCGCGACGGCCCGCATCCCGCGGCTGGAATTTTCCGACCAGAAGCTGGATAACGGACTTCGGGTAATTATCGCTCCCGACCATAGCGCGCCGGTGTTTTCCATCGCGGTGACCTACAATGTCGGCTCGCGGAACGAGCGTCCAGGGAGGACCGGATTTGCTCACCTCTTTGAGCACATGATGTTTCAGGGCTCGGAAAACGTGGGCAAGGGAGAACACTTCATCCTGATTTTCAACAATGGCGGCGGAATGAACGGGACGACGAACGAGGACAGGACGAATTATTTCGAAACCCTGCCGAAGAACCAGCTGGATCTGGCTCTGTTTCTGGAGAGCGACCGCATGCGTTCTCTGGTCGTCAACCAGACGAATCTCGACAACCAACGCAATGCTGTGCAGGAGGAACGCCGGCTGGGCATCGACAACCAACCCTACGGGAAGGCCTACGTCGATATTGACAACATTTCCTACGACAACTTTGCGTACAAGCATTCGACGATCGGCTCCATGCGGGACCTGGACGCGGCGACGGTGGAGGATGTAAGGGATTTTTTCCGGATGTACTACGCGCCGAACAACGCAGTTCTATCTCTCGTGGGGGACGTCGACCCGAGGGAGACGCTTGAGAAGGTGCGGAAGTATTTTGGCAGTATCCCGTCTCAGCCGCCGCCTCCCAAGGTTGACCTTACCGAGCCGGAACACTATGGCGAGCGGCGAGAAACCATTTACGATCCTTTGGCCCGCCTTCCGCAGATCATCATGAGCTACCACATTCCTCCGGGCAACACGGAAGGCAATTACGCAATGCAGGTTCTCGGCAATATTCTGGGAACCGGCGAAAGCTCGCGCTTGTACCAGCATCTGATAAAGGAAAAACAACTGGCAACCTCGGTGGAGGTTCAGGTGGACGCCCGCATCGGACCCAGCATGTTCTACATCGTTGCCATGCCCCGTCCGGGAGTGAAGCCGGAGGATCTGGAAAAGGGAATCTATGATGAAATCGAGGCGGTCAAGAAGGAAGGCGTAACCGACCGGGAAATGGAAAAGGCCCGGACCCAGTTCCTCCGCCAGCAAATCCAGGCTCGCCAGTCTTCGATGACCACGGCGCAAAGGTTCGGCGTATACGCAGTCTACTTCAATGATCCGGACCTCGTGAACACACTCTATGACAAGCTCAGCGCAGTGACTGGCAAGCAGGTTGCCGAGGCAGCGGCGAAATACGCCATTGCAAAGGAACGCTGTGTGATTACCACGCTGCCCGCAGGCCAGGCCGGAAAATCGGCCTCAGGGCGATAGAGGAGGGATCCAATGAGGCGATTCGCGCTTGGTTTCTTGAAGGTGATACTCGCGGTTGCGTTTGTTACGGCGATGGGTCTTGCCCAGGAACTGCCACCAGGGAAAGAGACATCGGTCAAGAACATCGTGCGGCTCAACCGCGCGCCGGTGAACAAGGAGATCCTCCGGGTGACGCTTCCTCGTCCCAAGGAGACGAAACTCTCGAACGGGCTGACGGTTCTGGTGCTCGAGCAGCACAAGCTGCCCACCGTGGCCTTTGCACTCTGGATCAAGACGGGAGCTCTGGCCGATCCCAAGGATCTGCCCGGCCTCGCCAAGTTCACCGCTGACATGCTGCGCGAGGGCACCGCGCATCGTTCGAGCGCGCAACTGGCAGCGGACGTGGACGAGATTGGAGCCAGCCTTGGCGCCGCGGCGGCATTCGGGTCAAGCACTTCTACTGTTTCGGCCTCCGGGCTTGTGGAAAATGCCGATCGCATTCTGGAACTGATCAGCGACATCGCGGTGAATCCTACCTTCCCGGCGGACGAACTCGCGAAATACAAGGACCGTCAGTTGGCCAGTCTGGAGCAGGAGCGTTCCGATCCAAGGTTCCTGAGTCAGGAGAAATTCTTCCAGGTTCTTTACCGCGATTTCCCGGCGGCTGAGGTTGCGGCTACGCCCGAATCGGTGAAGGCCGTCACACCCGAGAAACTTAAAGACTTTCACGACCGCTATTACGTTCCCAACAATGCGATCCTGGGTGTAGTGGGAGATGTCCAGTTCGATTCAGTCCTGGCACTGATCAAGAAACACTTTGGTGATTGGAAGAGCCATCCCGTACCGCCACTGAATCTGCCTCCGCTGCCACCATCCTCGCCGAAGAAGGTCGTGCTGGTGGATCGGCCTGACTCCGTCCAGACTAATATTCTCGCAGGAGACTACGCCGTACGGCGCTCCGACCCGGATTTCATTCCTTTGAGGGTGATGAACCGCGTGCTCGGGGAGGGGCCAAGCTCGCGTCTGTTCCTGAACCTCCGGGAAGAAAAAAGCTACACCTACGGCGCTTACAGCTTCTTCAACGCTGATATTTATCCGGGCCCCTGGATTGCCGAAACGGAAGTTCGGAACGCGGTGACCGACGGAGCTTTGCACGAGTTCATGTACGAATTCAAGCGCATTCGCGATGAGAAGGTCCCGGACGCCGAACTGGATGATTCGCGCCGCTCCATCGTTGCCCGGTTCGCGCTTTCGCTTGAACAGCCGGCCCAACTGCTTACGTTCTGGATGACCGCGAACTACTACAAGCTGCCGGAGGATTACTGGGACCGCTATCCCGAGCAGGTAGCGGCTGTGAGTCCTGACGTGGTGCAGCGTGTTGCGAAGAAATACATCGACCTCGACCATCTGCAAATCGTTTGTGTGGGTAATGGAAAGGAAATCAAGGAGGCGCTCAAGAAATACGGCCCTCTCGAGGTTTACGACACCAATGGCAGGCGACAGGAGTAGAAGGAGTCTCCGGGGGCTTCGCCAGGGTGCTGGCCGCCAGGGTAAGAGAGTTGAGGTCGAGGATTACTCGCCAATGATCTTGATCAGTACGCGCTTGCGCCGTTGCCCGTCAAACTCGGCGTAATAGACCTGCTGCCAGGGGCCAAAATCGAGTTTCCCGCCTGTCACCGGAACCACGACCTGGTGGCCGATCAGCAGGTTTTTCAGGTGTGCGTCGCCATTCGTTTCCCCCGTATGATGGTGGCGGTAGTCACGCCGGAAAGGTGCGAGCTTCTCCAGCCACTCCTCGATATCGGCGATCAGGCCGTCTTCCGCGTCATTCACGTAGACGCCTGCCGTGATATGCATGGCGGAAACGAGAATCAACCCTTCCTTGATCTGAGATTTGGCAAGGGCTTTCTCCACCTCGGCGGTGATGTTGATGAATTCGCGCTGCTTCATGGTGTTGAACCAGAGATATTCGGTGTAAGACTTCATGGAAGGTCCTCGGCGCCGATTGAAGCTTGTCGGTGATCACTCCGGCAAAAACCGCGGAGGTGAACGGGTACAATCTCCGCGGTTTCTATCGAAGGATCGTCCAGGGTTCGCAAATTGTCAACAGGCCGTGCCGCCTTCTATCGCGCATATTTAACTGAACATCCGTATGGGCGGCTGACGGGCACGCTGACGGACTTGCCCGCCATGGCTTCTTTGAGGGCCTGAGAAACATAATTTGTGGACGTGGGGATGTCCGCAGAGTTCGTCGTGGGCCTGTCGTCGATGGCGCCATCGTAAATCAGAATGCCCTCCGGGTTGATGATGAACATATGCGGGGTCGTCTTGGCGTTGTACAGGTGCCCCAGTTGACCCGAGGGATCAAGCAGCACCGCCGTGGGCGCGGCTTTGACTTGGCGGATATAGGCGTTTTCCTGTTCCGCGGTCACGTAACCTTGCTGGCCGGGCGCGGAGGAAATCACGGTGAACCAGATGACGCCCTTCGCCGTCCATTCCCTTTGCAGCCTCTGCATGTTCCCGCTCTCGTAGTGCTTGCGCGTGAAGGGACACTCCCGATTGTGCCATTCGAGAACCACGTACTTCCCTCTGTATTGCGAAAGGGTCTGCGTTGCTCCATGGCTATCCTGCGCGCTGAAGTCAGGTGCCGGACTTCCCACTTGCACGGCCCAAAGCGCGTCGGCTCCAAAGATGAGCGCGAGTCCCCATGCAATTCTGACCATCGCCCGAATCATAGCCGGGTCCTCCTGTTTGTCGAGATGTCGTAAGCCCTAAGGTTATTGCGACGTTCGAACTGGAATCTTGATTACATACGAGCGCGCCGGACCAAGGACAAGCACTCCCGCCAGGAATGGAGGAGGTTTCTGCAATTGATCCGATCGCTGCAATTCTAGCCGAATCCCGCGGGGAAGTGGGCTGCTGTTTTGGGCCGCGGCATTTTCGATCTGGTTGGGCTCGAACGGGAAGAAGGTCGCCCTTTTTTCACGACGGCCCGTTTCGACCTCGACGATGAACTCTGGCCCTTTGAGGGTTCCCTTCAACCTCCACTCTTTCGGGGCAGGCTTCGGAATCTGCGCCAGCCACTTCGCAAAGAGTTTTTGATTAGCCGGCAGCTTCGATGGCGCCTCTTTGCGGATGGGAACTGACAGATTGAGAGTCGCGCGACCGGGAATGCAGATCTCTCGGCAGACCAGCCAGGTGACATCGACGCTCAGTTCTGCTTTGTGCCCGGCCGGGAGATGGGCTGGCGGATGAATCTTCGCGGGGAGAAGGACCTCGTCCTCGTACCCGTAGTCGATCAGTGAATGGTCCTCAATACGCCGAGGAGCCGGCCACTCCAGCGGCCCGGCCCGAAAGCCTTTGGGAAGCGACCAGCGGACTTTCGGGGGTTCGCCTGAGTCTCCAGGATTCAGCCAGTAAATGTGCCAGCCCTTTTCGAGCTGGAAGTGCAGGCCCGCTCGGAAGGAACGTCCCGGCTGGATGGCGGATTGTTCGTTGATCAAGTTCACGGTTCCATGGGGCCCCGAGGCTGCCATTGCGGCGGGAGCTAAAGCGAGGAAGAAAACAAAAAGGAGGGTCACCTCACAACCTGTAAGTTCAGCCCTCGCAGACCTGTCCCTTGCTTGAACTGGCGCCATATGATGATTTGGATGTAATACTCGGAAGGAGGTTGCGGGCCAGCTTTCGGTTTCCGGTGGAGATAATTGGCTTCGCCTAACCCTCGCGACGGCTGATCCAGGCATCAAAGCTTCTGGAGCGGGCTTTCTTGAGGCGGGATTGGAGCCTCGCTTTTGCGACAGGCAACGAAGAGTCGAGTCTTCTTCATCCAGTCATCAGCCTGTGCTTATATACTGTTTGACGGGACCGACGGGTCGTTGTATGAGACCGCCTCGCACTGCGTCGAAGTGGCACTCTACGAGAGGAATCAGTTGACCCGGCAGGACGAAACCGAGCGTGCCTCGCACGCTGCCAACCATTGGAGGGATTATGGCAGAACTCATCAGCGACGCAAAGACGGCGATATCACACGAAGGCAAAGCAAGCAGCTCAAACCCCCTTTCCAGCGAAGAACTCCACAAGATCGACGCCTACTGGCGGGCGTGCAATTATCTGGCGGCGGGTATGATTTACCTGCGGGACAATCCTCTACTTCGGGAACCTTTGAGGGAGGAGCATATCAAGGAACGCCTGCTGGGCCATTGGGGTGCGAGTCCGAGCCTGAGCTTTGTCTATGTTCACCTCAACCGTCTGATCAAGAAATATGATCTGAATGCCATCTTCTTGGCCGGTCCCGGTCACGGTGCGCCCGGCGTTCTGGCACCCGTGTACTTGGAGGGAACCTATTCCGAGCTCTATCCGAATAAAAGCGAAGACGAAGAGGGAATGCGGGTGTTCTTCAAGGAGTTCTCCTATCCGGGGGGAATCGGCAGCCACTGCACGCCGGAGACGCCGGGCTCCATCCATGAAGGGGGAGAATTGGGTTACAGCGTTTCTCACGCCTTTGGGGCGGCCTTTGACAATCCCGACCTTCTCGTGGCGGTGGTGGTGGGGGACGGCGAGTCAGAGACCGGGCCCTTGGCAACCTCCTGGCACTCGAACAAGTTTCTAAACCCGATCCGCGACGGTGGCGTTCTGCCCATCCTTAATCTGAATGGTTACAAAATTAACAACCCAACCATCCTCTCGCGTATCTCACACGAAGAACTGAAGGACCTGTTTGAGGGTTACGGTTGGACGCCCCATTTCGTCGAAGGAGCCGAGGTTGAATTCATGCACCAGGCTATGGCCGCCGCGCTCGAAGACTGCATCCTGGAGATTCGGCACATTCAGCGGGAGGCGCGACAGACTGGCAAGGCAACCCGGCCCCGCTGGCCCATGATTGTGCTGCGCAGCCCCAAGGGATGGACCGGTCCCAAGGAGGTGGATGGCCACAAGGTAGAAGGCTTCTGGCGTGCGCATCAGGTGCCGCTGCCGGGAGTGCGCGGCAACCCGACCCATCTGAAGCAACTGGAAAACTGGCTGCGCAGTTACCGGCCGGAAGAATTGTTTGACGAGAGCGGGCGCCTGGTCCCGGCGCTTAAGGAGCTTGCCCCGACGGGCACCCGACGGATGAGCGCCAATCCCCATGCCAATGGCGGGTTGCTGCGGAGAGCTCTGCGCTTGCCGGACTTTCGTGACTATGCCGTCCTCGTGGAAAACTTCGGACAGACAGCAGCCGAAAACACCCGGCCTCTCAGCCGATTCCTGCGCGATGTCATGCGCAAGAACCCGACGAACTTCCGCGTGTTTGGCCCCGATGAAACCACCTCCAACAAGCTGGATGCAATCTACGAAGCGAGCAAGAAACTGTGGCTGGCCGACTATCTTCCGGAGGACGCCGACGGGGGTGAACTCTCCACCGACGGCCGGGTCCTGGAGATGCTCTCTGAGCACACGCTGGAGGGGTGGTTGGAAGGGTACCTGCTCACGGGCCGGCACGGATTTTTCTCCACTTACGAAGCCTTCGTCCACATCATCGATTCCATGTTCAATATGTATGCCAAGTGGCTTGCAATGGCGGAGGAGCAGCCCTGGCGCGCGCCCGTCTCCTCGCTTAACCTGCTCATCACTTCGACCGTGTGGCGACAGGATCACAACGGGTTCACCCATCAGGACCCCGGCTTTTTGGACCTGGTCGTCAACAAGAGCCCGAGGGTTTGCCGCATTTACATGCCGCCGGACGCCAATACGCTGCTCAGCGTGGCTAACCACTGCTTGAAGAGCACCGGGTATGTCAACGTGATTGTTTCTGACAAGCAGAAGCATCTGCAATATCTGAGCATGGACGAAGCCATCGTCCATTGCACCAAGGGGATCAGCATTTGGCCGAAGGCGAGCAACGACGCGGGTTCGGAACCGGATGTGGTCATGGCCTCCGCCGGCGACGTACCCACCAAGGAGGCGCTGGCTGCGGTTGTGCTGCTGCGCGGGTATTTCCCCAATTTGAAGATTCGTTTTGTGAACGTGGTTGACCTCTACCGACTCGTGCCCTCCAGCGAACATCCGCACGGTCTCTCGGACCGTGACTTCGACAGCCTTTTCACCGTCGACAAGCCCATCATCTTCAACTTCCATGGCTACCCCTGGCTGATCCACCGTCTGACCTACCGGAGGGCCAATCACAAAAACTTGCATGTGCGGGGCTACAAGGAGAAGGGCAACATCAACACGCCGCTTGATCTGGCGATCCAGAACCAGATCGACCGCTTCAGTCTGGCTATTGATGTCATCGACCGTGTCCCGGGGCTGCGGGTGGCGGGTGCACACGCCAAGGAGATGTTGCGCAACATGCAGATTGACTGCCAGAATTACGCCTACGAGCACGGCGTGGACAAGCCGGAACAGGATCAGTGGACCTGGCCAGGCTGATTGGGTTCAGGCGTGTTATTCTGGAAGGGTGGTTTGGTTGTCGTCAGGACCTTGGGGCACTGGGTAACCATTCGACGAACTGAGGTGACGCAATGAAAGCAACAGACCTGCTTCGTAATCTGGGTCAGAGCATCTGGCTTGACAACATCACTCGCGACCTGCTGGATAGCGGGACGCTAAGACGTTACATTGACGAGCTTTCGGTGACGGGGCTCACCTCCAATCCGACCATCTTTGACCATGCAATCAAGAACAGCACCGCTTACGATGCCACCATTCGGCAGAAACTGGCCCAAGGCAAGTCGGGAGAGGAACTCTTCTTCAAAGTTGCCCTGGAAGACCTGACCCGCGCCGCCGACTTGTTCCGACCGACCTATGACCGGACCAACGGTGTAGACGGATGGGTTTCACTCGAAGTGTCGCCTTTGCTTGCCTACGACACGACTCGCACCCTGGAAGAGGCCAAAAGCCTTTGGACTCGAGCCGGGCGCCCCAACCTCTTCATCAAGATCCCGGGAACCCAAGAAGGGCTGCCTGCCATTGAGGAGGCCATCTTTGCCGGCGTGCCGATTAATGTCACCCTGCTGTTCTCGCGCGAACAGTACCTGGCAGCGGCGGAGGCGTTCCTGCGAGGCATCGAACGGCGCATCGCTGCGGGACTCAATCCCCAGGTGGGATCCGTTGCTTCATTGTTTGTCAGCCGCTGGGACGTCGCCGTCGCGGGCAAGGTACCTGACGAACTGCGCAACCAACTGGGCATCGCCATCGCCAAGCGCACCTACAAAGCGTACTGCTCCCTGCTTGGCTCACCCCGCTGGCAGCGGATCTACAACGCCGGCGCCCGGCCGCAGCGGCTTCTGTGGGCCAGCACGGGAACCAAGGATCCGCAAGCGTCGGCCATTTTGTACGTCAAGGCCTTGGCGGCACCATTCACCGTCAACACAATGCCCGAGACTACCCTGAAGGCGCTTGCCGGACACGCCGAACTGGGCTCGATCCTCCCGGCCGATGGCGGGGATTGTGAAGAAGTCCTCGCCCGGTTTGCCAAGGCCGGAATCGACGTCGATGCGCTGGCCGCACGTCTTCAAGACGAGGGCGCAAAAGCGTTTGTCAAATCCTGGAATGAGCTCCTGGCGGTAATCGACTCCAAGGCTGCCGTGCTGAAGGCTGCTGGCTGAGTCTTGAGACTGAATTAAGCCGGGCAATGTGCATGAGTCGCGACAAATCACACGGAGCAGCCCCATGACCGCAGACTCAGAAACCCTTGGGAATCAGCGCCGCACCAAACCACTCACAAAGCGCAAGGCCTGGAAAGCCCTGAAAGCCCATTATAAGGAAATGCGCAAGCTGCATCTGCGCGACCTCTTTGCGGATGATCCCAAGCGCGGTGTGCGAATGACGGCTGAGGCTGCGGGTCTCTTCCTGGATTACTCGAAGAATCGCATCACCGATGAGACCCTCGACCTGCTTTTCCGTCTGGCTGAAAAGTCTGACCTGCGGGCCCGTATCGACGCCATGTTTCGAGGCGAAAAGATCAATGTCACAGAGAAGCGAGCCGTGCTGCACGTGGCCCTGCGTTCTCCCCGGGGAACGTCGATCGTAGTTGACGGAGAAGACGTCGTACCCCACGTCCACGCCGTCCTCGATAAGATGGCCGATTTTTCCGAGCGCATTCGAAGCGGCGAATGGAAGGGGCACACCGGCAAGCGCATTCGAAACGTGGTCAACATCGGGATTGGTGGCTCCGACCTCGGCCCCGTCATGGCCTACGAAGCGCTCAAACACTACAGCGAACGCGCCATGACGTTCCGCTTCATCTCCAATGTTGACGGCACAGACTTCGCGGAAGCGGTCCGCGACCTCGATCCCGGAGAGACCCTCTTTATCGTCTCTTCAAAGACTTTCACGACGCTGGAGACGATGACCAACGCTCACACGGCTCGCGCCTGGTTGCTCGCCGGTCTGGGCGGGGACGAGAGTTCGATCGCCCGGCATTTCGCAGCGGTCTCAACGAATGCCAAGGAGGTATCGAAGTTCGGCATCGATACCGCCAACATGTTCGAGTTCTGGGACTGGGTTGGTGGACGGTACTCCATGGACTCAGCCATCGGCCTCTCCACGATGCTGGCCATCGGGCCTGACAACTTCCGTGCCATGCTCGAAGGCTTTCATCAGATGGATGAGCACTTCCGCACCGCTCCCTTCGCGCGCAATTTGCCGGTGCTTTTGGGACTCCTGACGATCTGGTACAACAACTTTTTCGGCGCCGAGACCGTGGCGATCCTTCCGTACGAGCAGTACCTGAAGCGGTTCCCCGCCTATCTTCAGCAGTTGGCCATGGAAAGCAACGGCAAGCACGTCACGCTGGATGGGACCGAAGTCAGATATCAGACCGGCCCCATTTACTGGGGCGAGCCTGGAACCAACGGACAGCACTCCTTCTACCAGCTAATTCACCAGGGAACCAAGCTCATTCCCTGCGATTTTATTGCCTTTGCCCAGACCCTCAATCCCATTGGACGCCACCACGACATGCTCCTGGCTAACGTCTTTGCGCAATCTGAAGCGCTGGCATTCGGCAAGACCCGCGAACAAGTGGAGGCCGAAGGGACGCCGGAGTGGCTCGTGCCCCACCGGGTCTTTGAGGGCAACCGGCCGTCGAACACCATTCTTGCTGAGCGGCTTACGCCCGAGACCCTTGGCAAGCTGGTGGCTCTCTATGAACATTCCGTGTTCACTCAGGGCGTAATCTGGCAGATTGATTCCTTCGACCAGTGGGGAGTGGAGCTTGGCAAGGTTCTGGCTCAGCGAATTATTCCGGAACTTGAAAGTGATGCGGAACCCAAGCTCGCCCACGACAGCTCGACGAACAACCTGATCCGCCGCTACCGGAGACTCGCGGGCAAGAAGTGAGGGCATTGTCTCATTCCGACGGGTCGCAAGGGCCCTGCACGCGCTTGTCTCGCAGCCTTTCTGTGGGTCGTCCATTACGGGTATAGCCCGTCTAATCCCGACCTGCAATTCCTGCCATATGATGTTGCCGGCCAGGGCGACCATCTTCGCAGCCGGCCGCCAGAGCCCAGACCAGCATGAACCGAGCCGACCCGGTTTTCCAGGGACGAATGGGCAGGAGAAAGACTGAACAAACCTCCGTTCCGGGCTGTCAAAGAGCGGATCCGTCAGCCCTCGCCAATCGCTTCATGACCGGCGGAAGCGACATGCCAATCAGAGCGATTTTCATGACATCTGCGAGCAGGAAAGGATAAAAACCCAGGGGCATGGCCTGCGCGAATGGAACGGTGAACCCCACGCTTAACCACATCGCACCCATTCCAAGGATGACGATGTCGGCGACGAGGAGGCTTGCGGCCAGACGAAGGGCGCTCCGACTCGCCCCCCGCTCAACCAGCCAACCGAGGAGTGCAGCCGCAAGCGGAAAGCTCCACAGGTAGCCTCCCGTGGGACCGAATAAGTGGACGGCAGATGCCGCTCCGCCCGCGAAGACGGGCAAGCCGGCGGCTCCCTCGGCCAGATAAAGCGCCTGGCTCAAAAATCCGCGCCTAGAGCCCAGCAGCGCCCCGCTGAGGAGAACCGCGAAGGTTTGCCCAGTCAGGGGTACGGGTGTGAAAGGAAACCGGATCTCCAGTTGGGCAAGCAGGGCAGTGAGAAAACTGAAAGCGACGCTCCACATCAGGTCGGTCGCGAGGGTGCGATCTTTGCCCAGCCGGTCGACGAGGACATATCTTGAAACAGAAGTCATGAAGCTCCTCGAACACAAAGATTCATTTCCCGATCAGGAGGATCCCCTGAATGAGGGCAATTATAGCCGATGGCTGCATTTGGGGAAAAGGGCGCAGTTCGCGGAAGGCCGGAGCAGCGGGCTCGCCGCTGAACAGGGTATACTGAGGGCCATGGAACCTCTTTG
>Ga0070741_10016943_pt1 | contig 12048 bp, 7 predicted proteins | sample Coa_R1_4_FD_66440 | JGI IMG/M metagenome (GOLD analysis project Ga0070741, IMG submission 66440) | Surface soil microbial communities from Centralia Pennsylvania, which are recovering from an underground coalmine fire - Coalmine... | ecosystem: Environmental > Terrestrial > Soil > Unclassified ...
TGAGTGGGGAGGATTTTTCGAGCATGTTCCGCCACCGCGCGTGATTGCGCCGAATAATGTCGATCCTGACTTGGTGAATGGAAATGCTCTTCTTGGCATGCGCATTCCGCCGGTCGCGGTGTCGCCATTTTCCCGCGGCAATCCGCAGAGCCCGCGCGTGATGCACCAGGTATTTGATCACACGTCTATTCTCAAGCTGGTTGAATGGCGCTTCGGATTGCAGCCGCTCACCGCGCGCGACGCCTCCGACCAAATAGCGAATCTCAAAGTGGCACTCAATTTCCGGGAGGCAGACGCTTCTCTCCCGAATCTTCCGGCACCGTTGGCGGCCGACGCTCCTCCGTGCCCCCAGGACAGCACATCTAATGACATCTCCGGTTCGGGGGAATCGGTCGATATGCAAGCTCTGCAAACCTTGGCGGCAAGTTTTGGCTGGCCAGGCTAGAAACAAAGATAGCGTGACCCGAACTATTCTCAGCGAGAGTACTGTTCCAAGTTGAGGTCAGGATGTCTTCATTTTTCCTCGTGCTGCTCGCAATCGGCAGCTCTCGAAATCCAGCTCTGCTTAGCGTCGCCGCCTTCAATTATGGGTTCTAAGTACTAGAACTTCAGAAAGCTAATGCCGGAGTGGCCTTCAAAGCTGCATTCCTGCCCCGTCCAGATCTCATCGGCCGGAACTTTCTTAAGCGGAGGACTCAAATGAAAGCTCTTCACAAACACTTACTCTGGACGCTTGCTCTTGCGGTAGGCAGCAGTGCAGTTGGGATTCAGGCGACAGCTCAGGATCGGGATCATGATCGCGACCGCGACCGCGACCGCGACCGCACTGCAAACCAATATCCGTCCTACAACAATCAATCGAACAACGCGGCTTACCAGCAGGGAATGCGACATGGTCAGGATGATCGGGATCATAATCGCGAGCAACATTATCGTGGACGCTACAACAATGATCGTGACCGCGCCTCCTACGAGGCTGGATACAACCAAAGCTACGGCGCCGCGAATGGACAATATGGGGACCGAGACCGACGCTGGCCAAACGGGCAGGATACCTACTCTCGTGGCGCGTATGGCTCCCAACATGGGAACTACAACCGTGGGGGCAATCCGGCACAGCAGGTCGGATATCAGGACGGCGTGAACGATGGCAGTTCCGATCGCCAGACCGGCCACAGCTTCCGGCCAACACAGCAGCAGGCCTACAAAAATGCCGATCATAACTACAGCTCCGCTTACGGTGACCGTCAGCAATACAAGAATATGTATCGTCAGGCATACCAGCAGGGCTATCAGCAGGGATACAACGGAGGGTCCTTCCGTCGGTAACAACGAATAGCCTGATCCGCTCTCAACAACGCGGGTCAGGCTGGCCGAATCGAAAAGCGATTAGCTCGTTACTCGTTCATGCCTTACGTCGGCGCCGCGGATCCGGAAGATCACGTCTTCGGCGATGTTGGTGGCGTGATCGCGACGGGTTCCAAATTGCGCGCTATGAGGAGCACGTCCAGCGCTTGTCTGTGAACTGGGGCGAGTCGTGCATTTTGGCTGGCATCGACTGTTCAATCTCGCGCTTCATGCGATCGACTTCGTTATCCATGACGAGGACACTGGGGAGTCCAACACGAAAACCAGAACATGAAAGAATTAGGACGCGCCGACAGCCGAGGTGTGTCCGTGAACATTGAATTTCACTTCTGTCCAAACAGGCGGTGCGGCAGGAGGTAGGTGAAGCCCGCGAAGATTTCCCATCGCGTGGAGGTCTCAGTCAGTCCACGATTGAAGCCGCAGTCGAATACCAGGTTCTTGCGCGCATTGTAGTTCACGGCCCAGAGGTTTCCGACCGCGTGTCCACGCTGGAATGGCTGAGTAAAATGCCAGATTTCGCCCGAGAGTCCCCACCTTCCCCGCAACGGGTGCGAGACCGACAGGGTCTCTCCGAATTGCAGACGGCGTACGCCGGTAGGATCGTCTACAGTCTCATTAAAGATGTAGTTGGTGTCGTAGTGGAAGCCCTTCACGTCGGCGCTGATCAACAGTAGGGCGGAGTTGTTGGCACTTCCGATGTCGAGTCCAGGCGAATTGCCTTCGTACACGCGGTGGAAGTAGCTCAACGCAACCGTCGGGTCGGCGCCGTTTCCGTGGTGAATCACAGCTTGCACGCCGAGCGCCAGGTCTCCGGTGCCATTCGGCGGGAGTCCATTCGCTGAATGTGCGTACGGGCCCCAGGCAGCCAGGAATTCGAGGCGTCGCTTGACGCTCAACTTCGCGACCTCATTAGCGCTCGACTGCGATGAGAACTCCGCCGAGTTCCACGCCCCGAGGTAGCCGGTCTCGAACTGCAGGTATCCGTCGGGAGTAAGTGTTGCTGGTGTAGAAACTGTCGGTCGTGCCGGATTGGCTTGTGGAACATCGCTGGAAGAAGTTGTCGCCGGCGGTTGCTGGGCTGCGCTGCCAAGTGCGACTACGAGTACAACGGCTAGCAGGCGAGGGCTCCGCGACATTCTCACTTCGCCCTCAGCAGCAGCATCGGGAATACCGATGCTGTACAGCAGGCGTGTGGTCGTGCCGAGGAAAACATAGACGAGCCGGCCGCCCCATCATGGCGCAATCTTTGCGCGAGGACGGATTCCATGAACATTAAATGATCTGATCAAAATCGAATAAACCCAAGTGGGAATCCTACCCACGCTTGCCATAAACGGGCAAGGATGAGGCACCCCCTCCGATCAAAAGCGTGTAATCTTCGGAACGCGTGTGAAACAGAAGGCGCGACGCAGAGGCTTTGGACGGTGGCGATCCGATTTCTACAATTGCTTAATGGAGGAACGCATCAGTGAAATCCAGCCGATCTTTTCGTACCGTGGATTGGATGAAAGCGATGTTAATTGCCGGTTGCATCTTGTGCTCTTGGGGCGCGATGGCAGGACAAGAGACTCGCTCCACGAACAAGAAGGTGATTGCGCCGACGCCGCCGATGGGATGGAACAGTTGGGACTCTTACGGACTGCGCATCGACGAACAGCAGTTTCGTGACAATGTTGACGTGTTAGCTGCGAAGTTGAAGCCGTTTGGGTATTCGTATGCCGTGATTGACGAAGGCTGGTATATGGTCAATCCGGAGGACAGGCCCAAACCGGAACTGCTTAAATATGCGTTCGACGCAAATGGCCGATTCATTCCCGTGCCGGCACGCTTTCCAGCGTCCCTCCAGAATGGCAAGAACACGGGTTTCAAACAGCTCGCCGACTGGGTTCACGCGAAGGGACTGAAGTTCGGCATTCACATCATCCGCGGGATTCCGCGGGAAAGCGTTGTACACAATGCGCCCATCGAGGGCTCGAACTTCAAAAGTCAAGATGCGGCGGACCAGAATGATCCCTGTCCCTGGGACCCCACGAGTTGGGGGATCAAAGACAACGAGGCCGGTCAAGCCTGGTACGACTCTCTTCTGCGGCAGTTTGCTGGATGGGGCGTCGATTTCTTGAAGGTTGACTGCATCGCCGACCATCCATACAAGCCGGCAGAAATCCGGCAGATTGCTCGGGCGATCCAACACAGCGGCCGCGAGATCGTTCTGAGTCTTTCGCCCGGACCGACATCGGTCGAGCACCATGCAGAAGTGGCCGAACTGGCGCAAATGTGGCGCATCTCAAACGACATCTGGGACATTTGGGACAGCGGCACCCGCGAGTATCCAATCGGGATCAAGAACCAATTTGAGAATGCCGCGCGGTGGGCTCAATATTCCCGACCTGGGAATTGGCCGGACGCAGATATGCTGCCGGTTGGAGAACTGAGTCCGTTCCCGGACGTGGGACCTCGACCAAGACACACCAGGTTGACACCCGCCGAGCAGCAGACCCAGTTGAGTCTGTGGGCAATGGCACGCAGTCCGCTGATTGTCGGAGCCAATTTAACTCTCCTCGATCAGGACACTCTGCGCCTGCTGACTAATCGCGACGTGTTGAGCATTGACCAGACAGCTACAGCGTCAAGGCAGGTGTTGCGGGATGGCGATCTTGTCGTCTGGACGGCGGACCTGCCCGGAGATCGTCATGCGCTGGCCGCATTCAATCTGGGTGAAAAGCCCATCACCGTGGATCGCGAGCTGGCAACTTTGGGTCTGCGCGGAGGTCAGTACAACGCGAAGAACGCTTGGACCGGAGAGCGCTTGCGCCTCAGCTCACGTCTGACTGCGGCGCTTGAACCACACGCCAGCATGGTTCTGATGCTCGACAATAAATAGCGGCCGACGGAACTCAGGCAATTGGCGCGCCAGCAGCCTTGTAAATAGCCTCGATGGCGAGCATGTCCTTCAATCCTTCTTCTCCGGGCGCCTCCGGCTCCTTGTTGTTGCGGATGCAATCGGCGAAATGTTCCGCCTCGATCTGGAACTGATATGGATGTTTCTCCGCGCTCGCCTGCTCGATCCTCTGTCCACCGACTTCGCCATGCAGCCGGATGCCTTCATAGTTAAAAGCGGGCTCCATCACCAGATAGCCGGTTTCGCCGTTGATCGTAAGAATGCTTGGTCCGCGCTGACCGTAGGAACAACCGCACGATGCGATGATGCCGGAAGCCATCTTCATCGTCCACTCCATCGATTGTTCGACTTCGCTGAATCGGCCGCTGCGATCGCGCGTGGCGGTCACAGCGGTGAAATTCGTCGGCTCCTCGCCGGTGATATGGCGAATCGCGTTGAGCGGATAGATTCCCAAATCGAGCAGCGGACCACCACCGCCAAGAGCCTTTGTCAGTCGCCATGCGCCGGCCGGCTGCTGCCCGAAGAAGCCACCGTGGAACGATTGCAGTTGCCCGAGGCGGCCTGACTGGATGATCCCGATCGCCTGATTCCACATTGGCTCGAATTGCACGCGGTAGCCGATCATCAGTTTGACCTTGGCTTGCCGGCAGGCGTCGATCATCGTGCGGCATTCGGCGCTCGAAATCGCCATCGGCTTCTCGCACAGCACATGCTTTCCCGCTTGCGCGCCGCGCACGGTGTACTCGCGGTGCATGCTGTTCGGTAACCCCACGTAAATTGCCTCGATATCCGGATTGTCGCGGATGCGATCGAATGTCTCGTACGTGTAGATCGAGGTCTTTGGGATGCCATACATCGCCGAATACTTCGCGCCCTTGGTGTCGGGATGTCCGGTGATAAGCGCGGTGATCTTCGCGGTCTGCGAGTTTGCGCATGCTCGCATGAAGATGTCAGAAATCGTGCCAAGGCCGACCGCCGCATAGCCGACCGGCTTGTTTGCCGCGGCATAGGCATGTAGGGGCAGGCTTCTCCCTGCCAGTGCAAGAGCGGAGAGCTTCGTGAATTCGCGACGGTCCATGATGCGTCACCTCGGGCGCGTTCATCACGATACCAAACGCGCTCTGAAACAAGAAGGCTACGCAGCGAGCTGTCCAAGCCGAACCCTGTTGCAACGAATGAGGCCTTGCAATACGAAACCGCAGCACATTTCGTTTCCGGGACTATTACTCGCCGATTTATTGGAGTTCCAATATTGCACTCGTGCAATCTGCTAAAAAATGAAGTTGTGCCGAGGTCCATTGGTGAGTTGGAATCCAGCATCAACGACATTCAAAATTGGTTGCGTCTTCCGTGCTGCCCTGCCCCTTGTAGTGGGCGTGCTTTGGATATGCACACAATGGACGGCTGCGGCCAGGAAACGCCTTGCCGGTTGCTATTACGGAGCTCGGCACAGTGCCCTTCTCTACCCAGTTGACCATTGCGCCGAGCATATCGAATTGATCGAGCGACTGACCACCACCGCAGTGTCCCATTCCAGGAACAAAATAAAACTGGCTCCACTTCAGCACCGCATCGATCCCGCCGTTTGCAGCGGCCATTTCTTTGTAATAGGTAAAGGTGTCGAGCGGCGAGAACCACGGATCGCTGTCACCGTGGTAGAAGATCAGCTTTCCTCCGTGCTGAGAGAAAGTTGTCAGGTTGGTGGACATGGAATCGACGAGTGGCTGTACATCCGCCAGCGCTTCTTTTTCAACATCAACTTCCATCGCAGTCGTTGCGGGGCCGAAGATTCCCGGACCAGGCGAAAGAAGTCCGCGGATGGGACCGCTGGCCGTAATTCCTATATCGTATAAGAACCCAGGATAGACTTGGACTCCATCGGTTGTTCTTGGGCCGCCCATCGCCTTCTTGATCGCAGCAACTTTTTGCGGGCTCAGGCATGATTCGTTCTTCCCGTTCTGGCACCTCAGCACTGCAGGATCGAAGTCGCATCCGAGAGGATCGGAAATCGTGCCATCGGCTACTCCATCTTTCGCATCGCACTGCCTCAGCAGACCTTCGGAAATTAGCTTGCGATCATCGTCAGTGATCGCCTGCGTCATGATTGGCTTACCCTCGGAGTCCTTCGGCGCAATTTGATTAAAGGCGACCGGAATCCACTTGCCAATCGTCAGATTGGAAAGTCCGGTGCGCATGGCGGGATCGCCAGAGATGATGCCGTCGAAAACTGTAGGATAGCGCTGCGACAGGATCATGCCTTCCCGCCCGCCGGTGGAACATCCCGAAAAATACGAGAAGGATGGCGGCTTGCCGTAATACTGCGCGATAAGTTGTTTGCTGAGCGTCGCGACCTCCGCGTTCGCCAGATAAGCGAAGTCAAGATACGCCTGCTGATCTTTCGTGAATCCGAAATCGAATCCTGGATGCTGGCTCTTGTGTCCCGTATCGGTACTGACCACCGCGAAGCCTCGCATTAGCCCAGGTGTATCTCCCGACGCGTTCAAACCCAGTGGAGGCATTACAACGCCATTGCTGCCGGCGCCGCCCTGCATTAGAAAATCATCATTCCATCTCTCAGGCATGGCCAACACGAGGCGGATGCCAAACTCCTCGCCACCAACACCGTTGCGACGATTGATCACACCTTCGATGCGGCAGTACGCGGGCAGCGGCGCACTGTGACCTGGTCCCCAGGGATTTGGCTCGGTGGTTCCCGCGTTAACCGATTCAGCTTTTGTGATTTCGACATTTGGCGCTTTAAAGCTTGTCAAACTCGCGCATGAGTTTGGCTGCTGAGCCGACACGGACAGAACCGATGCGCAAAATGAACAGATGAGTAGCCATCGAAATCGTGAATGCATCTGAATCGCCTGCCTGCCTCTGAGTAATGTTTTCAGGTTTTGTCATTCCGAACGCAGTGAGGAATCCCTACTGACGCGACACGGTTTGGGTTCAGTAGGGATTCCTCGCTACGCTCGGAACAAACGAAATTGGTTTAAATCCCGGTCAGCCCTTAATACCTTAGCCGACGCTCAACTTGAAGGCGACCGCGTAATCTGAAGCCGGCTTCTGCTGAGGGTGGTCGATGTGCAATCCATCATCAGCCTGTCTGAAGGAAAGTTTTTCAGGCGAGCCCAGCATCTCCACGTTCGTAACCTTTGCAGTCCCATGTGCAGCTCGCGCTCCGAACGAGCCAAGGACCACGTCGTGCTCAGGCCAACCGAGCACAATCGCATAAACGATCGAGCCCGACTTGTTGCGCGTGTAGCGAACGTCGCTCGCGTCGAGCTGTTGTATGGAATGACCCTGGAAGGAGCCTGCTTTAATCATGTGCGGACCTTCCCCGTAGACATTCCACGGCCTGGTGCCGTAAATCGCCTCGCCATTGATCTTGAACCAGGCTCCGATGCGCTCGAGAATTGCCCTTTCTTTTCGATCAATGGTGCCATCGGGCTTGCCCGGAATGTTGAGCAGGAATGTTCCGTTCTTGCTGACTGTGTCGATCATCCAGTGAATGACCTGCGCGGGCTGCATGTAGCCGCCGTACTCGCCCTCGCGGTCGAATAATTTCCGTTGATAATGCCATTGGCCGATGCAAGTCTCGGATTGCCAGGGATAAGTCTGGATACCGGTGGTCAGGCCACGTTCGATGTCGGCCACGACTGATTTGTAAAGATTTGGCGGAACGTCCTTCACGTTGAGAATGGCTTCCAACTTGCCGCCGCGGACCGCCAAGTTGTGATTGTAGAAATAAGCAGCAATGTTCATTCCTCCCCAGCCAAGGGGCAGGAGCGTGTTGTCGAAGTAAAGCAGGTCAGGATCGTGCTGATCGATCAGGTCGCGGGTGCGATCATAAAAATCTTTGACGTACGAGGGATCCGGCAGCGCATCCAGGGGATGCGCTGGAGCGTAGAGTCTCTGTGGGTCAACGCCTTCCCACCATTGTCCGCGGCCTTCGGCAAGTGTTAAGTGGCCGTCGTAGGGCTGGCCAGCGAATGGACCGGAGGAGTCGGTCCCATGGCTGGGTTGGAACCACCACCAGTTGCGCGCTGCGTGGACCGTTACGCCAAAGCGTAAACTGCGTTTGCGCGCTTCCGCGGCCCATGTGCCGATCACGTCTCGATGAGGACCAATCTTCGCCGCGTTCCATGGATGGTATTTCGAGTCCCATGCATCGAAGCCATCATGATGATTGGCCAGTGCAACGAAGAACTTCGCACCCGCATTCCCGTACAGATCCATCAGCTCCGACGGTTCCCAATTCAGGAGCGTCCATTGCGCGCAAAGATCTTTGTAGCCGAAGCGGGTGGGTGAGCCGTAATGCTCAAGATGGAACTGATACTGCTTTTGCCCTGGGATGTACATGTTGCGCGCGTACCAGTCGCCATCTTCAGGGACACACTGCGGGCTCCAGTGATTCCAAATTCCAAACTTGACATCGCGATACCATTCCGGACATTCGTACTGAAGCAGCGAGTCCCAAGTCGGCTTGTAGGGTCCGTCACCTTGCAATCCCGGGATAGGCGAAATCATTGGGACGCCGTCATGCGATCCGCCTGGAATGGGCAAACTGGGCTGGGGTGGGTCGTATGCGGAAGCCTTGTAGTCTCCAGGATTGAAGCGCTCGGAAGTGATCTGACGATTGCGGAACGTATAAAACATGCGCTCGTTTTCCGGTATCGCGCAGAAGCTCGCGTAATCGCGCGTGATTTTGTTAAACGCATCCGGGAATGTGGAGCCTGGTGTTGCGGCTTGCGATGCAGCTCGAGCAAAGCCTCTGACCGATTTCAGAAGCGGTGTCGCGGCGAGGCCGCTTAGCAAACGAACAAATTTGCGCCGATGCATGATTGAAAATCTCGCTTATCCGGGTTCCGGTTTCCAAAGCTGCTACGTCGACTCTCAGAGCCGCCTAATCACCGCGCTTCTGAACTTGCCTGGACAGACTCCGTCGGAAATTGGTACAGACTGATGCTGACGGGAAGTACGGACAGCCTCTCCGTCGAGGCTGGCACAGCCTTCTCTGTTACCTGAACCTCAGGAGCTTTCCCCAGCACGTTGGCAGCATCGGGAGTCGTGCCACTCATTTCCCAGACCTTTGCTTGCTTAATTGTCTGAACCCCTTTGATGTTCAAGGTGAGTGACTGAGGCTCTTCCGTCGGATTGACGATGGCTACAGTGAGAAACTTACGATCGCTGGTAAACGCGGCAGAGATATCCAGCGGATAGGTCGGGCTTCCGGGATTCGTGGCAGGTTGTTCGCCGCCGACAGGCCACTTGGGAGCGGGCTGCGGCGAATTACCGGTGACCTCAACCGGCAGCGTGCCAAAATAATCTCGATAGAGCTTGAACATCAAACCGGTGGTGTTGAAGCTCGATTCAGTGGCGTTGAAGTTGATGGTGGAAACACCCATGGTGAAAGCTGACATCTTCATGAAATCTGTGTGCCGGAACATTTCCTGCAACACCATGGCATAAGAGAGTGCCAGTTTCAGATCGGTTGGTGTGCCCGTATATGCCCACTCATCGATCGAGAGAAAAATTTTTTTATTCTTGATCTCGGGATACAGTTCCTGATAGTGCGCCCACTCTTCCGCCTTCACGCGAACTCGGTTCGAGGGCACGCGAGCCCATTCGATTAAAGATTGTTTCACCGGAACGTATCCATAGCGCGGCGGCATGGTTGTTCCACCGGTGTAGGGATCGTGCTGGCCGATGTCCAAATCGAATCGCGTGCCGCTGCGCGCGTACCAGTGCTCGGTCACGCCGTCGAATGTACCCCAACATTTCGAGAAAAGTCCGCCAGTCCAGTCAGCATCGGTACCGAACTCGCCGATGACTTTGCCGGTAGCCATGCGGGCATTGCCGGTCACCGTCATCTCGTCCGGCATTGCGCCAGAGGCAAGAATCGTTATGGACGGATCGACTGCACGCATCGCTTTCACGAAGTCTCGATGCTTGATCACCCAATACCGCAGCGGAGTCCAACCGATTTCCCAGAATCCGTACGGCTCATTCCCTACGTTCCAATACTTCACGTGATAGGGCTCGGGATGTCCATTACGCGCACGCAAGGCGCCCATGCGCGTGCTTGTCGAGCCATTGATGTACTCGACCTCTTCCGCTGCCGACTCGGCCCCGCCGAGACCAGCGTTGACGGTAATATAAGGTTCGACGCCGAGCAGCTTGCACATGTCCATTAATTCATCCATACCGACATCGTTTGGCTGCATCGCATTCCATGCGTAATCCCATGTGGGCGGCCGCTTGTCGGGATCGCCAATTCCAACATGCCAGTCGTAATCGGAAAGGAAATTCCCACCGGGCAGTCGCCAGAAGCCAGAGTTCAGTTGGCGGAGCACAGCGATTGTATCGGGGCGGAAGCCGTGAAGATTGTCCGCGGGCATGAGCGAGATCGCCCCAATATGGAACGGACCGCTGCCGGTACCCACAATCTCCAGCCGAGCGTCATCGCTGTCCGCCCGTGCCGTAAATTTCAGCGGGAATTTTGCATATTGAGAATGCAGAGTTGGGATCGTGATCTCTTGCCGGTCTTGAGCACCAGCGCCCCACACGAGGTTAACTTTCACTTTTGCTGCCGGAGCTCCAGCCAGATAGATGCGGCCGAGATAAGACTTGCCTTTGCGCACCACCAAGCCGGACTGTTGGATACCGTGCGGCGTCGCACCTGCCAGCTTGATTTCCGGAGAATGTTCACCGACGAAGGCGTGCGTGGAATCCATTGTGATGGACTCGGAAGGACCTACAGGCCGCCACTTCTTGTATTGCATTCTTTGACGGATCGCATTCGCTGCTCCAGCAGGTTGAGCTTCGGGTTTTGAGTCGATCGGAAAATAGAACTTACGGTCGTCGAGCATTTCGCTCCACAGCGAGTGATTAATGAGGTTGCCGATATGCTCGATGAACATCCCGTACATGTATTTCGAGATGGGCTCCTTTACCTGTGTCGCATCGACAGTCGCCACAAGCGGAGAAGGATGAGGATCGATCTGCGCTTGAGACCAGCAGGAGAGGATAACCGCGGACGAAATCAGAGCGAAAAATTTGAGCTTTGGAGCGATGGGGGAGAGTGTCAAGTTTCAGGACCGGAAAAAGTTTGATTCGTTGCGGTTCGAAATTTATATCCTCACCAACATCTGTTGTCAACATCGGTAAAGTTATCGATAATAGCCGCTTGTATTTGGCAGGACCAAGCTGCGAAACATCGCGAATACCTCCGGGAGAATAGATGAGCCATTCTGGGAAATTCATATTAGCCGTCGCAACAGCGTGCATCGTGTTCCTCGTCTCCACCTCGATCGCACAAGACACTTCGAACCTTCCATACATGAATCCGAAGCTTTCGCCCGAACAGCGCGCGACAGACTTGGTCCATCGCATGACGCTGGCGGAGAAAGCTTCTGAAATGCAGAACAACTCCGCGGCAGTGCCACGGCTCAAGGTTCCTGCCTACCAATGGTGGAGCGAAGCGCTGCACGGCGTGATCAACGAGGGAGTGACTGAATATCCCGAACCGATTGGTCTTGCCGCCACCTTCGATGCGCCGGGAATTCACACCATGGCGGCGCAGATTGGGATTGAAGGCCGCATCAAGCATGTGCAGAACGTGCGCGAAGGGCACACCGGCATTATGGGAGGCCTGGATTTCTGGTCTCCGAACCTCAACATCTTCCGTGACCCGCGCTGGGGGCGTGGGCAGGAGACCTACGGAGAAGATCCGTTTCTCACCGGCCGCATGGGCGTTGCCTACGTGACCGGACTGC
>Ga0070741_10016944_pt1 | contig 12048 bp, 9 predicted proteins | sample Coa_R1_4_FD_66440 | JGI IMG/M metagenome (GOLD analysis project Ga0070741, IMG submission 66440) | Surface soil microbial communities from Centralia Pennsylvania, which are recovering from an underground coalmine fire - Coalmine... | ecosystem: Environmental > Terrestrial > Soil > Unclassified ...
ATCAAGGTGATCGACCTGATCGCGCCCTTCGTCCGCGGCGGCAAGGTCGGCCTCTTCGGCGGCGCCGGCCTCGGCAAGACGGTGCTGATCCAGGAGCTGATCCACAACGTCGCGGAGCAGCACGGCGGCGTCTCCGTGTTCGCGGGAGTCGGCGAGCGCACGCGCGAGGGCAACGACCTCTGGCTCGAGATGACCGAGTCGGGCGTGATCGACCGCGTCGCGCTCGTCTACGGGCAGATGAACGAGCCGCCGGGGGCACGGCTGCGTGTCGGCCTCTCCGGGCTGACGATGGCCGAGTACTTCCGCGACCAGGGCCAGGACGTCCTCTTCTTCGTCGACAACATCTTCCGCTTCGTCCAGGCCGGCTCCGAGGTGTCGGCGCTGCTCGGGCGGATGCCGAGCGCGGTCGGCTACCAGCCGACGCTCGCGACCGAGATGGGCCAGCTGCAGGAGCGGATCACGTCGACGCGCGTCGGCTCCGTCACCTCCGTGCAGGCGATCTACGTGCCGGCGGACGACCTCACCGACCCGGCCCCGGCGAACACGTTCGCGCACCTGGATGCGTTCATCGTCCTCTCGCGGGGGATTTCCGAGAAGGGCATCTACCCGGCGATCGACCCGCTCGACTCGAACTCCCGCGCCCTGCAGCCCGGCGTCGTCGGGCAGGAGCACTACGAGACGGCGACGCGTGTCCAGGAGGTGCTCCAGCGCTACAAGGACCTCCAGGACATCATCGCGATCCTCGGGATGGACGAGCTCTCGGATGAGGACAAGCTCGTCGTCCAGCGCGCGCGCAAGATCGAGCGCTTCTTCTCGCAGCCGATGTTCGTCGCCGAGCCGTTCACGGGGCGGCCCGGCGCGTACGTCAAGCTGGAGGACACGGTCAAGGGCTTCGCCGAGATCCTCGACGGCAAGCACGACGACCTCGGCGAGCAGGCCTTCTACATGGTCGGCACGATCGAGGAGGCCGTCGCCGCCGGCCGCGAGGCGGAGCCGGCCGCGGCGTAGCGGTGGCGACTCCCGAGGCGCGCACGCTCGAGGTCGCGCTCGTGACGCCCGACGGGGCGGTGTACGAGGGCGAGGCGGAAATGCTGATCGTCCCCGGCGACGCGGGGGAGATCGGCGTGCTCGCCCGCCACGCGCCGCTCGTCGCGCTGCTCAAGGCAGGCTCCACGCGCGTGCACGTCCGTCGCGGCCAGGACGTACGCGAGTTCGCGACCGGGCCGGGCTTCTTCAAGGTCGAGCAGGACCGGGCGCTCGCGCTCGTCGACCACGCGGTCGACGTCGACGAGATCGACCGCGACGTGGCGCGTGCGCAGCTCGAGTCGGCACAGGCCGAGCTCGAGCGGATCGAGCGCGGCGAGTCGGAGGCCGACCGCTGGCAGCTCGAGCAGCGGATCAAGCACGCCGAGAACCAGCTTGCGGTCGCGAACGGCACCGTCGACCCGCCGATCCGGCCGAAGACCTCGGCCGGGCCCGAGCACGTCTAGCGGCCGGTTCTCAGCTACGCTGAGAGCACCCGGAGAGCTTTGACAGGCAGCTTGGCGACCGGGTTACCAAACGCCTAAAGAGCCCGCGGGACCGGCGATCCGCGACTCTGAGGGCTTAAAGGGGCGCGGATGACGAACCGGATCGACAACCTCAGGAAGCTGCTCGACGAGCGGATCGTCCTGCTCGACGGCTCGTGGGGCGTGCTGATCCAGCGCGACGTGAAGGGGGAAGACGCCTATCGCGCCGAGCGGTTCCGCGACCACCCGCGCGACGTCGCGGGCGACCCCGACCTGCTGAACCTGACCCGTCCGGAGCTGATCCTCGACATCCACCGCCGCTACTTCGCTGCGGGCGCCGACATCGCGACGACGAACACCTTCACGGCGACGAGCATCGGCCAGGCGGACTACGGGCTCGAGAGCTACGCGGCGGAGATGAGCCGCGAGGGAGCGCGGCTCGCGCGGCGGGCCGCCGACGAGTCGGGCGCGTTCGTCGCCGGCTCGCTCGGGCCGTTGAACGTCTCGCTCTCCGTGTCGCCGAAGGTCGACGACCCGGGCTTCCGCTCGGTGACGTTCGACGACGTCCGCGACGCCTACGCGGAGCAGGTCGCCGCGCTCGTCGAGGGCGGCGTCGATCTGCTGCTGATCGAGACCGTCTTCGACACGCTGAACGCGAAGGCGGCGATCGCGGCCGCGCTCGACGTCGCCCCCGACGTCCCCCGCTGGATCTCCTTCACCGCGATCGACATCAGCGGCCGGAACCTGTCCGGGCAGACCGTCGAGGCGTTCTGGGCGTCGATCGAGCATGCCGACCCCCTGGTCGTCGGCGTCAACTGCTCGCTCGGCGCGGCGCAGATGCGGCCGTACGTCGAGTCGCTCGCGCGGATCGCCGACACCTACGTCTCCTGCCACCCCAACGCCGGGCTCCCGAACGCGATGGGCGAGCACGACGAGCTCCCGGCCGACACCAGCCGCTACCTGCGCGAGTTCGCCGAGTCGGGCCTCGTCAACGTCGTCGGCGGCTGCTGCGGGACGACGCCGGAGCACGTCGAGGCGATCGCCGCAGTTGTAAAGGGTCTGACCCCTAGGCGTGTTCCGTCACGGCCGGCACGGCCGAGGTTCTCCGGCCTCGAGCTCTTCGAGATCGGGCCCGACACCGGCTTCGTGATGGTCGGCGAGCGCACGAACGTGACGGGATCCGCCCGCTTCCGCCGCCTCGTCGAGGCGGGTGAGTACACGGAGGCGGTCGCGGTCGCGCTCGAGCAGGTGCAGGGCGGGGCGAACCTGCTCGACGTGAACATGGACGCCGACCTCCTCGACGCCGAGGAGGCGATGACGACGTTCCTGAACGTGATCGCGACCGAGCCCGAGATCGCGCGGGTGCCGGTGATGGTCGACAGCTCGCGCTTCTCGGCGATCGAGGCCGGGCTGAAGTGCATCCAGGGGAAGGGGATCGCCAACTCGCTCAGCCTCAAGGAGGGGGAGGAGGCGTTCCTCGCCCACGCGCGCGCCGTGCGGCGGCTCGGCGCGGCGGCGGTCGTGATGGCGTTCGACGAGGAGGGGCAGGCGGTCACCGCCGAGCGGAAGGCCGAGATCAGCGAGCGGGCGTACAGGCTCTTGCTCGCAGAGGGCTTCCACCCCGCGGACATCGTCTTCGACCCGAACGTGCTCGCGGTCGCGACCGGGATCGAGGAGCACAACGGCTACGCGAAGGAGTTCATCGAGGCGCTGCCGCTGATCAAGGAGCGCTGCCCGGGCGCTCTGACCTCGGGCGGGATCTCCAACCTCTCCTTCTCCTTCCGCGGCAACGACGCCGTCCGCGAGGCGATGCACTCGGCCTTCCTCTACCACGCGATCCGCGCAGGGCTCGACATGGGCATCGTCAATGCAGGCCAGCTGACGGTCTACGAGGACATCGAGCCCGAGCTGCTCGAGCGGGTCGAGGACGTGCTCTTCGACCGGCGGCCGGACGCGACCGAGCGGCTCGTCGAGTACGCCGGGACCGTCTCCGGCGAGGCGACGAAGCGCGAGGTCGACCTCGCCTGGCGCGAGGCGCCGGTGGAGGAGCGGCTCGCGCACGCGCTCGTTCACGGAATCGTCGACTTCATCGAGGAGGATGTCGAGGAGGCGCGGCAGCGCCACCCCCGGCCGCTCGACGTGATCGAGGGCCCGCTGATGGAGGGGATGAAGGTCGTCGGCGACCTGTTCGGCTCGGGCCGGATGTTCCTGCCGCAGGTCGTGAAGAGCGCGCGCGCGATGAAGCGCGCAGTCGCCTACCTCGAGCCGTTCATGGAGGACGAGCGCGAGGGCGCCGGCCGGGCGCAGGGGAAGATCGTCCTCGCGACCGTCAAGGGCGACGTCCACGACATCGGCAAGAACATCGTCGGCGTCGTGCTCGGCTGCAACAACTACGAGGTCGTCGACCTCGGCGTCATGGTGCCCGCCGAGAAGATCCTCGACACGGCCGAGCAGGAGGGCGCCGACGTCGTCGGCCTCTCGGGCCTGATCACGCCGTCGCTCGACGAGATGGTCCACGTCGCGGAGGAGATGGAGCGGCGCGGCCTCGCACTGCCGCTGCTGATCGGCGGCGCGACGACCTCCAAGCAGCACACGGCGGTGCGGATCGCGCCCGCGTACTCGCAGCCGACGGTGCACGTTCTCGACGCCTCGCGCGTCGTGGGCACGGTGTCGAGCCTGCTCGACCCGGCGCGCGCCGAGGACCTCGACCGCGAGAACCGCGAGCTCCAGGTGCGCCTGCGCGACCAGCACGCCGACCGCACGCGCAAGCCGCTGCTTCCGCTCGAGGCGGCGCGCGCGAACCGCCATCGGGTCTCCTTCGAGGACGTCTCCCACCCGCCGTTCGAGGGCGCGCGACTCGTCGAGCCCGACCTAGTGACAGTCTGCAACTTTGTCGATTGGCAGTTCTTCTTCCACGCCTGGGAGCTGAAGGGGAAGTTCCCTGCAATCCTGGAACGCCCCGAGGCGCGGGAGCTCTACGACGACGCGCTCGCGCTCCTCGACGAGATCACAAGTAACAGTCTGTTACTTGGTCGCGGGGTGTACGGCTTCTGGGGTGCGCAGGCCGACGGCGACGACGTCCTGCTCGGCCAGGGGACACGGTTCTGCTTCCTCCGTCAGCAGGCCGACCACGGCGACGAGCGGCCGAACCGCTGCCTCGCCGACTACGTCGCGCCGGCAGGTGACTCGATCGGGGCCTTCGCGGTCGGGGTCCACGGTGCCGACGAGCTCGCGCGGCGGTACGAGGAGGAGCACGACGACTACCGCGCGATCATGGTCAAGGCCCTCGCCGACCGGCTCGCCGAAGCGTTCGCGGAGTGGCTGCACGCGGAGGTGCGGCGGACGTGGTACTCGCCGGACGAGACGCTCTCGAACGAGGAGCTGATCGGCGAGCGCTACCGCGGCATCCGGCCGGCCTTCGGGTACCCGGCCTGCCCCGACCACAGCGAGAAGCGGAAGCTGTTCCAGCTCCTCGGCGCGGAGGGGGCCGGGCTCGAGCTGACAGAGACGTTCGCGACGACCCCGGCCGCCAGTGTCAGCGGCATCTACCTCGCGCATGCCGAGGCCCGTTACTTCTCCATCGGCCGCGTCGGGCGCGACCAGGTCGAGGATTATGCTCGCCGGAAAGGCGTTCCGCTCGAGGAGGCCGAGCGCTGGCTGCGCCCGAACCTGGCGTACGAGCCGAGCGATCCGATCCTCGTGCGATGATGGCCGCCGTGAAGCGCGCGGCCGTGATCGTCGTCGCCGCCGGGCTGTGCGCGCCGGTCGCACTCGCCGCGAAGGGGGACCCGCAGAAGAAGCTGACCGCGGCCGGCCAGGCGCGTGCCAGGCAGGCGTCGCTCAGACCGGCGGACCTGCCGGGCTGGAAGGTGACTCCGCACAAGCCCTCGAACGACGACTCCGACCCGCGCTGCTCCTACTACAACCCGGACCAGTCGGATCTCGTCGAGATCGGCGACTACGACTCACCCGACTTCGACCGTCCGGACGGCTCGTCGATCTCGGTCTCCACCGGCGTCTTCCGCACGGTCCAGATGGCGAAGACCGCCTACGGGCGGGTCGCGCAGCCGGCACTTCCGAAGTGCTTCGCAGAGCTGTTCCGGAAGGGGGCGGGCGGGAGCAGGACGACGGTCTTCTCCTCGAGGCGCCTCCAGTTCCCTCGTTACGGAGACCGCTCGGACGCCTTCCGGATCGTCGCGTCGGTGAAGGCGCCGACCGCCACGGTCCGCGTCTACATCGACATCTTCCTGTTCAACAAGGGCGCGGTCGACGTCGCCCTGCTCTCGCTCGGAATTGCGAGGCCGCTGCCGGCAGGGCTGGAGCGCTCCCTCGTCGGGAAGCTCGCCGCGCGGGCCGGGTGAGCCACTAGGACCTCCGGCCGGCTCGGGTATCCTGGGCCGACGCCGACGCCTCTTCCGGGGCGTCCGATCAGTCGGAAGAGCGCGCTTGCGAACCACCCTGAAGCGAGGAATCGGCCGGGGCACGACCCTCGACGGGAACGGTCACTCGGTCCTCCCGCCGGCCGCGTTGACGCCGATGAGGCGCTACCGGTTCCCCGAGCCGCCGTCGCGCTCGGGCCTTCGCGTCGTCGGGCGGATCCTGCTCTGGGTGGCGATCGTGATCGCGATGGTCGTGGTCGCGGGCGTCGCCGGCATCTACCTCTGGCTCCACGAGAGCGTCGCTGCGATCCAGCCGCACTCCGAGGACGTGAAGTCGGCCCAGGCGTTCCTCGGCGACGTGCCTCCTCCGGGCCACGCGGCGATCGCGCTCGTGATCGGCTACGACCATCGCGCGAACGAGGCCGCGAACACGCCCTCGCGCTCGGACACGGTGATGCTCCTCCGTGCCGACCCGGAGACGAAGAGCGTCTCGATGCTCTCGTTCCCGCGGGACATGATCGTCAACATCCACTGCCCCGGGCAGCCCGTCTTCGGCGGAAAGATCAACGCCGCCTACGCGACGTGCGGCGCGAAGGGCACCGTGCAGACCGTCAGCGACCTGACCGGCCTGCCCATCAATTACCTCATCACAGTGAACTTCCGCGGCTTCAAGCAGATCGTCAACCGCCTAGGCGGCGTCTGGATCGACGTCGACCGGCGCTACTTCAACAACAACGCGGGCCTCTCGTCGTCGTTCGGCTACGCGAAGATCAACCTCCAGCCGGGCTACCAGCTCCTCACCGGCGGCAGCGCGCTCGACTACGTCCGCTTCAGGCACACGGACTCCGACCTGTACCGCGTCGCGCGGCAGCAGCAGTTCGTGAAGGCGATGAAGTACCAGCTCGCCCACAACTTCTCGCCGCTGAAGGTCCCGAAGCTGATCAGCGCGATCACGAAGAACACCGAGGTCGCCGCCGGCGGCGGGCACAAGGTCTCCTTCAAGACCGTGCTCAGCTATGCGCTCTTCGCCTACCACCTGCCGTCCGGCCACTTCTTCCAGAACCAGATCCAGGGCTTGACCGGCTACTCCGACCTGCGCACCGACCCGGAGAACATCGAGGCGGCGGTGCGCGAGTTCCTCACGCCGGACGTCGAGCAGGCGAAGATCGCGACGGCCGTCGCGCTCGGGCGGAAGGTTCGGCTCGCCGCCCCGACGCCTCAGCAGACCTCGATCACCGTCCTGAACGGGAACGGGATCGAGGGTGCCGCCGCTAACGCCGGGTACCTGCTCTCGCAGCGCGGCTACAAGATCGTGCCGCCGCCGGAGGGGGCGACCGGGAACGCGCCGCGGACGAACTACTACGCGTCGAAGGTGTACTGGAACCCGAGGGTGAAGCGCTCGAAGGCTGCGGCGCAGTCGGTCGCCAAGCTGTTCGCCCCGGCCGACGCCGAGCGGATGCCGCCGGAGGTGCGGTCGCTGGGGCGGAACGCGATGCTGACCGTCGTCGTCGGGTCGACGTTCCACGGGACGATCACCCCCGCACCGGCGAGCACGGTGCCGACGAAGCGCGAGCCCGCGCACGTCACCTCCAACCCGTACGACACGCTGACGACGCTGAAGGCGCTCCAGAAGAAGGTCCGCGGATTCAAGCTCGAGTACCCGGCTGTGATCGAGAGCTCGTCGGCGCCGGACCGCACCAAGCCGTACTACGCCTACCGCATCCACGAGGACGAGCGGGCCGTGCGGCTCGTCTTCCGCACGGGCGGGGGGGCGTACTGGGGGATCGAGGAGACGAGCTACGACGACGCGCCCGTGCTCGCAGACCGAAGCTTCCGCCACGTGCTCAAGCGGCGACCCTACGACTTCTACTACAACGGCTCGAAGCTGCACATGATCGTGCTGCGCGAGAACGGGGCGACCTACTGGGTCGTCAACTCGCTTCTTGACAACCTCTCGAATGAGACGATGATCGCTATTGCGAAGGGACTTCGGCCTCTGGGCGCCAAGAAGTAGCCTTTCGCCCTGCAATGGCACGTATTTCGTTCTTCGGCGCCGGGTACGCCGGCCTGGTCAGCGGGGCCTGTCTGGCCGAGCTCGGCCACACCGTCACCGTGCGCGACGTCGTTCCGGAGCGGATCGAGGCGCTGAAGGCAGGCCGGATCCCGTTCTACGAGCCGGGCCTCGACGAGCTGATCGCCCGCAACGCGGCGCGCCTGTCGTTCACGCTCTCGATGGACGAGGCGGTCGACGGGAGCGAGTTCCTGTTCGTCTGCGTCGGGACGCCGCCGACCGCATCGGGCGACGCGAACCTGTCCGGGGTCTGGTCCGTGATCGAGGATCTGCCGCAGGATCTCGGCGCGCCGATCCTCGTCATGAAGAGCACCGTGCCCGTCGGCACCGGCGAGAAGGTGCGGGCCGAGCTCGACCGCCGCGGCCTCACTCGCGTCGGTTACGCCTCGTGCCCCGAGTTCCTGTCCGAGGGAACGGCCGTCGGCGACTTCCTCGAGGCCGACCGTGTCGTCGTCGGCGCCTTCGAGGATGAGCACGCCGAGGCCGTCGCAGCGCTCCATGAGCGCCTCGGCGCGCCGGTCGTGACGATGGACGTGCCCTCGGCGGAGATGGTCAAGCTCGCCGCGAACGCCTACCTCGCCACGCGGATCAGCTTCATCAACGAGATCGCGAACGTCTGCGAGCTCGTCGGTGCCGACGTCGAGCAGGTCGCGCGAGGGATGGGTCTCGACCGTCGCATCGGCACGCACTACCTGCGCGCCGGGATCGGCTACGGCGGCAGCTGCTTCCCGAAGGACATGTCGTTCCTGAAGCTGCTCGCGGGCAACTCGGGCTACCACTTCCACCTCGTCTCCTCCGTGATGGAGGTCAACGAGCTGCAGATCCGCCGGCCGGTGGCGAAGGCGCAGAGGCACCTCGGCTCGCTGCGCGGCAAGCGGATCGCGCTCCTCGGGTTGTCGTTCAAGCCGAACACGGACGACCTTCGGGAGGCGCCGAGCCTCGTGCTCGCCGCCCGCTTCCTCGCCGAGGGCGCGCAGGTCGTGGCGTGGGACCCGGTCGTCGACGCGCGCGAGATGCTCCAGGGCGTCGACCTCGCCCAGACCGCTGCGGACGCGCTCGCCGGGGCGGACGCGGCGGTCGTCGTCACCGAGTGGCCCGAGCTGCGCGAGCTCTCGTGGGCCGAGCTGCGGCCGACGATGCGCTCGCCGCTCGTGATCGACGGCCGCAACCATCTCGATCCCGAGACGATGCGGGCGGCGGGATACGCCTACGAAGGCATGGGGCGCGCGACGACGCCGTTCGCCGCTCTCCCGGAGACGCAGGAGCCGGGTTCGAAGCTCGCCCGCTAGGTGCAGGAGCACATGGAGGCGATCATCCTGGCGGGCGGCAAGGCCGAGCGCATGGGCGATGCGACCGGCGGAAGGCCGAAGTCGCTCGTCGAGGTCGCCGACCGGCCGCTGGTCGGCTATCAGATCGCTCGGCTCGCCGAGGCGGGCGTCGAGCGGGTGATCGTCTCGTGCGCCGCGGGGCAGGGTGAGCTCTTCACCGAGGCGCTGGCCGACCTCGGGCCTGAGATCGTCTGCGCGGAGGAGCCCGAGCGGCTCGGCCGCGGCGGCGGGATCAAGTACGCGTCGCGGAAGCGCCAGGAGGAGGGCGACGTCTTCGCGCTGAACGGCGACGAGCTCGTCGCCGTCGACTTCGACGCGCTGCTCGACCGGCACCGCTCGACCGGGGGAGCGGCGACGGTCGCGGTCGCCCGTCCGGCCTCGCCGTTCGGGGTCGTCGAGCTCGACGAGGACGACGTGATCACGGGGTTCCGGGAGGGCGGCCGGATCCCCTACTGGGTGAGCTGCGGCGTGTACGTCTTCTCCGAGGAGGCGATCGAGCGCCTGCCCGATCTCGGCGACCACGAGACGACGACCTTCCCCGAGCTCGTCGCCGAGGGACGGCTGCGCGCCTACCGGCACGAAGGGCTCTGGCTGACGGTGAACACGCCGAAGGAGCTCCGCCGCGCGCAGGAACACGTGTCAGCACATCCCGAATGGCTAGGGGCGTAGGATCGCCCCGCCTTGCAGAAAGACTTGTCGTCGCCGAACTTGACAGGTGTCGAGCGCTTCGCCTTCGACCCGCGCACGGTCGAGAAGCCGTGGGGCTCTGAGCTGATCTGGGCACACACCGGCGCCTATGCCGGGAAGATCCTGTTCGTCAAGGCGGGCGAGTCGCTCAGCCTCCAGTTCCACAACGAGAAGGACGAGTCGTGGTACGTGCTCGAGGGCCGGGCGCAGGTCGAGCTCGGCAAGGCGGGCGAGGGGATGCTCGAGGAGGAGGTGATCGGAGCCGGGCAGGCGTTCCACTTCCCGCCCGGGACCGTTCACCGCGTAAAGGCCCTCGACGACACCCGCATCCTCGAGGTCTCGACGCCGCAGCTCGACGACGTCGTCCGGCTCGAGGACGACTACGGGCGGGAGGGGACGAGCGCTCCGTAGCCGGGTTCCGCTCTGCGCGCGCGACATTGACACGCGTGTGGTAATGTTGCGCCCGTGGAGCTGACCGTGGGCGCAGCCGCAACGCAGACGGGGTGGTCGCCCCGCATGCTGCGCTACCTCGAGGACTCGGGGCTCGTCGTCCCGGCGCGGCGACCGAGCGGCTACCGCGTCTACGGTGTCCGCGAGCTGAACCAGCTCCGCTCTCTCCGCGAGCTTCGCGCTGCCTTCGGCGTCGAGCTCACCGACCTCGCGTTCGCCGCGCGGCTCCGCCAGGAGCCCGGGCTGCGCGACGCGGTGCACACCTGGCTGTCCGGGCGCGAGAGCGCGCTCGAGTGGGAACAGCGAAAGCACGAGCGGCTCCTGGCCGCCTGAGCGGAAACTCGACGAAAGGAATCATGGCGACGACGAAGCGATACGACGTGAAGGACCTGGCGCTCGCCCCCGAGGGCGTGCGCCGCATCCAGTGGGCCGACCGCCAGATGCCGGTCCTGGCCGCGATCCGGGAGCGCTTCGAGCGCGAGCAGCCGCTCGCCGGCTACCGCATCTCGGCCTGCCTGCACGTGACGACGGAGACGGCGAACCTCGCGCGGACGCTCAAGGCCGGCGGCGCCGACGTCGTGCTCTGCGCCTCGAACCCGCTGTCGACGCAGGACGACGTGGCGGCGGCGCTGGTCGACGAGTACGACATCGCGGTCTTCGCGATCAAGGGCGAGGACAACGACACCTACTACTCGCACATCGAGGCCGCGGTCGACCACAAGCCGCAGCTGACGATGGACGACGGCGCCGACGTGATCGGGGTGCTCCACAGCGCCCGCCGCGAGCAGCTCGGCGACATCATCGCCGGCACCGAGGAGACGACCACCGGGGTGATCAGGTTGAAGGCGCTCGAGGCCGACGGGAAGCTGGGCTTCCCGATCATCGCGGTCAACGAGGCGAAGACGAAGCACCTGTTCGACAATCGCTACGGCACCGGTCAGTCGACGATCGACGGGATCATCCGGGCGACGAACGTGCTGCTCGCCGGCAAGCGGTTCGTCGTCGGGGGCTACGGCTGGGTTGGCCGAGGGGTTGCGAGCCGGGCACGAGGCATGGGGGCGCACGTGATCGTCACCGAGGTCGACCCGATGCGCGCGCTCGAGGCGGCGATGGACGGCTTCGAGGTGCTGCCGATGGCGAAGGCGGCGGAGATCGGCGACGTCTTCTGCACCGCCACCGGCGACAAGGGCGTGATCACCGCCGAGCACATGAAGACGATGAAGGACGGCGCGATCCTCTCGAACACGGGCCACTTCGACGTCGAGATCGACAAGCCAGCGTTGCGGGCGCTCGCGACCGAGACCCGCCACGCGCGCGAGTTCGTCGAGGAGTTCACGCTCGAGAGCGGCCGGCGCCTGTATCTCGTCGCCGAGGGAAGGCTCGTCAACCTCGGGGCGGCCGAGGGCCATCCGGCGCTGGTGATGGACATGTCGTTTGCGAACCAGGCCCTGGGTGCCGAGTACGCGGTCCAGCACGCCGCCGAGCTCGAGCGGAAGGTCTACCCGGTGCCGGACGAGATCGACCGCGAGATCGCGCGCCTGAAGCTGGCGACGATGGGCATCGACATCGACCAGCTCACCGAGGAGCAGGCGAGGTACCTGGCGAGCTGGGACGAGGGCACCTAG
>Ga0070741_10016945_pt1 | contig 12047 bp, 8 predicted proteins | sample Coa_R1_4_FD_66440 | JGI IMG/M metagenome (GOLD analysis project Ga0070741, IMG submission 66440) | Surface soil microbial communities from Centralia Pennsylvania, which are recovering from an underground coalmine fire - Coalmine... | ecosystem: Environmental > Terrestrial > Soil > Unclassified ...
TCCGAGTACACGGCGTGCCAGCGGACGGCCATGTCCGCGAGCATGGCCAGGATGGCCGCCGCCGCCGGGACGACGAACCACGGGGAGAACGCGAACCGCAGCCGCGGTTCCAGCCAGCCGAGCAGCCGGTCCGGGTTGACCAGCGGGCGGCGGTAGAGCAGCAGGTTCTGCCCGCCGCGGCCGCCGCGCCTGGCCGACTCGGCCAGCTCGGCCAGGACCTGCGGGTCCTCGGTGCCGGCGAGCAGCCGCCGGCCGCCGAGCAGGCCGAGGATCTGCTGCCAGTGCGCGTCCTGGAGCCGCTTGCCGAACTCGCGCGTGTACTCATCGCCGATGTCGGCGATGGTGCGCTCGCCGTCGAGCCGGGAGATGACGAAGTACTCGCGCGCGCCGACCCGGAAGTACCAGCCGGTGCGCGGGTCCTTGAGATGATGCACCACCGCTTTCCCGGCCACCAGCGGCGGCCCGATGCAGATCTCGGGCCGGAGCCGGGGCCGGGCGGACAGCAGGGCGCCGGAGGTCATCTCGCGCTGCTCTCGCGGGCCATGTCGTCGAGGACCGCCCGCTTGAGCAGGTAGGCGAGGTAGACCTCGTCGTGGATGTTGACGCCCAGCCGGTTGTTGGTCATGTGCACGTAGCTGCTGAGCAGGATCCGCAGGGTCATCGCGGGGTCGGCGGCGGGCCGGCGCTCGCGCTCGGGCTCGGCGTCGGAATGGACGCCGCCGCCCGCCGTGCGGTCCTCGAACACCTGGAAGACGAGCTGCCGCTCCGCCACCGCGGCGACGACGCGCTCGCGCAGCTCGTGGCAGTGCTCGGCCCATTCCCGGGCGAACCCGGTGAGCTCGCCGGGCTGGCCGGCCGCCAGGGCCGCGCGGATCTCGGCGGTCCTGGCCGCCAGCGACCCGGCCAGCTCCCCGTACACCTTGTCGTACAGGTCGTGCCGGTTCTCGTCGGCCTGCATGTACGACATCTCCCAGAACGAGCCGTACCCCTCGAGGAAATCCGCCACCTGGTCGCCGGACCCGAGGAAGGTGAAGCACATCGCCAGGGTCAGCTGCGCGGATATGCCGAACATCACCGTGCGCACGTGCACGTTGGTGGTCTCGAGCAGCCGGAGCACCATGTCGCTCGACCGCTCGAAGTGCCACTCGGCGAGTTCCACGCCGGCCGGGCCGCCGTACCGGTCGTATTCCTGCTCGTACTCGATGTAGGCGTAGGAGTTGTTCTCCCTGACCGGCATCTTGCCGTCCTCGCCGTACCGGTCCCGCCACGCGGTCTCGCCGTACTCGGCCACGAACATCTGCCGGTACAGGTCGGCGGTCATGTCGCTGTCGACGGAGTAGACGGCGGGACGGCGGCGCAGGTAGTCCTCGATCGCCGCCTCGGCCAGGCGGCTGACCTCGGCCGCGTCCTGCGGGCGGGCCGGCCGCAGCCTGAGCCTGGTGTGCGGGCCCTCCATCCAGTAGCGGATGAAGAAGTACCGGTAGATGAGCCCGCGGCGGCGCAGGTCCGCCACCAGCGGCGCCACGCACTGCGACAGCAGCGGGGCGGGGTTGCCGGCGTAGAAGACGTGCAGGGCCATCCAGTCGCCGGGCTCTTCACCGGGGTGGCCGGCGGCGGAGCCGCTGGCGGTCGTCATGGCGGTCACATCGCGCTCCTCTTGACCCCGTCGAGCTCGAGGGTCAGCTCGGTGACGTAACGGTCGTCTCCCGACCTGAACCACAGCTGGCTCAGGTCGGGAAGCATCTCGGTCATGACCAGGCCGCCCGCCGCCGACCGCAGCACGCTGTCGAGCAGCGTCAGCGAGAAGTGGCTGCCGAAGTCGATGTGCTGCGGCTTGGTCAGCGGCGCGCCCTCGACGTCCCCGGCCCGGTCCTCGCCCGACGGCTCGGCGCTGGACACGAACACGCGCTCGGGCAGCCCGTTCTCCCGCCGCCAGCGGCGCCAGGACAGGAACCGGTCCGCGTCGGTCATCCCGTCCTGCCTGGCCGGCAGCAGCGCCGGGCTGACCCGCCAGTGCTGGCGCTGCAGGATCACGTTTCCCAGCCTGATCCTGGGCAGCCGCGTGATGACCTCGTCGCCGGGGGTGCCGACCACCCCGCCCCAGAGGTCCACCATGGCCATGCTGTTGCAGGAGAAGGTCAGCAGGACCCGCTGCACCTCCGGCAGCGCGAACGGCATCAGGAACCCCAGGTAAACCGGGATGACCCGGACGCCGAGGCGGCGCGAGCGGAGCACCGGCCTGCCGCTTTCCTCGTCCTCGGCGATGACCAGGTCCGCTACCGGGATCTGCTCCCCCGGCGGCCGTGAGCTCACGTCGCCCGGGCAGACCAGCTCGTACGGCGTGACCTGCGGGTGCAGGTTCAGGTTGGTGGTGTCGTAGCCGCCGGTGAGCTCGGCGAAGACGCAGCCGGCCGGCTGGATCCCGGCCAGGTAGCGGCGCAGGCCGGCGGTGAGCCCCTCCGGGCCCGCGTCGGGGAAGCAGTGCGCGAACCGGGAGAACAGCAGGGTCAGGCCGGAGTAGATGCGGTTGACCACGGCCAGCTGGTCGGTCCCGTCGTCGGCGACCTGGAGGAAGAAGCTCCGCGGCTCGAGCTCGGCGGGCTCGGGCAGCGCGCCGCCGACCGTGGCGACGAAGTCCTCGTCGAGGGTCAGCTCCTGCGCGCCGGGCGGCAGCGCCGCGTAGCTGGCCCGCATCTGCTTGACGACGAGCTGGCGGGCGTAGTCGAGGGCGTCGATCTCCGGCAGGCGGAACCAGTTCTCCTGCGGGACGAACTCGTTGTCGGGGCCGCCGAACGTGCGGCGCTGCATGCTGGTCCGCAGGAACTGCTCGTAGCAGTCCTGGTTGAACTCGTGCGCGAAGGTGAGCACGTCGTCGGTCTCGCCGCCCGCGCCGTGCCTGGCCCGGAAGAACCCGGCGGTGAGCAGCCGGCCGGGCAGCGTCATGTCGAAGGCCGGCAGGATGCGGCAGAGCCCGCGCAGCCCGGGGAACAGCTGGCGTTCCCAGGCGCCGGGATCGGCGGTCACCGGCGCGTCGCCCATCGTCACGTCCTCGTACAGGAGCGTCCGCGGGGTGGCGGGCTCGGCCCGGCCCAGCTCCTGCTGGGCCTCGGTCAGCTCGTCCTTGAGGCTGGTCAGCAGCAGGCGCCGGTCGGCCAGGCCGGCCGGGCCGAAGTCGGCCACGTGCCGTCCGGCCCGCCCGAGGCGCTCGGCCAGCCCGTCGGCCCACGCGCGGCCGAGGCCGGTGATCTGGCGGCTGAAGCTGGTGAGCGGATCGGGGTGGTGGATGTCCACGTGCAGGACCGGCACGGTGAGCAGCCCGAGCCTGAGCAGGTGGGCCAGGTAGGCCGACAGGTCGTCGGCGTCCCGGGCGGTATCGCCCCGGCGCAGGTGCTCGACCAGGTGGGAGAACCTCATCTGCACGCCCTCGGGCAGCTCCCGCAGCAGCTCGGTGACGATACCGCCCTCGGCCAGGTAGAAGAGGTTCTCCTGGAGGATGTCCATCGTCACCGCGGCGTCCGCGTCCCCGGCGCGCCGCTGGCGGCGGACGTACCTGATCCGGACCGCGTCCGACCGCCATCCCGAGGTGACCTCGACCGGGAGGTCGGCGCGCAGCGCGGGCTCGTTCGTCATCTCCTCGACCAGCCGGGCGACCGAGGCCAGGTTGAGCCGGGTGAAGCTCCTCGGTCCCGACTGGCCCGCGCCCACGGACAGCAGGCCCCCGTCCGCCACCGGGGCGAACCGGCCGAGGGCGACCGTGGTGAACGTGCTGAACGGGCTGGTCTTGCACGCGGTCCGGTAGACGTACTCGAGCAGGGAGCGCTCGATGCGCCGGGCCCGCTTGCTCAGCGACCGGCCCTTGGCCTCGGTGTAGCCGGACAGGTAGCGGTCGAGGGACGGCGAGGCGAGCATGATGCCGGCCCGCAGCCGGGGGTCATCGGCGAGCCCGCGCAGGTAGTCGCGGGCCACCGCCACCTCGTCGGCGAGCAGCGGCTCGCCGCGGCGCAGCTCGGCGGTCCGGCGGTCCTGGAGCGTCAGCCACTCCGTCAGGGCCTGCGCGGCGGGCTGGCCCAGCTCTCCGGCCTGGCCGCCGGCCAGGCGGGCGGCGGCGTCGCGGTCCCGTGGCGCCCGCAGGTTGAAGACATCCCGGCGGAACGCGAGCAGCTGGCGCCGCAGCCCCACGTCGTCGGTCCGGCCGATGGCTCCTTCCAGGGCATCGCCGACGGCGGGCTTGCGCCGGGCCAGCTCGTGCTCCAGGTCGAGGACCCGGTCGGCCCAGTCCACCAGGGGATCCGACCGCAGCGGGGCGACGCTGCCGACCGGCAGGCCTCCGACGCGCAGCACGAAGAACGGCGGTGACAGCCAGTCCATCGTGGCCGCCTGGGCCGGGGCCTGGTCGGTCGCGCTCACCGCGGCTCTCCGCTCGTGCCCGGCCCGCTGTGCCCGGCGCCGAGCCCGGCGGCCGGGACGAGCAGGTCCTCGAAGCCCGCCCGGTCGGCCCGGTCGTTGCCGACGAGCAGCAGCAGGGCCGGCCACTCGTCGGTTCCGTCGAGACCGAGCCGCTCGGCCAGCGAGACGTTATCGAAGCCGAGGGCGGCCCCGCAGCTGGCCCCGGCGGCCGCGGCGGCCAGGTAGACCGCTTCGGCGACCGCCCCCACCTCGGCGTTGACGAGCCGGTAGCCGCGGTCGCCGATGGCCGAGACGACGGCGGCAGGCCGGACCACGACGGTGATCACCGCCGCCGCCTGCTCGAGGTTGTAGTTGTTGAGGAAGTACTGCCACTGCAGGAACGGCGACGGTGGCTCGCCGGCGATGGGCGACAGGGCGTGGGCCACCGCATCGTAGTCGTAGGCGCCCCGCGGCAGGCCCTCCACGTGGTTGGCGAAAACGGCCAGCCGGCCCAGCGACGGGCCCCGGCCGGCCTCCCGGGCGTCGGTGTTGAGTATCTGCCCGGCCTGGCCCGCCGCCAGCAGCCGGCCCAGCTTCTCCAGGGACAGCGGCGGCTGCGCGGAAAAGCAGCCGAAGCTCGAGTGCCGGTGGCGCAGGGCGTCGCCGAGCGTCATCCCTGGCGCCCGCGGCGGCGGCAGGAGGATCGTCTCGGGCCGCGACGGCGCGGGATGCGCCTCGGCCAGGCGGAGCTCGGGATGCGCCGCCTCCGCGACGATGGTGGACTCGTGCACCTTCTCCACCATCTCGAAGCGCAGGGTGGTGCGCGAGCGCTCGAACTCTCGCTTCGTCACGCGCGGCGAGGACCCGTCGGCGGCCTGGCGGGCGACGGGACCGGGCCGGGCCGGGCCCGGGATCCAGGGCAGCGGGACGACCGCGAACACGCTCTCGTCCCGGTAGTCAACGCCGAGGAGCCGGTCCAGGGCCGGCTCGTCGAACCACAGCGCGCTGCGCAGCGTCACCCCCGCCACGCCGGCCCACGCCTGCCAGGTGGCGAGCAGGGCGCCGAGGTCCATCGTGACGACGTGGTAGCAGAAGCTGTTGTACTTGAAGGAGTTCTTCCAGAACTTCAGGCTGACCAGCAGGAACTGGTCGGTTTCGGCGGCGCCGGCGCCATCCCCGAGCGCGGCCCGCACCTGGCCGGTCACGTCCCCGGCCAGCAGGCGGTCCATCGCGTGATGCGGGGTCGAGTAGTGGTAGAGACCGGGCTGGACGGGGCCGGAGGGGCCGGCCGCCCAGTAGATCTCCGCCGGGTACAGGCCGCCGCCCGACGCCGTGCCGCGACCCCAGGTGGCGGTGCGGAGCCAGGTCCGGTCGGCATTGTCCTGGTTGCCGTTGACCTGGAGCCGGCGGCTGATCAGCCCGTAAGAATGGCGCAGCATGCCCGCCAGCGACTCCAGGCCGAGCCTGGCGTCCTGCGCCTGCGGCTCGGACGGCCCCGGCGGCAGCGGCAGGCGGCTGGCGTCGGAGTAGGCCTTGTGCCGCAGCGGCTGATCGGCCCAGTCGGGGTGGTAGTCGGCCGGCTCGAGAGGTATCCGCGCCCGCCGGAAGATGGCCTCCACGTACTCTTGGGCGGTGCTCATCGAAGTTCTCCTCTCACGGGAACGGATGCGGCACGAGGTGCAGGTCGCTGTCGTCGAGGTCGGTAGTCCGCCAGCCGGCCCGGCGGAACGCGGTCCGCATCCTGGGCATGGTCAGCACGCGCTGCTTGTGCCAGCCGAAGTCGATCGGGATCAGGCCGGGCACGATCACGCACGCCGTGCGCAGGCCGAAGGCCTCCTGCTCGGGAGCGGTCTGGTCCACCACGATGACGTCGAAACCTGCCCCGGTCAGGCTGTCCAGGCAGCAGCGCAGGTCGTCGGCGAGGTCCAGGGTCCTGGGCGGGGCCCAGTTCCGGTAGATCTCGGACATGGGCTGCTTCCGCTCGTCGCCGAGCAGGAACCTGGCCTCGTCCAGCATCTCGGGCAGCCCGAAGAGCAGCGGGTGGTGCTCGAGGCTCCGCACCTTGCTGTAGTCGGTCACCATGGGCTCGAGCACCTCATGGATGCGCTTGGTCCGGTTCTCGAAGTCCGACACGTAGGTGGCGACCTCGCATAGCGCGGCGCTCACCGCGTCCTCCGGGTCGAGTCCCGCGCCCGAGGCCAGGCAGAGGGCGCCCAGGCCGCCGTCGCGCCGGGTCGCCACCCCGGTGACGACGGGAACGGGCAGGTCGATCCGGTTGTCGAAGAGCCGGACGTCGTAGCCCTGCAGCTCGATCCGCTGCAGCATGTAGCGCGTGGACGGCCGCTGGCAGGTCAGCGGGTCGATCTCGGCCAGCCGCGCCTTGCCGTACCAGGCCAGCAGGAACGCGTCGCGCTCGATCAGCTCGAGCAGGCCGTACAGGATCGCCTCCTCCATCGTGCTGCCGGCCGCGCAGCCGTTGGAGCATTCCTGCACGAAGTTGGCCTGGTCGTCCCGGTGCAGGTAGTACACGAGGCGCTCGGGGACCAGGATCGGGCGCCGGTCGCGCAGGGAGTACCCCCACACCCAGGGCAGCGGCAGGTCGGGAGTGAACGGCGTGTAGTGCGGCGCGGTCACCCGGTAGAAGTCGTCGGAGTACACGCCGCATTCGCGCGGGTCGAGCGCGTCCGGCTGCAGCGACGCGTAGGTGCCGACCAGGGGCTCCGCGGTACCCCGCCGGATCAGGCCCGCGTACCGCTCGATGCCCTCGAGGACGGCCAGGATGGCGCTGTCGTCGTAGGCGTCGGCGTGACCGCTCCAGAAGAAGTCGAAGAGCAGGTCGGTGCCGCGGACGAACAGGTAGCCGGTCACCGGGGCGATCGTGGTGCTCTCGAACTCGGGCAGGCCGGCCGCGCCGAGCATGCCGCACACGGGGTTCGCGAACGCCTCGAAGGGCAGCCCGTAGGCGTCAGGCGAGCACAGGCGGCTGGCCCCGGGGGCGGGCTTGGCCCGGGAGACCAGGTCGATGACCGCGCGCTCGGGGGTGTCAGGGACGGGCCGGGAGCAGACCGGGCAGGCCGAGTCGGCGATGAGCGGGTACCGGCGCGCCTGGAGGGTGTCGAGCTGGAGCTCGTAGACGTAGGGGAAGCCGTGCTCGGTGGTGACGGCGGCGAGGCCGGAAGGATCCGCGAGCTGGGCGGCCAGCAGCCAGATCTGCTCGAGGGCGAAGCCGGTGACGAACGGCGAGTCGCCGACGGCGTGCATGTGGCCGTGCTGCTCGAGCGCATCCCGTTCGGCCTTGGAGCGCAGCTTCTGCCAGCGCATCGGCAGGCAGTGGAAGCAGGGCCGGGCCGGCGCCGCCGCGCTGGTCGGCGGCCCGAGGATGACCGAGCGGTCGTGCAGGTAGACGGGGAGGATAGTGTGCCCACCGACGGGCACGTCGGGCGCACTGTCGAGCATGTTGTGCAAGCCAAGCACGCTGACATAGGGCACGACGCCGGAGAGCACAGGATGGGCGGCGAGGCGGTGGTGAAGGAACTGCCTGACTCTCTCCTGGCTCGGGGCCAGACCTGGCAGTGCAGTGTCGAGACTCATGCCTTCCTCCACGTGCCTTCGTTATCCGCTAGGAGTCCCCGGCTGCTAGGACGTACTGCCGCCGAGGGTGCAGCTGCAGGTGACCGTGCTGGTCGTGCTGCAGGTGCTGGTGCAGCTGCAGGCACAGCTCGTCGTGCTGGTGCAGCTGCTCGTACTCGTGGAGCCGGCCATGTTCTGGTCGAGTTCCGGGATGTCCTGGATCTCGAACGTCTCGGCCTCGAGCTGGGCTAGCTCGGCTCCGAGGATCGATCGCGCCGTCATAGGTGCCTCCTTTCCGCGACGCGGGGGAACGGGAATGTTCGATCAGAAGAAGCTGCTGCAGCTGCAACTGCTGCAACCGCAGCAACTGCTGGTGCTGGTGCTGCTGGTGGAACACGTGCTGCAGCAACTGCAGCTCGTGCAGCTAGTAGAGCCGAGCATCGTCTCGCCGACTTCAGGAACGTCGGCGATCTCGAATGTCTCCGTCTCCAGCTGCGCGAGCTCGTCTCGGAGCATGTCCGTCCTCCTTTCTCACTGGCCGCCGGGGCAGGACCCCGGTCAGGCGCTGCTTGAGCTGCTCGAGCTGCTGCTGCTGCTCGTGCTGGTGGCGCAGCTGGTGCTGCACCCGGTGCTGCTGGTGCTGCTGGTGCTGCTCGTGCAGCTACAGCAGCTGCAGCTGCAGCAGCTGGTCGAGAAGCCGGCCATGTTCTGGCGCAGGTCGGCGACGTCGTCGATCTCGAACGTCTCCGTCTCCAGCTGGGCCAGCTCCCGGCTGAGCATGTGCTTCATGCCGTGCACTCTCCCTTCCTTGTGGGTTCCGGTCAGGTGAAGCTGCTGCAACTGCTGCTGCTACTGCTACAGCAGCTGCTGCAGGTCGTGCTGCAGCTGGTCGTGCTGCTGCAGCTCGTGCTGCTACTCGTCGTGCCGACCGCCAGGTTCTGGCCGGTTTCCGGCAGATCGTCGATCTCGAACGTCTCCGCTTCCAGCTGGGCGAGCTGCCCCTTCAGGGAGTCGGTCATTCCATCACCTCCTTTCCCGGGGATTCAGGTGAGGACTAGGGAAGTGACGGTGCCGCGGACCGGGCCAGCAGGACCCTGGCCGTGGCGAACAGGCCGGTCCCGGCCAGGTCGGGCGGCGTGGTGTCGACCGCGAGCGCCTCGTATCCGCTGGCCAGCAGGCACTCGGCCAGCTCGGCGCCGGCCGGCGCCTTGGCGGCAGCCGCCTTGGCCAGCTCCGGGACGGCCGTCTCCGGGACGGTCGTCTCCGGGACGGCACGGTCATCGGGCGCGACCGGGAGGGTACGCGGGTCGAAGTCGGGGAGCAGCTCGGGTCCGAGGTCGGGCGCCTGATCCTGGCCGGCCGCCGGCTGGCCCGCCCCTAGCTGCAGGGGCCCGACCAGGTCGCGCAGGGCCGTCACGGCGGCGGCGGGCTCGGCCAGTGCCGCGCCCACGGCCCAGCCGGGGCGTCCCCCGCCCGGCGCCAGGGCCAGCAGCACGTGCACGGGACCGGGTACGGCCAGCCGGACCAGGGTGACCGGCTGGCCGGCCGTCTCGGCCGCGCCGAGCAGGAACTCGATCTCGGGATCGGCGCCGAGAGCGGCGGGCTCGACCCGGCGGACCGGGCCCGCGCCCGCCATCGCGTCACGCAGCGCGAGGTAGCACACCGCCGACAGCAGGCCGGCCTGGCGGGCCTCGGCGCTGGTCCGGCCGGCCCCGGCCCCGGCCCCGGTCCGCTCGAACCGGCCGCGGGCGTTGAGCCCGCTCCACGGGTAGACGGCCGCGGCCGGGACGTAGCGGGTCTCGCCGGTGGCCAGCGAGGTAGCCGGGAGCCACCCAGGCTCGACGTCACCGGCCTGAACGGCTGGAGAGACCTGGGAGCCCCGGCCGGGCTCGACGGAAACCGGCCCGGCCGGGGTCAGTCCGGTCCAGGTCAGCAGGGCGTCGTCGGCGACCAGGGCGAGCTTCGCGCCGTTGCCGTTGTGGCCGTGATCGGCGCCCCGTATCGCGCCCGACGTGGTGGCCATGGCGTCCGCGTAGGTCACCGCGACCGCGTCGAGGGCGCGGGCCCGGGCCGCGGCCGCCGTGTGCAGGTCGAACGCGGTGATGTCGCGCCCGGCCCCTCCGGTCAGGCCGATCCGCAGCCGGGCCACCCGCAGCGGCGACTGGGTGAGCGAGCCGTCCGCGAACGCGCCGATGATCCCGGCGTACCGGCCGTAGAGGGCTTTCTGCCGGCGATCGGTCAGCTCGCCGGTGGTGAGCTCGCCCGCCTCCGCGGCCGCCTGGGCCGGCGTCGCGGCGCAGGCCGGGCAGGCGGGGTGCGGCAGGATGCGCTCGCGGCTCGCCTCCAGCGTGTCCAGGTCCTGGACCACGACCGAGCCGTCGAGCTCGGCGGTCAGCGCGCCGGTACGCAGCCGGAACACATCGAAGGCGAGCATGTTCCCGAGCATCCTGGCCACGGGCTGGCTGAGCCCGGAGCCGGCCGGCCGCAGCCCGGGCAGGCTGGCCGCGCGCCACACCTGCGACATATCGCCCGGGTCGAGGTTGGCGTCCAGCCGCAGCAGCGCGCAGACCCAGCACGGGCTCGTCCCCGCCCTGACCAGCGGCCCGGCTATCGCCCGGGATCCCGCCGCGAAGGCGGGGATCAGCACCGGTCCTGGCCCAGGCCGTGACGCCAGCCGGAACAGCTGCGCGAGCTCGAGGTCTCCGCCGAAGCCCGACGTCGCCAGCACGACGTCGTAGTCGGCCAGGTCCGCCTCGGACAGGTCGCGGGGGCGGCGCGTGACCGGCCGGACGGAGGCGGCGCAGCCGCCGTCGGCCAGGGCGGCAGCCGTCCTGGCCAGCTCGTCAGGTATGGCCGCGCCCGGTGCGGTCAGGTCCAGCCGCTCGAGGCCGTTGCCGAGCAGGCTGGCGGCGGCCGCCACGGCCGTCTCCCCGGTGCCCGCCACCAGGACCCGGGTGGCGCGGAAGGCAGAGAACCGCCGGTCAGGGTCGTCGGCGAAATGGTCGACGAAGTTGAGCTGCGGAGCGAACCGCTGGCGGACGGGTTCCGGCAGGGCGGACGGCACCGGGCGGGCGTCCCTGGCCAGCCCGCGGTCGAACAGCGTGCGGATCATGGTGACGACCATGTCGCGGTGCCCGGGCGGCAGGTCGGCGCACAGCTCGCCGACCGAGTGCTCGCCGGTCAGGAAGGGGAACATCAGGCTGGCCAGCCGGTACGCCGACTTGCCCTTGAGGACGAACCCGTTGTCCGAATCCCGCAGGAGTACGCCCTCGTTGACCTCGGCGAAGACGACATCGTTCCGCAGCCGCGGATGAGCATCGGGGAATCGCTCGTCACCAGCGGTGAGAGGGCCAGTGGTGAGATGGGATGAACCGGCTGTCTGCGTCATGCCGCTGCTCCAATGCTCTCTGGCGCTGGGTGGTCCGGCCAGTCATGGATGCGTGTTATGCATGACGAGAATCCGCCGGCGGCCCGGCGTTGGTCCAGGGAAACTTGACTGCAGCAAGCTGCCGTGCAGCAGCATGCATCCGGCGCCGCGAACCGGCCGCGGGGCCGCCTTCGCGTTACGCCGCGAGGGCGAGCATCACCGGGCTGCGGGCACCGGACGGCGCGGGCGGCCGACGGCGCAGGTCACCGGCGACCTGCTCGGTCAGGGTGGTGAGGGTGGTGCCCAGCGCGCCCGCCAGGGCGGCGATCATCTCGCTGGACGGCTCCTTGCGACCGCGCTCGATCTCCGAGAGGTACTGCGGCGAGATGCCGGCCCGGCCGGCGGTCTCGGCGAGCGTCTCGTCCTGGTCCTGGCGCAGCACCCGGAGCCGGCGGCCGAGCACTTCCCGCCAGAGCGGCTCCTGGGCTGGCGCCTCCTGGATGGACGGCTCCATGGGGGCCCGCCGCAGCGGGACGACGCGCGCGCTCTCGGCCATGCCGTCAGCGTACGACGGGGTAAGCCGGCGCGCCCATGCGTTTCGCTGCCGGCTGAGGCCAAGGACACGCTGCGCGCGAGGCGAAGGCTGGCGGTGGTGCCCGTGATGGCAGCCAGCCCGAGGCTCGGGCGACCCGCGAACGACAAGGATGTGGCATTCATGTCGTGA
>Ga0070741_10016946_pt1 | contig 12046 bp, 9 predicted proteins | sample Coa_R1_4_FD_66440 | JGI IMG/M metagenome (GOLD analysis project Ga0070741, IMG submission 66440) | Surface soil microbial communities from Centralia Pennsylvania, which are recovering from an underground coalmine fire - Coalmine... | ecosystem: Environmental > Terrestrial > Soil > Unclassified ...
TACCACCCCATGTTGTAGCGAATCACCATCGCCGGAAACATGAGGATCGAGAGGATGCACATGAAGATGTAGTTGAAGTTCGCGGTCAGGTGGAAGAACGCTTCCGCCTTGATCCCGAGCGGCAGGTTCGACCGCAGGATCGTCGGCAGCAGCTTGCGGCACGTCTGGATCGATCCTTTCGCCCAGCGATGCTGCTGCGACTTGAAGCCGTTCATCTCGACCGGCACTTCGGCCGGCGCGATGACGTCGGGGACGAAGACGAACTGCCAGCCGCGCAGCTGCGCGCGGTAGCTGAGGTCGAGATCTTCGGTGAGCGTGTCGTGCTGCCAGCCACCCGCATCGTCGATCGCCGTGCGGCGCCAGATGCCGGCGGTGCCGTTGAAGTTGAAGAAGCGCCCGCTGCGATGACGTCCGCCGTGCTCGAGGACGAAGTGCCCGTCGAGCAGAATCGCCTGGATCTTCGTCAGCAGCGAGTAGTCCTGGTTGATGTGACCCCAGCGCGCCTGCACCATGCCGACCTTCGGGTCGGCGAAGTGCGGCATCAGCTTGTACAGGAAGTCGGACGAGGGAATGAAGTCGGCGTCGAAGATCGCGATGTACTCGCCGCGCGCCGCTTTCATGCCGGCCTCGAGCGCGCCGGCCTTGTAGCCGGTGCGATCGGTCCGGTGGTAGTACTTGATGTCGATGCCTTGCGCCGCATACCGGCGCACCGCCAGCTCCGCCACGCTTCGCGTCTCGTCGGTCGAATCGTCGAGCACCTGGATCTCGAGCTGCTCGCGCGGATACTCGATCGCACACACGGCGGCAATGAGGCGGTCCGCGACGTACATCTCGTTGTAGAGCGGAAGCTGAATCGTCACCACCGGCGCCGGATCGAGCGGCGGCAGCGTCCCGGGCTGTCGATCGCGATGCTTCGCGTAAAGCCAGACGAGGTAATAACGGTGCCAGCCGTAGATGGCGAGAACGATCAGGACAAAAAAATAGAGTGCGAGGGTCAGCGTCTCAACGGGCGTCATGTTCTACGCGTGCAATCATTTATATTACTGTCGGGTCTGGAATGACGTCAAACAAACAGCTCCTTGATCTCCTCGAACAGGTCGCCAGCGGCGCGGTCGATCCCCGGTTCGCCCAAGAACGCCTCATCGAGGCCCTCCGAGCGCGGCCGTTCGAGGATCTGGGGTTCGCGCGGGTCGATCACCACCGCGGCGTCCGGCAAGGCTTCCCCGAAGTCGTCCTCGGATTAGGCAAAACACCTGCCCAGATCGCCGCGATCTCGGCCGAAATCGTCCGGCGCGGCTCTACGCTGCTCGTGACGCGCGCGACCGCCGCCGCCTACGACGCCGTCCGGGCGGTCATCCCCAACGCCACGTATTACGCCGATGCAAGCATCATCGCGCTGCGTCAGGAAGATGTCACGCCAGGCAACGGACGCATCGTCATCGCCGCCGCCGGCACGTCGGACCTCCCCGTCGCCGAGGAAGCGGCGCGAACCGCGGAGTTGATGGGCAACGAGGTCTGCCGGCTGTACGACGTCGGCGTCGCCGGCCTCCACCGGTTGCTCGGCGAGCGCGAGCGCCTCGCGGCCGCGCGCGTCATCATCGTCGTGGCCGGCATGGAAGGCGCGCTGCCGAGCGTCGTCGCCGGGCTGGTCCACGTGCCGGTCATCGCCGTGCCGACCAGCATCGGGTATGGCGCGAATTTCCTCGGTCTTGCCGCCCTGCTCGGGATGCTGAACAGCTGCGCGTCCGGGGTGACCGTCGTCAACATCGATAACGGTTTTGGTGCCGCCACCACGGCGTCGATGATCAACCACCTCTGACACCTGTACGTTACAATCGAGAGTTCCCCTGCCCATGCAGCCCAGCGCTCTTCGCGCCCTCGAGTTCGATCGGATCGTCGAGGCGGTCGCCGGCTTCGCGCTGACGCCCATGGGCGCGGAGCGCCTGTCGCGCCTCGCGCCGTCGACCGACGCGGCCAAAGTGGCGCAGCTCCTGGCGGCGACGACCGAGACGGCACGCTTTCTCGCCGCGCATGGTCTCTTCCCGCTCCGGGCGACGGCCGATCTGCCCAACACGCTGACCGCGCTCGCCGTCGAAGGCCGTCCGCTCGAAGCGGCGCGGCTGCTCGCGCTCGTCGCGTTCCTCGAATCGATCGACCAGTCGCGCGCCGCCATCCGCGCCGCCTCCGGATCGTTCCCGCTGCTCGAGGCGGCGAGCGGCCCCGCGGCCTCGTTCAAGGTCGAATCGGCCGCCGTCCGCGCCAAGATCGATCCCGCCGGCGACATCGTCGACGATGCGAGCCCGGCGCTGAAAGGGATTCGCGACCGCCTCCGCAAGCAGCGGACGCGGCTGCGGACGACGCTCGAATCGTACCTGCGCGGGAAGGACACGTCGAAATACCTGCAGGACCAGGTCGTCACCGAGCGGAGCGGACGCTACGTGCTCGTCGTCAAAGCCGAGCACCGCGCCTCGATTCCGGGCATCGTCCACGGATCGTCGACGAGCGGCGCGAGCCTGTTCCTCGAACCGCTCAGCACCGTCGAGATCAACAACGACATCGTTGCGCTCGAAGAACAGGAACAGGAGGAGGTTCGACGGATTCTCCTCGCGCTCACCGATGCGTTTCGTGCCCGCGCGGCCGATCTCGCGCGGACCATCGACGCGGCGACCGAGCTCGACGTGCTGCAGGGGCGCGCGCGCTTCTCGGAATCGATCGACGGCATCGAGCCCGCCTTGTCGGCGGACGGCGCGTTCGAGCTGCAGGCGGCGCGGCATCCGCTGCTGAAGAACGCCGTTCCCGTCACGATCAAAGTGATTCCGCCGGCGACGGTGCTGCTGATCACCGGCCCGAACACCGGCGGCAAGACCGTCGCGCTGAAAACGGCGGGGCTGCTCGCGCTGATGGCGCAGTCGGGGCTGCGCATTCCCGCCGCCGACGGATCGCGGCTGCCGGTGTTCCGATCGCTCTTCGCCGACATCGGCGACGAGCAGTCGATCGAAGCGAACCTCAGCACGTTCTCGGCGCACATTTCGAACATCGCGTCGATGGACCGCGCGCTGGCCGTGCCGGCGCTCGTGCTGCTCGACGAAATCGGCTCGGGGACCGATCCGATCGAGGGCGGCGCGCTCGGCGTCGCGATCGTGGACCACTTCAAGCAGCGCGGCGCGACGGTCATCGCGACGAGCCACTACGACGCGCTCAAAACCTACGCGTCGACGACGGACGGCGTCGCGAGCGCGGCGTTCGGCTTCGACCCGGAGACGTTCGCGCCGACCTACGAGCTGCTCTACGGATCGCCGGGCCGCAGTCTCGCGCTCGAGATCGCGGCGCGCATCGGCCTGCCGGCGGCGGTCGTCGCCTCGGCGCGCCAGAACCTGAGCGCGCGCGAAGCGCAGCTCGCCGAGCACCTCGCGAAGATCGACCGCGACATGCGCGCGCTCGAGCACGAGCAGCGGCTCGCGGCGCGCGAGCGCGAGACGCTGAGCGACGCCGAAGCGCGCCTGCGCCAGCGCGAAGAGGTGCTGCGTCAGCGCGAGGAAACGGCGCGCACGCGGCTCGCCGACCAGCTCGACGCGCAGACGCGCGAGGCGCGCAAGCAGATCGACGAGGTCATCGCCGAGCTGAAGGCCAAGGCGGCCGCGATTGCGAGCGCGCCGCGTCTCGTGTCGACCGGTGAGACGGGGGCGGCGAGAAGCGAGGCGCGCGCGGCGGTGGACGCGGTCGCCGCTCGGATCGCCAGCGGCGACACCGCGCAAGTCTCAAGTCTCAACTCTCAGGGCTCAGCGCTCAACGCTCAGGGCTCACCGTCCCATGCGCCCTCGACGCTCTCCGTCGGCGCGCGCGTCATCGTCGGCGGACTCGGACTCGAAGCGGTCGTCACCGCGATTCACGACGGCACGGCGGACCTCGACGTGCGCGGCAAGCGCATGCGCGCCAGCGTCCGCGACCTGCGCATCGTCGGCGGCGCACCGGCCGCGGCGCAGGTCCGCGTCAACGTCGACCTGCAGCCGCGCGAGACGACGGCGGCCGATCTGAACGTGATCGGGTGCACGGTGGACGAAGCGATCGCGCGCGCGGAGCGGTTCCTCGACGAGTCGCTCCTCACCGATCAGCGCGTCGTCCGCTTCATCCACGGATACGGCACGGGTCAGCTGAAGCGCGCGCTCGCCGGGTTCCTGCAGCAGCATCCGCTCGTCGCGCGCTTCGCCACCGCACCGCCCGAGCAGGGCGGCGGCGGCGTCACCGTCGTGGAGCTCAAGGAGTAATGGCGCTCTTCCCGCAGCCGTTCATCGAGGATCTGCGCCTGCAGGCGAACATCGCCACGGTCATCCAGGAGTACGTGCCGCTGAAGCGTGCCGGGTCGACGCTGAAGGGGCTCTGTCCGTTTCACGGCGAGAAGACGCCGTCGTTCCACGTCAACCCGGACAAAGGGTTCTTCCACTGCTTCGGCTGCGGCGTCGGCGGCGACGTGTTCAAGTTCCTCGAACTGCACGAGAAGATCGCGTTCCCCGATGCCGTCCGAATGCTGGCGCAGAAATTCGGCGTGTCGCTGCCGCAGATGACCGACGGCGATTCCGACGAGGCGCGCCGGGACAGCGCGCTGCGCGAAGCGCTGCTGAAGGCGCACGAGATCGCGACGGCGTACTTCCGCGAGCAGCTCGCGGCGCCGGCCGGCGCGCGCGCGCGCCAGCAGTTGAAGGAGCGCGGCGTCTCGCCGCAGACGATCGAGAGCCTGGGGCTCGGGTACGCGCCGGCGAATCCGCGCGACGGTCTCAAGACGCGGCTGCTCGCGCAGGGTTTCGCGCAGCCGGTCCTGCTGCAGAGCGGCCTCCTCGTCCAGCGCGAGTCGGGCGAAGTCGTCGACCGTTTCCGTCACCGGCTGATGGTGCCAATCTGCCGCGACACGGGGTCGGTCATCGCGTTTGGCGGCCGGCAGATGGATCCGGATCAAGGCGGCCCGAAGTATCTGAATTCGCCGGAAACGCCGATTTACTCGAAGGGGCGGACGCTGTACGGCCTCCATCTGACGAAGGCGCAGATTCGCAAGACCGGGTTCGCCGTGCTCGTCGAGGGGTATTTCGACTTCGCGCAGGTGTTCCAGTCGGAGGCGGCGCCCGTGGTCGCCTCGTGCGGGACGGCGTTGACGCCTCAGCAGGCGCAGCTCCTGCGCCGGTTCACGTCGAAGCTGGTGCTGAGCTTCGATCCGGACGCCGCCGGCCAGGGCGCAGCGGCTCGATCGTGCGAACTGCTGGTCTCGGAAGGGTTTGACGTCAACGTCGTGGTGCTGGATAACGGAGAAGATCCCGATACTTTCATCAGAAAGCACGGCGCGGGGCGGTATCGTGAAAGATTGCGGACCTCGCGGCCGTATTTGGAGTACCTGCTCGATCGCGCGGCGACCGGGCGCGACCTGCGGCGGGACGACACGCGCCGCACGTTTCTCGAGGAAATGCTGGCGGTCGCGGCGCGGATTCCCGACGCGGCGGCCCGCGATCAGTTCGCGGACCGCATCGCCCACAAGGTGCGCGTCACCGAAGACGTCGTCCGGGCGGAAATTCGTAAGGCGGCGGTCCAAAAACGAACGACAATCACGGCGCGCGAGCTGCCGTCGTTCGGGCAGCTGAAACAGGCGGAACGGGCCCTCATCTGGGGCCTCGTCCACCAGACGCGGGAAGCGGTGGAGGCGCTGGGGGAACTCGAGGACGGCGATTTGGACGGGCTGGCGGGGAGCGAGATCCTGGAAATGGCGCGGGGACTGCACGGGACCGCCGCAGATCTCTTACCATCCACGCTGTTGCAGCGTCTAAGTACGGTGAACGCACAACTCGTCACCAGCATTGCTTCGAGCCCCACGCCTCCAGCTCCGGCCGCCGAGTGCGTCCGGGCACTGAAACGGCTCAGGTGGGAACGGGAACGAGCGGACATTCAACGCGAAATCGACCGGCTCCAGGAACTGGGGGCCAGTCAACATGGACACGAGATAGACGACTTATGGCATCGAAAGATAGAGCTGATGCACCGCATCGAGGAACTGACGTAGGGGGCGATTTGTCGATCGAGGAGAAGTACGACGAAGTTCGGCAGCTCATCACGATCGGCAAAGAGAAGGGCTACCTGCTGTACGACGAGGTGAACGAGATGCTGCCGTCGGAGATCACCTCCTCCGACGAGCTCGACGATCTGTTCAACACGTTCGGCAGCGCCGGGATCGAAGTCATCGACTCGGACCAGAAGTACCTGCGCGACGACAAGCCGATCGATCGCACGGGCGAAGGCGCCGAGGAGCTCGAGCTCGATCTCACCCCGGGCGCGCTCGACAAGACCAACGATCCCGTCCGCATGTACCTCCGCGAGATGGGCACCGTGCCGCTCCTCACGCGCGAGGGCGAGGTCGAGATCGCGCGGCGCATCGAGCGCGGCAAGCTCGCGGTGATCAAGTCGATCTCGCGCACGCCGCTCATCGCCAAGAAGGTGATCGAGCTCGGCGACGCGCTGCACACCGGCGAGCGCACGATCCGCGAGCTCGTGATCTTCAACGACGAGGAGATCACCGACGAGCGCATCGAGGAGCGGCGCCGTCAGGTCCAGAAGCAGATCGACGCCGTGCGCAAGACGCGCGGGAACTACGAGAAGCTGAAGGAAAAGCTCGACGCGACGCCGAAAGGGACCGAGAAGCGCGAGAAGCGCAAGTATCGCAAGGCGAAGTGGCTCGCGATGCGGGCGCAGATCGAGGTCTCGAACGCGATCCGCAAGATCGAATTCACCGAATCGGTCAAGCGCCGCCTCATCGACGACATGAAGGAAGCGGTCGAGAGCGTCAAGGCCGTGCAGCGCGAGATCGACGGCTGGGACCGCACGCTCAACCCGAAGGGGCGCAAGTCGAAGCTCAAGGACGACGACAAGAAGAACATCCAGAAGACGATCAAAGAGCTGAAGCTGAAGGTCAAGACGCTGACCGACTCGCTCGAGCAGTCGCCCGACGAGTTGAAGCAGACGCTCGAAGTGATCATCAACGGCGAGTGGCGCGCCGAGCAGGCCAAGAAAGAACTGGTCGAAGCCAACCTCCGCCTCGTCGTCTCGATCGCGAAGAAGTACACGAACCGCGGGCTGCAGTTCCTCGACCTGATCCAGGAAGGGAACATCGGCCTGATGAAGGCGGTCGACAAGTTCGAGTACCGCCGCGGCTACAAGTTCTCGACCTACGCGACGTGGTGGATCCGCCAGGCGATCACGCGCGCCATCGCGGACCAGGCGCGCACGATCCGCATCCCGGTCCACATGATCGAGACGATCAACAAGCTGATTCGCACCAGCCGCGCGCTCGTCCAGGAGCTCGGCCGCGAACCGACCTCCGAGGAGATCGCCAAGCGGATGGACATCCCGGTCAGCAAGGTGCGCAAGGTGCTGAAGATCGCGCAGGAGCCGATCTCCCTCGAAACGCCGATCGGCGAGGAGGAAGATTCGCATCTGGGCGACTTCATCGAAGACCGACAGGTCGTCTCGCCGGCCGAAGCGGTGATCAACCTGAACCTCAAGGAGCAGACCGAGTCGGTGCTGAAAACGCTGACACCGCGCGAGGAGAAGGTGATCAAGATGCGGTTCGGCGTCGGCGACGGCAGCGAGCACACGCTCGAGGAAGTCGGCCAGAGCTTCGCGGTCACCCGCGAGCGCATCCGGCAAATCGAAGCGAAGGCGCTCCGCAAGCTGCGCCACCCGTCGCGGAGCCGCAAGCTGCGCGCGTTTCTCGAAGGCCGGACGTCGTAAAATTGCGCGGGCCCATAGCTCAACGGTTAGAGCAGCCGGCTCATAATCGGCGGGTTCCAGGTTCAAATCCTGGTGGGCCCAATTTCATCCATGCTGCCTGATCTTGAACGCGTCATCGCGCTCCAACAACTCGACACCGCGGCGCACGATGCGCACCGGCGGCTGAACGAAGCGCCCGAGCACACCGCCGCGCTCGAGGCGCGCCTCGAGTCGGCGAAGCAGCAGCTCGCCGACGCCAAGGCTCGCGTCGCCGAGAACCAGGCGAAACGCCGCGAGATCGAAAAAGACGTCGCCATGCACCAGGGACGCCTCTCGAAGTTCCGCGAGCAGGCGATGGCCGTCAAAACCAACCAGGAATATCACGCGATCCAGAAAGAAATCGGCTTCGCGCAGACCGAGATCAAAACGCTCGAGGACAAGATTCTCGAGCTGATGCTCGACGCCGACGACCAGAACGCCGCGGTGAAGCGCGCCGACAAGGCGCTCGCCGACGAGCAGAAGGCGGTCGACGCGGAGAAGCAGCACCTCGCCATCGAGCAGAAGCGGCTCCAGGCGTCGCTCGAGCAGCTCGCCGCCGAACGCAAGACGATCACCGCCGCGCTCGACCCCAAGGTGCTCGAGATGTTCGAACGCGTCGCGAAGGGTCGCCACGGCGTCGCCGTCGCCGAAGCGCGCGACCAGGTCTGCACCATCTGCCACGTTCGCCTGCGGCCGCAGGTCTTCAACGACGTGCGCAAGAACGACAGCATCATCCAGTGCGACAGTTGCCAGCGGATTCTGTACTTCGCCGGCGTGCCGGTCGATCAGCCGCGCGCGCCCGTCACCTCGCAGCATCAGTGAGCCCGGAGCAGGCCGACCTCTTCGCCGCACCCGAGGGCGGATCGTTTGTCGCGTACATCGACGGCGGCGCGCGCGGCAATCCCGGCCCCGCGGGCTTCGGCGTCCGCATCGAGCAGCCCGACGGTGCGCTCGTCGAGGAATTCTCCGAGGCGATCGGCACCGCAACGAACAACGTCGCCGAGTATCGCGGCCTGCTCGCCGCGCTGCGGTGGGCGATCGCGCAGCACGCCGCGCGCCTGCACGTCCGCTCCGATTCGCTGCTGCTCGTGCAGCAGATGCTCGGCAACTTCAAAGTGAAGAACGCCGGCCTCCAGCCGCTGCACGCCGAGGCGCGCGGGCTGGCGCAGCAGATCGGACGCGTCAGCTTCGAGCACGTCGGCCGCGCGCTGAACGCGCACGCCGATCGCCTCGCGAACGCCGCGATGGATCGCGGGTGACGCCGCTCGAGCGCCGCGTCCGCGCGCTCGTCTACCGCTCGCTCCTCGACACCACGCGCGCACCGGACCCCGACGCGCTCGCGACCGCGATCGGCGTCAGCGCCGCCGACGTCGACGCCGCGCTCCGCCGGCTCGCCGAGCAGCACCTGCTCGTCCTCATGCCGGGCGCGACCGCCATCTGGATGGCGCACCCGTTCTCCGCGGTTCCGACGCCCTTTCCCGTCGCCGTCGGCGATCGCACGTACTACGCAAACTGCGCGTGGGATGCCGCCGGCGTCCTGTCGATCGCCGGCGACGGCGCATGCGCTGCGGCGTGCGGCGACTGCGGCGCCGACCTCTCGTTCGCCGTCTCGCGAAACCGCATCAGCGGCAGCGGCGTCGTCCACTTCGCCGTGCCGGCGCGGCGGTTCTGGGACGACATCGCGTTCACCTGATCGACGCTGCTGCTCTTCCGGGACGAAGAGCACGTCGACCGCTGGTGCGCCAACCGCGCAGTCGCCAAAGGCGCGGTGATCCCGCTCGAGCAGGTCTGGCGGCTGGCGGTCGCGTGGTACGCCGGCCGCGCGGACGAAGCGTGGTCGCCGCGCACACCGGGCGCCGCGCAGCAACTGTTCGCGTCGGTCGGACTGACCGGCGACTTCTGGCAACTCTGACGCGCGTCAGCCGATCCGCGCGCGAATCACCGCCGCCATGCGCCCCGCGTCCTTCCAGTCGCGCCGGTACGAACACAGCCAGTCGGGATACGCCGCGGTGCAGAGGCCGGCGGCAAAAATCTGATCGGCCGGCACCCCGGCGGCGGCCAGTTGATCGATCGCCGACCGCGCGCCATCGAACTGCCAGTGCTCGGGACGGCTGCCGTCGGTGAACCAGCGCTCGAGCTCGACCGCGGCGAACCCCGCGTCCTCGAACTTCTGCCGCACGTCGGCGCCGACTTCGTAGCGCTCGGCGCTGATCGACGGTCCGAGCGCCGCCACGAGGTCCGACGGCGCGCTGTCGAACCGGTGCCCGAGCGCCTGCACCGCTTCAGAGGGCACCCGCGCCGCAAGGCCGCGCCATCCGGCGTGCGCCGCCGCGACGACCCCCGTCCGGCGATCGGCGATCAGGACCGGGACGCAGTCGGCCGTCTGGATCGCCAGCGCCAGCGACGGGTCGTTCGAGACGACGATGTCGGCGTCAGGAAGGTGGTTGACGTCGCGCAACTCGCCGACGCGGCGGAAGACGACGGTCGCGCCGTGCACTTGATGCAGCCGGACGAGCGTCGCACGGCCGACGTCCATCGCGTGCGCGACCTCGTCCCACGCCTGCGCGTCGCCGGGCAGCGCGGAACCGAGCGCCCATCGCCGCGTCGTAAAGAGGTGCGCCGCGTACGGCTCGAGCGGCGTGCACACGAGGGCCGGACCGTAGTCGGTGTCGATCCAGCGGAAGGCGTCGTGAGGAACCGGGAGCTTCATGAATAATGGGGAATCATGCCAAACATTCTTGGCCTCGGTCTCGATGCGACCGACATCGAGCGGGTCGCCGACACGATTCGGCGGTACGGCGATCGCTTCGTGCAGCGCATCTTCACGCCGGGTGAAATCGAGTACTGCACGCGCCGCCGCGACCCGGCGATCCATTTTGCCGGGCGGTTCGCGGCCAAGGAAGCGGCGATGAAGGCGCTCGGGACCGGCCACTCGCATGGCGTGCTCTGGCGCGACGTCGAGGTCGTCCGCCGCGGCGGCCCGCCGCAACTGGCGTTGCACGGCGGCGCCGGACGCCGGTTCACGGCCATCGGCGGCCGCAAGTCGCTGCTGACCATCACACATGCGGAGCAACTGGCGCTCGCCGAAGTGATGATTCTCGGCGACTGACGCCAACCGCCGTGGCACTGTCTCAGTTTGCTTGGAGTGGGGCCGGAAATGGCCGATGTGCTATTATTGTACATCGCAAGGCAACGCCAGCGCCCCTTGAATACCCATCGGGTTTGCTGTACAAACCCCGAGCATTGCGTCCGAGCCGAAACAGATGTGTCCTGCGCGTGTCACGTAAGCGGACGCGCCGCGCTTCGGTCGCGCGTTTTCTGGCGCAATCTCAATCAAGGCCATAGGTACAGCACTTGCGCGTCTTCTCGGGTGGCTTCGGGCAATCGCGGTGAGCAGGTACGGCCGCGAGCTTGGGACTGCGGCATTTCGGCTTTTCCAAGCCGGGATCCGTGGCGCCTCGATCGTAGTCCTAGCCGGGATACATCACTACGTCCTCGTTGGACTCGGTTTTTTTCTCGGGGACCAGTGGAAACAATCTGCGAAAGTCGTCGAACTATTTACATCTGGCGGATTTGGGCTCGTCGTATTGTTCCAACTAGCGGAACTCGTCAGAGCATTTTGGCCATTTAGCGATGAACGTGTTGACCCAGACGCCGATCGAGCCGAGCGCGCAGAACCTGCCGTTTGAGGGCTGGTCTGCGCCAGAAGATCATCGGGGCACTCGCCGTCGTCGAATTGAGAGTGAGCTTTCAAAGGCATGGCGCATGTACGTCCTTGGCGGACTCGGATGCGTGGCGATCGGATCAATCGCGACGTACGTCTACCAAGTATCAATCGATGATGCCGCTGCCGCTGGTATCGCGTGGCTTAGTGTCGCGTATGTGCTGGGCCGGGTAGCGGTTCAGGCCATCAATGCACTCGTAGAGCAGTCTCAGACGCCTCCCGAGCCAGATGGTCGCCCATCATTGACCATGATGATCGTCGCGGGAGGAATGCTGGCCGGAACAGTCTGTATGTTTTTGGCTGCGACGATTGCGGCCAGTGCCGGCGTTTATGCGCTGATTCCGCTTACGTGGGCGATTCATCCAGCGTTAGTGCTATGTAGCGCACTCGTTTCAACAGCTTTCGCCCTGATCGTAGGCTCCCTCTTGTTCGCCGTGTTTTGTGCGAAGGCACTGCCGATCCTGACCAGGCTAGTTGAGTACGAACTCGTTAAGATGGTCGTTTTCATTGGCATGTATGGTGGCTCGCATCGATCTTCGC
>Ga0070741_10016947_pt1 | contig 12046 bp, 15 predicted proteins | sample Coa_R1_4_FD_66440 | JGI IMG/M metagenome (GOLD analysis project Ga0070741, IMG submission 66440) | Surface soil microbial communities from Centralia Pennsylvania, which are recovering from an underground coalmine fire - Coalmine... | ecosystem: Environmental > Terrestrial > Soil > Unclassified ...
GTCGCCGAGGCCGTCGGCGACAACTTCGTCTGGGCGTTCCAGCGGGCCGAGGCGCTGGCCAACGAAGTCGCGCGCACATTCGTCGAAGCCGGCCTCGACGCGGTGGAGGCGCCGCACATCAGCGCCCGCGAAATGGGCGCCAGCTTCGGCGGATTCAAGTCGCTGGCCCGGATGGACGCGAAGCCGGTCAGTCGCAGCAGCAAGATGGTCAGCGGAATGCGCGGCTCCTATGGTGGCGTGCTGATGTTCGGCATGCTGGGTTCGCTTGCCGGCCTTGGCATGTTCAACCCGCTGTCGATCGGCGCCGGTCTGCTGCTGGGCCGCAAGGCCTACAAGGAGGACATGGAGAACCGGATGCTGCGCATCCGCAACGAGGCGAAGAACAACGTGCGCCGGTTCGTCGACGACATCACGTTCGTCGTCGTCAAGGAATCGCGAGATCGACTGCAGGCCATCCACCGTCAGCTGCGCAACCACTACCGCAACATCGCGAACCAGACCACTCGCTCGCTCAACGAGTCGCTGCAGGCGATGCTCACGTCGGCGCGCATGGAGGAGACCGAGCGCAACCAGCGCGTCGCTGAACTCGACCGCCAGCTCAACATTCTCAACCAGGTGGCCGCGAAGGCAGCGGAGCTGGCGGCGGCGAAACCCGTCGCGACGGGTCCGGTCCGGCCGCAGCCGCGGGTGACGCTGCGCGGCGGCGGCGTGCGCTGACAGGCGCCACCCAGCTGACCCCAACTAAAATTGCCGGGTGAGCACCAGCGATCGGGTACGCGCCATCCTTGGCGGCACGATCCGGGCTTACCGCACTGACCCGAATTACCGCAACCGGCCCGACCTGCACACCGAACTGGAGTGGATCGGCTGGCGGCTGAACCAGCCGATCCGCATCGCGCTGGCCGGGACGCTCAAGGCCGGGAAGTCGACGCTGGTGAACGCGCTGGTCGGGGAGAACATCGCGCCGACCGACGCGACGGAGGCCACTCGAATCGTCACCTGGTTCCGGCACGGCCCGACGCCGAAAGTCACCGCCAATCACCGAGGCGGACGGCGCACGAACGTGCCGATCGGACGCGACGCCGTCGACGGCGGCCTCACGTTCGACTTCGGCAGTCTCGACCCGAACGACGTCGTCGACCTCGACGTGGAGTGGCCGGCCGCCGAGCTGATCGACGCGACGATCATCGACACGCCCGGCACGTCGTCGCTGTCCAGCGATGTCTCCGCACGCACGCTGAGGCTGCTGGTTCCCGACGACGGAGTGCCGCGCGTGGACGCGGTCGTCTTTCTGCTGCGCACGCTCAACGCCGCGGATATCGCTCTGCTCAAGCAGATTGGCGAGCTGGTCGGCGGTTCCGCGGGAGCACTGGGCGTGATCGGCGTGGCGTCGCGGGCCGACGAGATCGGCGCCGGCCGCATCGACGCGATGCTGTCGGCCAAAGACGTCGCGAAGCGGTTCACCGAGGAGATGGACAAGACCGGCATCTGCCAGGCCGTCGTGCCCGTGTCGGGTCTGCTGGCGCTGACGGCGCGCACGCTGCGGCAAAGCGAGTTCGTGGCGCTTGAGAAACTGGCCGGCGTCGACGCCGCGGAGCTGGCGAAGGCGATGCTGTCGGCGGATCGCTTTGCGCGAGAAGACAGTTCGCTTCCCGTACCCGCCGCCGCCCGCCGTCAGCTGCTGGACAGATTCGGCATGTTCGGTATCCGGATCTCGATCGCTGTATTGCGTTCGGGCGTCAGCGATTCCGTCGCGCTGGCCGACGAGCTGCTTGAGCGCAGCGGCTTGATTGCGCTGCGCGACGTCATCGACCAGCAGTTCGCGCAGCGGTCCGACCTGCTGAAGTCGCACACGGCGCTGCTGTCGCTGAGGCGGTTCGTCGAGGTCAACCCGATCCCGGCCGCTCCCGCGATCCTCGGCGACATCGATCCGCTGCTCGCCGACACCCACGCCTTCGAAGAGCTGCGGCTGCTGAGTCAATTACGCTCGCGACCAACGACATTGAACAAGGCGGAGATGGCGTCGCTGCGACGGATCATCGGCGCGTCGGGCACCGACGCCGCAAGCCGGCTGGGGCTGACGGCCGACGCGCCCTACGACGGACCCCGTGCAGCCTTCGCCGCGGCGCAGCGCTGGCGGCGGCGCGCCGAGCATCCGCTCAACGACCCGTTCACCACGCGGGCATGCCGCGCGGCGGTGCGCAGCGCGGAAGCCCTTGTGGCGCAGTACTCCTACAGCTGACGCTCTTGCAGCACGTACGATCCACGTGTGACGTCCCGAGCCGACCCGGCCCAGCGACTGCGTGACCTCGCGCGGCTGCGTCGTGTCCGCGACCGGATCGACGGGGAATACGCGCAGCCGCTGGACGTCGAGGCGCTGGCCCGCGGCGCGCACATGTCCGCCGGGCACCTGTCCCGCGAATTTCGGCTCGCTTACGGCGAATCCCCGTACAGCTACCTGATGACGCGGCGCATCGAGCGAGCGATGGCGCTGCTGCGTCGTGGCGACCTGTCCGTCACCGAGGTGTGTTTCGCGGTCGGCTGCGCGTCGTTGGGCACGTTCAGCACCCGATTCACCGAACTGGTCGGCATGCCGCCCAGCGAGTACCGGGAACAGACGGCCGGCGCGACGGATGGGATTCCGTCGTGCGTGGTGAAGCAGGTGACCAGACCGATCAGGAATCGAGAAGCGCCAGCCGTCAAGCTGCACCTAGCGTGAGCGACATGGACATCACAATTCACTCGAGCATGCTTCCGCACGAAGACCCGGACGAATCCCTGGCGTTCTACCGCGACACCCTCGGCTTCGAGGTGCGCCTCGACGTCGGGAAGGGCAAGATGCGCTGGATCACGGTCGGCCCGCCGAATCAGCCCGACACGAATATCGTGCTGTATCCGCCGGACGCCAATCCCGGCCTCACCGACGACGAGCGCCGCATGCTGCACGAGATGATGGCGAAAGGGTCGTACGGTCAAATCAACCTGGCCACCAAAGACCTCGACGCCACGTTCGAGCGCGTGCAAGCCGGAGACGTCGAGGTCGTGCAGGAGCCGACCGAGCAGCCGTACGGGGTGCGTGACTGCGCGCTGCGTGATCCCGCCGGCAACATGGTCCGCATCCAGGAGCTGCGCTAGCGATGGCCGACTCTCCCTCGAAGCTGATCGACGCGAGGATCGAGGAACTCGGCGACTGGCGCGGCGAGGTGCTGGCCCGCATCCGGAAGCTGATCAAGCAGGTCGACCCCGACGTCGTCGAGGAGTGGAAATGGCGCGGGGTGCCGGTGTGGGAGCACGACGGAATGATCTGCACCGGTGAGACCTACAAGAGCGTCGTGAAGCTCACGTTCGCCAAGGGCGCGTCGCTGGACGACCCGTCAGGTCTGTTCAATTCCAGCCTCGGCGGAAACACCCGGCGCGCCATCGACTTTCACGAAGGCGACAAGATCGACGAGAAGGCCCTCAAGGCGCTCATTCGCGAAGCGATAGCGCTCAATACGTCCTAACCGTCACGGTGGGGGCGCGGTCACCGTGACCGTGCTGACGCTGGTGCTTGTGCTTGTGCTGGTGCTCGTACTCGTGCTGGTACTCGTGGATGGCGACGTCGTCGTGGTCGTGCTGGTCGACTCGGTGGTGGACGGCGTCGTCGTCGTAGTCGGGGCCGTAGTCGTCTCGGTGGTCGCGGTGCTCTCCGACGTCGAAATGGTCGGTGACGTCGTCGTCGCCGCCGTCTGCGAGGAGCTGGGGATCGGGGACACCGGGGAGCTGTTCGAGTTGTTGCCGCCGAAGATCCAGAAGACGATCAGCGCCAAGATGATCGCACCGAGGGCGCCGTACATGACGTACGCCCAGGGTTTGCGATACCACGGGACCGGGGCCACCGGCGGCTCGCCAGGCGGCTGTTGGCCGTACCGGATGTATTCGGTCGGCTGATCGGAGTAGTGGTTCGGGTCGTCAGGTGGGCCGAAGCGAGACACCCGCGTGATGCTAGCCGGTCGGGTTTCTCAGTAGTGAGGGAAAGCCGGATGGGGCTCGGGATGCACGCTCAGCGGCGACCGCGTGACCGGTGTGCTCGTGCCGCCGAGCGTCGACGGCGTACTCGGCCCGTGCGTGGGTGTGACGATGACGGGTGCGCTGGGTGTCGCACTGGGGCTTGGGGATTCGGACGCGCTGGGCGGAACGGTCGCGACGGTCGATGGGGCCGGGGCGGGTGCCGACGAGCGGGTCGGGGCGGGGCTGGGAATGACGACCTGTGTTGGGCCGTGGGAGTTGCGCGACATCAGCAGGATCGCCGACACGAGGATCGCGACGACCGCGCCGGCGATGGCGCAGATCGCCAGCAGCGCGCCCGTCGTGCGGTACCACGGGGCATGGCGTACCGGCGGGTCGTACGGGTCGTCGTCGTAGTCGTCGAACCCGTAGTCGTCGTCGGGATCGCCGAGGTCGTCCCACAGATAGTCGAAGTCGCCCGGCGGCTCGGTGACCGCCACCAAGGGATCGTACGACTCAGGTGGCCATCGCCGCGTACCCATCGGCCAGCCCGTGCAGCTGCCCGGCACCGTCGCCGGAGTATGACGATCCGTGCATGAGCGCCAGCGTGCGCGGGTTGAGGCCGGCGAGCCGATGCAGCGTCGGCTGCAGGTCCGGGGTCAGGCCGGTGGCGTGAAAGATTTGTTCGGCGGCGATGGCCGGTTCGACGACGTCGCTTTCGACCAGCGGCGCGGGGTTGCCGACGTGGGTGAACAGATCGCCTGCCAGCAGCGTCGCGGTGGTTTCGTCGAACCAGATCCCGGCCTCCCAGTTGTGCGGAATGTGCGGTGTTGGAATGAATCGCAGGCGGTGGTCGCCGACGTCGTGGGCGTCGTTCTCCGGGGCGGCGACGGGTGGGCGGTCGCAGAGGTCGGTCAACGACAGCATGATCGCCAGCGGCCCGTGAATCACCTCGGCGTTCGGCGCGGCGGCCAGCATCAGGTTGACCGACCCGCATTCGTCGGCCTCGAGGTGGCCGAACGAGATCCACCGCAGCTTCTCGACCGGCATCACGCGGCCGATCGCCTCGGACACGAGGGGGAACAGCTGACGCTGGCCGCAGTGAAACAGAAACGGCTCGTCGCCGGTCAGCAGGAACTGGTTGAACGTGAATCCCTGCTCGGTGATGCCGGGAACAAACGTCGAGATCCGGAAGGTGCCGGCTGCGATTTCGTCGACGGAGGTGTCCATCGGGTCATCATCCGCTTGATGGCAGAAAAAGGTGCCGAAAAAGTGTCGCCCGCGCGGGGGGTTGCCGCTCTTACCGGTATGAGGAGCAAGACAGCCACCACTTACCAGATCGCTGATCGCCTGCACACCGGGCGCACGGCACGGGTGTCGAGCGACGAGATCGCCGCCACCGTGTCCGGCTGGCTGGCTGAGCTGGACGCCGCCAGCCCCCTGGTCGACGATCTCGCCCGCGCGGTCCGCAGCGCCGATTGGCCAGCGGCCCACGCGCTCGAGGACCTGCTGTCGGTCGACGTCATGATCGCGGCGTAGACCGCGGCCGGGCGCTAGGTCTCGAGCACCTCGCTGATGCGCGCCTCGACGTCGCCAAGCCCGGTGAGATCGATGCCGAACCTCTCCGTCAGAGCTGCGACCACTTCGGTGGCCGAGTCGAAACGAATTCGTTCGGTGCCGTCGCGGCGGTGGATCGTGAGGTCGCGTCCGCCCAGGTTCCAGCGGGCGTCGTCGGTGACAAGCGCCACCATCAGTCCGGTGACGAAATGCGAGCCGGGATACGTCGACACATACCAACTTCCGACCTGCAAGTCGATGAGCGGCTGCGGTCGCGTCGTGAAGAGGTAGAGCGGCTCCCAGGTTTCGCGGATGCACGCTTCCAGAACGTACTGGGCGTCATGCTCGCGAATGCGATACGGCTCATGACGGGTCTCCTGAATCACGCCTGCTTCCAACCGGATTGGTGACGACAACGTCTGCCCGCCGAACCCGACGTCGACCAGGAACCTGCCGTCGACGCCAGGGGCCGACACCGACAGCGTGTTGTGTGTCTGCGCGGGCGGTGGTCCATCGACGCCGCCGGGCGACATCCACACCACCCGGCCTGCGAGCGCGTCGACACCAAATCCCAAGTCTCGCAATGCGTATCGCATCAGGCCGTTTTGCTCATAGCAGTAGCCGCCCCGTCGGCGATACACCAGCTTGTCAACCAGCGCCTCCGCGCTGAGGTCGTAGACAGGTCTGCCGAGCAGCGGGTCGAGGTTCTCGAACGGGATCGACCGGTTGTGCGCTGCCACCAGCGCGCTCAGCGTGTCGAGTGTCGGCGCGCGGCTTCCGGTGTAGTTGATGCGGCGGAAGTAGGCATCGAGGTCCGTCATAACCCCGATTCTTACGCGTCTGCGGCGGAGGAGCACACTCGACTGCGATGACGATCGATGTGTGGATGCAGCACCCGACGGCGCGGTTCTTGGACCAGGACTTCCTGGCTACTTTGCGACGCTGGACGGGCGATTCGATCCCTGATGAGCTGCCGGGCATCAACGTGACCGTGGCCGCGATGGACGCCGCGGGCATCGACGTCGGGCTGCTGTCTGCATGGTCGGCGCCGCATCAAGAGCCGTTGGTCAGCAACGAGGAAGTCGCCGGTTGGGTTGCGGCCTATCCCGACCGCTTCGCCGGCTTGGCGTGCGTCGACCTTGACAAACCGATGACGGCCGTGCGCGAACTGCGCCGCTGCGTTAAAGACATGGGATTCAAGGGGTTACGCGTGGTGCCGTGGCTGTGGGGGGCGCCGCCGACGGACCGTCGCTACTACCCGCTGTATGCCGAATGCGTGGAGCTGGGCGTGCCGTTCTGCACCCAGGTCGGCCACACCGGGCCGTTGCGGCCGTCGGAGACCGGGCGGCCGATCCCGTACATCGACCAAGTGGCGCTGGACTTTCCGGAGTTGACGATCGTGTGCGGGCACGTCGGCTACCCGTGGACCGAAGAGATGATCGCCGTCGCGCGCAAGCACGAGAACGTCGTCATCGACACTTCGGCGTACACGACGAAACGGTTGCCGCCAGAGCTGGTGTCCTACATGAAAACTCGCAGCGGGCAGCACAAGGTGCTGTTCGGCTCCAACTACCCGATGATTCTGCCGGCTCATGCGCTCGACGGCCTCGATGAGCTCGGGCTCACCGTCGAGGCCCGCGAGCTTTACCTGGAAGGCAACGCGCGCCGCATCTTTGGGCTCACGTAGCGACGGGTGGCGTCCGGTCGACCCAGGGCTTCGCCTGTTCGAGTTGGCTCGCGACGCGGAACAGCAGGTCTTCGCGGCCGTACGCGGCGACCAGTTGAACACCAATCGGCAATCCTTCGGCGGTCCACTCCAGGGGCAGATTGATCGCCGGCTGACCACTCATATTGAAAGGTGGTGTGAACGGCACGAATTGGCCCGCCCGGCGCATCGGGTTCATCGGATGGTCGGGGTCGTTGACGATCGTGCCGAGCGGCAGCGGCAGTTCTGCGAGCGTTGGCGTCAGCAGCAGGTCCCAGCCCTCGTACCACCACGACTGCAGCGCGCGACGGTATCTCGACACCGCCGACAGCGCCAGCGCGTAGTCCACCGACGAGAAATGATCTGCGAAGTCGGCCTGTGCACGGTTCATCGGCTCGAACTCGTTGTCCCGCAACGGCCGTCCAAGCTGCTCCTCGAACCGCCGCCGGACCAAGCCCATGTTCGCACTCCACAGCGCGCCGAACATTGATCCGAAGCTCTTGTCCTCCAACACCTTTGGCCAGGATGGCTGGACGTCGTGCCCGAGCGACTCCAGCAATGATCCGACGGCCTGGGCGGCGGCGGTGCACTCCGCGTCGACCGGACCGCCCTGCGGGTGGTGGTCCAGGAGGCCGATGCGCAGCCGCCCCGGATCCTGACCGAGCTCGTCGACGTACGGTCGCGCCGGCGTGGGAGCGATCACCTGGTCGCCGATCCCGGGTCCGCGCGTCGCGTCGAGCAGGGCCGCGCTGTCGCGGACGGTCCGGCTGAGGCAGTGCTCGACGGCCAGGCCGCTCTCGTCGCGGACCGGACCTAGCGTGATCCGGCCTTGGCTGGGCTTGAGCCCGACCAGGCCGCAGCAGGCAGCGGGGATGCGGATCGACCCGCCGCCGTCGCTGGCGTGCGCGAACGGCACCATGCCCGACGCAACCGCCGCGGCGGCGCCGCCGCTGGAACCCCCTGGCGTGCGGGTGATTTCCCACGGGTTGCGCGTCGGTCCCCATGCGACAGGCTCGGTGGTCGGGACACTGCCGAGCTCAGGACTGTTCGTCCGCCCAGCTGTGACGAGTCCAGCGGCGCGATAACGGCTGACGAGCGTGGTGTCCGCGTTGCAAACGACGTGGGCCTCCTTGAAGGCGACGTTGCCGTTGCTGATCCGCTGCCCGGCGTAATCGGCGTACAGATCCTTGATGAGGAACGGGACGCCGCGGAACGCACCGTCGGATAGCTTGCCGGCGGCGGTTTCGCGTGCGTGGTCGAACCAGCGGATGACGACGGCGTTGAGCGCCGGATCGATGCGCTCGATGCGCTCGATCGCGGCTTCGAGCAGTTCGCCCGGCGTGACCTCGCCCGAGGCGACCAGAGCCGCCTGGTCGACGGCGTCCATCCACTGCGTCTGATCGGCAAGTGCGCTCACGATCTCGGACCCTATGCCACGAGGGCGACCTCGCCACGCAGCCGTCGGCTAGTGGATCGACAGCAACATCACAGCTGGCCGTTTTACCGTCAGAGGATGCTGCGGTCGCCACGCGTTCGGGCACTCGTGCGGTCGGTTTTGGAGTCCGCCGCGGATCGGCACGCGGCGGCGGAAAAGGCGGCGCAGGGTCTGCACCTCGATCTGCCGTCCGCGGTGGTGGCCGAGATCCGCTGGGCCTTCACGCCGCCGCGGGTGTGGCTGGCCGGGGTCGTGGCGAACCTGTTCTTGGCGCTGATCTGGTTGCTTGTGCAGCCGTTGCATCCGCATCACCACCATCACGACTGGGTTGTTTTGGTCGGCACGTACTTCGCGTCGTTCATTCTGGCCGACGTCACGACCACCAATATGCTTGGTATCGACCATATTCGGGTGCGAACCGCGCTTCGCGACGGCGTTTCCCTGCTGCGCATTTTGATTGTCAAGAACCTGGCGCTGGTTGCAATCGTCGGGATTCCCACTCTGCTGATCGCGATGGCCATGACGCTGTGGATGGAAACGCCTGCGCGCCTTGCGGTTACGATTCCGAACGTCGCAGTGCCGATTGTGTCCTGGCTCGGCGTCGGCAATCTGGTGTCGGTGCTGCTGCCCGTCGGCGACATGCCGTTGATCACTCGGTGGCGTCAGCGCCACGACCGTCGCCGCACCGCCAGGTGGGTTGTGCATCTGGTGTTGCCGTACGCGCTGTATTACGTGGCGGACCCGGTCGGCGGCGTCGAGCACAAGCTCCTCTGGCGTCAGGTCCCGCATGCGATTGCGCCGATCCTTGGCCGCGAAAGCCGAAGCTTCATCCACATCGGAATCGCGTTCGGGGTATGGGTGGTGACGACCGCGCTGGCGTATTTGTTCTTCTCCGGCCGGGGAATTCACACCGCCGAGGACGAAGCCGAGCAACCTCGTTCGCCCGCGCGGCTTCGATCGTGAGCAGTGATCCGCCTCCGGGCTACCACACGGTCACGCCTCGGATGGTCGTCAGCGACGCCGCGGCAGCCGTGGAGTTTTTGCGGGCAGTCTTCGGCGCCGTCGGCGATTTCCATCCGGATCGGCCCGCCGAAATGCGCATCGGTGACTCGCTTGTGATGGTCACCTCGGTCGGTGAGCGCGAGCGGTTTCCGGCGTGCCTCTACGTCTATGTGGACGACGCCGACCGCGTTTATCGCCGAGCGATCGCCGCCGGCGCAACGAGCATGGAACCACCCCTCGACACCCCCTACGGCGACAGGCGAGCGATGGTGCGCGACCCACACGGCAATGTGTTCCAGATTGCGCATCGCAGAGGCGAGCGATCGCGTTAGCTTCGCGAGTGTGAATCTGTTGTTACGACACGCCGGACGCGTCCGCGCAGGATTCACAGTCGCGGAGTCCACGCGACGATCAGTCGACGGCCTCCGCCAGGCGTTCGACCGCGTCGCGGTTCAGATTCGATTGCGCCGCAATCCTTTCCGGATCGAAGCGAATCGGCCGCAGCGGTACTCCGCTGACCCTTGCCTTCGCTTGCCGGAATTCGGGCAGCGGCCCTGGCAACACATGCAGGCTGTTGAGCATCACCTTCAACGATTGCCGCATCGACCACAGCGTCACCGGGTCGGGTCGGGTGTGCATGTAGAGATTGCGCGCCCATCTGGGCTGCATGTCGCGCAGAGTCCAGTTCAGCAGTGCCTGCGAAGGCCATTGCCACAGCGGTATGGCATGCCGGTTGTTCGGCCAAATCGCTTGCGACACAGCGGGTAACAGCGCGAGCCGGGGCGCCCACTCGTCGAGCACCTCCATCACCTCGGCCTTGCTGGCCGGCAGGTCGGTCCCGCCCAACGCATAGCCCACCCGGGTGAACTCCTGGTAGTAGCGGTCCAGGTCGGCACCACGAAGCGGCGCGTAGTGGTAGCGCTCGTGCGCGGTGGCCAAACCCCACACCACGTTCGCGTAGTTCCACCGCAGCAACTCGGGATCGTCGGCGTCGTAAGGCGTTCCGGTCAGCGCACTCACACCGTGGATCGTTCCGTGCATCGCCCGCACAATCCGCGCGCACTTCTCCGCGGTCTCGGTCGGGCCGTAGGCGACGCCGAGAAAGAACGCGAGCGAGTGACCGAATCGCACCGCACCGCCTTCGGGGTCGATCGCGAACCTCGGATTTCCGTCCCGGCCCCGCTTGACTGCCCGCGAGTGGTGGTAGCCGGCGGAGATCGTCGACGGGTCGAGCTGCTCCATTGTCGCCGACGAGAACAGGCCCAGCGCCACCAGCGGCATATGGGAGTGCACGTACCAGACTGCGCTGTCCGGCCCGAACCATCCCTGGTCGCCCCTCGGTCCGGCGAAATCAAGCCCCTTGAAGAACCGGCTCCGCACCATCTGGTCGAAGGCCGCGTCGAAGACCGTCGACAGCGGATTACTCAGAATTGGCATCGCGACTCGCCTTTCCTGGCAGGATGAATCCATCGTGACACAAGTAAAAGCTCGCGTTCAATTCGTCTTCTGATGGCGCCGTCAGCCAGCGGATCCTCCGGGTTTCGGCGCATGCCGAGGCAGCAGCGCTCGCGTTTGATGGTGGAGCGGATACTGGACGCCGGCAAGGCGGTGCTGATCGAACGCGGCTACGACGACACCACGACCAACCGCATCGCCGAGAGTGCGGGCATCAGCCCGGGATCGCTCTACCAATACTTTCCGAACAAGGAAGCGATCATTGCCGCGGTCGTCGACCGCTACGTCGACTCCATCTCCGCGCGGGTGACCGCTCACCTCTCGACCCAGATCGGCGAACCCGAAGAGCCGCAACGCATTCAGGGCACCCTGGGCGTTCTTCTCGACGCGATGGACGAGGAGCCCGAGCTTCTGCGAGCCGTCGTCGAACACACGCCGCGATTGGGGGTCGGCACGAAGATCACGGCCTTCGAGGATCGCGTGGGTGAGCTGGCCACGGCGCATCTGCGGCTGCGGTCGCTACCCGTCGGCCACGCCCGCACGACGATCTGGCTGCTGGTCCGGACCGTCGAGCACCTCACGGTCCGGTACCTGATCGACCGGCCGCCGATCGAGCGCGACGAGTTTCTCCGCGAGCTGACCGCGCTGGTGATCGGCTATTTCCGCATCCACGGAAAGGACGGGCGCTGACTGCGTCGGCCTCGGGAACAAACTCGCGAAACCCCTCGTTGGACGTAGCGACAACTTGAGCGTATTAGGCTCAACTACGAGTTTGACTCGGCGAGCCGGCCAGAGCAGACTTGAGCCTAGTTCGCTCATCAGACGTAAGACATCAATTCAGGAGGAAACACCATGGCTCGTGCGGTCGGAATCGACCTCGGGACCACCAACTCCGTCGTCGCGGT
>Ga0070741_10016948_pt1 | contig 12045 bp, 8 predicted proteins | sample Coa_R1_4_FD_66440 | JGI IMG/M metagenome (GOLD analysis project Ga0070741, IMG submission 66440) | Surface soil microbial communities from Centralia Pennsylvania, which are recovering from an underground coalmine fire - Coalmine... | ecosystem: Environmental > Terrestrial > Soil > Unclassified ...
CGGACAGTTCCGACGCCAGACGGCGATCGCCACCGGGCTGTAAGCCTATCGCGCAGGTTCGGGAGCGTCAAATCGAAAAACCGAACCGCCGAATGCAAAAAACGCATCCTCGAGCGGCTTGATTGCCGCGGGGCTCGCCAGCGCCATTCCCCCGGTACTCCTCTGTCCGTCTTGACAGTGGAAAGACTTTCGGCAAGCGTGCCGTATGCGGAACGTCATGATGATGTATCGATGTGAATGGCGAAAAAAGGGGGCTCTTCTTGCGAACGAGTGGAAGCCCCCCGGGTTGAGAAGCCCCTACGGCTGCGGCAGCACCAGCACCTCAACTCCCGACGCCGCATCCTTCTGGTGAAAGACGCGTTCCGTTGCCTTTCGAAAATCCTCCGGCTTCGCGTGCGGAATATCCACAAACGTTTGCGGATTTCGGTCAACCAGCGGGAACCACGAACTCTGCACCTGAATCATGATCCGGTGTCCCCTGCGAAAGGTGTGGTTGACATCCGGCATGCTCGAGTCCACTTCCGTCATCTTTCCCGGGGTCAGGGGCTCCGGCTTCTCCCAACTGTTCCGGAATTTCGCCCGCATGGGCTCGCCGCGGACCAGTTGCTGATACCCGCCCATGCGCACGTCCGGCGCGCCGAGCACGCGCTTGGTTTCGTTGGCGGCGGTTTCATCGGGATAGTCATTCGGATACACGTCAATCAGCTTCACCACGAAATCCGAATCCGTGCCCGTCGAGGAAATCTTGAGTTTCGGAGAAACCGGCCCGGCCAGTGTTATATCCTCGTCCAAAGGCTCGGTCTGATACGTGAGCACGTCCGTTCGCCTGGAAGCAAACCGCTGGTCGTCATCCATGTATCGCTGCGGCACGGCCGTAGCCATGTAATTTACAAAGGGAACGGGATGCGCAGGATCGCTCACGTATTCATCGGCGCTTTCCGCTTCGGTCGGCGCATTGAACGATAGTTTGCCTCCCGCGTGCAGATACAGCATCCTCGGCTGCGCATTCTTGGGCGGCCACGTATCGTACTGCCTCCAGACGTTGGTGCCGGTCTCGAAAACGCGCGCCGTCGCGAAATCGCCGCGCCCTTTGCCTTTGAGGTAGTACTCGAAAAATGGAAATTGAATATTCGCGCGAAAATATTCGCTTGTCTTCGCGCCGAATTGGATGTCGCCGAGCCGCTCGCCGTCACCTCGCGCCCATCCTCCGTGAACCCACGGACCGATGGCAATCAGATCCGTGGTGCCGGGATTTTTCTCCGCAACGGCGTGGAACGTCTTGAACGGCCCCGAGAGGTCTTCGGCGTCAAACCAGCCGCCGACGACCAGGACCGCGCACTTGATGTTGTTCACGTGCCGGGAAATGTCCCGCGCTTTCCAATAGTCGTCGTAGGTTGTGTGATACATCTGGTCATTGAAAAGCGGATTCGAACCTTTTAAGTAGAGTTTGTCGAGATTCTCTATCGCGCCCACGTTGAGATAAAACTCGTAGCCGTCCGGCGTGCCGAAGTCGAACCGCTCCGGATATTTCGGCGGCAGCGAAGGCTCCGCGAACGGCTTGAAAAAGGTATAGAACCCGAAATTCGCCGCCAGCATGAACGCCCCGCCGTGATACGCATCGTCGGTGAAGAACAGGTCGGTCATCGGCGCCTGGGGCGAAGCAGCCTTCAGCGCCGGATGCGAATCAATCATGCTCGCCGTGGTGTAAAATCCCGGATACGATATTCCCCAGATGCCCACCTTGCCATTGTTATTGGCCACGTGCTTCAGCAGAAACTCGATGGTGTCGTAGGTATCGGAACTGTCGTCCACGTCCTTCGGCGACTTCTTGTTGTCAATATGCGGATGCATCTCCACGAAGGTGCCCTCCGAGAGATACCGCCCGCGCACATCCTGATACACGAAAATGTACCCGGCTTTCTCGAATTCATCCGACGGACCAAGATTCTTCTTGTATTCATCCTCGCCATACGGCGCGACGCTGTATGGCGTGCGGTCCATGAGAATCGGATACGTTTGCGACGTATCCTTCGGAACGTACACGGAGGTGAAGAGCTTCTTGCCGTCGCGCATCGGAATGCGGTACTCGTACTTCGTGTAGTGCGACTTGACGTAGTCTTCCTTCGGCTGCTCCTCGGCTCTTTGGCCGCGCAAGGGCAGCGCCGCAAGCAGCGCCGAGAACAGCAGCGCAACAACTATCGAAATCTTGGCAGGCTGAGATTTCATAGGGTCTCCGATTTTCGCCCGGGTCCGCAGGGCGGCGTTATTTTGCCATACAGATACACCGCTCGTGGCGTCTCATTTGGCCGTTGCCGTCCACGAGAACAGACTCAAGGGCGGCTTCTGAGGAGTCCAGCTCTTTCCGGCCCCGACGAGAAGGGCGCTTGTAAACAGGAGCTTCGCGCCCGAAGTGTGAACGAGATTTACGAGGGTGCCAGATGGTTTCCGGCGTGAGTCAGAACTTTGGCGATTCCAGCACCACCATCGTGTCGCCGCCCTTTTTGCGGGCTTCTTCCACGCTAAACTCCACGCGATTGATCAAATCCGTCACGATGTCTTCGCTGTCGTAATCCGGCCGCGCTACCGCTTCCACGATTCCCGCGCTCAGGGTGATCTGGGTGGAATCCCAGGGGGGCCGGAGCCCGCTTGCCGCTCGCCTGAGTTTCTCCGCCAGGTTTTGGGCCCCCGCCAGTGTCGTATCCGGCAGGATAAATGCGAGCGACCACGACGTGTACTTCACGGCCACATCGTTCTGCCGCACAATCGGCTGCAGCGACCGCGAGAGTTGCTCGAGGAATCGCTCCATTGGCGATTCGCCGTGCTGCCGCAGAATTTCACCGCCGCGATCGATTTGCAGCACCACCAGCCCCAGCGGGGTCCCCTGCGTTCGCGCGCGGTCCGCTTCGGTCAGCAGGCAGCTCACGTACGAGCTGCGGCTCAGCAGCCCGCTGCGCTCATCGGAAACCCCCATGCGGCGGACGAGCGAACGCAGGCGCGTGTGGCTCACGCTCATGAGCATTTGATCGCCGATGGCCTGAAGGAAATACGCTTCGTTGGGCTTCCATTTGTGCGGTTTCGCTTGTCCCACGATGAGCATGCCCGCCGGCGTCTGCGTCTCTTTGTCCGTAATCATCACGCCGAGCGCCGTGGCCAGTCCGAGTTCCTGCAAAATCGAGCCGTCGGTGGCCTCCACGAGCAATCCGCCCAGCTCATCCGGCTCGGCCTTCTCCATCTGCGCGAGCAAGAGCACGACTTGCGCTCCCGGCGCCGCCTTCACGCCGTTCGCACAAAATTCCGCCGCCATTTCCGGAGGCCGCCCCGGCGCTCCCACGACCGCGAATGCGCGGGTCGCGCGGAGATAGCCGCCGACTTCGTTCACCGCCGTATTCAGCATCGCGCGCGGCGTCTGCTGGCGAAAAATTTTCTGGTTAATCTCGGAAATCTTCGAAAGATCGCGCAGTGTTTCCGCGCTATAGACGCCCGATTTTCCGGTGTGCAGAGGCTGGGCCTCGACGACGTGCGCCGGGGCCTCGGCCTGCCCGGCGGGGACGGATGCGGGCGGGGGAGGTGCCGGAGTCACCTTGGGCTTCGGCGCTCCCTTGGGCCACCAGTTCGCCATCTGATACAGATTGGCGAGCCGCGCGTTCTTGTCTTCCTCTCCCGGAAACATCGCCGCGATTTTCTGCAGCCGCTCGATGGCCTTGTTCTGCAGCGAATACTGCAAGAAGATTTCCGTTTGGACGATGAGGTCCTCGAGCGCCTGCTGCGTCTTCGCTTCCTCGCTTGCCGGCGGCGACGCGGGTGCGTTCGCCGGCGCGGCCTGGTTTTTTCCGGCCGCCGCCGGCATGGTCGCCGATTTCGCCAGCCGGCCGCCCACTCGCCGCACGAAGGTTTCATCGACGTGGCCGCGAAGGCGCTCGAGCCTCAACTGGTTCCGGTGATCGTAGGCATCGATATCCACCAGGCGCTCGAGGGCGTCGCAGGCCTTCGCGAAATTTCCCTCGTTGAAATACACGTCGAAGAGTTTGATCAAGATCTCGAAGTATTGCGATTCCCGGTTCAATTCGTTGTAGAGCGCCGCCCAGAACTCGAGCAGCGTTTCCGATTCCGGATGCTTCGCCCCGAGCGCGTCCATCTGGGCCGCGAATTGATTCTGCTTTTTGTCCGCGAACATCCGGCGCTTCAACGTTTGCAGTATCTCGACGGCTTTCGCGTCCAAATCCGCCCCGGCGTACAAGTCCGCCAGCTCGAAGAGCCGCGCCACTCCTTCGTTTTTCTCGCGCAGGAGTTTCTCGAGAATCTGCCGGGCGCGATCCAATTGCCCCGCCTGCATCAGCGCGTCCGCGAAGGTGTCCTGGAAGGCCGCATCGTTTTCCGCCGCAGCGAAGGGCTCGAGCAGCGCCGCCGCCTCCGCGGCATCGCCTTTCCTGAGCTTCGCCTCCGCATAGAGCAGCGCCACGCCGCGCTCGTGCGGAGCCAGCGCGTGCGCCTTTCCGAGGAGCCGCAACGCGTCCGCCTCCGCTCCGCTCGCGGTGGCCAGTTGCGCCGCGCGCAAATACGCGCGCGCCGCCAGCGCATTCTTCCCGATGCGCTCCGCGGTCTCCGCCATTTTCAAATGCCGCGCCAGATTTTCTGGATCGAGTTGCGCCACGCGCTCCCAGCAGAAAAGAGCGTCCTCTTCCCGTCCCGCCTCCGCGAATAGCTCCGCCGCCTTCGAATACTGCTCGATCGCCTCGTCCGCGCGGTTTTGCCTTTGTTGCAGGAAGGCGTAGCGGGCCATGCGCTCGGGAGGCTGCGGCGCCGGTCCATTGCGCAAGAACCGGTTGTAGATGGCCAGCGCCTTTGCTTCCTCGCGGGGTTCCACCAGCAGATCGAACAGGTTCCCGTAGTAAATCGCGGCCAGGTCGGGCCGGTCGGCTCGCGTATAGAGATCGCCCAGCGCCTGAGTGGCTTCCTGGTGCTGAGGAGCGGCGTCCAGCGCGGCCAGATACGCCTGTATGGCGTCCTCGACGCGGTTCTTTTCCAGAAACTTTTTCGCGCGCTCCAGATGTTTACTGACGTCTGCAGCCATCAGTCCGGATCTGCCTCTGTCCGAATTGCCTTCGTTGGCATTCCGCACCGCCTCATGGAACCGCGCCGCGCCGGGGCGGCGCCGAGCTTGAGCGCCCGTTCGGTGGGAATGCGACGCTTTCCCACTATATACCCCTCGCCATACCCGACCAACCAGCCCGGCAGCGCCCGTTGCGGAATCCGCCACGGCTCCTGCTTTGTGGAATTGTGGGGTCCTGCCGGCCGCAGTGGCGGCGCCTGCATGGTGAGCGTGGGAGGGATCGAGGCGATTCGGGCTGTCCACCCGCGACAGGCGTTGCCTGTCTGTCTGACTTCGTTGGTGCCGTCTGGACCCGCTTTTCTCCGCGCCGCAACAGGTCTAAGATGCTCCCGCCATGTCACACGAATTGAACCGTCGCAGCTTCATCGTCACCACTGGACTCACGGCCCTCGCGGCTACTCGTGTTCTCGGCGCTAACGACACGCTTCGCGTCGGCGTGATCGGCGCCGGCGGCCGCATGGGCGGCTTGCTCGCCTCCGCCGATGCTGCCGGAGGCTATCAGATTGCCGCGGTGAGCGACGTCTACGCTCCGCACCGCGATGCCGTTCAGCTTCGCTCCAACGGCTTGGCTGCCGCATATCCTGACTATCGCCGGGTGCTCGATGAGCCGCTCGACGCCGTCCTCATCGCTGCACCCGACCACTGGCACGTCCGCATGGCTCTCGACGCGCTCTCCGCCGGCAAGGACGTTTATCTCGAAAAGCCCGTGACGCACACGCTGGAGGAAGGCGCCATGCTCACCCGGGCCGTTCGGTCCGGCAATCGCATCCTGCAATGCGGCATGCAGCAGCGCAGTTGGAGCCACTTTCGCGACGCCGTGGAACTGATCCAGGGCGGCAGCATCGGCCGTGTTCTTCAGGTCCGGACGTACTGGTGGCAAAACTATCAGTCGCACGCGCCGCGCAAGCCCATTGATACGAAGGTTCTCGACTGGAAGCAGTGGCTCGGCAGCGCTCCTGAGCAGCCCTTCGATGAGGAAAAGTTTTATCGCTGGCGCTGGTATTGGAATTTCGGTGGCGGCGCCATGACCGATCTCTTTACCCACTGGATCGACGTCGTGCACTGGGCGATGAAGTCGGATCAGCCAAAGGACGTTCACATGCTGGGCGACAAATACATGTTTCAGCAGTGGGAGTGTCCCGACACCGTGCAAGCGCTTCTGCGTTACCCAGGTTTCGATGTTGTCTACGAAGGCATGATGGCTTCCTCGATCGACGACGGTGGCCTGGAGTTTCGCGGCACCGAGGCCACGCTCAAACTCAATCGTCTCGGCTTTGCGGTGTATCGCGAAGGCGTTCCGGGCAAGGACAATCCGGTGCTCAAAGCCGAAACCTTCCGTGACGGCACCATCGATCACATGGCCAATTTCTTCGACTGCGTGCGCAGCCGCAAGGAACCTAACGCGCCGGTCGAAACGGGCGTTTCCGCCGCCCGCGCCGGCCACATCGCCAACCTCGCCTACCACCGCAACCAGCCCGTCTCCTGGCCGCTTAGAGGCGGCGACTGATTCCATTTTCAGTTTTCCATTTTCGGGCTTGCCTGTTACGCTCCCATCGGAGACGCACCATGCCGATTCCACAAGAACTACTCGAAATCCTGGTCTGCCCTTTGTGCAAGGCGCCGGTTCGCTACACGCCCGATCAAACCGGCCTCAGGTGCCAGAGCTGCCGCCGCATCTATCCCATTCGCGACGAAATTCCCGTGATGCTGCCGGAGGAAGCCACGGTCGCGCCGGAGTAAACGCCCGCGCATGACTCCAAAGCCCGCGCCCAGCCTCGAGCGACTGGTGCCGCGCCTTCGCGGCAAACGGATCGGTGTGCTCGGCGATCTGATGCTGGACCGCTATGTTTGGGGCAACGCCACGCGCCTCTCGCCCGAAACGCCCGTGCCGGTCGTGGAGTTTGCCGAGGAAAGCGAATGCCTTGGCGGAGCGGGCAATGTGGCCGCGAATCTCGCCGCGCTCGGCGCGCGCGTCGAAGCGTTCGGCGCGATTGGAAATGACGACGCGGGCCGCGCGCTGCGTAAGTGCCTCGCGGCGACCGCCATCGCGGCGGAGGGCGTATTCGCGGGACCTGGACGAGTCACGACGGTGAAAACCCGTATCATCGCGCGCCATCAGCACATCGTCCGCGTGGACCGCGAGCGCAGCGAACCATTGCGCCCGGAAACCGAAGCGAAGCTGCTGCGCGCCGTTTCCGCTTCGCTCCAAAGGCTCGATGCGCTGATTCTCTCGGACTATAACAAGGGGTTGATCACGGAATCGCTGGCCGACCGCGTGCTCACGCTCGCGCACAAGCAAGATGTTCCGGTTTTCGTCAGCCCGAAAACGTCGAAGCTCTACGCGCATCGCGGAGCGCGCGCCGTGGTTTGCAATCTCAAGGAAGCCGGCAGCTTCGTCACGCACGCGCTTACGGAGGAAAAGTCGATTGTGGAAGCGGGCCGCACCTTGCTCGCGCACTTTGGCTGCGCGGCAATGGTGATCACGCGGGGAGCGCAGGGCATGAGCGTTTTCGAGGAAGCCTCGCCGAAGCATCTGCACATTCCGGCGATTGGAGTGGAAGTGACTTATGCTCGCATCGGCCAGCCTGGAATCGAGCGCGGCGCCACCGGCCGGCAGGTTTTTGACGTGACCGGGGCGAGCGATACGGTTCTGAGCGTGCTGGCGCTGGCTGTCGCCGCGGGCGCTACGCTGCCCGAAGCAGCGCGGCTCGCCAACGTCGCCGCGAGTGTCGCGGTCAGCAAGCTTGGCACCGCCGCCGTCACGCCGCGGGAGCTGATGCGCGCGCTCGCGGACGCGCGGCTATAGCCGGCGCGCACTTCCTAAAAACGCGGGCCTTTCGGATCAAGCGGTCGCTGAATCGCGAAGGTGCAGGTGGGGACAGTTGTGGCGAGCCTGTTCGGAAGAGGCCGCGATTCGGCGTGGCGGAAAAACCGCGTTACGGCTGGAAGCTGAAGCTCTTGTCCTTGGGATCCACCCACAGTTCCACCACGCGCGTTTTGCGGCTTTTCTCCGCGTCGGAGACATCCGGCATGGGCGAGTACGGGCTAATCTCCGCCGTCACAATCACGGCGCTGACGCCGAGGGGAGATTTTTCCTTGATGATTTTGTAGCTCTTCACGGGGCCGTAGTAGCCGTTGGGTCCCCAGTCGGCGAGGAAGTCGCTCATGTGGTAGCTCGGGTTGGGCTTCCAGAGCTGATACGCGCGTTCGGTGTCACCCGCCACCAGCGCGCTAAGAAACTGATCAGCGGCTCGCTTCTCCGGGTAATAGCGGAAAACAAAATACAGCACGATCGCGGCGGCAAACGCCAGGGCCACGACGGTAAAGGCGATCGCGCGGGATTTTTCGGGTTTTGCGGGGGGTGGATCGAGTAGAGTCATTCGCAGTCTCCTGCCTGCGAGCGAGTGGCTGAAGCGGCGCGCGAGAAACCACCGCACCAGTTACCAAAATTTTACGGAAAGAAACCCGCGGAGTAAATGCCTGGGGCGAGGCATGAAAAGAAGGCGCCGGCAGTTCAGGCTTGGAGGGCGCCGGCTGCGCCTTCGGGAAGTTCGATGGCGTATTTTGTGCGGGCCTTTTCGGCGTGGGTTTCGAGCGCAAGTTCAATCAGTGTGTCGATGAGTTCGCGGAAGGGAATGCCGCTGGCTTCCCACATTTTCGGATACATGCTGATGGAGGTGAAGCCGGGAATGGTGTTCACCTCGTTGAGGAAAATTTTGCCGCCCTTTTTCTCGACGAAGAAATCGACGCGAGCCATGCCGCTGAGCTCGAGCGCGCGAAACGCCGCGACAGCGTGTTTCTGAATGGTTTTCACCTGCGCGGGCTTCAGGTTCGCCGGGATTAGCAGCTGTGTGCCTTCCTCGAGGTACTTCGCGGCGTAGTCATAAAATTCGCGGTGCGGGACGACTTCGCCCGGCACGGAAGCTTTCGGATCGTGATTGCCGAGCACGGAAATTTCAATTTCGCGGGCGGCGACGGCGCGCTCGACCAGAATCTTCATCGCGTACTCGGCCGCGAGCGCAATCGCGGGAGCCAGTTCCGGGCGTGAATGCACTTTGGTCATTCCGACAGAAGAACCGAGCGTTGCCGGCTTGACGAAAACCGGAAATTTGAATTTTTTTTCGATGGCCTGCTGGATCGTGTTCGGGTCGCGCTCCCAGTCATGGCGATGCACGGTAAGCCAAGGCACAACGGGAATCTTCGCGGCTTGCAGGAGGCGCTTGGCGACGTCTTTGTCCATGGCGATCGCGGAGCCGAGCACGCCGGCGCCGACGAAAGGGAGTCCGGCGAGATCGAGCAAGCCTTGAATGGTGCCGTCTTCGCCGAAGGTGCCGTGCATCACGGGAAAGACCACGTCCAGGCGATGCCCGCCGCCGCTGCGGTCCAGCGGAACGAGCGCGGCGTCGGTTGGATCGGCGGTCATGGTAACGCGCTGGCCAGTGCGCAGAATTTCAGGAAGCAACTTTTGCGCGCTAGCGCCAACGAGCCAGTGGCCTTCCTTGGTGATGCCAATCGGAACCGGCTCGTACTTATCCGGATCGAGGCCGCGAATCACGGAAGCGGCGGAAGCGAGCGAGACTTCATGCTCGCCGGAGCGGCCGCCGAAGAGAATGCCAACGCGAAGACGTTTTTTCTCGGGAGTCACAATAAGCATTTTTTCAGAAACGGGGAGATTGCCAAAGCGGAGAAGCGGCGCGAGTTTCCAGAGGGACAGCAGCGAGGCGAGCCGGCCGCGGACTTTGCGCACACGCAGCGGACTGCCTGCGCTATGCGGAGAACGCCGGGGTTCCCGAGGGGTGCGACACCATCCGCGCACGCTCGAAAGCTGCGCGCTAGGGAATATTTTTCATCCAGCGACGGGCGTGCCGGAGCCAGGCCGTGATGTAAGAGGCGGGAGGTGATTGCGCGGACGCTTGAGGCCCTTCGACGGCATCATCCTCGACGGAATAGAACTCACCCGTGCCGGGATGAATGTACAGAGCCTGCATTTCCGCGCGATTGAGCGGGCGCGCGCCGCGACGGCCAAAGACAGCGAGCTGGTCGCCGGACTCATCGACGGCGCGGTCGCGATCGATGCCCTTGGAGATGGCGAGGGCCGGGCCACGAGTGCGCGCCGTGGCAATCAGCTTCGGCATGGGGCGGGGACTGAAGCCGGAGAAATGCGCGGGATCGTCTTCCGGAGAGATGATTTGCAGGACGCGAAGTCCGTTGCGGCCATCGGCGACGAAAGCAAAGACGCTGCCGGCGACCATGCCGATTTTGACGTCGTTGACATCATTGAGCTGACCGCTCGCGGTGAAGAACTGGTCGAGCCTAGGCGCTTCCGGCCGTTCGGCGTCAATGATGGCGATTCCCTGTCTGCCAGCGGAAACATAGGCATAAGTGCGCGCGATATAGACGTTACGGGCGTCCTCGAGCGGCACAAGCGCGTTTGGAACGGGCTTTGGCCGGGAGAGATTGGTTACGTCGAGGACTTTGAGGCCATCGCGATCGACGACAAAGGCATAGCGAAATTGCACGGCGAGGCCGCGGGGATCGTTGAGCGCCGGCGCTCCGATAGTGGCGGTGATGCGCGGCTGGAGGGGATTGTCGAGATCGACGACGACCAGAGCCTTCTCGGTCAGCACGTAAGCGTACGTTCCGGCGATGACGACGCGGCGCGCTCCTGTGAGAGCGCCTTCAGGATTGAAGGCGAGCGCGCGCTTCAGAAAATTATTGGCGGGATTGCCATCGAGAAGCGTGCCAACGCCCGGGCTTTTCGATTTCAGATCCGGGTCGCCGATGATGACGAGACCTTCCTGGCGATCGGCGACATAGAGGAAGCCGTAGAGCAGATGGATCGGTTGCTCTTCGTTTTCCGGAAGCTGTACACGGAGGGGATCTATGCCGAGAGTGGCCGGGGAAGCAACCGCGACGGCATCCCTGGTTGGCACGTAGAGACGCTGGCCGAGCGGGGAGACAGGCGCGGTGACGATGCGCTCGGAAAAGCCCTTATTGTCAATGTTAGCGACGTCGTACACGCGAAGGCCGCCAGGGCCGGCCGCGGCGTAGGCGTACTCGCCGCGCGCCTGAATATCGAGGACGCGGCCGGCGTGCGTGTAAGCGGTTTTCAGAGAGCGGCCGGACGCGACGAAGCGCGAGTAGTCAGAGGGGTACGCCAGGCGCTGTAAATCGCTGCCGTAGATGGCTTCGGGTTCGTCGTGTTCTGCGACGGCCACGGCTTCGAGGCCTTTATCGCCGGTGGCGACGTAGATGTAGCGACCCATGAAATTCATGAAATTGGTGCCCTGAAGGAGCAATTGCGCCATCCACGCGTTGTTATCGTTTTGCGCGGAGACGTGGCAATCGGTGCATCGCTTGGTTTCGCGGGCACGCACGGTATGGGGGACGAAAGTGCTGAAGGCCTGGCCGGAAAATCCAGGAGCGGAGATGGTCTGCTGCGTGTAGTAGAGCCATTCGCGGTTTGCATTTTGCGAGCTGACGAGGATGGCGCAAGAGGAGCGCGCGGGCGCGATGCGGTGGCCGGTTACCGTGCCGTCCACGCCAAGCATGAAAATGTCGTCGCGCAGGACTTGAAAATTGTAGCTGGTGTAGTTGCGCGTGGTGAGGCCCTCGTTGTGGAGCATCGGCTTGCGAGCGTTTGCGGTCATTTGGAGGTGGCAGCCGAAGCAGGTTGGAGTCCAGGAGGTGTGACAGGAGTAGCAGGTCATGGAGGAGTTGGCGTGCGCGAGGATGGCATCGTCTTCGGCGGCGCTTGCGGCGAGGGTACCGGCTTTGGTGATGAGCTTGGCCCGCATGGACTTCCAGCTGAAGTGCGGATTGCCGGGCGTGACCGTGTCCAGGGTCTGAACGATTTCCCATTCCTTTGCGGGATCGGTCATCGAGCGCTGGAAGACTTTGCCATCGCGAAATTCGAAACGGCGGAGTCCCCAGGG
>Ga0070741_10016949_pt1 | contig 12045 bp, 8 predicted proteins | sample Coa_R1_4_FD_66440 | JGI IMG/M metagenome (GOLD analysis project Ga0070741, IMG submission 66440) | Surface soil microbial communities from Centralia Pennsylvania, which are recovering from an underground coalmine fire - Coalmine... | ecosystem: Environmental > Terrestrial > Soil > Unclassified ...
GCACTGGCGTTCGCGTACTGGTCGCGAGTCCTGTGATGCGAGAGATGATCCTGCACGCCTCGCAGTGGTCGCTGGGGATGTCCGAAGTTGATCCCGTTGCGGCCAGCTTTTTTCTGACACTGGCGCTGATGTGCCGGGAATGCCTGGATGCGGCGTGGCCGTTCTCTCTGCCAGCCACCACGCACGCAGGTCTCACCCGGGCAATGGACTACGCTTTTGCTGAGCTCGCTGAGGCGAGTTTGAATGGTGCGTTATCCGCGGCAGCCATGTCGGAGCGCACCTTCCGGCGTGTGTTTGTCCAAGAAACAGGGCTGACCTGGCAGTCCTGGGTCACGCGTGCCCGAATCCTTGCAGGGCTCAGCCTGTTGAGGCAAGGCCGAAGAGTCAGCGAAGTCGCCGCCGAGGTGGGCTACGACTCACTGAGCGCTTTCGCCAAGGCTTTTGCAAAGCTGACGGGGAAAAGCCCAGGGGAATTGCGCTCGCGGGCGGGTGCCGGGGAGTCCGATGGGGATGCTCGTCCGTTCCACGACGGGACGCGTGGCACGCGCGGTCGGTGACTCAACTGCCGGCTCTCAGGGACTGATTGCGCCCTGCTTGCGAAGCCAGGTGTCCAGCAGCCGCGGCCATTGCTCCAGGGACAGGTCTCCCGATCCGAGTCCTCTGCCGTGCGTGCCGTGGGAGAAGATGTGGGCCTCGGAAGGCACTCCGGCCTGGATCAACGCCTCGTAGAATCGCAGGCCCTGCTCGACGGGCACGGTCTGGTCATCGAAGGTGTGCCACCAGAACGTAGGTGGGGCCTGGCGGGTCACGAAAAGGTCGGGGGAGTACGCCTTGCGTAGCTCCTCGCAACGGCTCATGACATCGAAGAGCTTGCAGTAGGACAGGTGGGTGGTGTCGCTGGAGATAGCGCCGATCCAGGGATAGCCGAGGACGAGATAGTCCGGACGACTGGAGACCCGCTCGACGGGATCCGCCGCGGTGGGATTGGCGGCCAGCGGTTGCACACTCGCCAGGGCCGCGAGATGGCCTCCCGCGGAAAAGCCAACCATCACGATCCTGTTGGGATCGATGTGATATTGCTGGGCGCCGGCGCGTACCACCTGGATCGCCCGCCGGGCATCCAGCAGCGGGACCGGTAGCAGGTAGCCGTTCGAGCTCAGTCGGTATTTCAGAATGAAGGCCGTAAAGCCCCGCGCGGTAAACCAATCGGCTACCTGTCTGCCTTCGTGATTCGCGGCCAGCGCACGGTAGGCGCCCCCCGGCAGGACCACGACCGCGGGGCCGGGTTGCTCCGCTTTTTCAACACTGTGACCCGGAGTCAGGACAGTCAGGGTGGGGATGTCCTCGCATCCATGACCCTTTGCCTGTGGAGCATCGCCTGCCCAGAGCTGAATCGTCTGGATTCCCAGCCATTCATTGTTTTCTCCCGCCGTCGTGCAGGGCTCCCGGGTCTGGGCGCTGGCCTCGAGCGCCGCGGCCAGGAGCACGAGCAATGTAAACGCTCTGAAAAGGTTTCGCATGTTGAATTGTCAATAAAAGCGGTATCGTATACGCGCAGTATGCGATATACGAAAATGACTCACAAATCCGGCTTTGTTCGCGTTCGCGGCGCGCGCGAGCACAATCTGAAAGACGTCGAGGTCGAGATTCCGCGCGATTCGCTGGTGGTCTTCACAGGCGTATCCGGCTCGGGAAAATCCTCCCTCGCTTTCGGCACGCTCTACGCAGAGGCGCAGCGCCGCTACTTCGAATCGGTCGCCCCCTATGCCCGGCGACTGATCGATCAGGCCGGGGTGCCTGAGGTGGATTCCATCGAAGGCCTGCCGCCTGCCATCGCCTTACAACAGCATCGGGGATCTCCCACGACGCGGTCGTCGGTGGGGAGTGTTACTACGCTTTCGAATTCTCTGCGGCTGTTGTACTCGCGCGCAGGCGACTATCCGCCGGGCCAGGCGCACCTGGAGGCTGAGGCATTCTCTCCCAACACTCCGGCGGGCGCGTGTCCACGCTGCCACGGACTTGGCCGGATCTACGACGCGACGGAAGAGTCGATGGTGCCGGATGACTCCCTGACCATCCGTGAGCGTGCGGTTGCCGCGTGGCCGCCTGCCTGGCATGGGCAGAATTTGCGCGACATTCTGGTGTCGATGGGGTACGACGTGGATCGCCCCTGGCGCGAGTTGCCGCGTAAGGATCGTAACTGGATTCTGTTCACCGAAGAGCAGCCCACCGTCCCGGTTTATGCGGGCTTGACGCCTGCCGAGACGCGTCGCGCGCTTCGTCGCAAGGATGAGCCCAGTTACCAGGGAACCTTTACGAGTGCGCGTCGCTTTGTGCTGAGCACGTTTGCCAGTACGGAAAGCGCGACCATCAAAAAGCGTGTTTCTCAGTACCTGGTGAGTACTGATTGTCCGGTCTGCCATGGCAAACGGCTCAGATCCGAGGCATTACGCGTCAAGTTCGCGGGCCTGGACATCAGTGAGCTGTCTGCTCTGCCGCTGAAACGGGTCCGCCAGATCATCGACCAGGCTATCGGGGGCACCAACCGGCAGTTCGCGCGGATCGAGAGAGAGCATCCGGAGCGCGCGTTGGTCATGCGCCGCCTGGGCTCCGATGCCGTGGGTCGCATGGAAGTGTTGCTGAATCTCGGGCTCGGGTATCTGTCGCTCGACCGGAGCACTCCGACCCTGTCTCCGGGCGAGTTGCAGCGACTGCGCCTCGGTACGCAGATCCGCTCCAACCTGTTTGGAGTGGTGTACGTGCTCGATGAGCCTTCCGCCGGCCTGCATCCCGCCGACACCGAGGCACTGTTGCACGCGTTGGACCAGCTCAAGGATGGGGGGAATTCGGTGTTTGTGGTTGAGCATGAAGTAGATGTGATTCGCCACGCCAACTGGATTGTCGACATCGGGCCCGGTGCGGGTGTCCACGGCGGACGGGTCTTGTATAGCGGGCCGACGGCGGGTCTGGCCGCCGTGCCGGAATCCGTGACTCGAAAGTACCTTTTCGAGAAGTCGGCAGCGAAGACTCGCGCGGTGCGGACGCCGTCTGCCTGGTTACGCTTGCGGGCCGCCTCCCGCAACAACCTCCACGGCGTTGATGTGGACTTCCCGCTCGGCACCCTGACGGCCGTGACGGGTGTGTCCGGATCGGGTAAGTCGACACTCGTCAGCCAACTGCTGGTCGAGCTGGTTGGCCGGCATCTCGGCCATCCCGACCGCGACGAGGAGGAAAACGAGACCGAAGCCCTGGAACGGACTACCTCCATTACCCGGGGCGGCAAGCTCACCGAGGGGCTCGAGCGTATCCGGCGCCTCGTCCGCGTGGATCAAAAGCCGATCGGACGGACGCCGCGCTCGAACCTGGCGACCTACACGGGCCTGTTCGATCATGTCCGAAAATTGTTCGCGGCGACTCCCGTCGCGCGCTCGCGCCGCTATGACGCTGGACGGTTCTCCTTCAATGTGGCCAAGGGACGCTGTGAAACCTGTGAAGGAGAGGGCTTCGTCAGTGTGGAGTTGATTTTTCTGCCCAGCGTGTTTGCGCCCTGTCCAACCTGTCACGGTGCCCGATACAACACCAAAACTCTCGAGATCCGTTACCAGGGGAAAAATATCGCGGATGTCCTGGGTATGTCGGTTGACGAGGCGTATGACTTCTTTGTGGAGGAGCCGCACGTGCGGCGGTCCCTTCTCGTGTTACGGGAGGTCGGGGTCGGTTACCTTCGCCTCGGTCAGCCTGCTACGGAGCTTTCCGGCGGCGAGGCGCAGCGGATCAAGCTGGCCACCGAGCTGCAGCGGCTGCAGCGCGGCGACACCCTCTATGTGCTGGATGAGCCGACGACCGGGTTGCATCCGGCCGATGTCGAGAAACTCATGGCGCAACTGGAGGCGCTGGTGGATGCAGGTAACACCGTGATTGTGGTCGAGCACGACATGAGTGTCATTGATCGCAGCGACTGGGTGATCGACATGGGGCCGGGGGCGGGAGATGAGGGCGGGCGCGTTGTGGCTTTCGGAGCGCCGTCCGCAATAGCACATCAGAGTGACAGTTTGACCGGGCGCTATCTTGCGAGGAGGTGAGGTGCGCGTGTCGCCCTTTCAACACCTCGACGACGGTGCTGCATAGGTCCAGGCTGCTATAGCCGAGAGACGGCCTGCGGTAAGTCTCGAATTGGCGGCGGCACGCTATATGCGCCGGTCACCGCAGATTCGGAGGAACACGCCATGGAAATTCATCCGGGCCCTTCTCATGTCTCTCGCTATGTTGGAGCGTTACTGGCCGGTCTCCTGAGCTGTTTTGGTGTTGCGTGCGCGCGAGATACCGGCCATGCCGCTTCGAATAAGAGCCCGGCACCGAAGCAACCCCGGGTCGCTACGGCAGTGAGTACTGCTTCGGCAGGTGCGCCGGCGCTGCCTGATTTCAGCTCCCTCGTCCAAAAGTACGGCGCGGCGGTCGTCAATGTCGTCTCTACGCGAGAGATCAAGTCTCCGGACACGCCCAATCTTTCGCCGGACGATCCGTTTTACGAGTTTTTCCGTCACTTCGGTATGCCGCAGCCCAATCGCAGTCCGCAGGTGGAGCGCGGTGAAGGGTCCGGATTCATCGTCAGCCCGGACGGATACATTCTCACCAATGCGCATGTTGTCGATGACGCCTCGAAGGTCGAGGTCGAGCTTCCGGACCGGCGTGAGTTTGACGGGAAGGTCGTGGGCAAAGATGCCAGGTCAGATATCGCCGTGCTGAAGATCGACGCCCGGAATCTGCCGACGGTCCGGATCGGCGACTCTTCCAAGCTGCGGCCCGGCCAATGGGTCGCGGCCATCGGTGCTCCCTTCGGATTCGAGAATAGCGTTACCGCGGGCATCGTCAGTGCCACCTCGAGGGCGGTCGGCGCAACGGGCGGCATCGTCCCCTTCATTCAGACGGACGTGCCCGTCAATCCTGGCAACTCCGGCGGCCCGTTGTTTGACCTGGGCGGGGAGGTCGTTGGAATCAACTCCATGATCTATAGCGGTACCGGTGGATACCAGGGGATTGCCTTTGCGATTCCGATCGATGTCGCGATGGATGTGGAGCAACAGCTCCTGAAAACCGGCCATGTGACACGTGGTTACCTGGGCGTGTCTGTCCAGGAGCTCAGCGCACCTCTGGCGCAATCATTCGGGATCGATCGGGCGCATGGGGCGCTGGTCAGCTCCGTGGAAAACGGCGGGCCGGCCGCCGCGGCCGGAATACGACCTGGCGATATCATTGTCGGGGTCAATGGACGAAACGTTGATGAGTCCTCCCAGCTTCCGGGCCTGGTGGCGCATCTGCATCCGGGTGAGACCGCGAAACTCAATATTCTCAGGGACGGTAAGCCCGGCAACCTGGCAGTTCGGGTTGATCAACTGATGGAGCCGGGCGGCCAGCGGGTGGCGGCGGCGAATGATCGATCCACCCAGCATCAGTCCACCCACCCCGGACTTGGACTTGCCGTGCGGCCCCTGACGGGGCAGGAGCGGAGTCAGGCGGAAGTTGATAACGGTCTCCTGGTAGAGGCGGTGCAGAATCCGTCAGCGGCCGCGGGCGTGCAGCCGGGAGATATTCTCCTGAAGGCAGGCAGCGAGTCACTGAGCTCCGTCGCCGATCTCCAGCAAGTCGCACAGAGGACCCATGGCGAGGTGGCCTTGCTCATTCAGCGGCAAAATGCACGGGTGTACGTTCCTGTGCCCGTGAAGTGAACGGGTCCACGACACACTTCAAATCTTCGCAAGGCTCGAAACAGCCGCCTCGCGGCGCGAGCCCGCCTCCCCGCATGCCGGGTCGTCGGGCATGGCTCATCTTCATGATGATCCTTGCCGCCAACTACGTGGTCATGCGGCTGCTGGTTCCGAACCCCGGGGAGCCCGTTACCATTCCCTACACCACTTTCAAGAAGCAGGTGGAAGACGGCAATGTGGATGCGATCTACAGCAAAGGTGCGAGTATCGAGGGTCGGTTCAAGAAGGCGGTGACCTGGCCACCACCGAGCAGGAAAGCCCCGCCTGCTCCAGTGTCGGGCAAGGGCTTTGCAGGACTGGCGGAGCAATCCGCTCCGCGCACGGGCAACACTTTCACCACGACGTTGCCCGCCTTCGTCGATCCCGGCCTGGAGTCCTTCCTGATCGGACACAACGTCGAGATCAGCGCCATTCCGATCCAGAACAGCAGTCTGTGGGCGACATTTTTATACGGTTTCGGTCCGGCGCTGCTCATCATTCTTTTCTATGTCTGGATGTATCGGCGGGCCATGCAAGGCGGTGGGTTGGGAGGCGGGCTCATGGGCATTGGCAAGAGCAAAGCGCGCCGCTATGACCAGGAGACCAACACCAAGGTCACATTCAATGATGTCGCGGGCATCGATGAGAGCAAGAACGAGCTGGTGGAAATCGTTGATTTCCTCAAGGACCCCGACAAGTACACTCGCCTCGGCGGGGCCGCGCCGAAAGGTGTGTTGCTCGTGGGTGCGCCGGGAGCAGGCAAGACGCTGCTCGCGCGTGCGGTTGCTGGGGAAGCCGGTGTGCCGTTCTTCTCCATGAGCGCGGCCGAGTTCGTCGAGATGATCGTTGGTGTCGGAGCGGCCCGCGTGCGCGACCTGTTCAAGGAGGCGCGGGCGAATGCGCCCGCGATCATTTTCATCGACGAAATCGATTCGATCGGCCGCGCCCGGGGACCGGTCGCCATCGGCGGCGCGAGTGAGCAGGAACAGACGTTGAACCAGATCCTCACCGAGATGGACGGCTTTTCGAGCCGCGAAGGGGTCATTGTTCTCGGCGCGACCAACCAGCCCGATGTGTTGGACAAGGCGCTGCTGCGTCCGGGCCGGTTCGACCGGCGGGTCATTGTGAATCTTCCCGACAAGGCTGGTCGGGAGGCCATCCTCAAAGTACACACCCGCGGTGTGCCGCTCGCCGGCGATGTGGACCTGGGGGAGCTGGCCGGGTCGACGCCTGGATTCTCAGGAGCGGATTTGAAGAACCTGGCGAATGAGGCGGCGCTGCTGGCCGCGCGGCGCGATCAGAAGACGGTCCGCCAGAGTGATTTCCTGGATGCGCTCGAGAAGATCGTGCTGGGCCCGGAGCGGCCGCTCCTGCTCACCGACGAGGATCGCGAGCGGATTGCCTATCACGAAAGCGGACATGCCATTCTTGGGTTAGTGGTGCCTGGGGCGGATCCAGTGCATCGGGTCACGATCGTTCCGCGCGGCCAGGCGCTCGGAGTGACCTATCAGCGGCCGCAAACAGACCGCTACAACTACCCGGAAGCCTACTTGCGCGCTCGGATCGTCGGCATGCTCGGCGGCCGCGCGGCTGAGGAGATCGTCTATGGAACGCGAACGACGGGCGCGGAAGCCGACATCGAGCAGGTCACCAGCCTGGCCCGGAACATGGTGACGCGATGGGGTATGAGCGATGCCCTCGGAATGGTACAACTGGCGGCCCGTCAGAATCCCTACCTGGGCAACATCTACGGCACTGACCGTCCGTTCAGCGAAGCCACCGCGCGCCTGATCGATGCGGAAGTGCTGCGGATCATCAATGAGGGTCACGAGACCGCGAAAAGCCTGTTGAGCCAACATCGTAAGGAGCTCGATGCACTCGCCAACGCACTGCTGGAGCGCGAGACACTCGGTGAGCGGGAAATCCTCCAAGTGACCGGCTTGCCGCCGGCTCCGCAGCTGGAAAGCAGCCGGGTCGAAGCGGCGGTTCTAGAGCCAAAGCCGTTGCGAGGCTGAACGCTCCGCTTCCGTCTCCGCCGGAGTGGGGGTGCGAAGCTCCGCGGGTGGCGCAAAGATCATTGGAGGCGGTTGCAGGAGCCACCGCATCAACAGCCGGTTCAGTGAAGTAACGGACGATTCTTCGGACATACAAAAAGACTCCCTGAAAAATTCGGACATCGCCTGTTCGAGTGTGACCTTCACCCGTTCAGCAGGTCGACCACCCGCTCGGGCCGGGTGACACAGATCTGTGCGCGCAGCTCGAGGCGGGCGGGTCTCAGCTCGCCCAGATCGATACTCGCGCGTGGGGCGCAGGCGCCCTGCTGGCTGGGCTCGCCCTGGGCGAATCCGTCGGTCGAGGCGCGGACCTTGACCAGGTAACTGGCGACCAGCGCCTGATCGCAGGCCTTCCACTTGGCGCGCTCCTGGACCGAGCGCCTGAGTCCTTCGGGGGTGCGAAAGCAGTGCATCCGGCGCAGCACGTAGCTTTTGTCCTTGCGAGGCCGGCGAGAGTGCAGCTCGAGCAAGCGCCACGGAAGTGCGGCTCCGATGGAGAAGGCGACCTGGTACTCGACCTTTACTCGTGCGGTGGTGAAGGTGTTGGCACACAGAGTTGCCGCGGATTGCAAGCTCCTCAGGATCTGCCCTATTTCTCTTTCGGAGTTAGTCATGTCTTTGCTTCCGGACGCGCGGCTAACAGGCGACGAGACGATAACTGTGGAGGTCCCGGGTGGTCCAATGCGAATTGGTTCACGCTGTGGGTAATACAGATTCATACCAGATCGGTTTGATATGTTGAGGCGCGTCTGTCTGGAGGAAGCGACAGTCATGCGCGGGTCCGATGCGAATCCAGCATCACCCCGTTGGCGACGGCCCGGTGTTATTTCGGCGTGTCGCTTGCGCCGCGGCGGCAGCGCAGCCAGAATCGATCGAGGGTAGCCATGCATTGTTAGTCATAACAATAAGGGAGTTTCGGCATGCGCGGCGTGTCTTGGGGCTGGCTCGTTCTGATGTCTCTGCCCGGCGCGGGTGCCAGTCGCTAAATTTCCAGATAGCCGTGTGAGATCGCGTAGGCGGCTACCGCGGTAGCGGTTTTCAGACCCAGCTTGCGCATGAGGTTACTGCGGTATTTCTCTACTGTCTTATGGCTGAGGGATAGCGCGTGAGCGATCTCGCGTGTGCGTTGGCCTTGGGCGATCCGCCTCATGACATCGCGCTCGCGCTCACTGAGGCCATCGACGAACGTCAACACGAGCACCCGAACGTGCGGCCAGCGGTTGCGTAGGGTGGTGATCGACTCGACACCGGCGGCATCCGGCACGGCGATGTCGACGATCGCGATATCCGGTGCGACAGGGAGCGCGGTTCTGACGATTGCCGCAGTACTGCCAACGGCGCCGATCACCTGAAACTCTGGTCCGCTATTGAGCAGGGCACACAATCCGTCACGCAGCAGGTGGTCGGCATCGATGACCAGGATCTGGATCTTGTTGTCCACGTTGACCCTATCTTGCGCGCGCTGTCGCCAATGTCCTAAGAATAGGCCCGACCCCGGGACCATTTCGCTAGGGGGAAAACCCTAGTGCCCTGCGGGATTTCATGGCCCTCACGGTCAACATTCGACTGCCTTGCCGTGAGCCCGCCTCGACAATAGTCTACTCCATGCGATAGCGCCGATGGGTCCGGGAGCCGCTCATGTTGTGGTGGAAGATACTGCTCTGATTGGCGGCCTACAGGATTCTCCTACCACGACATCGGAGGCAGTCAGGTCGTATATTGCGAGTATGCATGTGACCTGCCGCTGGGTATCTGTCCTGATTTGCCTCACGGCGCCGGTGGCCGGCCGCGCGGACATTTACGCATTCACCGACGGGGCAGGGGTAACTCATTACTCGAACGTGCCCACCGACTCCCGATACGCGCCCGTGCTTACCGAACCGTCCGCACCCGCCGCAGTGACGGCACACGCGGCGCAATGGCGCACCCGGGCGGCGGCCTTCTCGGATCTGATAGAGGAGGCCGCCCGAGGGGCGCAGGTCAATCCCGCGCTTCTGCGCGCGGTCATTGCGGTTGAATCGGCGTTCGACCCGCACGCGATCTCTCCCAAGGGCGCCCAGGGGCTCATGCAGCTTCGACCCGAGACGGCTCGCCGCTACGGCGTTAGAAAACCGTTTGATCCCCGCGATAACCTTCGGGGTGGTGCGAGTTACATCGCGGACCTGCTCAAGCGCTACGGGAATGACCTCGAGCTCGCCCTTGCCGCCTACAACGCGGGAGAGGATGCCGTGGATCGCCACGGACGTACCGTTCCACCGTTTCCGGAGACCCGTGCCTACGTTCCGGCCGTGCTTCGATTCTATCGCCGCTTCCTGGCGGACCGGCCGGCAGCCTGAGAGCGCGGACGACGATGCGTGGCATTGTCGATCTTGTGTCGGAGATCTGCGCCTCAGGGCCCGTCATGACTTTACGGGCTACCGCGGACGTGGCGATCGTTGCATTGTTGAAGCAGTTTCCGGGCACAGGCGCCGCGCTTCTCCAATGTGATACCCGGCGGTCGCCGGCCGTGCACGTGGTTTCCGGCGTACGTGTTCCCGACACCTGGCGAGGCGGACAAATGCCTGTCACCGAAGTGCACGCGGTGACCGAGGCTCTGCGAGCGCCGCATCGAGTGGTCCAGGGCACCCTGCGCCGCTCCGCGGAAGACTCCTCCACCATGGCGCTGATCTGCGCAGCGGTACCAACCCCTGACGATGCGGCTTACGTGGTCGCACTGTTCGGGGATTTCCCCAGTGACCTCCCGACGTGCACGGAAGCCGTGGAGATTGTGCGCAAGATGCTCGCGTGGACCGCTGTGCCGGCCGCCGCGGGCCCTGAGCGCATTCGAGTGCTGGAGGCGATTGTCGAGGCAAAGCATGAATGGGAGCGCACAGCTGACGTGCTTCCGGAGCTCGTCGGCCAGGTTGACAGAAATCATCGTGTCGTTCGCATCAATCGAGCGCTGGAGCGTTGGTCACTGGGAGGGGTGCGGGAGGCCATCGGACGCAACGTTCACCAGGTGTTACATCCCAAATGCCGCAATCCCGGGTGTGACCTGAATCTTCTGCTGACAAACGCATTCGACAAGCTGTCGAATGCTCCGACAACGAGTTTCGAGCTCGCCGATCCGGTGTGCGACATGGATCTCGTGGTCGTGCTCACGACGACGGCGAGCTCACCGGGCGACTCGGACGCGGGAGGCTGGAAAAATGCCGCGCTGATCGTTTCCAACGTGACCTCCTTGAGGCGCGCCGAGCGCGAGCTGAAGCTGTTGAATCGGGCACTCGAGCAGCGCGTGGCCGATCGGACCGCCAGGTTGACCGGAATCAATCGTGCCTTACGCGATGAGATCGCGCGACGCCGGGTTGCGGAGGAATCGCTGCGCGACTCCAAGGTCGAGTTGGAAGCCCTTTCGGATCGACTGGTCACAGCCCAGGAGCTGGAGCGCAAGCGCATTGCGCAGGATCTGCACGACTCGGTGGGTCAGTGGATGAGCGCCATCAAGTATTCGCTCGAGCGTGCGAGCCTGCTCGCGCATCGGAACGACACCAGGCAGGCCGTCCACGTCATCGACAACGCGATCGAGCGTACCCAGGCCGTCATTGATGAAGTGCGCGCGATTTCCATGAATCTGCGTCCCGCCGCGCTCGATGACCTGGGCGCCGTATCGGCCATTCGCAGTTTCTGCCGCGACTGGCGCGAGGTTTATAACACGGTGACGGTCGAGGCGGACATCGCCGTGACCGACAAGGATATTCCGCCTTCGATCGTCACCAATGTATACCGGGCCGTGCAGGAGTCGCTCAACAATGTGGCCCGGCATGCGCAGGCGCAGCGCGTCTGGGTCTCCATGCGCATTGCTGACGGCAGGCTGGTCGTCAAAATACGCGACGACGGTGTTGGGTTTACGGTTGGCCGCGATGTCCGGGTGGGGCGCGGAAGACCGACCCTTCTGGGCCTGCGCGGCTTGAAAGAGCGCACCGAGCGCTCCGGCGGCTGCTGCAAGGTAACGAGTACACCGGGGAAGGGCACGACGGTGCGCCTGGAGTGGCCCCTGGTCGCGGACTTCCCGCCATGGGACGTGAACGCCCGCCTGAATTGAAGCTCCTGCCCATCGGGCCCCTACTGTGAAACCCGCATCCACCCTGCTGCGTAGTGCGAACGGATAGTTACGCGCGACCGATCGACCAGTCATGTCCATATTGTGCAACGTCATCGCGATGTCCGCCATGGACAGGTTGGGTGTGGCACCATCTCTCACCAGCAGA
>Ga0070741_10016950_pt1 | contig 12044 bp, 7 predicted proteins | sample Coa_R1_4_FD_66440 | JGI IMG/M metagenome (GOLD analysis project Ga0070741, IMG submission 66440) | Surface soil microbial communities from Centralia Pennsylvania, which are recovering from an underground coalmine fire - Coalmine... | ecosystem: Environmental > Terrestrial > Soil > Unclassified ...
TCTCCACCCCCCTGCTCCTGACCCCGAGCACCGGCTACGTGGCGCTCTACACCCTGAGCGAGGGCTCGGCCGAGGAGCTCGCCGCCGCGATCTGGGATCTGAGGAAGCGCGGCATGCGCGCCCTCGTGCTCGACCTCCGCAACAACCCCGGCGGGCTCATCAAGCAGGGGGTTCAGATCGCCGAGATGTTCCTCGACCGCGGCGACACCATCGTGACCACCCGCGGCCGCACCCCTGCGCACTCCAAGGTGTACGTGGCCCAGTCGGGGCAGCGCTGGCCCGACCTGGAGCTGGTGCTCCTGGTGAACGAGGGCACCGCGAGCTCGGCCGAGCTCCTGGCCGGCGCGCTCCAGGATCACGACCGCGCGCTCGTGGTGGGTCTCCCGACCTTCGGCAAGGGGGTGCTCCAGACCACCTATCCCCTGGGCGGCGACATGGCGATCAAGCTCACCACCGCCCGCTGGTTCACCCCGAGCGGGCGGAGCGTGAACCGCCCGCGGACCCACTCGGACAGCGTGCTCGCCCGGGCCCGCCGGGCGGCGCTCGCCCGCGGGATCGCCTTCCGGACCGACGCGGGCCGGCCGCTCGCCGAGGGGAACGGGGTCCAGCCCGACCTGGTGGTGGGGCGCGAGGGGTACACTCCGGGGGAGCGCGAGTTCCTCGACTCGCTGGGGAACGCCTTTGGCGCGTTCCGGGCCGCGCTCAACGACTGCGCCCTGAACGCGCGGGCCGACGCCAACATCGCCTCGGAGGGCTTCGCGGTGAGCCCCGCGATGCGGGCCCGGCTCCGGGCCGCGCTGGAGACGCGCGGGGTGCACGTTCCGCCCGCCGTGTTCGACGGGGCCGCCCCGTACCTCGAGCGCCAGCTCGGCTACGCGATCGCGCGCGAGGTCTTCGGCCCGACCGCCGCGGAGCGCCGGCGGCTGCTGGACGACAAGCAGACCGAGGCGGCCATCGCGCTGCTCGACCGCACCACCGACCAGCTCGAGCTGATTCGCCTGGCCCAGGCCGAAACGCCGTCCCGCTAGGCCGGCTCGCCCGGCTCCTCCGCCGGAGGGGCCGCGGCCGGCGGGGCGGGCGCCGGGGTCACCCGAACGGTGACCGTGGTCCCCCGCCCCGCCACGCTCTCCACCTCCACCGCTCCGCCCCAGCTCTCCACCAGCCGCCGCACGATCGCGAGCCCGAGCCCCGACCCGCTGGTCGTGGTCGAGAAGCGCGGCTCGAAGATCCGCGGCAGGAGCGCAGCCGGAATTCCCGCTCCGTCGTCCGACACCCGGATGCAGCCGGGTCCGACCGCCACGTCGATCCGGGCCGAGCCGGCGTTCCGGGCGTTCTCGAGCAGGTTCAGCAGCACCTCCTTCACCTCGTCCCGGCGGGCCTTCCCCCAGGCGGGCCGCGCCGCGGTGAACTGGACCGCCGCGCCCTCGGCCGCGAGCTGGTAGAGCTGGACCACCTCCTCCACCACCCCCGCGAGATCCACCCGCTCGAGCGGCTCGGCCGACGAGGGCGCCGGGGCCGCGAACCGGCTGAACGCGCGGGCGATGGTGTCGAGCCGGTCGATCTCCGCCAGGATGCGGGCGGCCGTGTCCTCCAGCGTGCGGTCGAAGTCGCCCCGGCGGTCCCGCCAGACCCGGCGCAGGTGCTGGATCCCGAGCCGGAGCGGCGTGAGCGGGTTCTTGATCTCGTGCGCCACCTGCCGCGCCATCTCGCCCCAGGCCAGCACCCGCTCGGCGCGCGACAGGTCGGTCACGTCGGTGAGGGCGAGCACCGTGCCCCGCAGGTCGGGCCCGAGCGAGGCGAGCTGCACGGTGATCCGGCGGCCCCGCACCGTGAGCTCGGCCCCGGCGTCGGCCGCGGCCGGCGCCGCGATGAACCCGCGCACCGCCGCGCCGAGCTGCTCCCACTCGGGCCCCAGCCGGTCGAGGAACCGGTCGCCCTCGGCCAGCGGCACGCCGAGCAGGTCCACGGCCTGGCGGTTGGCGATGATGACCCGCCCCTCGGAATCGAGACCCACCACGCCGGTGGCCACGGTGGCGAGCACCGTGGCGGTACGCCGCCGCGCTTCCTCCAGCGCGCTCTGGCTGGCGCGGATGTCCGCCGCCATCCGCTCGAAGGCGCCGAACACCGGCTCGAACTCGAGCGGCGGGTGCGCCGAGTGGGCCGGCATCGGCTGCCCCTTGCCCAGCGCGATGGCCGAGCGCCGGAGCTCCGACACCGGCCGGGAGAGCGCGAGCGCGGCGCGCCGCGCGCCGGCGAGCGCCGCCGCCACGCCCGCGATCGTGGCCAGCAGCAGCACCAGCGCGAGATCGAGCCGGCGGGCCGCGAGCCCCGACTCGTCGGTCACCTGCGGCGTTGCGAGCACGCCCACCGAGCCCGGCGGGCCGGGGCTCACGACCCGGAACCCGATCCGCTCGCCCAGCGCCCGCATCGGGCCCGCCTGGGTGAGCTCGAGCTGGCCCCGGAGCGCGAGCGCCCGGAACGCCGCGGGATCCATCACCGGCGCCACCAGGCCGAGGTCCTGGAGCACCGGCGCGCTGGTGGCCGCGAGGCGGGCGCCGCGGTAGAGCGCGAGGTCGGCGTCGATCCGCCGGCTCAGGTCCCGGAGCTCCGGCTCGAGCTCCGCCTCGGCCGCCCGCTCGAGCGCCGGCACCCCGAGCAGCGCGTCGCGCAGGGTGCGCGCGATCAGCAGGTCGCGGCCCCGCTCGGCCTCGTCGGCCAGCCGGTAGAACCCCCAGATCGAGAAGCCGACCGCCGGCAGGATGAAGAAGGTCGCGAGGGTCACCGCGACCCGGAAGCGGAACGAGCGCGCCAGGCTCTGCCAGCGGAGCCGCGGCCGGGGCGCCCCGGCCACGAGCTCGGCCAGGAACCACACGAGCCCCAGCACGCCCGCGTCGAACAGCACCACCAGGACGCCCCGCACGAAGAGCGGGAGGGGCCCGCGGAGGTCGATCTCCGCGTGCACCTGCCTGGTGCCGCCCCCCAGCCGGAGCCCGTGCTCGCCCCGGAGGTACCAGTCCTCCCGCCGCCAGCGGAACGGCCGGTCGTCGGCCACGGCGTCCGCGCCCTCCGGGGCCAGGGTCAGGCGGTAGATCGAGGTCTCGCGCCGGTGGGGATCGAGCAGCCGCCCCAGCCGCCCCACCGGGATGAGCGCCGAGTTGGGCCCGAGCCCCACCGTCATCACCGCCTCGGGGCCCGCGCGCACCAGCAGCACGTAGTGCACCCCCGGCACGCGGCGGAGCTGGGTCACCCGCTGCTCCTCGTTCGCCGGCAGGGTGCGCACCAGCGAGGCGAGGAGCGGGAGCGGGAGGTCCAGCGAGTCGAGCGGCAGCTCCTCCCGCAGCACGCCCGCCCGCGACCAGAGCGCGAGGTGCACCGGGTAGCTCTGGTCGGCGAGCTGCGAGGCGCCCCAGAGGGCATACATCTCGGAGGCGGTGCTGGGCGGGCGCGCCGCGCGGATGGTCTCCCCGAAGCCCTCGAGCAGCGCCACGGCGAGCGGGTCCGGCTCGTTCCCCAGCCGGCCCACGTCGCGCTGCGCCACCTGGAGCCGGCCCGCCAGCTCCGCCCCCCAGGTGGCGAGCGCCGCCGAGCTCCCCGCCACGAGGCCGAGCCCCACCACCGTGGCCCGGCGCGGCGCGGGGAGCGCGACCAGAAAGAGCGCCGGGGCCCAGAGGAAAGCGTACCACTCGGGCCAGCCCGCCTCGGGACTCCAGACGAAGACCCCCACCACCGCGGCCACCAGCGCGATGCCGACCCCGGCCCACGCCCGCGAGCTCCGCTGCGGGCGGGAAGCATCGCCCCGGAAGAGCGCCGCCGCCACCGCGATCGGTGCCGAGGCGGCGAACAGCAGGGTGAGCTCCCAGGTGAGCCAGAGACCGGGCGGCGCGCCCCGGGCCGGCGGGGTGATCCCCCGGGCGAGCGCGGTCACCAGCCAGGGCGAGGCGACCAGCAGCAGGGCGGCCGACACGGTGCCCCACCAGCGCCGGCGGGGCGCGCGGTGCCAGATCCACACCCCGCCCAGCGTGAGGAGAAACGCGGTGAGCCCGAGCGCCCCGGCCGAGCCGGAGAGCGGGCCGAGCAGCGAGCGGAAGTAGGTCGCCGGCGAGAAGAGCGCCTGCGCGCCGAGCGCGTTCCCGACCGGCGTGCGCACCGCGAGCCAGAGGAGGAACGCCAGGATCAGGTAGCGCTCCAGCGGTCGCCGGGCGAGCGTAAACCCGAGCCCGAGGGCGATCAGCACCAGCCAGATCACCGCCCGGGTCGCGCGGTCGAGCGCGAGCTCCTTGGCCACGCCCTGCTCCGGCGGCACCGGAAGCACGCTGAAGAGGAGCCGCGGCCCCCTGGTGGTCGGCTCCTGGTAGTCCAGCAGATCGGGGCTGTCGGGCGCGGCCCCGGCGGGAAAGACCCGGAGCGCCACGTCGGTGCGGCGGCGCACCAGCTCGGCCAGGCTCCGCTCGCGCTCGGGCACCGCGGGGTGGGCCCAGATCAGCACCCCGGCCACCGCCACGCGGCCCCGCGCCGAGTGGCGCCGCGCCTCGAGGACGACGTAATATCCCGTCGACCGGACCCCGATCGAATCGCCGCTCGCGGTCGGGGCCAGCCGGTGACGCCCGGCCCAGACCCAGGGGACGTCGCCCGGGTCGAGCAGGGCCACGGCCATCTCGGGGCCGGTCGCGGGGAGGGCGCGGCGGAGCCGGCGGAAGGCGGCTTCGCGGTCCTCCTCCCCGGCCAGGGCGGCGTCGGCCGCCAGCCGGTCCACCGCGCGGTAGGCCGCCCGGAGGTCGCGCGCGAGCGTGCTGTCGGCCGCCCTCACCAGCGCGGCGCGGCTCTCGGGCCAGGCGAGCTCGATCGCGCGGAGGCGGCGGTGCGAGAGGGTGAGCGTGACGGGCAGGGCGAGCAGCACGACCGCGAGCGCCCGCCGCCGCCACCCGCGCCAAGGCCAGAGCGCCGCGATCGCGACGGCCCCCACCGCCCAGGCGAGCCCGACCCAACCGCGCGCCGGCCGCCGGAGCCACTCCGCGGCCACCGCGCCCATGAGGAGCACCAGCACCCCCCACGAGCGCGCCAGATGCCTGACCACCCTCATCCGTGGCGCCTGAAGGAGATGACCCCGATCGCCGTGCGGGAGCGACTCCGCGCTCGTCCGAGCCTCCTGGTTCCGGTCGGCACCACCGAGCAGCACGGCCCCCACCTGCCGCTCGGGTGCGACACGATCATCGTCGAGCGCCTGGCCGACGACCTCTCGGCGGCGTACGGGATCCCGCGCGCGCCCGCAGTCCAGTACGGCGTGCACACCCCCACCCACTCGTTCCCCGGCGGGGCGGCGCTCCGCCGCAAGACGCTCCACCGCGTCATGAACGAACTTATCGAGTCCTGGGAGGAGGGGGCAGGCGTGCGCGAGTTCATCATCCTCACCGCCCAGGGCAACGACCCCCACCTGGAGGCGCTCAGCACCATCCGCACCGAGCACGCGCGCGCGGTGGTGATGGACATCTTCGGCATGGATTTCGGCGACCTGCTGGAGCAGCCCGGCCCGCCGGTCCAGGGCGGCGAGCTGGACACCTCGCTGCTGCTCTACCTCGCCCCCGAGCTGGTCCACCTGGAGCTGGTGGGCGAGACCCCGCTCCCCCCGGTCGGCCTCCCGGCGCTGGCCTCGGCGCCGAAGGGCGAGCGGCTGTATAGATTCATCTTCGAACGGGTGAGCCGGTGCCTGCAACCGTCCTGAGCGGAAGTCGCGCGCGGCTCCTCGCCTCCCTCCTCGTTCTCCCGGCCACCTCCGCCTCCGCCCAGCAGTTCGAGGAGGCGTTGAGCGTCCGCCAGGGGGGGAAGGAGATCGGCCGCGAGGAGTACACCCTCCACCGGATGGGCGAGGGGAGACTCCTGCTCATGGCCCGCGCCCAGTACCCGCCGGCCAACCCGACCCTCCGGATCGGCGCCACGCTCCAGCGGACGCCGGAATCCATCGGCAAGTTCGAGCTGGACGTGCAGGGGCCCGAGGGCAACCTCGTCATCCTGGCCGCGGGCTCGGGCACCCGGCTGGTCGTCCGGTCGGTGGCGCCGGGATCGGAGGCGGGGCGCGAGCTGCCCGGCGGGCGGGACGTCGTCTTGCTCGACGACCGGGTGCTCTCGCTCTACGTCCAGGTGGCCGACCTCGCCTCGCCCGCCGGCACCCGGCTCACCGCCGTGATTCCCCGCGCGCGGCGCCGCGCCAGCTTCACCGCGCGGCGGGAACCGGGGGACGCGGGCGAGACCCGAATCCAGCTCTCGGGCGAGATCGCGGGCACCCTGGTCCTGGACTCGGGCGGTCGAATCGTGCGGCTCGACCTGCCCTCCGCCGGGATCGCGGCGATCCGCGCCGGTAAGTGATCCGTTCCCGCCGTCACGTCGCAACCTGAAACTCGTTCCCGGCCCTCCCCGTAAGAGGGCGTGGCCGCGATGTCCCCGCAAAGGAACCGCTCCATGCACCGCTCGCTCGCTTTGCTGGCCTGTTGCGCCGGGCCGTTCCTCCCGCTCGCCCCCGCGGCCGCCCAGGACTCCGCGCTGGTGCCCCGGCCGGAGCCCCGGGCTACCCTAACCCTGGCGGAGGCCATCCGGCAGGGCCGGCTCCACAGCCCGGCCTACCAGCAGACCCTGAACAACGCGAACCCGGCCCGCTGGGGAGTGCGGAACGCCTACGGCAATTTTCTCCCGACCATCCAGGCCGCGAGCGGGATCGGCTACACCGGGTCGGGGGAATCGCAGTTCGGGGCTTTCTTCCAGCGCACGTCGTCGTTCGTGAGCTCGAGCTACCAGCTCGGGCTCCAGTGGCAGCTCGACGGCCGGGTCCTGGCCGGCCCGAGCCAGCAGAGGGCGCTCGAGCGGGCCACCACGCAGGACATCGAGAGCGCGGGGGTGGCGCTGGTGGCCGACATCACCACCCAGTACCTCGACGTGCTGGCCGCGGTGGCCCAGACCGAGGTGGCGCGGGAGCAGGTGCGGCGGAACGACGAGTTCCTCCGCCTGGCCCAGACCCGCTACCGGGTGGGCCAGGCGACGCTGCTCGACGTCCGGCAGGCGCAGGTGACCCGGGGGACCTCGCAGGTCGCTCTGCTCCGGGCCTATCAGGCCGAGAACGAGGCCAAGCTCGAGCTGTTCCGGCGGATGGGGGTGGAGCCGCCGGTCCCGGTGCAGGAGGTCGCCCTCACCGATTCGTTCCCCGTGACCCCGCCCGCCTACGAGCTCGACTCGCTCCTCGCCCTCGCGGCCCGGCAGAACCCCGCCCTCCGCGCGCTCCAGGAGCGCGAGGCGGCCGCCCGGGCGAACGTCCGGGCGGTGCGCTCCGACTTCTTCCCCCGGCTCACCGCCCAGGCGGGCTGGGCCGGGTTCACCCAGCAGTACACCAGCACCGACCAGCTGGTCGCGGGTGAGCTCGCGAGCGCGCAGGCCGCGGCCGCGAACTGCCAGTTCAACAACCAGGTGCGGAGCGCGCTCAACCTGGGCGGCGAGACCCCCGACTGCTTCGGGGCCGCCGGGCTCAACCCCACCGGCACCGCGCTCTCGGACGCCACGCTCCAGCGGATCCGGAGCCAGAACGACGTCTTTCCCTTCGACTTTCGGAGCCAGCCGTTCCAGGCGAGCCTCACCATCTCGCTCCCGATCTTCACCGGGTTCGGGCGCTCGCTCCGGCTGGCGCAGGCGCGGGAGCAGCAGCAGGACGCCGACGAGAGCCTCCGGGCCCAGGCCCTCCAGGTGCGGACCAGCGTGCAGGCGCGCTACCTTGCGCTCCGGACCGCGTACCAGGCGATCGGCGTCCAGGCCGAGAGCCGGGAGGCGGCGCGGGAGCAGCTCCGGCTGGCCCAGGACCGCTACCGGGTGGGGATCGGCTCCGCCCTGGAGGTGGTGGACGCGCAGGCCGCGGTCCAGCGCGCCGAAGGTGACTACGTGACCGCCGTGTACGACTACCACCGCGCCCTCGCCGCGCTCGAGGCCGCGGTGGGCCGTCCCCTTCGCTGACGAGGAACGCGCATGTCCCGGAGATGGAAGCTGGCCCTCGTGATCGGCGCCGTGGCGTTGGGCGCGGGCGGCGTGCTCGCGGCCGCCGGCCGGCGGCACAACAAGGCGGTCGAGGTGCGGCTGGAGCAGGTGGCCCGCCGCGATCTGGTCGCCGCCGTCACCGCGAGCGGGAAGATCGAGGCGGAGAAGAAGGTGGACGTCACCTCCGACATCACCGGCCGGATCCTCAAGATCGCGGTGAAGGAGGGGGATTCGGTCCGCAAGGGCCAGTTCCTGATCCAGATCGATCCGGTGCAGTTCCAGGGCGCCGTGGCGCGGAGCGAGGCGCTGCTCGCCTCGAGCCAGGCCGCGCTGGTGCAGGCCCGCACCAACCGGGACCAGGCCAAGCGGTCGCTGGACCGGGCCCTCGAGATCCGGCGCACCGCGCCCGAGCTGATCGCGCAGGAGGCGGTGGAGCAGGCCCAGCAGGCCTACGACGTGGCGGTCTCGGTCTACCAGTCGAGCCAGGCCCAGGTGGAGCAGGCCCGCGCGAGCCTCAAGGAGGCGCGGGACAACCTGGCCCGCACCCGGCTGTTCGCGCCGATCTCGGGCCGGGTGGTGCGGCTCGCGGTGGAGGAGGGCGAGGTGGCCGTGCCCGGGACCTTCTCCAAGGAGACGGCCCTGCTCATGACCATCGCCGACCTCTCGGTGATCCTGGCCAAGGTGCAGGTGGACGAGACCGACGTGGTCCGCATCCAGCTGGGCGACTCGGTCGAGGTGAGCATCGACGCCTACCCCGACACCACCTTCCTCGGCCGGGTCACCAAGATCAGCCATAGCGCCAAGCTCAGCCAGACCGCGGCCGGGGCGCAGACCGGGACCAACGACCGCGCGGTGGACTTCGACGTGGAGGTCACGCTGCGGGACCCGCCGCGCGACATCCGGCCCGACCTGAGCTGCACCGCCCGGATCGTCACCGACACCCGGCACCAGGTGCTCTCCGTGCCGATCATCGCGCTCACCGTGCGGGATCACGAGCGGCTGCCCAACGAGGCGCTGCCCGACCGCCCCGACACCCTCCGGACCCGGAAGTTCCCGCGGAAGGAGACCGAGGGGGTGTTCGTGGTGCGGGACGGGATCGCGACCTTCCGGCCGGTCAAGGTCGGGATCGCCGGGGACGAGTACTTCGAGGTGCTGGATGGGGTGCGCGAGGGCGAGACCATCGTGGCCGGCACCTACCAGGCGATCCGGGACCTCAAGGACGGCGCCCGGGTGAAGCCCGCGCCGGAGCCGAAGAAGGAGGCGCGGGCCTCGTGAGCCGGCCGGGGGCCCTGATGCCGCTGGTCGAGGCGGTCCGCCTGGCGGCCCGCACCCTCCGGGCCCACAAGCTCAAGAGCTTCTTCTCGCTCTTCGGCGTCCTGATCGGCGTGACCTTCCTCATCGCGGTGGTCTCGATCGTCCAGGGGATGAACCGCTACATGCAGGAGCGGTTCGCCAACGGGCTGATCGGGGTCAACACCTTCGAGGTCCGGCGCATGCCGGCCATCGCCGAGAACGTGCCGCAGGACACCTGGCGGGAGTGGCTCCGCCGGCCGCGGATCAACTACCGGGAGGCCGCCTTCGTGGCCGAGCGGGTGAAGACCCCGGCGGTGTGGGCCCGGACCTGCTTCGAGGACAACCTGCCGGTGAGCCGGGGCACGCTGCGGGGGAAGATCGAGCTCCGGGCGGTGGACGAGCCGTACTTCCGGATCAAGAACTACGCCCTGGCCGCGGGCCGCACCTTCACCCCCGAGGAGGCGCGGACCGGCGCGGCGGTGGTCGTGATCGGCGACCTGGTGCGGGAGAAGTTCTTCCCCGGGCTCGACCCGCTGGGCCGGGACCTGGTGATCGCGGGGCTCCCCTACCGGGTGATCGGCGTGGTGGCCCCGCAGGGCACCCTGTTCGGGCTCTCGCTCGACCGGTTCGCCGCGGTGCCCTTCACCGCCCCGGCCCGCCGGGCGCTCTGCGCCGAGAACGTGGTCCACGAGTACTGGGCCAAGACCGACGGGCCCGCGAGCATGCTGGCGGCCGTGGCGGAGACCCAGCAGTTCATGCGGATCGTCCGGAAGCTCCGCCCCGACCAGGACGACAACTTCTACATCCAGACCGCCGAGGGTGCGCTGGGCACCTGGGCCAAGATCTCCCGGATCCTCTTCCTCGCGCTGCCCGGGCTGGTGGGGATCTCGCTCGTGGTGGGCGGGATCGTGATCATGAACATCATGCTCGTGGCGGTGAGCGAGCGGACCCGGGAGGTCGGGATCCGCAAGGCGCTCGGCGCGCGCCGCCGCGACATCCTGGCCCAGTTCGTGGTCGAGGCGGCCGCGCTCTCGAGCCTCGGCGCCGTGCTGGGGATCGGCGCCGGGCTCGGGCTCGCGGCGGCGGTCAAGTCGCTCACGCCGCTCCCGGCCGCGGTGGCGCCCTGGTCCATCGGGCTCGCGGTGGTCCTGGGCCTCGCGGTCGGGATCGGGGCCGGCGCCTACCCCGCGAGCCGCGCCGCCCGCCTCGACCCGATCGAGGCGCTCCGGGCCGAATGAGGCGCCGGGCCCGATGAGGCGCCGCGCCGCCGGCACCCTCCCCCGCCTGGCCGAGGGCGTGGCCATCGCGCTGGGGTCGCTCCGGGCCGGCAAGGTCCGCGCGGCGCTCACCATCCTGGGCGTCGCGATCGGCGTCACCGTGGTGATCGCCATGGGCGCCGCGATCACCGGGATCAACCGCAGCGTGGGCCGCATCCTGGAGGCCGCGGGGCCCAAGACCTTCTTCGTGTTCCGCTACTTCCAGGGCGGGATCAACGTCTCCGACGGCTCCGACGAGACCTCTCCCTGGCGGCGGAACCCCTGGCTCACGGTGCAGGAAGCCGAGCTGATCCGCCGGCTCCCCGCGGTGCGGGACGTGAACCTCGGGGAGTACACCCAGGGGCCGGTGAGCTACGGCGACGTGAGCCTCCGGAACGTGGCGGTGGCCGGCTTCGGCCCCCACTGGATCCGGCTCAACGGCGGGGACATCCTCGAGGGCCGGAACTTCACCGAGGCGGAGTACGCGGCGGGGGCCCGGGTGGCGGTGATCAACGACCGGCTGCGGGACGCGCTCTTCCCCCGGCTCGACCCGGTCGGGAAGACCATCAAGATCTTCGGCCAGCCGTTCACGGTGGTGGGGATGCATGCCGAGGCGGCCTCGCTCTTCAGCAACGCGGACAAGCCGCGCCTGGCGATCCCGCACACCGCGTTCATCAAGGTGGCCGAGTACGAGAAGGGGTGGATGGACCTCGCCGTGGTCCCCACCGAGGCCGCCACGGTCCTGGAGGCGCAGGACCAGGTGGTGGCGGCGCTCCGGACCGCCCGCGGCCTCCGGCCCGGCGAGGCGAACGACTTCGCCGTGGTGACCCAGAACCGGCTGCTCGAGACCTTCAACAGCATCACCTTCGGGTTCTTCGTCGCGATGATCGCCCTCTCGAGCGTCGCGCTCATGGTGGGCGGCGTGGGGGTGGTGGCGATCATGATGATCTCGGTCACCGAGCGGACCCGCGAGATCGGGGTCCGGAAGGCCCTGGGCGCCACCCGGCGGGAGATCATGTTCCAGTTCCTGGTGGAGGCGGCGACGCTCACCCTGGTGGGCTGCCTGCTCGGGATGCTGCTCGGCGCCGGCGCGGCCTGGGTGGTCCGCTCGTTCACCCCGATCCCCGCCACGGTGCCCGCGGGGTCGGTGGCGGCCGCGGTGCTCGCCTCGATCCTGACCGGCGTGCTCTTCGGGCTCTACCCCGCCAGCCGGGCGGCGCGGCTGGACCCGGTGGAGGCGCTGCGGTACGAGTAGCGTGAGCGGTAAGCGGTGAGCGGTGAGCGGGGCCGAAAGCCGGATCTCAACGCATCGGCCCCGCTCACCGCTTACTGCTCACCGCTTCCGCCCTCCCCCCTCCCCCGCTCCCCGTTTACGCTTCCCCCATGCCCCTCGGGGAAGCGCTTCGGGTCGCCCTCGGCTCCATCGCGGCGAGCCGGCTCCGCTCCTTCTTCACCGTGCTCGGGATCGTGGTCTCGGTGGGCTTCCTG
>Ga0070741_10016951_pt1 | contig 12044 bp, 11 predicted proteins | sample Coa_R1_4_FD_66440 | JGI IMG/M metagenome (GOLD analysis project Ga0070741, IMG submission 66440) | Surface soil microbial communities from Centralia Pennsylvania, which are recovering from an underground coalmine fire - Coalmine... | ecosystem: Environmental > Terrestrial > Soil > Unclassified ...
AGCCGTCCTCGGTCACGAGCACCATGTCCTCGATGCGGACGCCGCCGAGGGACGGAATGTACACGCCGGGCTCGATCGTGACGACCGCACCCGCGGGGAGCACGTCGTCGCCGTCCCAGCGCAGGAACGGCCCTTCGTGGATCTCCAGGCCGACGCCGTGCCCGAGGCCGTGCGGGAACCGGTCGGCGAGCCCCGCCTCCTCGACCACCGAGCGGGCCGCGCGATCGACCTCGGCCGACGTCGCTCCCGCCCGCACCGCCCCGATCCCCGCCCGCTGGGCCGCGGCCACGACCTCCCGCACCTCCCGCAGGCGGGCCGGCGGCTCCCCGAACGCCACCGTGCGCGTCATGTCGGAGTGGTACCCCTCGACGAGCGCCCCGAAGTCCAGCTTGACGACGTCTCCCCGGCGAAGCGGCCGGTCGGTCGGGTGGTGATGGGGCTCGGCGGCGAGCTCGCCAAACGCGGCGATGACCGGGAACCCGAGCTCGTCCGCACCGGCCCGTCGCATGGCGAGCTCCAGCGCGAAGGCCAGCTCCCGCTCGCTCGTGCCCTCGCGGAGTCCCGAGAGCACGACCTCCTCGAACGCCCGGTCCGCGGTCTCCTGCGCGCGGGCGATCAGCTCGAGCTCCTCCTCGTCCTTGACCCACCGCAGGCGAGCCGCCTCGTCGACGCCGGGGACGAGTTCCACAGCGCCGGCCTTCTGCCGAAGTTCCTCCCAGAGCCGGTACGTGAGGCCCTCGGCCTCGAACCCGACCTTCGACACGCCCAGCCGGCCGCACGTCTCGGCGATCGCGGCGGCGACCCCGTCCCGGTAGATGACCCGCTCGAGGTCGGGGACCTCGTGGGCGGACTGCTCTGCGTAGCGACCGTCGGTGAAGAAGACCGCGTCGCCCCGGGCGAGGAGGACCTGGCCGTTCGAGCCCGTGAACCCGGTGAGGTACCGGACGCTCGCAAGCCGCGTGACGAGGAGCGCGTCGAGCTCGAGCTCCTCGACCCGCGCGGCAAGGCGCTTGCGTCTCAGGGCGTGATCCACGACAGGGTCTCCAGCGCGAGATGGTAGCCGCCGGCCCCCGCGCCCGCGATGATCACCCGGGCGACCGGAGAGATCACGGAGTGGCGACGGAACGACTCCCGGGCATAGATGTTGGTCATGTGAACCTCCACAACGGGTGCGCTGCAAGCCTCTACGGCGTCCCGGAGGGCATACGAGTAGTGCGTGAGGGCACCTGGGTTCAAGACCACGGCGCCGAACCCCTCCCCCCCGGCGCCTCGCACCCAGCCGACCAGGTCGCCCTCGTGATCGGACTGTCGCCACAGAACCTCGTGGCCGAGCCGCGCGCCCCTGGCCGAGACCTCGCCCATGATCTCCTCGAGCGTCTGCGTGCCGTACTGCGCCGGGTCGCGCGTCCCGAGCGCCCCGAGGTTCGGTCCGAACAGGAAGAGCACCTTCATCCGGCTGCTCCCATCTCCTTCAGGGTCGCGCGGACGGCGTCCTGACTCACGCCCTCGACCACGCGCGGACGCGCGACGTCCTCCAGGAGCACGAACCGGATGCCGCCGCGGAACTTCTTGTCGAGGCGCATCGCCGCCAGGATCTCGTCGGAGGCCGGCAGCGCTCCCTCGGGCTCGAGGCCGAGCGACTTCAGGAGCCGGACGTGCCGGGCGGCAAGGCCCGGTGGGGCGAGCTCCAGCCGCTCGGCGAGCCGGGCGGCGAACGCCATCCCGATCGCGACGGCCTCGCCGTGGGAGCGGCCGGCGAAGGCGTCCAGCCGCTCGAGCGCGTGACCCAGCGTGTGCCCGTAGTTCAGGACCAGGCGGCGACCGGTGTCCCGCACGTCGGCGGCGACGACCTCCGCCTTGGCCCTGACGCACCTGGCGACGAGCCGCTCCATCGCGGCCGGGTCGCGCGCGAGGATCGGGGCGGGGTCGGTCTCGAGCGCGTCCAGCAGGTCGAGATCGAGCGACAGTCCCACCTTGGCCACCTCGGCCAGCCCGCTCCGCAGCTCGCGATCGGGAAGCGTCGCCAGCGTGGTCACGTCGGCGAGGACGGCGACCGGCTGATGGAAGGCTCCGACGAGGTTCTTGCCCTCAGGGAGGTTCACGGCGGTCTTGCCACCGATCGACGCGTCGACCTGCGCGGTGAGCGTGGTCGGTACCTGCACGAACGGGATCCCGCGCATGTAGGTGGCGGCCACGAACCCCGCGAGGTCTCCGACCGAGCCACCGCCGAGCGCCACTACGAGGTCGTCCCGGTGTGCCTCCTGCGTGGCGAGCTGGCGGTAGAGGGCGGTGGCCGTGGCGAGCGACTTCGCCTCCTCCCCCTGCGGCACCCCGACGTGGACCGTCTGGAGGCCGCGGGCGGCCAGCCCGCGCCCGAGCGCGTCCAGGAACTGCCCGGCCACCTGGTGGTCGGCGACGACGAACGCCTTCTCGCTCGCGGGCAGCTCCGGCAGGTGCGCGCCCGCCGCCTCCAGCAGGCCCGAGCCGACCACGACCGGGTACTCCGTCGCCGGCCCGCCGGGAACCGAGACGCTCAGGCGCTCCAACGGAACAGCTCCCGGCGGATGGACTCCGCGACCTCGGCCGGAGGTCCGCTCGCGTCCACCACGTGGGCCGCGAACTCCCGGTACAGGGGCTCGCGCTCGCGGAACAGGCGCTCGAGGTCTGCCTCGGCGTGGATCAGGGGGCGGTCGGCCGCGGGTACCACGCGGGCGCGCAGCACCTCCAGCGGGACCGAGAGGAACACGACCGTCCCCGTCGCCCGGAGCGTCACGCGGTTGGCCGGCTCGAGCACCACTCCACCGCCGCAGGAGACCACCGCGGGGTCGTGCGTGGAGGCCTCGACGAGCGCGGAGGCCTCGAGCTCGCGGAAGCGGGCCTCGCCCTCCTCGGCGAAGATCTCCCTCACGCCCTTGCCCGCGGCCCGCTCGATCTCCCGGTCGAGCTCCACGAACGGGACCTCGAGGCGGCGGGCGAGCTCCGGCCCGACCGTGGACTTGCCCGAACCGGGCATCCCGACCAGGTAGACGATCATCAGGCGCCCCCGCCCCTCACCCGAGCGCCGCCAGGTAGCCCTCGAGGTTGCGCCGGGTCTCGGCGAGCGAGTCCCCTCCGAACTTCTCGAGGACGGCGTCGGCGAGCACCAGCGCGACGGCCGCCTCGCCCACCACGCCGCCGGCCGGAACCGAGCAGATGTCCGTGCGCTGCTTGATCGCGACCTCGGGGCGGCCGGTGTCGAGGTCGACCGTGGCGAGCGGACGCGGCACCGTCGAGATGGGCTTCATGGCCGCCCGTACCCGGATCGGCTGCCCGGTGCTCATCCCGCCCTCGATACCGCCGGCCCGGGCCGAGCGCCGGCGGATGCGCCCCTCCACGGCAACGATCTCGTCCTGAACCTTCGAGCCGCGCTTGGCGGCCGCGCCGAACCCGTCTCCCACCTCCACGCCCTTCACCGACTGAATGCTCATGAGGGCCAGCGCGAGGCGCGCGTCGAGCTTGCGGTCGAAGTGCACGTGCGACCCCAGCCCCGGCGGGCAGCCGTAGGCGATCACCTCGAACACGCCGCCCAGCGTGTCCCGCCCGGCTTGCGCCGCACGAATCTCCTCGATCATGCGGGCCGAGGTCTCCTCGTCCAGGCACCGGACCGGGGAGGCGTCCACCGCCTCCTGGTCCTGCGGCAGCGGGCGGCGGGCGCTCGCCGGGAGCGCGGCGCGGCCGATCCGGACCACGTGCGAGACCACCTCGATCCCGAGCTCGGACAGGAAGGCCTTGCACACGGCGCCGGCTGCCACGCGCGCGACCGTCTCGCGGGCGCTCGCGCGCTCGAGCACGTTGCGGACGTCGTCGAACCCGTACTTCTGCACCCCGACGAGGTCGGCGTGACCCGGTCGCGGGCGCGTGAGCCGCTGCGCCGGGTCCGGCTCCCCCTCGACCGCCATCAGCTCCCGGTACTTCGCCTCCCACTCCGCGTTCTCGATCGTGATCGAGACCGGGCTGCCGAGGGTGCGACCGTGGCGGACGCCGGAGAGGATCTCGAAGCGATCGGCCTCCAGCTTTTGACGGCCGCTCCGTCCGAAGCCGTGACGGCGCCGGGCGAGCTCGGCCGCAACCGCCTTCGTGGCGACGGGCACCCCCGCGGGGAGCCCCTCGAGAACCGCGACCAGCGCCTTGCCGTGCGATTCGCCCGCCGTGAGCAGCCGCACCATGGGCCCCATCATAGGTGACGGACCGGAGCCGGCCCTCAGGAAGCTCCCGCGAGGCGGCGGCGAGGTGGCTCGACGCCGGACATGGCGGAGGGCGGTCCCGGTCGGGACCGCCCTCACTCACCGGCGGCCGCTCCCCCCGAGCGCGATCCGCCGGAGCACCGCGGCTACTTCTCCGGTTTCAGACAGAGGGTGAACGACTGGTCCCCGAACAGAAACCGCGCGCAGCTCCCGCTGATCGAGACCAGCTTGAAGTTGTCGTCGAAGGTCTCGCCTTCCTTGACCGTGTAGACGGTCCCGTCGACCTCCACCTGCGCCTTGGTCCCGCCGGCGAAAATGTCGTCGAGCACGACGGTGTGCCCGCCGATCGTGGTGCTCTGGCCTCCGCCGGGCGTCGTCGGGGTCGGGCTCGGACTCGGGCTTCCCGTCGGGGGAGGCGAGGTTGAGGGGCTCCCCGACGGAGCCGACGTGGGGCTGACGCTGCCGCTCGGGGTCGGCGTGGCGGTCTGCAGGATCGGCGGGATCGAGAACGGATCCCGGGCGCCCGCCAGGACCACGGGCGGCAGCGTCTCGCGGGGCGTCGGGGTCGGCGACTCGCCGGGCGAGGGAGCCGCGCTCGGGCTCCCGGTCGCGACCGGCGAGGGCGATGCGGCCTCGGTCGTGCCGCCTCCCCCTCCCAGCACCTTGATCAGGACGAAGGCGACGATCGCCAGGCCGGCGACCACGCCGAGGATGATCAGCGCCCGTCGGTCGCGGGGGGAAAGCGCCATGTCCTCACGCTCCTTCTTTCACTTCCTAGGCCGCGGGGCTCGAGGTGCCCGACCCGCCGGAGCCCGAGGCGCCGCCGGCCGTCGTGCCACCGGTCGGGCCCGGTACCGAGCCCGGACCCGCGCTCGTGTCGGACGTGTAGAACTCCACCGTCAGCTGCATGGACAGGGTTGCCGTCGTTGTGGAACCCGCCTCCTGAGCACCCGGCGCGATCGAGATGTCCGTAACCTTCCCAGCTCTCGGCAGCGTCTCCAGGCGGAACAGGAACTCCTCCAGCGAGAAGTAGGAACCGTCAACCTGGATCGCGGTGGGAATGATCGAGAAGCCGGACGTCTGCGCCGTCGGGGTCCCCGGCGCCACCGAGAAGAAGTCGACCGCCGAGCGGTCGGCCGCGTCGTTCAGCAGGCGGATCAGGCCCGGGAGGTCCGCCGTGGGCGGGATCTGGGTCTGGATCTTGGCGATCTGCTGCTTCGTCAGGGGCGCGTTCTTCTGCGCCTCCTGCAATGAAGCGAGCTGTGCGCGGAGCGTCTGCTCTTGCGCCTGGGCCTGGCTCAGCTCGTCCCTGGTCTGCTTGACGTCGTTCATCTTGGGCAGCAGCAGGAGGACGACCGCGAGCACGGCGAGCACCAGCGACACAGCTCCCGCGATGAGCGGACCGCGACGGCTCACTGCTGCCCTCCCTTCCCCCGCTGCGTCAGGGCGTCGGTCGACAGGTCGACGCCGCTCGAGAACGAGTAGATCTTCGTGAACGGTCCGGACTCGGTGGCGGTGCTCGCCCAGGCGTTCACCCACCCCTTGACCTGCTCGAGCTTGGTGAGCCAGGTCGAGAGCGTGGGCGCCTGATACACGGATCCGGTGAACTGGATCGACCCCACGAGGCCGGGAGTGGTCGTGCCGGTGGCGGTTCCCCCGGGCGTGGCCGCGCTGATCTGGCCGGTGAGGTTGGTCAGGTACGCGTTCGCGGGAATCACGCGAGACACGTCGAGCAGGACGCCGGACCAGGACACCTCGTTCGTGAGGACGGTCGCAAGAAGCTGTTGCTCGGTCTGGAGCTGCGACTGGAGGTCGGCGAACTCCTTGAGATCCGAAACCTGGCCCTGCAGGTTGGCGTTCACCGACTGCTGGGCCGTGAGATCGTCCTCGACCTTGGACAGATCCATCGTCTGGAGGAAGTAGAGGAAGCCGATCCCCGCAAGGACCACGACCCCGGCCAGGGCGACCAACCCCGTCAGGCGCCGGACGGACTGGCGCTGACGGTACTCAGGGGGAAGAAGGTTGATCTGGCTCACGAGCGCCTCCCCATAGCGAGCCCGACCGCGACGGCCAGCACCGGCTCGGCCTCGGCGAGCTCCTCGTCGGACAGACCCAGCTCGGACGTTGCGTGGTCGAACACGCGCCCGCGGTCGACCTTGACCGGAATCCGCTCCTGCAGCAGCTCCATGAAGCCCGCGAGCTTCGAGCCGCCTCCGGTCACCAGGACCCGGCCGATCTTCGCTCCGGGAACCTGCGCCGTGTAGAACTCGAGCGACGAGCGGATCTCGTCGATGAAGCCGCTCGCCCGCTGCATCACGATGCGCCGCACGTCCTCCGGGTTCGGACCGCCCTCCACGACCTCGCCCCGCTTCAGGCGCTCCGCCACGTCGTCGTCGGTGCCGAGCCCTCTGGCCAGGGCGAGCGTGATGTCGCGCCCTCCGGAGGGGAGGATGCGCACGAACCTGGTGACGCCGCGGTCGTGCACGCAGATGTTCGTGACGTGCGCCCCGACGTCGACGACGGCCTCGTCGCCGGCGGTCTCGGCCTCGAGGGAGCCGTCGGTCTGGCCGACCGCCCGAACGAGGGCGAACGGCGTCAGGTCGATGCTCACCGGCTCGAGCTTGGCGGCGTCCGTCGCGGCGACGAGCGTGTTGATCATGGCCTTCTGGGCGGCCACCAGGAGGATCCGGATCAGCCGGCGGCCCTCCTGCTCGACCTCGCCGAGCGGGTCGAAGTCCAGCACGGCCTCGTCGACCGACATCGGGATGAACTCCTGGACCTGGAACGCCAGCGACTTGCGGAGCTCCTTCTCCGGCAGCCAGGGGAGGGACACCTCGCGAACCACCACCCGCTGGTTCCCGACGGAGAGCGAGACCCGCTTCGACTTGAACTTCCCCCGGCTCCACAGCTCCTTGAGCGCCTCGCCCACGAGCTCCGGCTGACGAACCTCGCCGTTCTCCACAGCGCCGGCGGGGACCGGCACCTGGCCGGCGCGAACGACGGCCGGGCCCTGCGCGCGCGAGACCACCTCCGCAGCTCGTACCGCGGTGGAGCCGATGTCCAGCCCGATCTCCGACTTCGCCACGACTCGCCTCCGCCTAGACCGACCTCTCCGAGAGGTACCTGTTCACGTCCGACTCCCGGATCCGGTAGTTCTTCCCCACCCGGATCGCCGCGAGCTGCCCGCTCTTGATGAGGCGGTAGACCGTCATGTTCGAAACCCGCATGGTCGCCGCCACCTCCGCCACGGTCAGCAGCCGGTCCCCGACGAACGGCCTCCGCTTCGACATCAGGTCACGCCTTCCACCCGTGGCTCGGTCGACTCCCGAGCCACCTGCCTCTCGAGCTCGACGCCTTCACCTCATGTCCCATCTTTCACATCCGTCTCATGTGCCACATCTTTCACATCTTCACCACGGCCCCGCGAGTCCCCCCTGCCGCCTCTGGAGCCTCCAGAGCCCCGCACGCTAACAGGTGCCACATATGCCGTCAATCACCCCATATGACTACTTTCGGCACGAGAGGCTAAATTACATAGATGTAATTAGCAGGAATTTTCAGGAGCCACAGGGTCAACAGCCTGGACCGAGGAACCCCGAACCCCAGCGGGGGCGCCTGCGGCGGCTCAGCCGAACAGGCGCAGGTATGCGGACGCGAGCTCGCCGCCCAGAAACGCGGCGACGAGCGCGCCGGCGGCGAGGAACGGGCCGAACGGGATGGCCTGCTTGCGCCCGGCCCCCGCCAGCAGGGCGACGATCCCTCCCACTCCCCCGAGCAGGATGGCCGCTCCGGCCGCCACTCCGACGAACCGGAGCCCCAGTGAGCCGAGGACGAGGCCGATCAGGGCGGCCAGCTTCACGTCCCCCATCCCCATCCCGCGTGGCGATATCACGGCGATGACGAGGAGGCCGCCACCGAAGGCGAGCAATCCGATCCCCGACCGTGCCAGGTCCACGCCGCCGCCGGCGATGTTCGCCACCACCAGGTACGCCGCGAAGGCGAGCAGGGACGGGTAGACGAGCCGGTTCGGGATGATCCGGTGCCGGAGGTCGATCACCGCGAAGGCCGGCATGAGGCCGAGAAACGGCGCCATCATGACCGCCACCCATCCGTTCGAGAAATGGAGCGCGGCGGCGACGAACAGCCCGGCCACGGCGAGCTCCGTGAGGGGATACACCGGCGAGATCCGCGCCCCGCACGTCCGGCATCTGCCTCTGAGCACGACCCACGAGACCACCGGGACGTTGTCCCTCGCAAGAATCTGGGTCCCGCAGGAAGGACAGCGGGATCTGGGCGAGACCAGGGACTCCCCGCGAGGCAGCCGGTGGATGGCGACCGTGAGGAAGCTCCCGAACACGAGACCGAGCGGCACCGCCACGAGCGCTCTGATGGCCCAGTCCCATGCGGTGTCCACGTCGGAGCCCAGTGTAGGCGAGCGCCCGGTCTTCGCCGGGATGCCCGTGCGCCGGAGCCGGGGGTACGCTTCCTTCGGTGTCGACCGGCCGTCTCCCCCCTCTGGCCTGCCGTGTGCGGGCCTACGTCCGGGCCCGCATCGGGACGGCCCGGGCGCGTGAGCCGTCCGACGTGCTCTGGGACCGCCTGTCCCGAACCGTGTCGCGGCGAGATCTCCTGCGGATCGGTGGCGCGGCCGGGCTGGGGTTCGCGCTCTCCGGATGTACCGGGGGCGCGCCACCCTCTCCGTCCACCCCCGCGCGGCGTCGGACCTCGCCGCACGATGCGCGAGTCGTCGTCGTGGGGGCCGGCCTGGCCGGGGTCACGGCCGCGTACCGGCTCTCCGCCGCCGGGGTGAGCGTGCAGCTCTTCGAGGCTCGCAACCGCGTGGGCGGACGGTGCTGGACGGCCCGCGGGTGGGCCGACGGCCAGACCGCCGAGCACGGAGGGGAGTTCATCGACACGAGGCACGTGCACCTGATCGGGCTGGCTCACGAGCTCGGGCTCGAGCTGGACGACCTCTGGGAGGGATACCCGCGGGGCGCCATCTGGCCCAACTGGGTTCAGGGCGCGTTGCTCGACCGCGCGGCGATCAAGGAGCAGCTCGACCCCGTCGCCGCAGCAGTCGAGCGGGAAGCGCGCCGGATCGGCGTGATCCGCGAGGGCCGCCAGCCAAGCGACGCGGCCTACTCCTACGGGACCGCCACCCCGGCCGCGGTCGAGCTCGACCGGATGTCGATGGCGGAGTGGCTCGAACGGCGAGTTCCGGGTGTGATCGGCTCGCCGCTCGCCGCCTACCTCGACGAGGTGATGGCCGGCTGGTACGGGCTCGAGATGGACGGGCTCTCCGCCGTCAACTGGATCGACTACTTCGTGATCCCGGCGCGCGGGGCCGACGAGCGCTGGCACGTGCGCGGCGGCAACGACCAGGTCCCGACCCTCGCGGCGCAAGCGCTGCCCCCGGGGGCGCTCCACCTCGAGGCGCCCCTCGAGGCGATGGCGCGCCGCGCCGACGGCTCGTACGAACTCCGACTCGGCGGCGTCGGTCCGCCCGTGATCGCCGACGTGGTGGTCCTCGCGCTCCCCTTCTCCACCCTCCGTCTGGTCGACCTCACCCGCGCCGGGCTCTCCCCGGAGCGGCTGGAGGCGATCCAGGGCCTGGGGATGGGCATGGATGCGAAGCTGCTGCTGCAGTACCGGCGGCGGCCGTCGACCTTCAGGGTCGCGGGCCGGACCTGGGGCGGAGGGATGGAGCACACGGACCCGGGATTCGAGACCTGGGAGAGCTCCACCGACCAGCCGGGCCGCTCCGGCCTGGTCACCGTCTACGCGGGCGGGCGGACCGGCGCGGGCTGGACGGCGCCCCGGCCCCACGGCCCCGCCCCGGCCGAGCTCTCGCGCGAGTACGTGCGCCACATCGACGAGGTGGTCCCGGGGACGGCGGCCGCCTTCAACGGCCGCGCGTGGGCGGATCTATGGCCCCGCGATCCCTGGACCAACGGCGCCTACGCTGCGTTCCTGCCGGGCCAGTACACCCGGTTCTGGCACTTCACGGGACGCCCGGAGGGCAACGTCCACTTCGCCGGCGAGCACACGTCGACCTACAGCCAGGGCTATCTGAACGGCGGCGTGGAGAGCGGCGACCGCGTGGCGATCGAGGTCCTGCGAGCGCTCGACCTGCCGGTCCCCGAGCGCTTGCGCCGGCTGCCCTACTCGCGGCTGACGTGACTCGCGAGCGGTCGACCTCCACTCGGGGCCCGGCTACGGCGCCGAGGCCGGGTAGGCGGCGACCTGCTCGGCCCAGGTGACGACCTGCCAGGCGGACGCGACCGGGTTCAGGAAGTGCGGCGGCGAGTCGTACTTCAGCCGGTTGTCGTAGGAGTAGTTCTTCGAGTAGCCGGTCACGACGCTGCTGCCCGAGAACGTACCGACCGCACCTCGGTACTGCTGTGCGATCGCGCCGTTCACCGTGAGCTGGCCGGCCGCGCTTCCGTATTCGCCGGGGAAGTCCGGTCCGTACTGGTAGTTCTGGACGCCGAACGAGTGCGCCACCGTGAGCAGCGCCGCGCTGACGCTCGGCCCCCGATTCGCGTACTGATACGTGGCGGTCGCCATCGTCGAGGTCCCGGGGGTCGACCCGCTGAACAGCGAGGGCGCCTGGGGGCTCGTGATGCCGGGGATCCTCAGGTTGCAGTAGCCGTTGTACGTCGAGCCGTCGCACGTCGTGACCGACCCGGGATCGCCCTTCACGGTCTCGACGACCGAGGCGCTCGTTCCGTTGCAGTTCTGGGTGCAGCTCACAGCGATCATCGGCTGATCGGTGGCCCCTCGGGCGTTCACGAACGTCACGACGTACGGTCCGCCGTTCGGGCCGCTCACGGTCACGTTGCCCGACCCGATCGACGACAGCCCCTGCAGGGCGCTCTGGATCGTCGCCGCGGTCGGGCCCGTGCCGTAGGTGATCTGCGAGGTCTGCTGGGAGTTGAAGGTCAGGCGGAACCTCGTGGTCGAACCGTAGCCGCTCAGCGTGATCGTCTGGACCTCGTTCAGCGTGTCCACCGGGTTGCTCGGGGTTCCGACCGGGTGGTACACGCTGATGTAGTTGTTCGCCACCAGGCCGAGCAGGTCGTCGGCGCCCGCGTACGTGGTGCTGCCGAACAGGACGATGTTGTTCTCGGCGGCGATCGTGAGCCGGCCGTTCAGCTGGCCCTGCACGAACACGTCGCCGTTGCGGCAGCCGTAGCCGGTCGTGCTCGTGCCCGTGCTCCAGGACGTCGTGTCGTTCTTCTGCGGGAAACCGAGTGGATTGGAGCGAGTCGGCGTGAACCCCGAGCCCCCGTTGCCGCCGATCGCCGGCCGGCTGTAGGGGCAGCCGCTCGTGTAGTTCGGGTCGGTCGAGCCGCTCGGCACGTTCTGCACGTACACGACCCCGCTTCCATCGGTCGGGATCGTGAAGCGCGTAATCGTGTACCGGTTGTTGAGGCTGCCGCTCGGGTTCTGCGTCCAGGTGCAGTTGATCTGCTTGCTGAACGGACTGATCACGTCCATCGTGCCGTCGGAGTTCAGCTTGATCGCCGTCGGCCCGGTGAACAGGCACCCGGTTCCGCCGAGCGCCGGGTTCGTCTCGTTCTTGATCTCGACGTTGCTCGGAGGCATCGTCAGCGGATCCGCGTACTTCGGATCTCCGGGCTGGGAGAAGACCGGAGTGCACGGGCTCTGCGTGCAGATCCACTTGTTGCCCGAGGTCGGGTTGTAGCTGGTGCTCGTCGGCCCGTTGAAGTGCGGGCTCCCGCTCACCCGGATCGCGTCGTTCGAGTGCAGCGGACCGTTGATCGTGTCCACGCCGATGAACGTGATGTCCTGGCAGTA
>Ga0070741_10016952_pt1 | contig 12043 bp, 15 predicted proteins | sample Coa_R1_4_FD_66440 | JGI IMG/M metagenome (GOLD analysis project Ga0070741, IMG submission 66440) | Surface soil microbial communities from Centralia Pennsylvania, which are recovering from an underground coalmine fire - Coalmine... | ecosystem: Environmental > Terrestrial > Soil > Unclassified ...
GGTGGCCGGCGATCGCGGCGTTGCCCGCCTGGCCGGGCAAGGGTGTGCGCGGGTAATGGCCGGGCCCCTTCTTCAGGTCCTCGACGCCGACGCCCTCCACCACGGCGTCGGTGACCCCGATCCTGGGGATCTTGATGATCGCGACGGCGCTACCCGTGGGGGGAGCCGGCAGCGGCGGCAGCGGCGCCGCGGTCGTGGTCGTCGTTGCGTCGGTCGAGGGGGGTGCGCTCGTCGTGGGCGCCGTCGTGGTCGACGACGGCAGCGAGGCGGCGAACTGGTGCTTCAGCGAGCGCTGCGAGCGTGCCTCGGCGATGCCGGTCCCCCACAGCTGGTACGCGACGAACAGCAGGATGAGCACACCCGCCGAGATGCAGCCCTTGCCCAGCCCGCGAAGCGCCGTTCGCACCGGAATCACGGTACCGGGGGCGACATGGTGGTCCGGGGCGGGGTGCCGGTAGCCTCGGTGGGCGATGGCCAGCGGTGACGTCGTTCGGCTCCGCGCCGCCGTCGCGCTCATCGGGCCCTTCCCCGCCCTGGCCGGTGCCGACCTTTGCGTCGACCGTGGTGAGGTCGTGCTGCTCCAGGGGCCGAACGGCGCGGGCAAGACGACGATCCTCCGCGTGTGCGCGGGGCTGGTGCCGGTCGTGAGCGGCGAGGTCGTCGTGCTCGGCCACGACCTGGTCGCCAACCGCCGCGCCGTGCGCCGCCACGTCGGGCTGCTCCACCAGGTGGGCGGGCTCTACGACGACCTCACGGTCGCCGACAACGTCCGCTTCTCGGTGCGCGCCGCAGGCGGCGACGTGAACGCCGTCGGCCCGGCGCTGGCGCGGCTGGGGTTGGAGGGCCGCCTTGCGTCGACCGCGGTCGGCCGCCTGTCGGCCGGGCAGCGCCGCCGCGCCGCGCTCGCCGTGTTCGTCGCCCGGTCGCCGGCGCTGTGGCTGCTCGATGAGCCCCATGCCGGGCTCGACGCCGAGGGCCGCGACCTGCTCGACGCGCTCATCGCCGAAGCGGTCGGCGTCGGCGCGACGGTCGTGCTCGCCTCGCACGAGCTCGACCGCGCCACGGCCCTCGCCCACCGCACGGTGACCGTGTCCGGCGGCACCGTAGTGACGCCGCCCGTGGGCACCCCTGCCCGGCCGGAGGCGGCCGCCCATGTGGCGTGACGCCGCGCTGGTGGCCGGCAAGGACCTGCGGATCGAGGCGCGCTCGAGGGTCGCGACCAACCAGGTCGCTCCGTTCGCCATGCTCGTGCTCGTGCTGTTCGCGTTCGCGCTCGACCCCAACCGGGGGGCCCTCAAGCAGGCCGCGGGCGGCCTGTACTGGGTGGCGGTGCTGTTCAGCGCCCTGCTCGCCGTCCAGCGCAGCGCCGGTATCGAAGCCGGCGACCGCGACCAGCTGCGGATGTCGGGCCTCGACCCGGCGGGGGTGTTCCTCGGCAAGGCGGGTGCCGTGGCCGCCCAGCTGCTCGCCCTCGAGGTGCTGCTCGCCCTCGGTGTCGTCGTGCTCTACGACGCCCGCATCGCGTCGGTCGCCCTCGTCGTCGCCGCCTGCCTGCTGGCGACGGTCGGGCTGGCAGCCGCCGGCACCCTGTACGCCACGCTGTCGGCGGGGGTGAAGGTGCGCGACACCTTGTTGCCCCTGTTGCTGCTGCCCGTCGCTGCCCCGGTGCTGCTCGCCGCCACGGAGGCCTGGCAGGCCGCGCTCGCCGGCCACCCCGGCGACGGGACCGAATGGCTCGAGATCCTCGGCGCGTTCGCCGCCGTGTACGTGGCGTTCGGCGTCGTCGGGTACGGAGCGCTCATGGAGGAGGCATGACCGTGCCCCGCTGGGTGACGCGCGTGCTGGCGCTCGGTGCCGTTGCCTTCGGCGCGGCCGCGGCCATCGACGGCCTGTGGGTGATGGGCCCGACCGCCGAGCAGGGCGACTACTCGCGCCTGCTCGTCGTCCACCCGCCGGTGGCCACGCTGGCCTACGTCGGCTTCGGCATCACGGCGTTGGCCAGCGTGCTCTACCTCGTCCCGCGGACCCGCCGCCGGGAGTGGGACCTGCTGGCGGGGGCGTCGGCGGAGGTCGGCCTCGTGTTCTGCGGCCTCACGCTCATCACCGGCTCGATCTGGGGCCGCCCCGTCTGGGGCGTGTGGTGGACGTGGGACGCCCGGCTCACCGCCGAGGCGCTGCTGTTCGCCCTCTTCCTCGGCTACCTGGCCCTGCGGCGCATCCCCGCCGCCGAGCACGTCCGCGCCCGCCGGTCGGCGGTCGCCGCCATCATCGCCACGCTCGACATCCCGATCGACCACTACGCGACGAGCTGGTGGCAGACGCTGCACCAGGGCTCGAGCATCGACCTGCTCCAGCCCGACAAGCACCTCGATACCGCGCACAACGTCGGCCTCGCCCTCGGGTTCGTGGCGCTGACGCTGGCGTTCGCGTGGCTGCTCGTCCACCGCTACCGCGTCGAGAAGCTCGAGGCGCGCTACGAGGACGAGGGCCTCGCCGCTGCGCTCGCGGACCGCCAGGCCGAAGGCCGCGTCGAGGTGCCGGTGTGAGCTACGTCTACGCCGGCTACGGCGTCACGTTCGTGGGCATCGCGTTGTACGCGGTGCGCGTCCTGGCGCGCGGGCGCGCCCTGCGTCGCACGTTGCCGCCCGATCGCCGATGAGCCTCGCGCCCCCGCAGATGCCGGTGCCGCCCGCGGCCCGTGTGCGCGCGCCCCGCTCGCGCGCGCTGCTCGGTTCGCGCGCCCGGCTGCTGGTGGCGATCGTGGTCATCGTCGGTGCCATCGGTTACCTCCTGTACCAGGGCCTCGGCAACGCGGCCGTGTACTTCCGCACCGCCGACCAGGCCGTCGCCCAGAAGGCGGCCCTCGGTACGCGGCGGTTCCGCATCGAGGGGACGGTCCAGCCCGGCCTCCACCCGGTGGCCGACGCCGTCGACTTCTCGATCGCCGCCAACGGGACGACCGTGCCCGTGGTCCACCGAGGCCCACAGCCCCAGCTGTTCAAGGCCGGCGTGCCCGTGGTCCTCGAGGGCCACTGGTCGCCCGACGGCACGTACTACGCGAGCGACACGATCCTCGTGAAGCACGACGAGAACTACAAGACGTCGCACCCCGACCGCCTCAAGCAGGTGGGCGCCACGCAGTGAACAGCGTCCTCGGCCATACGGCCGTCCTGCTCGGGCTCCTCGCGTGCACCGCCGGCATCGTCACGCTGGCGTTCGGGCTGCGCACCGGCCAGGCGAACCTGCTGCGCTCCGGCCGCAGCTATGCCTGGCTCGTGCTCGCCGCGGCCGTGCTCGCCGTGGTGGTGATGGAGCGCGCCCTCATCACGCACGACTTCTCACTGTCGTACGTCGCTGCGAACGGCAGCCGCGAGACGCCGCTGCTGTTCACCGTCTCCTCGTTGTGGGGCGCGCTGGCGGGGTCGATCCTGCTGTGGACGCTCGTGCTGTCGCTCTACACCGCTGGCGTCGTGGTGAAGTTCCGGACGCGGGCGACGGACCCGCTCGTGGCCTGGGCGACGCTCGTGATGTTCGCGGTCGGGGCGTTCTTCTTCGCCCTCATGCTCGGCCCGGCCAACCCGTTCACCAAGGTGCACGGGCAGGTGCCGCTCGACGGGCCCGGCCCGAACCCGCTGCTGCAGAACCACCCGCTCATGGTGGTGCACCCGCCCATGCTCTACCTCGGCTACGTCGGGTTCACGGTGCCGTTCGCCTTCGCCGTCGCCGCCCTCGTCACCGGGCGCCTCGGCGAGGGATGGCTGCTCGAGACCCGTCGCTGGACGCTGGTCGCGTGGGGGTTCCTCTCGGTCGGCATCGCCCTCGGCGCATGGTGGAGCTACGAGGTGCTCGGGTGGGGCGGGTACTGGGCCTGGGACCCGGTCGAGAACGCGTCGTTCCTCCCGTGGCTGACCGCCACCGCCTTCATCCACTCGGTGATGGTGCAGGAACGGCGGGGGATGCTGCGGGTCTGGAACCTGTCGCTCGTGCTCGCCACGTTCTCGCTCACCATCCTGGGCACGTTCCTCACCCGCTCCGGGGTGCTCGACTCCGTGCACGCCTTCACGACGTCGGCCATCGGCCCGTGGATCCTCGCGTTCTTCGGCCTGGTCGTCGCCGTGTCCATCGCGTTGATCGGCTGGCGCGGGGACCGGCTGCGCTCGCCGGGCTCGATCGATTCGCCCGTGTCCCGCGAGGGGGCATTCCTCGCCAACAACGTGCTGTTCAGCGCCTTCGCCTTCGTGGTGCTGCTCGGCACCGTGTTCCCGCTGGTCGTCGAGGCGGTCAACGGCAACCAGCTGACCATCGGCGGCCCGTACTTCAACCGCATGGCCGAACCACTGGCGTTGTGCCTGCTGTTCCTCATGGCCGTCGCCCCGGCACTGCCGTGGCGCAAGGCGTCGGGGGAGCTGCTGAGCACGCGCCTGCTGGTACCGGCGTGGGCCGCGGGAGCGACGCTGGTCGTGTGCGTGGCGTTCGGGCTGCGCGGCCTCGACACGCTGGCGTGCTTCGGCCTCGGCGCGTTCGCGGCCGCCGCCGCCGTGCGCCAGCTCGTGCTCGCCACGCGGCGCTCGATCGCCGACGGGTCGGGGGCGTGGCGGGGCATCTCCGGCCGGGCCAACGGCGGGATGGTCGTGCACCTCGGCGTGGTCGTCGTCGCGGTCGCCTTCGCCGCGAGCACCGCGTACGGCCATCGGGCGGAGTTCACGATGCAACCCGGGCAGCGCGCCGCGGTGGCCGGCCACCACATCACGTTCCTCGGCCTGCACACCGTGACCCATCCCAACCGGACGTCGCTCGTGGCCGACGTGCGCGTCGACGGCGGGCGCGTCTACTCCCCGCAGATCTCGAACTACCAGGCCGACCCCGGCGGGGGGATCGGCACACCGTCGGTCCGCAGCACGTTCTTCAGCGATGTGTACCTCACCATCGCGTCGGCCCCGCAGAACCCGGGTGACCCGACGGTGATCGGGGTGACGGTGCAGCCGTTGATCATGTGGCTGTGGCTCGGCGGCGCGCTCGTCGCCATCGGCACGGTGCTGGCGATCGCGCCGGGCCGGCGCCGCCGCCCGGTGCTCCCCGCGTCGGCGCCCGCCCACGCAGGTGCGCCTCCGCCGCAGGCGCAGCGCCGGCGGGTCCCCGCCGGTACGAGTGCGGCGGTCGAGGTCCCGCCCGCATGACAGACGTGGCGATCGAGCGGCCGCCCGCCCCGTCGGCGAACGCCCGCAGCCGTCGCCGGCGCCGGCGGACGGCGTTGTACACCGCCGTCGCGGTGGCGATCGTGTTCGCCGCCTTCGTCGGCGTGCTGGCGACGCGCAAGAGCGCGCTCGACCGCCAGGTGCGCAGCCCCCTCCTCGGGCAGGTCGCCCCGGCGATCACCGGGACGAGCATCACCAGCGGTGCGAACGTCACGCTGGCCTCGCTGCAGGGCAAGTACGTGCTCGTCAACTTCTTCGCGTCGTGGTGCGTGCCGTGCCAGCACGAGCAGCCCCAGCTCGTGAAGTGGGCGCACGAGGCGCCGAGCCATGCCATCGTCGGCGTCCTGTTCAGCGACACGCCGGCGCCGGCGAAGAAGTTCCTCGCCGGCAACGCGGGGGACTGGCCCGCGCTCAATGATGCGAGCGGGCAGCTAGCGCTCAACTACGGCGTGCGGGGGCCGCCCGAGTCGTACCTCCTTGACCCGCAGGGCATCGTCATCGCCAAGTTCGTCGGCGAGGTCACCGCGACCGGCCTCGACCGTGTCGTCAGCCTCGCCGAAGGGGCGCGGGCGTGACGGCGCGCCGCACCGCGTCGGGTGCGGGCGTGACGGCGCGCCGCGCCGCGTGGGCCGCGCTCTTCGTCGTCGTGGCCGTCACCCTGGCGATCGCCGCGCGCGCCCCGCACGCGCAGACCGCGGGCCAGAAGGCGGCCTCGATCGCGAGCGAGGTGCGCTGCCCGACGTGCGAGGGGCAATCGGCGGAAGTGAGCGATGCGCCGGCGGCGAAAGCGGTGCGCACGTTCATCCTCCAACAGGTGCAAGCCGGGCAGGGCCGCGGCGCAATCGAGCAGGCGCTGAAGGACCGTTACGGCAGCGACATCCTCCTGCGCCCGCCGTCGTCAGGAGTGGCCGGGCTGGTGTGGGTGCTGCCCGTCGTCGCGTTCGTGCTCGCCGTCGCCGGGCTGGCCCTCGCGTTCCGCCGCTGGCGCGCCGTTCCCGAGCCCGCACTCACCGACGCCGACCGCGAGCGCGTCGCCGCCGCGCTCGCCGCGGGTAGCGACGAGCGTGGGGAGTGACGGTGCACCGACCGGCCCGGGTGATGACCTCGCGGTGCGGCGCGCGCCCCAGTTGACGGCGCGCATGACGTCGCTCCCCGCCGGCCCTGACCTCGCCGAGCTCTCCGACGACGAGCTCGTGGAGGAACGCGACTTCCTGTTGCGTTCGCTCGAGGACCTCGAGGCCGAACGGGGCGCCGGCGACGTCGACGAGGGCGACTATGGCGTGCTCAAGGACGGCTACACGGCCCGCGCCGCCGCCGTGCTGAAGGAACTCGAGGCGCGCCGCGACGGCACCGCCCTCGTCGTCGAGGGCTTCCCCTCTCCCGCGCACCCGCCGTGGTGGCGCCGAGGCAAGGTGGTCGCCGCGGGTGCGGGTGTCGCTGCCTTCGCCGTCGCCGCCGGCGTGCTTGTCGCCCACACCGCGGGCGACCGCCTCCCGGGCCAGTCGGTGAGTGGGTCCGTGCCGAACAGCAGGGTCGCGCAACTGCTCGTCCAGGCTGGCAACGACGTGCAGAAGAACGACATCAAAGGCGCGCTCAAGGCGTACCACGACGCGCTCCAGATCGACCCGAGCAACGCCGAGGCGCTGGCCAACCAGGGCTGGCTCGTCGCCATCCTCGGCAACACCGCCAACGACCGGTCCCTCATGGACCAGGGCCTCGCCGGTGTCCGGAAGGCCGAACAGGTCGACCCGTCGCTGGCCAGCGCCCACTTCTTCGCCGGGTCGATCCTCCTGCAGGAGGGTGACGCCAAGGGCGCCGTGACCGAGTTCCAGGCCTACCTCAACGTCGACCCGTCAAGCCCACAAGCGGCACTGGTGCGCAAGGACCTCGAGACCGCACAGGCGCTGGCTGAAGGAAAGCTCCCGGCGGGGGCAGTGCCGGCCCCGACCACCACGTCGGTGCCCTAGCGACGGTTCCCAAAGCGTGCCCCGGCCTGCAACGATGGGCCGGTGCAGCTGCTGTCGTTCGTCCTGATCGGGGTCTGGGTCTACTGCCTCATCGACATCCTGACCAGCCGTCGGACGGATGTCCGCAACCTCCCGAAGTGGGCGTGGCTGGTCGTCGTGGTCCTGGTGCCACCGGTCGGCGTGCTGCTGTGGTTCCTGTTCGGGCGGCCGCAGCACGGCCGGGACACCGGTTGGGCGGCAGATGTGGCGCGGGCGCCACGGCCGCACGTGCCACGGCGGGCGCGGGCGCCGCGCGAGCCGGTCGACGACGAAGCGACCATCCGGGCGCGCATCGCGGAGCGCGACGCGCTACTGGCCCGCTGGGCCGAGGAGGACGAGCGCCGCCGCCAGGGCGACGACCCGTCTCGTTCCTGATCGAGGACGCCATCGCCGACTGGAGCCAAGCGCACGCGCGCGGCCTGCGCGCGCGCCCTGCGTGCCCGCGTGCGTGCGGCTACCGGAGCGACCGCAGCCGGGCCACCACGCCGCTGAACGACCCCGCGAATGCGTCGACGTCCGCGTCCGTCGTCGACCACCCGACCGACAGGCGCAGCGACCGCTCGGCGTCCACCCCCATGGCCGCCAGCACGGGTGACGGCTCGAGGGACTCCGATGAGCACGCGCTCCCCGAATGCGCGGCGATGCCCGCCTGGTCGAGCCCGAGGAGGACGGCCTCGGCCTCCACCCCGTCGACCCCGACGCACACGATGTGGGGGACGCGGCCGACGGGGTCGCCGTAGGCCGTCACCCCCGGGACGCCGAGCGCAGACGCCAACAGTGCCGCCGTCTGGCGCCGCGCCACCGGCTCCTCGGCGCCGAGCGACGCCGTGACTGCTGCTGCGGCCACGCCGAAGCCGGCGATCGCGGCCACGTTCTCCATGCCCCCCCGCCGCGCCCGCTCCTGTTCGCCCCCGACGATGAACGGGTCGACCCGCAGCCCCCGCCGCACCACCAGCGCGCCGGCACCCGGCGGGCCGCCGAACTTGTGGGCGCTCACCGACACGAGGTCGGCGCCCAGCGCGTCGAGGTCGACGGCGACGTGGCCGACCGCCTGCGCGGCGTCGACGTGCACGAGCACGCCTACGGAGCGGCACAGCTCGACGATCTCGGCGACCGGCTGCAGCGTGCCGACCTCGTGGTTGGCCCACTGGCAGTGCACGAGTACCGGTCGCTCGGCGGCGGCCAACGCGGCCTCGACGGCGGCGACCGAGATGCGCCCGAGCCCGTCGACGGGCGCGGTCACCACCGCGCCGTTGCGCTCGGACGCCGATCGCACCGCCGAGTGCTCGACTGCCGCGCACACGACCGTCCCCCGGCCCGCGCCCCACACCGCCGCGTTCGCGGCTTCCGTCGCCCCGCTCGTGAAGATGACGCTGCGGGGACGCACCCCCAACAACGTCGCGACCGATTCGCGCGCCTCCTCCACGGCGGCGCGCGCCATGCGGCCCTCGGTGTGGACGCGCCCGGGGTCCGCCGCCATGGACAGCCACGTGACCATCGCCTCCGCCACGCCGGGGCGCGGGGGTGACGTCGACGCGTGGTCGAGGTAGTGCCGCAAGGACCGCTCAGACGAGCGTCACACAGCGGTCGCCACCCATTGCCCGCGACTCCTCTGTCTGGGGCACGGTCGCGCCGTAGAGCCACTCGAGCATGCCGCGCACCATGCCGCGGTCGACCGCGCAGATGACGGGGTGCTGCTGCGCCGTCGAGCCGAACGGGCAGTGGTCGCTGACGATCGTCAGCGCGCCCGCCCGCGCCTCGGCGTGCGCGGCGAACCCGTGCGCCGTCAACGCGTCCGCCACCGCGTGCAGCGCGTTGCGGGCCGAGCGCTGCGATTCGGCGGGCGCCATCTGCGCGGCGAGCTGGCGGCCGTACTCCACGCCGACCTCCTCGGCCATGGCGGCCGCGTCGGCCTCGGGCAGCATCTCCAGCGCCCGCCCGAGCAGGGTGATGAGCAGGTCGTCGCGCCGCGACGGGAGCTGCAGGCGCAGCCCGGCGTCGTGGACGCGGTAGCGCTTCGACGGCCTCCCGGCCCCGTCGGCCCGGTCCACCGTCACCTCGAGGTACCCCCCGGACGCCAGCTTGTCGAGGTGGTGGCGGGCCACGTTCGGGTGCAGCCCGAACCGCTCGCCGACCTCCGACGCGGTGACGCCGGTGTCGCGCTCGCGGGCCAGCAGGTAGATCTGCCGCCGGGTCGGGTCCCCGAACGCGGACGTGACGGCGATCACCTCGGCGGCGAACTCGTCGTCGGTCAGAGGGCGGTCCACACAGGTATTCTACCTATCCAGGTAGTAGAAACCCATGGCCCTCACCCCCGACACCGTCCTCGACGCCCTCCGCCCGGTCCAGGACCCCGAGATCCAGCGCAGCATCGTGGACCTCGACATGGTCCGGGGCATCGCCATCGACGGGGGCACGGTGCACGTCGGCGTCGCCCTGACGGTCGCCGGATGCCCCCTGCGCACCGAGATCACCAACCGGGTCACGCAGGCGGTCATCGCGCTCCCCGGCGTGCACGCCGTCGACGTCGACCTCACGGTGATGACCGACGAGGAGCGCGCCGCGCTGCGCGCCAAGCTCCAGGGCGGCACCTCGGGCCACCAGCCGCAGGCGATGGGGCACGCCGAAGGGGCGGCGATCCCGTCGACGACGGCCGGCCCCAACACCCGCATCATCGGTATCGCCTCGGGCAAGGGCGGCGTCGGGAAGTCGTCAGTGACGGTCAACCTCGCCGTTGCCCTGGCGCAACGCGGCTCGAGCGTCGGTGTGCTCGACGCTGACGTGTACGGGTTCAGCGTCCCGAAGATGCTCGGCATCGACCAGGACCCCATGCAGATCGACGGCATGATCATCCCGCCCGTCGGCTACGGCGTGAAGTGCATGTCGGTGGGGATGCTCGTCGAGGACGACGAGACGCCGGTGATGTGGCGGGGCCCGATGTTGCACAAGCTGCTCGAGGAGTTCCTCACGAAGGTGCTTTGGGACGCGCCCGAGTACCTGCTGTTCGACATGCCGCCGGGGACCGGCGACGTGGCGCTGTCGATGCACAACTACCTCCCGCAGGCCGAGCTCATCGTCGTGACGACGCCTCAGCCGGCGGCCCAACGGGTCGCACAGCGCTCCGGCACGATGGCCGGCAAGATCGGCACGCCGCTCATGGGTGTGGTGGAGAACATGAGCTGGTTCACCGGCGACGACGGTCACCGCTATGAGTTGTTCGGGTCGGGCGGCGGACAGTTGCTCGCCGACAAGCTCGGCGTGCCGTTGATCGGGCAGGTGCCGTTCGTCCCCGCGCTTCGGGAGGGCGGCGACGTGGGGGTGCCGATCGTGGTCAGCGACCCGGGGGGCGAGGTGGCGGCCGCCCTGGAGTCGATCGCGGGATGGGTTGCCGCCCGCGGGCCGAAGCGCCGCTTCCGCCCAGAGCTGACGATTCGGTGAACTCGCCGCCGGCGCGCCGCGCCTGACTGCGGCCCGTCGTACCCTCGCGCCGTGGCCGTCGAACAGGGCACGCCCGTCGGCCGGCGGATCGTGCTCGGGATGCTGGGTTTGGGCGCCGGGGGAGTGCTCCTCGGCCGGCGTGTGCAGGGGTGGCTCCAGAACGTCACCACCCCCATCGCCGCCCACGACCCGACGGGGCTGAGCCAGCTGATCCCCGTGGCGGGCGGGTTCCGGCTGTACACGGTCACCGACTCGTTCCCGTCGACGAACTCGGCGACGTGGCGGCTCAAGGTCACCGGGATGGTCGACCATCCCCTCAGCCTGTCGCTCGAGGACCTCAAGGCCATGCCGGCGACGCAGCTGGTGAAGGACTTCCAGTGCGTGACCGGGTGGCGCGTCCAGGGCGTGCACTGGACGGGCGTGCTGCTCTCCGACATCCTCCACCGGGCAGGGGTCAAGCCGGGCGCATCGGCGCTGGCGTTCCACTCCTTCGACGGCGCCGACACCGAGAGCCTGACCCTCGACCAGGCCCGCCGCCCCGACGTGATCGTCGCCTACGAGATGCTCGGTGCACCGGTGACGCGTGAGCACGGCGGGCCGGTCCGCCTCTACGTGGCGCCGATGTACGGCTACAAGTCGCTCAAGTGGCTCGATGGCATCGAGGTCACCAACCAGGTCATCCCCGGGTACTGGGAGCAGAACGGCTACGACGTCGATGCCTGGATCGGGCGCTCGAATGGTCGCGACGACAAGCCGGTCTGACACCCGCGTCCTGCGCTTCGACCTCGGCGAGCGGGTGCTCCACTGGGCCAACGCGGCCCTCATGCTCACCCTGCTGCTGACGGGTGCGGCGCTCTACGTCCCGCAGCTGTCGGAGATCGTGAAGCGCCGCCACCTCGTCGAGCAGGTCCACGTGTGGGCCGGGGTGCTGCTCCCGGTACCGCTGCTCCTGACGGTGCTGTCGGGCCCCTGGGGCCGGGCCTTCCGCGCCGACGCCCGGCGGCTCAACCGCTGGAACGCGGACGACCGGCTGTGGCTGCGGACGCGGGGGCGCGACCGCCGGGCCCGCGTCGGGAAGTTCAATGCGGGACAGAAGCTCAACGCCGCGTTCGTCGCCGGCGCCATCCCGGTGATGCTGGCGACGGGGCTGATCATGCACTTCCCGCGGCACTTCCCCCTGGCGTGGCGGACGGGGGCGACCTTCGTCCACGACTGGGTGTTCATCGCCCTCGCCGTGGTGGTGGCCGGCCACATCGTGTTCGCGGTCAACGACCCCCTCGCCCTGCGCGCCATGTTCCGCGGCTGGGTGCCCGAGAGCTGGGCCCGCCGCCACGCGCCACGGTGGCTCGAGGAGGACGCCCCCACCACCGACGGCTAACCCCGCCCCTCCACGGCCCGGCCCCG
>Ga0070741_10016953_pt1 | contig 12043 bp, 11 predicted proteins | sample Coa_R1_4_FD_66440 | JGI IMG/M metagenome (GOLD analysis project Ga0070741, IMG submission 66440) | Surface soil microbial communities from Centralia Pennsylvania, which are recovering from an underground coalmine fire - Coalmine... | ecosystem: Environmental > Terrestrial > Soil > Unclassified ...
GCGGGTGGGCGCGTACGTAGCGGAGCGCCAACGACACCAGGCGCGCCTGGAACCTGTCCTCCGGCCCCTGCGCAAGCGTCCTGGTCTGGGCGTCGTAGGAGGGGATGTCGTTGAGGAGCAGCCACGACGCCGGGGCCGCCCGGTCGTGGTCCGACACGGGGTTGTACGTCCCGGCGAGCGTGGTGCCGGCCTCGTCGGACACGGGGATGAACGCGTGCATGACGACGGCGTTGCGCACCGTCCACGGGGCGACCACGCACGCAGTGATGGCGAGCAGTAGCGCGGGCGCGGCCAGGGTGCGCCGGGACCAGCGCGGCCTCCCCGCCCAGAGCCCGGCGGCCAGGCCGGGCACGGCGACAAACCCGTTGGAGCGCGTCAGCGTGAGCAGCCCGGCGAGGACGCCCGCCAGCGCGACGAGCTGCCAGCGCGGGTGGCGGCGCCACTCGACGACCGACGCGATGGCGCCGACGAGCAGCACGGCGGCGAGCGGTTCGGAGAGCAGCGACGTCCCCGCGGCCACGAGCGGCGGGTAGATGGCGGCGATGGCCATGGCGGCGATGGCCGCCCGGGGACCGAACAGCCGCAGGCCCATCAGCCCGATCAGGGCCACCAGCACGGTGCCGAGCACGGCTTGGGCCACCCGGGCGGTGGCGATGCGGTGGCGGCCGGTCCCGGAGACGGCGTAGACGCCGGCGAGGAAGTACGTGTAGCCGGGGGGGCGGTACGCCGTCGGCCGCCCCCCGACGTCGGGGTAGGCGCCAGAGCGGGCGACGTGGACGGCGAGCGAGTCGAACTTCTGGTCGTCGTGCTGCGGCCGGTAGTGGGGGGTCGCCGCGACGTACCCGACCCGGGCCCCGAGCGCGATGACGAGGACCGCCATGGCGGTGACGAGGACGCGGTTCGCCCGCATAGGGGAGCGACCGTACCGGCGGCCCCGGTCCGGTTGGCGCTTGCGCCCCGGTCACCCGCCGGATGATGAGCGGACGGCCCGAGCCCGGCCGTTCACCGGGAACGCTCGTATGCTGCGCGTATGGGACGCCTGATCCTCACCAACGCGAACGTCCTCGACGGCGAGAGCCCCGCATCGCCCGGGCGGACGGTGGTCATCGAGGGCGACCGGATCAGTTCCGTGAGCGGGGAGGGGCCGGCGCCGGCCGCCGGTGACCGGGTGGTCGACGTCGGCGGCCGGACGGTGATGCCCGGCCTGGTGACCTGCCATTTCCACTCGACCTACCACGAGCTCGGCTCCACGCGGGCGCCGTACGGCAACGAGTACCCGCCCGCGTACCAGGCGCTCCTCGCGGCCAACAACCTCCGCACGGCGCTCCGCCTCGGCTACACGGGTGCCGTCGGCGCGGGCGGCTCGAACGACGTCGAGCCGGGCGTCAAGCGCGCCATCGAGGACGGCGTGGTCGTCGGCCCGCGGTTCGTGCCGAGCAGCCGCGAGCTGTCGACGACGGGTCATGCCAACGACGGGTCGCCCTGGTACTGGGGGCTCCATTCGACCGGCGCCGTGCGCCTGTGCGACGGGGCAGAGTCGTTCCGGCTCGGCGTCCGCGAGGAGATCAAGCGCGGCGCCGAGGTGATCAAGCTGTTCGTGACGGGCGGCCACGGCGTGACCGCCCCGAAGGACCGCATCGAGATGACGCGCGACGAGCTGGCGGCGGCGATCGAGACGGCGCACTCGCGCGGTGTGCTGATCCGCGGCCACATCGTCAACAAGCCCGCCATCCTGATGGCCATCGAGCTCGGCATCGACATCGTCGACCATTGCGACGAGCTCGATGACGAAGTGATCAGCGCCCTGGTGGAGCACGGGACGTTCGTCGTGCCCAGCCTCCATTTCCCCAAGGTGTTCCTCGAGCGGTTCGGCTCGGGCCTCGGGTTCGCGGCGGACGCCATCAGGGCCGACCTTGAGCACATGTACGACGCACTCCCGAAGGCCGACGCCGCCGGGGTCAGGCTGCTCCTCGGCGACGACTACGGCGCCGTCGGGTTCGCCCACGGGACCTACGGGGGCGAGCTCGAGCTCTACGTCACGGAGGCGGGCTTCTCGCCGCTCGACCTGATCCGTTGGGGCGCGCACAACGGCGCCGCCGTGATGGGGCGGTCAGAGGACCTCGGCGCGGTGCAGGCCGGGAAGCTGGCCGACCTGCTCGTCGTCGACGGCGACCCGTCGGCCGACATCACGGTCCTGTCGAGGAAGGAGCCCACCGCCGTGCTGAAGGGCGGCGAGGTCGTCGCCGGGGCACTGCCGTGACGTCTACCACGGCGACGATCGACGTCCGTCCGCTCTCCGGGCACACCGGCGCGGAGATCCACGGCTTGGACCTCCGCCACCCGCTGGCCGCCGCGGACCTCGCCGAGGTGCGGTCTGCGCTCCTGAAGTGGAAGGTCGTGTTCTTCCGCGACCAGGAGCTCACCCCCGACCAGCACATCGCCTTCGGGCGCCAGTTCGGCGAGGTCACGCCTGCCCACCCGACCCTGCCGCCGGCGTTCCCGGAGCACCCCGAGATCCTCCTCCTCGACAACGAGGCGTACGCGCGCTTCGAGGGCACCGGGGAGGCGCCCAGCATCGAGAGCCGCTGGCACACCGACGTCACGTTCGTCCCGAACCCGCCGATGGCGTCGATCCTGCGCGGCGTCGTCGTGCCGCCGTACGGCGGCGATACGCAGTGGACCAACCTCGCCGTCGCCTACGACACGCTGTCGGCACCCCTCCAGCGCCTCTGCGGCGAGCTCCACGCCGTCCACCACAACTTCGTCCCCATCAAGCGCGGCGAACTGCCGGGCGCCCTCAAGACGCAGTTCCAGTCCCAGGACCTGCGCGCCGTCCATCCCGTGGTGCGCGTGCACCCCGAGACCGGCGAGAAGGTGCTCTTCGTCAACCCCAACTTCACGAGCCACATCGTCGAGCTGTCGCGCCAGGAGAGCGCGCACCTCCTCGCCTTGCTCTACGAGCACCTGGCAAGCCCGCCGTTCACATGCCGCTTCCGCTGGGAGCCCAACAGCATCGCGTTCTGGGACAACCGCGCCACGGCCCATCTCGTCCCGACCGACATCCCGCCCGGGATGCGGCGCTCGATGCAGCGCATCACCCTGGCCGGCGACGTCCCCGTCGGCGCCGACGGCGAACCGAGCTACGCGCTCGCCGGCGGCGTGTTCGGCTGAGGGGGGTCAGCTGCCGGGCGGCCGGTACCGCACGTCCTTCTGCGTGGCACCGTCCACCTCGTCCGGTGTGAGCAGCACGACCGTCCGCACGTTGGCGCCCCCGCCCGCAGTCACGTTCAACGCCAGCGCCGCGGCCGCGCCGTTGTCCGGCATGTCGGCGATGGCGTACACGTCGGTCCCGCCGAACGCGAAGTAGAACACCTCCAGCTTGCCCCCGAGGCTCTTGGCCGCTGCCGCGGCTGCGGCCTTGCGTGCCGTGCCACCTTTTGCCAGCACGCCGCGGACGCCGTCGAGCGTGTATTCCACCTCCAACAGGTACTTGGGCATCGTCGCTCCTCTCCGGTCGCGGCGCAGCCTAAGTGCCCGGCGGTTACGACGCTTGTGCCTTGCCCTTCCGGTGCGCCCAGGGGGCGCGCCCGGGTTGCCCGGGGAGGAGCGCCTTGCGGGCAACGACATGGGTGACGTGGACGCCGAACGCCCGCGCCACCCGGGAGGGCAGGTCCTGGCGCAGCCACTCCGACCGGCCGGGCGGGAGGGTCGACAGGATGATGCCGTCGAAGGGCTTGGTCCACAGGGCGTCCGCGATGGCGGCCATCGGGTTGGCGTCGGCGACCTCGCCGGTGGCGTCGGCGCCGAGCTCAGCGAACTGCTTCAGCGCGTGGTCGAGCCGGTCCTTGGCGAGGGCTTGGGCCTTGCCCTGCGTCCACACCCGCCGCTCGGTGACCGGCGTGGCCGGGACCACGACGTGGAAGCACGCGTGCTCGGTAATCGTCCGGGCGCGCACGATGTCGAGGAGCTCGTCGCTGACGAGGGTCTGGTTGGCGACCACGAGGTAGCACCGCATTCGACACTCTTGTACGCCCGCACCGGCCCGATGGCTCGCTGTGTGACGAGATCCTCATCGAACTGTCACCCGGTGCCCGGCGTGCTGCTACCTCGCCAGGTAGCGGTCGAGCTCCTCGTGCATGTTGCTGATCGCCCGCTCCCACTCGGTCGCCAGGCGCAATTCGCTGAAGCTGCGCGAGTGCAGCCCGCGCTGCTGGCGCTCGATGTTGCTGAAGTCCTGGAGCGGGATCAGTCCCCAGTTGTCCGAATCGTCGCGGGCGAAGCGCCCCTTCAGCTCGGCGCGTCCCGGTTCCTGTCCCTCCGGGTAGGTGGTCAGCGACCACACCTCGAACCGGCAGCATTCCGGGTCGTCGTTGTAGGGCCGGATCCGGTAGGCCAGCGAGTTCCCGAACTGCGGGAGCATGAAGTAGTTGGGGAACAGGAAGACCTCGCCTCCCCACAGGCTCATCGCCTCGCTGAGCGGCGCCATCGGGATGCCGGCACCCGCCGCGTACTCGTACAGGGCGGCGACCGCGGCGGTAGGGAAGTCGGCGCCAGCGGGGACGCGGTTGCGCAGGCCCTCGAAGATCCGGACGTCGCGCTCGAGCGTCATGGCGTCCTGGCCTTCCCAGAGCACCCGCGCGAAGTCGATGAACTGGTCGGCGTCGAGGCCGTCGTTGATGCCTGCGGACTCGAACCGGGAATGGCCGTTCTCGAAGACGCTGTAGCGCAGCGAGGCCGCGTCCCAGCGTTCGCCCGCGCCGAAGGTGAGCTGCGGGTGCGTGCGCATGGTGTGGTAACCCTCGAGGAAGGCTTCCTGGGCCATCTTCCAGTTGGCCTGCAGGATCGTCTCCTTCCACCACCAGACGCGCATGTTGCCCACGCCGACCCCGTCGAGGAAGCGTGCGCCGGGCGACAACGCCTCGGCGAGCGGGCGGGCGTCCGGGTCCATGTTGATCCAGACGCACCCGCCCCACGTGCCGACTTGGCACTCCTGGAGGCGGACGTCCTCGGGCTGCAGGACCGACGCGTCGAAGGCCTCGGCGCCGTACACGAACGAGCTCGTCCCGTCGAGGTTCCAGCGCCACCCGTGGAACGGGCACACGATCTGGCCGCCGGCAAGGCGGCCGGCGCCCTTGCACAGCTCGGTCGCCCGGTGGCGGCAGGCGTTGAAGAACGCCTTGATCGTCGTGTCGGGTTGGCGGACCACGATGATCGACTGGCCGCAGATCTCGTACTCGACGTAGTCGCCCGGTGACGGGACTTCGTCGAGGCGGCACGCCATCTGCCACGCCTTCGGCCAGAGTTTCTCCTTCTCCAGCTCGAAGAACTCCCGGTCGTAGTAGCGCTCACGGGGGACGTGCAGCGGGTCGCGCATGGCGAACGGGACGGTGCGTGCGGTGGGCGGGCGGCGGTCTTCGGTGATGGCCATGCGTGCTCCTCGGGCCAGGTGGACGTGACGGTTGCGGCTCAGCCGGCGGCGACGGCAGCAGGTGCCGCAGCCCGCCGGCCCGTCGCGTGCTGGGCGGCGACGTAGGCGAACACGAACGACGCACCGATGCTGGCGCCGGCGCCGGGGTAGCACCGGCCCATGACGGATGCCGTGCAGTTGCCGGTCGCGTAGAGGCCCGGGATCGTGCTCCCATCGGTGGCCAGCACACGTGAGTGCTCGTCGCACAGCAGCCCGCCGCTCGTCCCGACGTCTCCCGGGTACATGGCCACGGCGTAGAACGGAGGCTTGTCGATCGGGCCGAGGCAGGCGTTGGGCTTGTTGGTGATGTCGCCCTGGTACTTCTCGTGGGCGCCCTCCCCCCGGTGGAAGTCTGGGTCGACGCCGGCCCGAGCGAACCCGTTGAACCGCTCGACCGACCGGAGGAGCCCCGCCGGGTCGATCCCGCACTGCATCGCCAGGTCTTCGAGGGTGTCGGCCTTCTTCATGTAGCCGCTCGTCAGCCACTCCTTGGGCGTGACGCCCGGCGGGCGGAAGGCGAACGTGTAGCGGCGCCGGGCACGCGAGTCGAGGACCAGCCAGCTCGGGACGGCGCCATGCTGGTACATGGCCTGCCCCGCCTCCATGTACGACACGGCTTCGTTGAAGAACCGGTTGCCGGCCGAGTCGACCATGATCGACCCGGGCTTGCTCCGCTCGCTGATGCACATGGCCGGGCTCCCGTCGGGGAGGATCGACGACGGGATCCACCAGGCGTCGTCCATCAGGGCGGTCGCCGCCCCGAGGGCGATGGCCATCTCGAGGACCTCGCCCGTGTCACCGGGGTTGGACGATGTCCACTCCGCCGCGTTGGGCTGCATCGAGTAGCGGCGGCGCATCTCTGCGTTGCGGGCGAAGCCCCCGGCGGCGAGCACGAGGCCGTCGCGCGCCCGGACGCGCATCACCCGGCCCTGCTTGCGCACGACGGCACCGACGACGCGGCCGTCCTCGACGATGAGGTCCTCGAGCGCCGTCTCGGTCCACACCGGCACGGCGCGCGAGATGACGACCTTGAGGGCCTGGCCGATGAGCGCGGCGCCGTTCGTGAGCAGCGTTTGGCGCCGTAGGCGCCCGGCCATCGTCCGGGCCGCGACGCGCGCGGCGATCCGCATCGCCTTGGGGCTCCGGCGGACCAGCCCGACCGTCGCCGCCTCCCCCGTCAGGATGGCGATGCCACCGGTGAACGAGGTCCGGAGCTTCGGGAGCCACGGCCCGAGCTCGTTGCCGTCGAAGGGCGCCGGTTCGATCGAGCGGCCCCTCGCCTTGCCGGCGGGCACGCCGGCGACGTCGGCGTAGTAGTCGCTGTAGCCCTCGCAACGGACGAACCGCATGCCCGCGTCGCGGAGGAACCGCACCATGTTGGCGCCCTCGGTGATATACGTCGCCCGACGCTCGGGCGACGACGCAGGGCCCACGTCGCCGACCACTGCCTGCAGGTACTCCATGCCCTCCTCGAACGAGTCGGGGACCCCCTGCTCCTGCATGAGCGGGTTATTGGGGAGCCACAGCACGCCGCCCGACATCGCTGTCGAGCCCCCGACGACGTCGGTCTTCTCGATGACGAGCGCCTCCCGGCCGTTCGCGGCGGCCACGATGGCGGCGCAGAGGCCACCGCCGCTCCCGACCACCACCAGATCGCTCACATAGTCCCAGTCGGTCACGTGACGTCCCCCTCGGTGCGAGGGCGTCGATCTGACCACCGGGGGACTGACGTGTCAATCGCCGGCGGAGGCCGACGGGCGGGCCGCGCCGAGCGGCAAGCCAGGCACCGGGGAGCACGGCGGGGCCGTGCCCAGAGCTCAGGTCCCCCAGGGCGGCGGCGGCTCGGGATCGTGGCCGGCGTCGTGCGGGCCGGCCGCGCCGGCGCCCTCGCTCCCGGGCTGGTGCCAGTCAGGCTCGCCCTCGCCGCTCACCGCGTGGTGCTCGGTCGCTGCCGGCCCGTCGGCGTGCGGCTCGGGAGGAGGGGCGAAGTGCACGACCATGCCGTCGCGCGGGTCCACGCGCACCTCGTCGAAGGGACGTGCAGCCATGGGGCGCAGGTCGACGGTGGCCTCCGGCGGCCCGGGATGGGCGGGTGCCTCGACGGGGACGGTGCGGACGTCGACCGCGGCCGGAGCCGCGTCCGGGGCCGGGGCCGGGGCCGGGGCCGGGGCCGGGGCCGGGGCCGGGGCCGGGGCCGGGGCCGGGGCCGGGGCCGGGGCCGGGGCCTGTGCCTGCGGGCGCTCGCCGTTGCCGCCGCCGGGCGTGCCGCGCGTGTGCTCGAGCAGTTCCATCAGCGAGAAGATGCCCCTCGCCGCGTCCCCGAGCGCGGACTCGACGCGCTCCTGGGCGCGCTGGACATCCGCGACCTCCTCACGCGCCCGGCGCACCATCGCCTCCGCCTCCGCCGCGGCCTTCGCACGCTCGTCGTTGCACTGGCGCACCGTGTCCGCCTTGAGCGCCTCCGCGTACTCCTCGGCGGCGCGGCGCACGGCGATGGCGTCGCGCTCCGCTTGTTCGCGTGTGGTCGAGACGGCGACGGCGAACGAGGTCAGCAGCGAGCTGATCTCGTCGGACGCCCTGAGCAGCGGCTCCGAGGCGCGCAGGCGCTCCAGTTCGAGGCGCGCCGACGTCAACGCCGCCTCGTGCTCCGCGGCGTAGCGGTCGACGATCGACCGCCTGTACCCGAACAGCTGTCGGCCGAAATCCATCACCCCCAGTGTGGCGGCCCTGACGCCGAGTGTCCACGACCCTGCCGGGGCTACCCTCCGCAGGGTGCCCATCAAGAACGTCTCGCATATCGCCGTCGGCGTCAGGGACATGGACGCCGCGCTGCCCTTCTGGACCGACGTCGTCGGGCTCCACGTGACGCTCGACACCGAGGAGCAGTTCACGATCGGCGGTGAAGTCGTCCGTCGCCGGGGCGTCTACCTCCGCGAGCGGGAGGGCCCCGACGAGCCGTTCGTCGTCCTCGACGAGCAACTCACGAGGCCCAAGACCGGGAGCGCCAAGCCGCTGTTCGAGGTCGGTGTGCACCACTTCGGCTTCTGGGTCGACGACATCGACGCCATCGCCGCCAGGGCCCGCGCCGCTGGGGTGCCGATCATCGCCGAGCCGAGCGAGCTCGGCGCCGATACGGCGGCCTACGGCGAGCCGCCCGGTGGCTTCGTGCGCAGCATGTTCGTGCGCGACCCGGAGGGCAACACCGTGCAGTTCGACCAGCGGGTCCCCTGAGGCCGTGCACCGCAGCAAGCTCACGGCCGTCCTGGTCGACGTGCCGGACGAGGTGTACGAGCGCGAGGTCCGGTTCTGGGGGTCGGCCACCGGGCGGCAGCCGGTCGTGCCCGAGGGGAACCCGGAGTACTCGGATTTCGGCGAGGTGGTGCCCGGGTGGCAGTTCATGGTGCAGCGCGTGGGGGCGGCCGCCCGGTGCCACCTCGACGTCGAGACCGACGACATCGACGCCGAGGTGCGCCGCCTCGAGGCGCTGGGCGCCGAACGCGTCGGGCCGGTGAAGCAGTGGGTCATCATGCGCGACCCGGCGGGGCTGCTGTTCTGCGTGGTGCCCGTCCAGACGGGGGAGGCCTTCGACCGCCTGGCGACGACCTGGCCGTGACCACGACCGGGGCCGCCGACGAGCGGCCGCGGGCGGATCGAACATACGTTCGATAGCATCAGCCGGGTGGAGCGGCCCACGATCCTCCACGCCGACCTCGACGCCTTCTACGCGTCCGTCGAGCAACTGCTCGACCCAGCGCTGCGGGGCCGCCCGATCGCCGTCGGCGGCGGCGTGGTCCTGGCCGCCTCCTACGAGGCACGGGCCTTCGGCGTGCGTGGCGGGATGTCGGGCTGGCAGGCGCGCCAGCTGTGCCCGCAGCTGCGCTTCGTGGGCGGGCACTTCCGCGAGTACCAGCGCCTCGGCGACCAGGTGATGGGCGTCCTGCGCGATGTCACCCCGATCGTCGAGCGCATCTCGATCGACGAGGCGTTCCTCGACGTGCGGGGGGCGGTCCACCTGTTCGGCGAGCCGCCCGACATCGCCCGGCAGATCAGGGGGCGCGTGCGGGCCGAGGTCGGGCTGGCCGTCTCCGTCGGTGTGGCGCGGACCAAGCACCTGGCCAAGGTCGCCTCGCAGGTGGCGAAGCCCGACGGGCTGGTCGTCGTGCCCGTGGGCCAGGAGCGGGCGTTCCTCGACCCACTGCCCGTCGAGCTGATGTGGGGCGTGGGCCCGGCGACGCGCCAGCGCCTCGGCGGGCGCGGCATCCGCACCATCGGCGAGCTGGCCGAGGTGGCACCGGGCGCGTTGCAGAGCCTGCTCGGTGACGCCGCCGGGGCGCGCCTGTCAGCGCTGGCGCACGACGACGACGCCCGCCGTGTCGCGCCCCGTGGCAAGGCCAAGTCCGTCGGCGCCCAGTCGGCGCTGGGCCGGCGGCCGGCCACGGCGGAGGTGTTCAACCAGGCGTTCGCCCGGCTGGCCGACCGGGTGGCCTCGCGCCTGCGCGCCGCGTGCCTCGAGGGCAGGACGGTGACCGTCCGCGTCCGCTTCCCCGGCATGCGGTCCGTCACCCGGTCGGTCACCCTTCCCACGCCCGTCACGAGCACGCGCGCCCTCACCGAGATCGCCGCGTTCCTCGCCGCCGGCGCCGTCGAGGACGAGGGCCAACGCGAGGTCACCCTGCTGGCGGTGTCGGTGTCGCACCTGCGCCGCGCCGGCGGCCTGCAGCTGTCGCTCCCGTTCGACGGCGCCAGCGCGGGGCCGGCGCGGTGGGCGCTCGACCGCTCCGTCGACGCCATCCGCGCCCGGTTCGGGCGCGGCGCGGTGGGCTACGCGCCGGTCGTGCTGGGTGGCCAGGGCCTCGTGCCCGACGACTTCCGGGAGCTCGCCGAACGCGACCTCACCGACGTTGGTCAGGAGGAGTGAACTGCAGGCTCACCGGCGTCCCGAGCTCGAACGGGTCGCGCAGCCCGAGCTCCTCGCCGATGTCGCGCAGCGCCGGGAGGACTTCACGGCCCATGAGCTCGATGCAGCGCATCGAGTCGGGATGGTTGACCTTGCCGTCGTTGCCCCACAGCATGAGGATGCTCGGGCGGCACGTCTCGAGCACCACGCGCAGGGCGGCGATGACCTGGTCGGGCGTCCCGGCCACGATCTCGTGCGTGCGCAACTGCTCCTCGAACGGCGCGGCCATCGACTTCGGCATCAGGCCGTTCGCCAGCTTGGTGTAGGTCAGCCGCCGCGACTCCGAGCCGTACCCCGGGGGGTTCACCCAGTAGGGGTGCCCGACACCGGTGAACTGCCCTTGCATCCACATGAACTCGCGCGCGCACTCGCGCGCCTTCTCCTCCGTGTCCTGCACCTGCACGCGCAGGAGGTAGCCGCGGTTCTCCGAGCCGGGTTCGTACCCGGCTCGCCGCGCCGCGTCGTCGTAGACCTGCCACAACTGCCCGGTGAGGTGCAGCGGCGTGTTGAGCGAGATGTAGGGGTACCGGTGCTCGGCGGCCCACACCAGCGTCTCGGGGCTGAACACGCCGGCCACCCAGATCCGGGGGTGCGGCTGCTGCAGCACGCGCACCCACGGGTTGACCACGCGGTACTGGTAGTGCTCGCCCTCCCACGCGAACGGGCCGTCCTGGCTCAGTGTCTTCACGAGCAGGTTGTGCGCCTCGTCGAAGCGCTCGCGGTTGTAGGCCGGGTTGGAGTTGAGGCAGATGCTCTCCTGGCCGGCGCCGCGCACGATGCCGGACACGAGCCTCCCTTGCGAGATCATGTCGATCATGGCGATCTCTTCGGCGAACTGCAGCGGGCTGTCGTAGGTCGGCAGCGGGTTGCCGAGCTGGATGATCTTCACCCGTTTGGTGATGGCGGCGAGGATGCTCGACCACACCGTGATGCGCGGCTGCATGCAGAACGGCGCGTTGTGGTGCTCGTTGACCATGATCCCGTCGAAGCCGACCTCTTCGGCGAGCAGGTACTGCTGCATCCGCTCCTGGTAGAGGCGTGAACCCTCGACCGGGTCGAAGTACTTGTTGGAGAATATGACCGACGTGAAGCCCGCCTTGAGGCCTTCATCTGCCGGGTAGGCGCTCATGGGTTGCTCGGTGAAATAGCTGAGGAACATCACGGCCTCCCAACGTGGGCCTGCACGAGGCGCGCCAGCTCGGCGGGCTGCTCCATGTCAACGGCGTGGCCCGACGCGGGCACGACCGACAGCGACGCGCGGGGGAGCAGCTCGGCGTAGCGCTCGCCGCACTCCAGCGGGACGACCCGGTCGTCGTCGCCCCACACGACGAGGGTGGGCACGTCGACGAGCGGCAGGAGCGGCACCAGGCGGCGGTTGTACATGTGCGGCTTCCACGCCACGCGCGCCGTCATCTCGCGGTTGCGGTCCCACTGCAGCAACAGGTCGTCGCTCAGCTCACCGGTGTACACGGCCTCGTAGGCCGAGCGCTCCCTGAACGCCGCCTGCACGTACTCGGAGTGCGAGACCAGCACCTGGTCGAGGATCCGCCCGCGTTCCGGGAGGATGCCTGCCGCGCCCACCAGCACGAGGCTCGACAGCGCTTCCGGCCACATCACCG
>Ga0070741_10016954_pt1 | contig 12042 bp, 14 predicted proteins | sample Coa_R1_4_FD_66440 | JGI IMG/M metagenome (GOLD analysis project Ga0070741, IMG submission 66440) | Surface soil microbial communities from Centralia Pennsylvania, which are recovering from an underground coalmine fire - Coalmine... | ecosystem: Environmental > Terrestrial > Soil > Unclassified ...
ACGACCTCGGATACATCGACTTGGAACAGAAAACCCTGCAACCTATCGACAACCCGTTCGGTGCGAAGGTGTTACCTATGTCTTAGGTACGATCTGTCACCCATGTCTCCGGGCCGGACAGTCGGTCAGTTGGCGGAGGGAGTGGGATTCGAACCCACGATACGGTTGCCCGTATACACGCTTTCCAAGCGTGCGCCTTCAGCCACTCGGCCATCCCTCCGGTCAGGACGCCCGGAATATAGATGGAGCCCCTTCGAGCGCAAGCAGATTGGGCTGGCCGGGCGTTGAGGTGCCTTGGAAATCCCCCGTTGCCGGCCAGGGGCCGGCTTCACCGTTGCAGCGCCGCAATCGTTGTGCACATTGTCGTTTGCACGGCCGGCTTCCCCACGGCCGGATCAGCCGTGCGGCTCGAAGCCCGGATGCCATGCTGCCCTTCTTTCGCTTCCTCGCCGGCGTGTTCCTGCTCGTCGCGGTGATCGCGGCGGTCTATGACGGCACGCGCTCGCTCGCCGTCGGCAGCCTGGTGATGACGTCGCTCCTGGAGCATTGGTCGAAGCTGGCGCCGACGCTGCTTGCGGCCGCGCAGAGCGGCGTGCAGCGCGCAACACACCCCCTGGTGTGGGACATGGTGCGCAAGCTGCTGACAGTTCCGGCGTGGGCCCTCTTCGCAGCCGCCGGCATGGTCCTCGCCTATGCCGGGCGCCGCCGCCGCCGCGTCAACGTATTCGCCAACTGAGGGGCCGCCCCTACCGGCCGCCCGGGGCCTGGACGCCGATGACCGCATAGGAGGTCCTGGGCGCCGTGAAGACGTCGATGGCGATGCCGGCCACCACCAGCGCGGCCATGCCGGCGATCAGGTACTTCATGGATCGCGCATGGCGCGTATTGAGCTCGGCGATCTCGGCGTCCGTCAGCGCCGGACTGGCCTCGGCCGCCGTCTTGCGGCCGAACAGCCTGAGCACCCGCTTCTCTACGGAGCGGCGCACCGTTCCCGCATCGATCACCTCCACGCCCGCACGCTGGGCGATCTGGGCGCCGATCTCGGGGAAGGGCAGAGCCGCATCCACGTTGTCCTCGTTGACGTTGCCGAGGCGCACATGCTCGCCGTTCTTCAGCGTCAGCCGCGTCGCCCGCAGCAGCACCGGAGCCATGGCGTTGCCGAACAGGACGCGGCGCGTCTCCACGGCGGCGATCTTGTCGTAGGAGATCTCCTTGTCGATGAAGTGCAGGAGCGGCGTGGCGCTGCCTCCCTGGGGCAGGCTGATCCTCACCGCCTTGTCGCCGAGCACCACGCGCGAGCGCAGCGAGAGATAGAGCTGGGTGCCGAGCAGCGCCATCAGTGCCGTGAACAGTGCGCTGAACACGATGAGGCCGGCCGTGTCGAACCACAGGCCGTGCACGAGCCGGCGGGCCAGCATGGCCGGCAGGCTGGCGTAGAATGGTAGCAGGATGAGGAAGGCGAACGAGAGGGCCGTCTTGCGCCCTGCACCTGCCTCGTAGACCGTGCGCCCGGGCGCCGTCGCCGCGTCCGCCATGACCCTGTTCTCCCGACCATCACCGGAACTTGAGAGGGATGTGTTGTGCGTGTCCCGCCAGCGGCACTATATCAAGGGCATCCGCTGCAACGCCACGGGTGGCTCCCATGATCTTCTCCCGCAAGAAACTGGAAATGCCGACCCCTGAGACCGCGCTCAAGGGGCGCGCCGAGGCCATCCCGACAGCCAAGACGCACTTCGTCAATCATCGCGCCCTCAAGGGCCCTTACCCGGCCGGGCTCGAGACGGCGATGTTCGGACTGGGGTGCTTCTGGGGCGCCGAGCGCAAGTTCTGGGAGATGGGCGACGGCATTTGGGTGACGGCCGTGGGCTATGCCGGCGGCTCGACGCCGAACCCGACGTACGAGGAGGTATGCTCCGGCCGCACAGGCCACAACGAGGTCGTCCTGGTCGTCTTCGATCCGGCAAAGGTGACCTACGAGCAACTGCTGAAGACCTTCTGGGAAAGCCACGATCCCACTCAAGGCATGCGCCAGGGCAACGACGTGGGCACGCAGTATCGCTCCGGTGTCTATGTGACCTCGCAGGCCCAGCGCGAGGCCGCAGAGGCCTCCAAGGCTGCCTATCAGAAGGTGCTTTCGGCCAACGGTTACGGGCCCATCACAACCGAGATCGTCGATGCGCCGCCGTTCTATTTCGCGGAGGACTACCACCAGCAGTACCTGGCCAAGGTGCCGCACGGGTATTGCGGCCTCGGCGGGACGGGCCTGAGCTGCCCGGTCGGGGTGGGCGTCAAAGCCGAGGCCTGACACCCGCAACGGTTCGTGCACGCCGGAGGCGTCGGCCCGGCCTCACTTGGTCGCGGCGCCCGCTTTGTCCGCTGGCGGCTTGGCTGGGGCCGGCACCTTCGCGGCAGCTACCGCAGGTGCAGGGATCCGCTCGCCGTCGGGCCCGCTCGCGAGCACGGCGCGGCATTCGGCCGGCAGCTGATCGAGCGTGATGCCGGGCTTCGGCGGCGCCGGAGCGGCCACCACCGGCGGTTTGGGCGACGGCGGTTTCGGTTTCACGAGAGCGAGCCAGTTCGTCAGGTCCTTGCCGCAGCCGTCATCGTTCGGCAATGGGGGCTGGGCCTCGCAGTTGGTGCTGCCCTTGGGGCAGGCGATGCGGACATGAAAATGGTAGTAGTGGCCCCAATAGGCGCGGATCTTGTGTAGCCAGCCGCGGTCGCTCTCGTTGGCGGTCGCCTCGCATAGCGCCTTCTTGATGGCCGGGTGCACGAAAATGCGCTCGACCACCGGGTAGGAGGCGGCGCGCTTCAGCAGGCGCACGTGCGCGTCGGTCCAGATCTTGGGATCGACTGAGACCTTATCTTCAGCCAGCATCGAGGTGGCCGAGAGGTCCTCCCGCTCCTGCGGGGTGAGCCGCCTGTCGGGCATGGGTGTGAGCCAGATGTCTGCGTCGAGCCCGACCTGGTGGCTTGCGTGGCCGGACAGCATCGGTCCGCCGCGCGGCTGGGAGATGTCGCCCACCAGCAGGCCGGGCCAGCCGTCGTACTTGCGCGCATCGACGGCGAGCCTCTCCACTAGGGTGATCAGGTCGGGATGGCCCCAGTTGCGGTTACGCGATAGCCGCATGGCCTGCCAGGCAACGCCGTCGACGGGAAGCGCGGCCGCCCCGGCGAGGCAGCCCTTGGCATAAAAGCCGATGGAGCGGGCAGCCAGTGGCGCCGGGGTCTTGGCCGCGCCGAACAGGTCGCGAGCCGGGGGCCCCGTGGGCTTCTTCGCCTTCGCGACCTTCTTCTTGGAGGGCACGGGCTTCTTGGCTGCGACCGTGAGCGGCTTCGGGGCAGGGCCGCCGTCCTGGGCCAGGAGCACGGCGGGCACGCCCGCCAGCAGGGCGAGCGCACAGCAGACGCTCATGAGCCGCATCCCGCTTTCCCCTCGTCGCTAGCGTTGCTTCTCCCGGCACGATGGCGAGGCGGAGTATAGGGAAGCGACGGCGAGAGAACAGTCACTTTTTCCGGCCAAGGCAGTACGCAGCGTGACCTCAGCCACGTAGCGCCTTGAAAGCCGCCGAGATGGAGCCCGCGGCCAGCAGCAGACTGGCGAGCACGTTCCAGCCCGCGAGCGAGATCCCGAAGAGCTGCCAGGGAGCCTCATCGCAGCGAATCACCCGCGTCTTACCGAGCTCGCCCAGCACGCCGCCTCCACCTCCGCCGAGCGGCTGGCTGGTGGCGGAGCAAGTGTCGGGGCCGGGCCAGAGCTTCCATTCAACACCGGCGTGGTAGGCGCCGAGCCCGGCGTTGACGAGGAAGGCCAGCGCGACAGCCGCGAAGACGGCCGCCGACAGGCGCGCGCGGCCGGCGGCGAGCAGCACCAGGGCGAGAAACAGCGCGGGAATGCCGGCATAATAGGCGTAGCGCTGCTCCAGGCAGAGGGGGCAGGGGATGTATCCGCCCAGGTATTGGAACGCCAGCGCCGCGAGGATCACGGCGACGGCAAAAAGCAGCGTCGCCCCGCCCGTCCGATACGCCGGTGCGTTGTCGGGATGCGACGCCAGAAGCATGCAGGACCTCGGCCGTTTCTCAGCAGACCGTCAGCGTGCCGGACTGGGCGAAGGCCCGGACGGCGAAATAGAGCGCTATGAGGATCGCAGCAGCAGCGCCCGCGATCAAGCCAAGCCGCCTCTCGATGAAGATCCGGATCGGCGCGCCGTAGCGCTTGAGTGCCCAGGCGAGCGCGTAGAAGCGCGCGCCGCGGGCGATGAGGCAGGACACGATGAAGAAGGCGAGGCCCACGTTCACGACCCCCGACAGGATCGTCACCACCTTGATCGGCGGCAGATGCGAGAGCCCGGAGGTGACGAGCAGCACCATCGTGGTCTCACGGCCGGCGCAGGCTCTGAGCTGCTCGAACTCTGCAAGCTTGCCATAGAACGTGAGCACCGGCTTGGCCATTGCGTCGTAGGCGAAGGCGCCCAGCAGGTAGCCGGCGATACCCCCGAGCGTCGAGGCCAGCGTGGCGATCAGGGCATAGCGATAGGCCTTATCGGGCCGCGACAGCGCCATCGGCAGGAACAGCACGTCGGCAGGCACGAGGAAGATCGAGCTCTCGATGAAGGCGATGACGGCGAGCCACACCTGCGCGGTCTTGCGCGCGGCCAGCGACAGCGTCCAATCGTAGAGGCTTCGTATCATGACGTTCCCGAGGCGTTCCCTAGCGGGACAGCGCTCCAATGTCGAGCGATCCCGAGGGTTAGATCGTCGCGGGCAGGCGGCACGGGCGGGGAGGGGCGCTCAGGCCAGCCCGAGGGCCAGCTGCACGGGCCGGAACGAGCGGCGATGATGCGGCGTCACGCCATGCTTGGCGATTGCCTCGTGGTGCTCGCGTGTTCCGTAGCCCTTGTGACGGTCGAAGCCATAGTGGGGGTAGTCGCGAGCCAGCTCGGCCATCATTGCATCGCGGGTCACCTTGGCGACGATCGAAGCCGCGGCGATGGAGAGGCATTTCGCGTCGCCCTGCACGATGGTGCGGGCGGCGCAATCAAGATGCGGGGCCTTGTTGCCGTCTACGAGAACGAGCTTGGGCGGGATATCGAGCATCGCCACGGCCTGGGCCATGGCCCAGAGTGAGGCATTGAGGATGTTGTCGGTGTCGATGCGGTCGACGTCGGCGATGCCGAGACCGACTTGCGCGGTGGCGATGATCGCCTGGTAGACCGACCTGCGCGTCTTGGCCTCGAGCGCCTTGCAGTCAGCGATTCCGTCAGGGATCGCGGCGGGATCGAGTATGACGGCGGCGGCGACCACGGGGCCAGCCAGCGGACCGCGGCCCGATTCGTCCACGCCGGCAATCGGGCCTCCGTGAACCGCCAGCTCGACCGTCTCAACCTCGAAGGTCGCCTTCATGCCCGCGAATCATCCCGCCGCCTGGCGGAAGCTTCGCGTCACGGCGCCTCGCTGTCAAAAGAGGCTGAGCTGGCCGCCTTTGCCTACCGGGGTGCGGAAGAGATCCGTGCGCAAGCTGAGACTGCGCTCATTGAAGCCCAACCGCTTGACGCTCAAGCGAAATCTCGCGGCGATCTGTTCAGCGTACGGGCCGAACCCCCGCTGGCGCACACCCCAATCCGCCGTGTAGTCCTTGCCGCCGTGCATGGAGCGCAAGATGTTGATCGCGCGCTTGGCCCGCTCAGGAAACTCGGTTTCGAGCCATTCGCGGAACAGGTCCTTGAGCTCGAGGGGGAGGCGCAACAGAACGTATCCCGCTTCCACCGCCCCGGCCTCGCGCGATGCTGCGAGGATGCGCTCGATCTCGCTGTCGTTGATGGCTGGAATGATCGGCGCCACCAGCACGGCGACCGGCACGCCGGCTGCGCTCAATGCCCGGATGGCTTCGAGCCGCCGTGGTGGGGTTGCCGCCCTCGGCTCCATCCTTCGCGCCACCGTTCGGTCGAGCGTCGTCACGGAGATCGCGACCTTCACGAGCCTCCGCTCGGCCATGCGGGAGAGGATATCCAGGTCGCGCACGACGAGCGCCGACTTGGTCACGATGCCGACCGGATGGCTCGCCCGATCCAGCACTTCCAGGACGCCGCGGGTGATGCGGTGCTCGCGCTCGATGGGTTGGTAGGGATCCGTGACCGCTCCGAGGGCTATGAGCTTCGGCACATAGCGAGGGTTCCCGAGCTCGCGCTCGAGCAGCTCGGCGGCATTGACCTTGGCGTAGAGCTTGGTCTCGAAATCGAGCCCGGCCGAGTGCCCGAGATAGCAGTGGGTCGGACGCGCGAAGCAATAGATGCAACCGTGCTCGCAACCGCGGTAGGGATTGATGGACTGCTCGAACCCCACGTCAGGACTGTCGTTGGTTGCGATGATGCTCTTAGCCATCTCGCGCCGCACGTCCGTCTTGAACGGCTCCAACTCCGCCAGGCTCTCCCAGCCGTCGTCGAACGTCTCGCGCAGCTCGCTCTCGAAGCGTCCCACCCGATTGGTGCGGGCGCCCCTGCCTCGGCGTCGCTCGGCATCCACGAGCTGTCTGCGCGGGGGCTCGACGCCGACGTCATCCGGTCTTGTCGTCCTATCGGGCACGGGCCTTCCTTCGGTCTTGGCTGCGCGCGGAGATTAGCGGGATGAAACGAACAAAGCAAGAACAAGCGCTCGTCGGACAATGGATTTTGGGGGGCTTGGCCGAGCCTGTCGCTCTATAGTGCGCGCAACCGCCTCTCACTGACTTGGCCGCCATGATCTCCGTGGTGATTCCCACACTCGATGCGGAAGCAACGTTGGGCGCGACGCTCGCCGCGCTGGTTCCCGCGGCGGCCGACGGGCTGGTCCGCGAGGTCATCGTCGTCGACGGCGGCTCGAGCGACCGGACGGCCGAGATCGTCGACAGCGCCGGAGCCGACCTGGTGCAGCGCGGTGGCGGCCGCGGCCCGCAACTGGCCGCCGGTGCGGAGAAGGCGCGCTTTCCCTGGCTGCTGTTCCTGCACGCCGACACCGTGCTCGCGCCCGGCTGGGAGCGCGAGGCGTCGGGCTTCATGGAGCGTGTCGACACGGAGGCGCGACCGCTGGCGGCCGCAGCCTTCCGCTTCGCGGTCGATGATTTCGGGGCGATGCCCAGGTTGCTCGAGCGGCTGGTCGCACTGCGCAGCTCCGTGCTGAGGCTCCCCTACGGTGACCAGGGGCTTCTGATCCCCAAGCGGCTCTATGAAGAGGTCGGCGGCTATCGCCAGCTCAGCATCATGGAGGACGTGGATCTCGTACGCCGGCTTGGGCGCCGCCGCACGGTCATGCTGCGCTCGCGCGCGGTGACGAGCGCGGAGCGTTTCCGCCGCGAGGGCTATGTCCGCCGCTCCACTCGCAACCTCCTCTGCCTTACTCTCTATGGGCTGCGCGTGCCGACCCGCGTCATCAGCCGCCTCTACGGCTGAGGGGGCAGCACGGCATCAAATGTCCGTGAGAACGGATATGGGGGGCAGGCCTGTCGTCTATCGGTGGTCAGCGTTTCTCAGCGGTCCAGTCATGGGAGTGGTCACGATGCAAAGCCTGTCACGCCGCAACATGCTCATGGGTGCGCTCGCGACCAGCGCGGCGCTCATCCCGCCGTTCGCTGGGCGCCCGGCCCGCGCCGCCGCGCCCGCCGTCGGCAAGCAGACACCGGGGTGGTATCGCTACAAGGTCGGCACCACCGAGGTGACGGCCGTCACCGATGGAGCACGCACGTTCCCGCTCGCTGACAACTTCGTGCGCAACGCGCCCAAGGATGCCGTCAACACAGCGCTCGCCGCCGGCTATTGGGAGAAGGACAAGGTGACGGCGCCGTTCACGCCCGTCGTCGTCAACACCGGCAGCAAGCTCGTGGTGATCGATACCGGCAACGGGCCCGCCCAGTACGAGGCGAGCAAGGGAGCGGTGGGCCAGTTCCACACCAATCTCGCCGCGGCCGGCATCGACCGGAGCGCGGTCGACACGGTGATCATCTCCCACTTTCATGCCGATCACATCAACGGGCTGCTAACAGCCGACAATAAGCCGGCCTTCCCCAACGCGGAGCTCCTGGTCCCCGCCACGGAGTGGAAGTATTGGTCCGATGACGGCGAGATGAGCAAGGCGGCCGTCGGCAGCCCGCTGGAAGGCAACTTCAAGAATGTGCGCCGGGTGTTCGGAGCGCTCGGCAACAAGGTCGCGCAGTACGAGGCCGGCAAGGAGATCGTCTCCGGCATCACCTCCGTCGCGACCCCAGGACACACCCCAGGTCACACGTCGCACATCGTCGCCTCGGGCAACGGCAAGGTCATGGTGCAGGCGGACGTCACCGCCGCCATCGGGCTCCTGTTCGTGCGCAATCCCGGATGGCACGCGGTCTTCGATATGGACGGTGGGACGGCCGAGGCCACGCGGCGCAAGGTCTACGACATGGCGGCCGCCGAAAAGCTGATGATCCAGGGCTTCCATTTCCCGTTCCCGGCGCTCGGATACGTCGAGAAGGACGGCACCGGTTATCGGCTGGTGCCCGCCCACTGGAACCCGGTGCTCTGAGGCGGGCGACTGCAGCGCATAAGCTGCCGCAGCGACGCGTCGCTGCGGCCTTTCGCTGCCGGCTGGTGGTGATGGCAAAGGCGCCGGTGGCCGGGAGCAGCAAGACCCGCCTGGCGCGCGAGATCGGGGTGGCCACTGCCGTGCGCTTTGCCCGGCAGGCCACTGCTGCGCTGGTGGCGCGCGTGAGGCGCGACCCACGGTGGCAAGCCATCCTTGCCGCGTCGCCTGATTCGAGCGTCGCTAGTCCCTTCTGGCCGCGGGGCATCGCACGCATCACCCAGGGCCGCGGAGATCTCGGTCGGCGCATGCAGCGCATCATGGCGCGCATGCCGCCGGGGCCTGTGGTGATCATCGGCACGGACGTGCCGCGCGTCGCGCCAGCCCAGGTTTGGCGCGCGTTCCGTCTGCTCGGAACTCATGATGCCGTATTGGGAGCCGCCGCCGACGGCGGCTATTGGCTGGTCGGTCTGCGTCGGCGCCCGCGCTTGCTGCAGATCTTCGCCCACGTGCGCTGGTCCGGGCCCCACGCGCTCGCCGATACGCTGGCCAACCTCGCGGGGCACTCCGTCGGCTTCGTCGCGACGCTGGCCGATGTTGATGATGCGGACGGTTTCCGCGCGGCAGCGGCGGATTTTGGCCGGCGTGTTTTGAGTGGGGAGTAGGGAGTAGGGAGTAGGGAAGATAGTCAGTGCGGCGTTCTGCTCGCCACTCCCTACTCCCTATTCCCCACTCCCTCGCTTTCAACTGCTCGGCGCGTCGAGCTTGCGCGTCAGGTTCTCGAACTCGCGCCTCAGCTCCTCGTTCTTGAAGATCTGGTCGAACGTGGGAGCCTCGAGCCGCTGCAGCGCCTCGAAGGAGGCGGCCGAGTCCTTCATCAGGTTGCGGAGCTGGAAGCTCGCCTCCACCGTCTCGAAGGTGTTGTCGGCAATGCGCAGGTCGTGTGTGGCCCGCTGGCGCGCCCTGGCGATCTGCTCGCGCTGCTGCAGCAGGTACTTGCGGTAGCCCTTGGCGGCATCGTCGGCGAGGCGCTGGCTGTCGCGGTTGGCCTCCAGCGCGCGCTTCTGGTCCTCGCGGTTCTCCGCCTTGAGCAGCTCGGCGGTCTTGACGCGCGCCGCCCGGATGTCCTGCTCGATGGCCGCGAGCTTGGGCAGGTACTGCTGGTCGATCTTGGCCACCAGCAGGTCCTGCGAATGCACCAGCAGCGCGAAGAGCGCCGCGTGCATGGCGAAGTACTTGCGCGCCGCGCCGATGTTCTCGCCCGAGGCGACCAGCAGCTTGCCGAGCTGGCCGTCGATGAGCTTGGCCGAGTTGAACACGGCGACGAGCCGGACGAGGTCGCCGGAGAGCACGCTGTCGAGCAGCAGGTCGACCTGCTCCGGCGCGAGCTTGATACCGGCCTTGTCGAGGGCGGTCACCACCTCGCCCTTCGCCTTGGCGATCTCCTCGCGGTTGAGCTCGATCTTCCTCTTGCTCTCGTCGATGTCCTTGCCCAGGCTGTCGACGGTATCGGTGATGAGGCCGGGCAGCATGCCGTCCTTGGGCGCGCCGATCTGCTTCTCCCGCAACCTGACGATCCTGTCGTCGAGCTCGCGGATGTTCTTGCGCAGGCCTTCGATCTTCTTCTGCACCTCCACGACCGGGACATCGGTGACGATGCCGAGCGCGGAATCGAGGAGATCGCGGATCTTCTTCTCGCGGTCCTCCTTGGTCTCCGTCCACAGCGGCTTCATCAGGAAGTCCTTCTCGGAGGGAAGCTTCCTGGCCTCGCTGCGGTTCTTGGCGGTGTCCTGCAGCACGGCCTCGACGGCCTTCATGAGGCGCTGCGCCTGCTCGTAGGAGGGATCGCCCTCGCGCGGATCTCTTTCGGGTGCGGCCGGCTGAGCCGAGGGCGCAGGCGCACCCTGGGCGGGCAGCTGCTGGCCGGAGGGAGCTTGCGCTGCCGCAGTGTCTGCGAACGCCGCAGCCAGGATCACGACCGCAGCCGAGACCGAACCACGAACCCCAAACATGACCCCGCACCTCCGCTTGGACTGGTGCGGAAGATGGTGCGGCAATTGGTCAATTTCGTGTCTGGCGCGAGCGGCAGCTCAGCCGTTGACCCGCTGGTTGGCAGCCTTGATAAGATTGAGTAAATCAGCGTTCACTTGCCGCGCATCGGTCAGCACCAGCATGTGCGAAATGGCCGGCCCCGGACCCCGCATCCGGGCCTTCTGGACGTACGCATCGAAAGCCTGCTCGCCGAGGTCCAGCCCCAGCCGAAGCTCGGTCGCGCTCAAGGTCACGGCCGCGAACTCGCGAGGGCAGCCGAGCGAGACATAACCCTGCTTGGCGGACACGGCCAGGTCAGGAAGAGCGTTGCGGATCTCGGACTCCAGAAGATGGTAGAGCGGGCGATAGCCCTTGCCCGCCGACAGGAGCTTCTCGAGTTCCGCAACCTCGCGTGCTGTCGGCTGGCGGGCCAGGGGCGGCGGCTTCGGCGGTGGGGACGGCTTGGCCCGGCTCGTGGACGCGGTCGGCGGCTCCCCGTAGATCGGCCGGCCGCCGTTGCTGTGGATGCGCTCCAGCCAGGAAGCGCGCGCAAAGGGAAGGCCCTCGCCGCGCAGCCAGTCGATCGTCTCGTTCTTGTCGGCGAAGCCCTGCGCGCTGATCAGCGCCATCCACGTTGCCAAATCGCGTCCGGTGCGGGCTTCGAGGTCCGCCAGAAGCTCGCGCTCCTGCTCCTGCTCGTTCCGCGTCATCGTGTGCGCCCCATCCTCAGAACCAGCGCCGTGTGCTGGCCTTGTAGGCACGATAGGCCTCGCCGAACCGCGCCTCGAGATGGCGCTCCTCGGGAAGGATGGCAAGTCCCAGCACCGCGATCGCGAACACAGGCGCCAGGATCGCGAACCAGATATTGCCCGTTGCCTGTGCCAGCCCTAAGAACACCAGCACCTCGCCCATGTAGATGGGGTTGCGGCGAAAACGGAAGGCGCCGTGCGTGACGAGGCGTTCGGCGCCCTTGTGCGGCAGCACTGTGGTGCCGGCACGATGGAGCGTGAGAAATCCCCAGGCGATGAGCAGCGCTCCGGCCGCACCCAGCGCATAGCCCACCACGCGCGCCGGCAGATCATCGAGGCCAGGCCAGGGCAGCGGGTAGACCCTGCCCAGCACTACGCCCGCCCCGAGGCAGGCCGCAAACAACAACGCCGGCCATGGGATGGCCGTTGGCCGCCGCTCCTGCGGGTTCTCCATCGCCTTGCCTTCCTGTCCACCCGTCGGGCCGAGCGATCCGTCCCAGGATCGTGGCGTTGGCGTGCCCGCGCACTAGCGCCATGGCCCGATCTTTTGCTAGGGTTTCACCAATTTCTTGGCGGGGTGAGCCGTGGACAGCCGTCTGGGTCTGCCGGTCAATACTATACTCGATGGCGGCTACCGCATTGAGCGCACGGTGGGGTCCGGCGGGTTCGGGATCACCTACGAGGCCGTGGATCTCAATCTCGCCACCCAGGTGGCCATCAAGGAATACTACCC
>Ga0070741_10016956_pt1 | contig 12041 bp, 9 predicted proteins | sample Coa_R1_4_FD_66440 | JGI IMG/M metagenome (GOLD analysis project Ga0070741, IMG submission 66440) | Surface soil microbial communities from Centralia Pennsylvania, which are recovering from an underground coalmine fire - Coalmine... | ecosystem: Environmental > Terrestrial > Soil > Unclassified ...
CAAGAAGGCATCGACACAAGCCGCCTGGAACGCCTCGGCGTCCAGACCCTCGGCAGGAAGAGCAGGCGCCGCCGCTCCCCCCGGAACGACCCGCAGGCGGTGCTCGACCATGCGCACACCTTCTTCCTGCCAAGATTCTCAAGGTGGTGCCTCATCATGACCGGTCCCACCTCGAAAAGCTGTGATCCCACAAAACCAGGATCAAGGCAGGTAGCAGGACCTTTCCCCACCCAGGAACCTGTGTCACTTCCAGGTGACTGGTATCCGCTCTTCCCCAACCCCGTCGTCGCCGAGTCCGTCCTCGACCGCCTCATCAACACCGCCCACCACGTCCTCATGGACGGCCGCAGCTACCGCCCAAACAAACGGCCCGGCCGCCGATCCAAGGACCAGCCCCTACCCGACGACGACCACATCGACTAGAACCAACACCCGGAGCCAACTGCGGGATTACTTGAACGCACCCCTGGTGGATAACGGCGGCGTCGACAGCGTCGCCGACCCCGACGCCGTCCCCGGCCAGGTCAACCCGCCCGGCACCCACTCCGCTCGCTACTACGCCAGCGGGTGACGGAGCCGCTGTTGTCCCTGGCCTATCAATCGTCCGTCGACAACCCTCGAAGACCGACACGACGGGGTGTTGTGATGTCGACCTTCCACCGATTCGGCGTTCGGCTTGTGAGGGGATGCTGCGGCTCTTCTCACTGAGCGTGGGTTACGTGGGCCCAGTTGAGGTCATCACGCGGGGCCAAATCTGACCGTCATTCCCATCGGGACAGCGCCGGCGAGTAGGGACGGCGCCAAGATGGCGCGAAGAAGCCTCACCGCAGGAGGAGGGACGATGACCCAGCGGAGAAACCTTCGCAAGGGCGAGCGCGACGTTGCGGAGGCTGCTGCTGCCGGTGCGTTCGCGACGGCACTCCCGGCCATGCACCAGATCGAACGCGTGATCAAGGAGGAACTTCTGCCGGCCGTACCGCCGGAGCTCGCTGAGCACGCCGTCCGGAAGTTCATGAACCTGATGGGCGAGGAAATATGGGCCGAGGCAGAAATTGCCCGGGTACTCGATGCCTGAGGGCACGAGGGTTGGGTTGGGGGCCCCGCCGCTTCAAGCCGTGGACAACGTGGCGCTCTCTCCTCGGAACCTCGAACACCGCCGTCGCAAGACGTTGGAACCCTGGAACCCCCTCTGCTGCCTGCTGCTGCCCAGGCAGCAGAGCTCCTGCCTGCCCGGAGAAGCTCCAAGGATTCTTGCTGCCTAGGTGCTGCCTGCTGCATTCGGCTTGACGCATATATGCAGGTCACAGGCCATAAAGGTGGTGAGCCGGCCTGTACGCCGGATCCTGTGCCCGGTCGCCGTTGCCGGCGGCCGGGTGGCGGCCATCCCTCTCGGCCGGCGGTTACCCGACGGCTCTAGCGGCCTACCCGGGGGTCTTGGTCGGGCCGGGCAGCCCTCCCCCTTTCTGGCCTTGCTCCGGGTGGGGTTTACCGAGCCGCCCGGGTCACCCCGGGCGCTGGTGCGCTCTTACCGCACCGTTTCACCCTTGCCTGTGCGGGCCCTGCACCGGTCGACCGGCCCAGGACCGCCATCGGCGGTCTGCTTTCTGTGGCACTGTCCTGCGAGTCACCTCGACTGGGGATTACCCAGCACCCTGCCCTGTGGAGTCCGGACGTTCCTCGGACCGGTCAAGCCGGTACGCGGCCGCCCGGCCGGCTCACCACCGGACCGCCATGCTACCGGGCCGGGGCGGGAGCCACGCTTGCCGGATTTGGGTCGCCCAAAGGGGATGACCCGATCGCCGGGCCGCTCCGGCGGCCGGGACCGGGGCCGACACTTCGAATGTGACCGCCGCGGTGGCCCCTTGACGTTCGCGTCCGAATCCCCGATCCGCCGGGCGCTCTACCGCGCCCTGCACGACCCGCTGACGGGTCTGGCCAACCGCGGCCTGCTCATGGACCGGCTCGGCCAGGCGCTGGCCCGCACCCGGCGCCGGCCGGGGTGCGTGGCCGTGCTGTTCCTCGATCTCGACCGGTTCAAGGTGGTCAACGACTCCCTCGGCCACGCCGCCGGCGACGACCTCCTCGTCGAGGTGGCCAACCGTCTCGAGGCCGCCACCGGCCCGGCCGACACCGTGGCCCGCCTCGGCGGCGACGAGTTCGTCGTCCTGGCCGAGGACGTCGCCGGCGCCGACGGGGCCCTGGCCCTGGCCCGCCGCCTCCGCCGGGCGGTGTCGGCGCCGATGCCGGTGGCCGGCGGCCAGACGGTGGTCATGACCGCCAGCATCGGCATCGCCCTCTCCGAACCCGGCCTCGACATCGGCGAGGGCAACCCCTCGTCGCTGCTGTGGGACGCCGACGCCGCCATGTACCGGGCCAAGGACTGCGGCCGCGACCGGGCCCATCTCTTCGAGGACGGCCTGCGGGCCGGCAGCGTCAGCCGCTTCCGGTCGGAGGCGATGCTGCGCCACGCCCTCGACCACGACGGGCTGCGCCTCCACTACCAGCCGCTGGTCGACCTCCGCAGCGGCGCCCTGTGCGGGGCCGAGGCGCTGGTCCGGCTCGAGCACCCCGACCGGGGGCTCGTCCCGCCGGCCGAGTTCATCCCCGTGGCCGAGGAGACCGGGCTCATCGTGCCGCTCGGCGCCTGGGTCGTGGCCGAGGCCGCCGCCCAGGCCGCCGCCTGGCGGTCGCTCCAGCCGGCCGGCGTCCCCCCGATGACGGTGTCGATCAACATCTCCGGGCGCCAGCTCAACACGGCCGGCTTCGCCGTCGAGGTCGGGGCGGCCATCGCCCGCAGCGGCGCCGACGCCTCCCACCTCTGCTTCGAGATCACCGAGAACGCCCTCGTCGACGCCGGCGGCACCGGGGTCAGCACCCTGGAGGGCCTCAAGAGCCTCGGCGTCGGCCTGGCCATCGACGACTTCGGGACGGGCCACTCCTCCCTCACCTGGCTGCGCCGCCTCCCCGCCGACTTCCTGAAGATCGACCGCCAGTTCGTGGCCGGCCTCCCCGCCCACCCGGGCGACACGGCCATCGTCCGGGCCGTCCTCGACCTCGGCCGGAACCTCGGCCTCACCACGGTGGCCGAAGGCGTCGAGACGCCCGAGCAGCTGGCCGCCCTGCGGGACCTCGGCTGCGACTGGGCCCAGGGCTTCCTGCTGGCCCGCCCCGGGCCGGCCGAGTCGGTCACCGCCCTGCTGGAGAACGGCACCCGCTGGTAGCCCCGGCGGAACCGGCGCTCTTTTCCGTCACCCGTCCGACGGAAATGAACGCCGAAACGCCGGACGGGCCAGGGCGCTAGAAGCTGATCGCCGAGAGTTCGGGCACCCAGCCCGCGCAGCCTTCCACCGCCGCGGCGAAACGGGCCCTCGCCGCCGCCCGGTCCGCGGCCGACAGCTCCGGCTCGGCGACGCGGGCCGGCCGGAACAGCGCCGCCGTCTCGGCCTCGTCGCCCCAGACGCCGACCGACAGCCCGGCCAGGTAGGCGGCGCCCAGCGTCGTGGCCTCGGTCACCGGCGAGACGGCCACCGGCCGGCCGGTGAAGTCGGCCAGGGCCTGGACGACGACGCCGTTGGCCGACATGCCGCCGTCGAGCCGCAGCTCGGCCACCGCCAGCCCGGTGTCGGACTCCGCCGCCTCCAGCAGGTCGGCCCCCCGCTGGGCCACCCCCTCCAGCACCGCCCGGACGAGCTCTGCCCGGCCCGTCCCCCGCGTCATGCCGAAGAAGCCGCCCCGGGCGCCGTAGTCCCACCGCGGCGTGCCCAGGCCGAACAGCGCCGGCACGAACACGACGCCGCCGGTGTCGGCCACCGACGCCGCCAGCGCCTCGGAGTCGGCCGAGTCGGTCAGCAGCCCGAGCCCGTCGCGGATCCACTCCACCGCCGATCCGGCGGTGATGGCGATGCCCTCCGCCCCCCAGGTGGTCACGCCGGCCCGGCGCCAGGCCACGATGGGGATCGTCCCGGCCCGGCCCCGGGCGGCCGCCGCCGGCGGCACGGCACCGGTGCAGATGTCGAGCATCCCGCCCGTCCCCAGCGTGAGCTTGGCCGCCCCGGGGACGACGCAGCCCTGGCCGATCAGCGAGGCCTGCTGGTCGCCGGCCAGCCCGCCGATGGGCGGGGCGCCGGGCAGGGCCGATGCCGGGGCGACAACGCCGGCCGAGTCGACGATGGCCGGCATCACCTCCGGCGGGATCCGCAGCGCCTCCAGCACGCCCGCATCCCACCCCGAGCCGTCGGCGGCGAACAGGCCGGTGACGGCGGCGTTGCCGGGGTCGGTGACGTGGGCCGCCCCGCCCGACAGCTGCCAGGCCAGCCAGGTGTCGATCGTGCCGAAGGCCAGCTCGCCGGCCGCCGACCGGCTCCGGTCGGGGTCGGCCATGTCGAGCAGGAAGGCCAGCTTGGTGGCCGAGGCGTTGGGGGCCAGGTGCAGGCCCTGGGCCTGGAAGGCCAGGCACATGCCGACGGTGCGCAGGTCCTGCCAGCCGACGCCGGGCCCGACCGGGTCCCCGGTCGAACGGTCCCACAGGATGGTCGACGCCCGCTGGTTGGTGATGCCCACCGCCGCCACCGGCCCGCCCCAGTCGGCCAGCGCCGCCCGGGCCACGCCCAGCACCGCCGCCGCCTGCTCGGCGGGGTCGAACTCGACGAAGTTGAGCATCGGCGACGTCGGCAGCGCCGGCTGGCCGAACCGGGTGGCGATGGCGCCGCCGGCGGTGACCACGGCCGCCCGCACGCTGCTCGTGCCGACGTCGATGGCCAGGACCGCCTCGTCTGCGCCGCTCACCTCACGCCGCCCGGCCGTCGTCGCGCCGGGCCAGCAGCCCGCCCAGGATGCCCCCCGACATCGACAGCAGCGCCACCGTGGCCACGGTCAGCACCACCGTGACGGCGGTGTCGCCCTCCTTGCCGAGCAGCCGCTCCCCGAGCACGAGGTGGGTGGCCATCCGCAGCGTCAGCCAGGCGGTGAAGGAGGCCAGGCCGGCCAGCGCGCCGTGGATGTAGGGCGCCTCCCGGGCCGCCCTGGCCGCCTGGAAGCCGGCCAGGAAGAAGGCGGCCAGGATGGCCAGCGCCGGGATGAACACCACCGGACCCCGGGAGAGGACGTCGACGGCGTCGAGCACCTCCACCCCGATGCTGACCGGGGCGATGACCGCCAGGCCGTAGAGGGAGCCCCGGGTGAGGGCCCGGCGGTCGAGCTCGGCCGCCGCCCGCCGGGCGGCCCGGGCCGACGGCGCCGACTTCGACCGGGCCCGGGACCGGGACGGGCTCACGTCCACACCCACCCGTCGGGCACGAACGGCGACGCCAGCCCGAGCTTGCCGGGGTTGAGCACCCCGGCCGGGTCGAGCGCCGCCTTCAGGTCGGCCAGCACGGCGAAGGCCTCCTCGCCCAGCGCCGGCCGCAGCCACGGCCCCCGCAGCAGCCCGATGCCGTGGTGGTGGCTGATGGCCCCGCCGGCGGCCAGGGTGGCGGCCATGGCGGCGTCGAAGGCGCCCCGGTAGTAGCGGTCCTTGTCGGCCGGGTCGCCGCCCGGCGCCCCGGCGAAGGTGAAGTAGAGGCAGCCGCCGTCGAGGTAGGCGTGGGAGCAGTGGCCGGTGGCGGCCAGCGTCCCGGGGACGGCGGCGATGGCGGCGGTCACGTCGTCGTAGAGCCGGGGGAGGACCCCCCAGGAGCCGGCCACCTCGACGGTGTCGACGACGAGCCCGGCCTGGACCACGAGGCCGAGGGCCGAGACGTCGTTGCGGTGCTCCAGCCAGTGGCCGACGAGGCGCCGGTCCCGCCCGGTGGCGCCGGGCGTGCGGCGGCACTCCTGGTCGACGACGGCCAGGGTCCAGTCGACCGACTCCGGGTCGCCCTCGTCGAGGACGAGGAGCAGGCAGGCGTCGCCGGCGAAGTGGTCGCCGGAGAACTGGCGGGTCGACTCGGCCCGGTCATAGAGGCGCAGCACGCAGGGCGTGGCCCCCCGGCGCAGCGTCCGGCGGCAGGCGTCGAGGCCGTCGGCGAAGCGCTCGAACCCGTAGGCCGCCCAGCCGCTGCCGGCCGGCCGGGGCCGCACCCGCAGGGTGGCCTCGGTGATCACGCCGAGGGTCCCCTCGCTGCCGACGAAGAGCTGGGTCAGGTCGGGCCCGGTCGCCGCCCGGGGCGCTCCGCCGGTGCGGAAGCGCCGGCCCCGCCCGTCCACGACCTCGAGACCGGCCACCATGTCCTCGATCTTCCCGTACCGGGTGGAGTACTGCCCGGCACCCCGGCAGGCCAGCCACCCGCCGACGGTGGAGATGGCCATCGACTGCGGCCAGTGTCCGAGGGTCAGGTGGTGCTCGGCCAGCGCCCGCTCCAGGTCGTCGCCGAAGGTGCCGGGCAGCACCCGGGCCCGCAGCGACGTGTCGTCGACGTCGATCACGCCGGCCAGGCCGGTCAGGTCGAGGGCGACGCCCCCGGCCAGCGGGACGGCGCCGCCGCACACCCCCGACCGCCCGCCGGCCGGGGTGACCGGCACGCCGTGCTCGGCCGCCAGCCGGACCGTGGCCACCACCCCCTCGGCGTCGGACGGGCGGGCGACGGCGGCGGGCCGGGCCGGGATGAGGCCCTCGGTGGCCCACACCGCCGACAGCGGCCACCAGTCGCGCCCCGCCTCGTCGAGCGGGCCGTCGCCCACCACGACCCCCTCGGGCCCGAGGTGGGCGGCGAGGGCGCCGAGGAAGGCGTCGGGGACGGGCGCCGGGCGGACGTCGAGCCGCAGGCCGGGCGGGCCCTCCGGCAGGGCGATCGGAAACGGGCGGGGCATCAGGCGTCGGAGCCCGGCACCGGGGGAGCGAGCAGGCGGGACTCGACGGCGTCCTCGGCCGGGTCGGCGGCCCGGCGCTGGCGTTCGACCAGGGCCAGGAAGGCGTCGACCTGGCGGGCCCGCTCGGCGTCGCTCCAGCCCAGCTCCGGCCCGATCAGCTCGGCCACCGACGGGGCCGCCCCGGCCGTGGCGGCGGCGTCGAGGAGCAGGGCCCGGGTGCGGCGGGACAGCACGTCCTCCAGCGTCAGGGCCATCTCGTAGCGGACGGCGTAGACGGCCTCGGCCTTGAGGTAGGGCAGCCCCGGGACGAGCCGCTCGCCGAGCTCGGGCCGCTCCTTCACGGTGGCGGCCACCGCCCGGGCGTGGCCGCCGAAGCGGCCGGCGAGGTGGGCGACGACCTCGGGGGGCAGCCCGAGGCGCTCGGCGGTGCCGGGCTCGGTCAGCTCCTCGTAGCCGTCGGCGCCGAACAGCGGGGTCGAACCCGACCGGGAGTCGGGGACACGGCGCAGCCGGCCGGCCCGGCCGCCTGCGCCGTTCCCGCCGGCTGCGCCCGCCGCCGCCTGCTCCCGCAGGACCCGGACGGCCTCGTCGACGGCGTCCTCGGCCATCGCCCGGTAGGTCGTGAGCTTGCCGCCGACGATGGTCACGAGCCCGCTGGGCGCCACCCGCACGTTGTGGCGCCGCGACAGGTCGGCCGTCTTCCCGGCCTTCCCGGGGGACAGCGCCGGCCCCCCGGGGGGCGGCTGCCCCTCCGGCCCGGGCCCCCGGACGAGCGGCCGCAGCCCGGCCCAGGTGCCCAGCACCTCGTGGCGGCCGACGGGCTTGGTGACCCAGGCGTTGAGGGCGCCGAGGAGGTAGTCGACGTCGGCGGCGGTGCACTGCGGGTCGTCGAGCGGGCCGTCGTAGTCGGTGTCGGTGGTGCCGACGTAGATCCGGTCGCCCCAGGGGATGACGAACACCGACCGCCGGTCGCCGGGCACCGACAGGACGGCGGCGATGTCGAGGGCCGGCCGGCCGTGGGGGAGGGTGATGTGCACGCCCTTGGCCGGGCGGATCGACTTCGGGTTGACGCCCTCGTCGAGGGCCCGCAGCTCGTCGGCCCACACCCCGGCGGCGTTGACGACCACCCCGGCCCGGGTCTCGAAGGACCGCCCGGTGAGCCGGTCGGTGAGGACGGCGCCCTCGACCCGCCCGCCCGTCCGCCGCAGGCCGGTGGCCTCGACCCGGTTGACGGTCACGGCGCCGAGCGAGGCGGCCGTCTTGGCCACCGTGAGGGTGAGGCGGGCGTCGTCGACCCGGGCGTCGTAGTAGAGGAAACCGGCGGCCAGCTTGCGGCCGTCGAGGTCGGGCATCAGCTCCAGCGCCTCCCGCCGGGACAGCCGCCGGTGGAGCTTGCCGATGCGGGCGCCGCCGGTGACGTCGTACATCCACAGGGCCGTGCCGACCCCCCGGGCGTAGGCCCGGGCCTTGGCCTGGCCGGCCACGCCGGCGGCGAAGACCGGGATGAGGAACGGGAGCGGCTTGACCAGGTGGGGCGCCAGGCGGAGCAGCCGCTGCCGTTCGGCCAGCGCCTCGTAGACGAGGCGGAACTCCTTCTGCTGGAGGTAGCGCAGCCCGCCGTGGACGAGCTTGGACGAGCGGGACGACGTGCCGGCGGCGAAGTCGCCCCGTTCGACCAGGGCCGTCCGCAGGCCCCGGCCGGCGGCGTCGAGGGCCACGCCGGCCCCGGTGATGCCGCCCCCGATGACGAGCACGTCGAACGGCTCCGAGGCGAGCCGCTCGAGGTACCGCTCCCGCTGGCGGGCGTCGAAGTCCATTCCGTCGGGATGGTAGCGAGCCGTCGGGCCGCCGGACCGGGCGGCGGAGGCCCGGACACCCCCGGGCGGGGAGGGAAGTGAACGAACTTGCAGATTCGGGGCATAGCTGGGGACAGGAGAGGGAATAGGCCCCGGATGAGTTTTCTTCGGTGCCGGCGCGGGGAGATGCTGTCGTGACCAGCATGGTGGTGGAGCGGACGAACCGGACGACCCGGACGAAGGAGGTGGGCGGCCCCATGGCCAAGGACTGGCGCGCCGCCGGCCTCTGCAAGGGCAGTGACCCGCTGGTGTTCTACCCCCCGTCCGAAGACGACAGCCTGGCCGAAGAGGCGAAGACGATCTGCGGGATGTGCGCGGTGCGCCAACGCTGCCTGGAGTTCGCCCTGTCCACCCGGGAGAAGCACGGCGTATGGGGCGGCCTCACCGAGCGGGAGCGCCGCCGGGTGCTCCGCCAACGGCGGAGGAGCGCCTAACCCCCACCCCGGGTTTTGCCGGACGCGGCGGTACGCTCGCTTCCGATGTCGACGGATGCCGACGCGCCCCTCTGGCCGGCCCTGCTGGCCAAGCTGATGCGGCGGGAGGAGCTCGCGCCCGAGGAGGCCGGCGGGGCGCTGGCCACGATTCTGGAGGGCCGGGCCACGGCCGCCCAGATCGCCGGGTTCGCCGTGGCGCTGCGGGCCAAGGGGGAGACGCCGGCCGAGATGGCGGCCCTGGTCCGGACGATGCTGGCCTACGCCGAGCGGGTCGACGTGGCCGGGCCGCTCCTCGACACCTGCGGTACCGGCGGGGACCGGTCGGGGAGCATCAACGTCTCCACGCTGGCGGCGTTGGTGGCCGCCGGGGCCGGCGCCCGGGTGGCCAAGCACGGCAACCGGTCGGCCAGCTCGGCCTGCGGTTCGGCCGATCTCCTCGAGGCCCTCGGCGTGGCCGTCAACCTCGGGCCGGCCGGCGTGGCCCGCTGCATCGACGAGGTCGGGATCGGCTTCTGCTTCGCCCCCCGGTACCACGCGGCGCTGCGCCACGCCGGGCCCGTCCGCCGGGAGCTGGGCGTGCCGACGACCTTCAACTTCCTCGGGCCGCTGGCCAACCCGGCCGGCGCCCGCCGCCAGACGATCGGGGTCGGCGACGCCGCCATGGCCGAGCGGATGGTGGCCACCCTGGTCGAGCTGGGGGTCGAGCGGGCGCTGGTGTTCTTCGGCCACGACGGCCTCGACGAGCTCACGACCACGACCACCTCGGCGGTGTGGGACGTGGTCGGCGGCGACGTCCGCTTCTTCAACCTCGACCCGACGGAGCTGGGCATCCCGCTGGCCACCCCCGAGGACCTGGTGGGTGGCGACCCGGCGGCCAACGCCCGCCTGGCCCGGGCCGTCCTCGACGGGGAGCCCGGGCCCGGGCGCGACATCGTCGTCCTCAACGCCGCCGCCGCCCTCCTGGCCGCCGACGTGGTGACCGACCTGGCCGCCGGCATCGAGGCCGCCTCCGCCTCCCTGGCCGGCGGACGGGCCGCCGCCGTCCTCGACGGGCTCGTCAAGACCAGCCGCCGGGCCGCCGAGGACGAGACCCGCTGATGGCCTCGGGGCTCCAGTGCCCGGGGTGCGGGCACGTACACCCGGCCGGGCTGCCCGAGATCGCCCGGGGCGACGCCACGTTCCGGTGCTACGGCTGCTACCGCACTCTCAGCGTCCCCGAGGGGTGGACGGGCCGCCCGACCCCCCGCGCCCCCAGATCGGACCCCGATCCCGAGACCGGCGCCCCGCCCGGTGCCGGTACCCGCGACGCCCGCTCCGCCCGCCTGGCCGGCCGCCGGGGCTTCTGGCCGGCCGGCGGAGGCACCGGCGGACCGTCGGGCGCGGCCGGTTCGGCCGCCGCCCGCGGCGCGGCCGGTTCGGCCGCCGCCCGCAGCGCGGCCTCGTCGGCCGGTGCCGCCACCGGCGGCGCCGTCTCGTCGGCCGGTGCCGCCACCGAGATGGTCCCGATCACCCCCGGCGCCGGGCCCGGGCCCGGGCTCGACCGCCGGGCCGGTCCCGACGACCGGCCCGACGCCGGCGCCGGCCACGGCCGGTCCGGGTACCCGGCCGCCGGTGCCCGCTCCGCCCCGGCGGGCTGGGTCGCGCCCCGCCGGACGGGCCGCCCCCTGCCCGTCGCCCTCCGGGCCCTGACGTGGGCGGTGGCGTTCACGGTCGGCTTCGTGGTGACGGCCGTCGTCCTCCGGACCGTCGGCCTCCTCGGCGTCAACACCGCCCTCGACCTCTACGCCGGCTCGGGCCTGCGCCGCTTCGGCGTCCTCCTGGTGATGCTCCCGCTGTGGGCGCTCCTGTCGGCCACGATGGCCCACCTCACGCTCGAAGCCCTCACCGCCCGCCGCCGGCGCCGCTCCACCGCCGCCGCCCCCACCACCGACACGCCCACCTCCGTCTGACCCGCCGCCCGTCTCCAACCGGCGTTCATGTGCCCGGATATGGCGGCGGAAGAACGCCGGTTCGGGAACGGCCCGGCCCGGCGATCAGCGGTGGTCGAGCCAGCCCCCGGTGCGCCCGGTCCGGGCGGCGAGGAGGCCGGCCAGGATCGAGAGGGCGATCTCGGCCGGGGTGCGGGCGCCGAGGTCGAGCCCGACGGGAGTGCGGAGTCGGGCCAGGTCGTCGTCGGAGCAGCCGGCCGTCCGCAGAGCGGCGAGGTGCGGGGCGGTGTGGCGGGCGCTGCCCATGACGCCGACGAAGTGCACCCCGGCCCGGAGCAGCGGGCCGAGCTGGTCGACGATCTCGGGGGCGTCGTGATCGGTGTGGATGGCGTCGACCGCCGGCCCGAGCGCCACGCCCGCTACCGACGCCTCGACCCGCCCCGCCGCCGCCCGGAGGGCCGGCGTCACCCGCTCCGTCCGGCTCTCGATCAGGACGGTGGCGTAGCCGAGTTCGGCCGCGCCCCGCAGGAGGTGCTCGGCCACCGGGGTGGCCCCGAAGACCAGCAGCCGGGGGCCGGGCCGGAGCGGCTCGAGGTAGACCTCGATCGTCCCGAGGTCATGGGTGAAAGTCTGGAGGGCCGGCTCCCCGGCGGCCAGCCGCTCCGGCGTCGCCTCGACGGCCAGGGTGTCGAAATCCGAGCATCCGAGCGTGCCGGCCAGCGGCCCGTCCGGCCCGAGGAGCAGCTTCTGCCCCGGCCGGCAGGGCGGCGCCCCGTCGGTCCGGACGGCCGTGGCCAGCACGACCTCCTCGCCCGCCTCCAGCCGGCGGGCCGCCTCGACCAGCGGATCGGCGGACGGTCCGGTGCTGCTCATGCCCGGCGAGTGTACGGCCGCCGCCCGCCGGCCCCGAGTGCCGCCGAACCGGCGTTCGTCTGCCCGGATATAGCGGCTGAAGAACGCCGGTTCGGACGGGGGACCCGACCGGCCGGCGGGGGCCGGCGAACCGGCGTTCGTCTGCCCGGATATAGCGGCTGAAG
>Ga0070741_10016957_pt1 | contig 12041 bp, 10 predicted proteins | sample Coa_R1_4_FD_66440 | JGI IMG/M metagenome (GOLD analysis project Ga0070741, IMG submission 66440) | Surface soil microbial communities from Centralia Pennsylvania, which are recovering from an underground coalmine fire - Coalmine... | ecosystem: Environmental > Terrestrial > Soil > Unclassified ...
GTCGAGGTGCCCTGCCTCGGGCACTGCGACCTCGCGCCCGTGCTGATGCGCGGGGACGAGGTCGTCCCGGCAGTGACGCACTCGACGAACCACGGCGCCTCGATCGACCTGCTCGCTCCGGACGACCTCCACGAGCCGGCCGAGCTGGATCCAGACCGCATCGTGGCGGAGATCGAGGCGTCCGGGCTCGTGGGCTACGGCGGCGCCGGCTTCCCGACCGCGCGCAAGTGGGGGACGGTGCGCGGCTTCCCAGGCCCGCGGGTCGTGGTCGTGAACGCCGACGAGGGGGAGCCGGGGACGATCAAGGACCGCTACGTGATGGAGCTGCGGCCGAACCTGCTAGCCGAGGGGATCGCGATCGCGATGCGCTTCGCCGAGGCCGACGAGGGCTACGTCTACATGCGCGAGGAGTACACGAAGGCGCGCGAACGTGTCGCCGAGGCGCTCGCCCGGCGGAACCTGCCGGTCGCGATCGTCACGGGCGCCGGCTCGTACGTGTGCGGCGAGGAGACGGCGATGCTCGAGTCGATGGAGGGACGCCGCGGGATGCCTCGCCTGCGGCCGCCGTTCCCGGCCGAGGCAGGGCTTCTCGGGCGGCCGACGCTGATCAACAACGTCGAGACGCTCGCCCACATCCCGGCGATCCTCCGCGGCGGCGGCGCCGCGTGGCCGCGCGTCCGGCTCTGGTCCGTGTCGGGCGCGGTCGCGAAGCCCGGCTGCTACGAGGCGCCGGTCGACGTCACGACCCGGCAGCTGATCGACGACTACGCAGGCGGCGCGACCGAGGAGATCGGCGCCGTGGTGCCCGGCGGAGCGGCCTCGGGCATCCTCCCGCCGGCCGCGCTCGACGCGCCGCTGACCCGCGAGGGGCTCGCGCCGTGGGGCGCGGGACCGGGCTCGGCAGGCCTCCAGGTCTTCCCGGCCTCGTACGGCGTCCTCCGGTTGCTGCAGGAGACGATGCGCTTCTTCGCCGAAGAGTCGTGCCAGAAATGCACTCCCTGCCGGATCGGGACGCGCGCGCTGGAGCACGTCCTCGCGGAGCTCGAGCACGACCGGCCGGCGATGCCGGGGTGGCAGCTCGAGGAATGGCTCGTGGCGATGGAGAAAGGCTCGATCTGCGGCCTGGGCCAGGGCGCGCCGGTCCCCTTGCGCGGCGCGATGCGCCACTGGCCGGAGCTCTTCGCACCGCTCGCCTGAGCGCTCTTACGACACTCTTACTGCGCTCTCACCCGGGGTGCAGCCGCTATTGATTGGATCCGCTGGTGCGCCGACTCGCCGTTGCCGTCATGGTCGCCGTCTTCGCGCTTTCGACGGTGGAAGCCGCGACCGCGCTGCGCGGGAGCTCGAAGTCGCTCGCCGGTACGATCGGCTACGCCACCTTCGTGTCGAAGGCACTCGACGGAACCGTGCACTACGCCGTCTACTTCCCGCCGGGTTACGACACCGGCACGGCGCGCTACCCGGTCGTGTACTTCCTGCACGGGCTTCCCGCAGCTGCGTCCGCCTACAAGTCGATCGCGCCGATCGCGCAGGCGCTCGAGCAGGCGGGGCAGCCCGCACTCGTAATCGGCGTCCAGGGTGCGAGATCGGACGACACCGACCCCGAGTGGCTCGACTGGGGCACCGGCCGAAACTGGGAGACCGCGACGGCGAAAGAGCTAGTGCGCGTCGTCGACACCCGGTACCGGACGATCGCGAGCCGCGCCGGCCGCGTGCTGATCGGCATCTCGGCCGGCGGCTACGGCGCGACCCTGATCGCCCTGCACAACCCGGGCGTCTTCTCCGTGGTCGAGTCCTGGAGCGGGTATTTCCACGCGACGACGCCTGACGGGACAGCGCCGCTCGACCTCGGCTCGACGGCCGCGAACGCTCGGGCGAGCGCCCACACGCAGCTTGCCAGGATTCGCCGGCTCGAGTACTTCGCGTTCTACGTCGGGAGCCAGGACACGCTGTTCAGGCCGGAGAACGAGCAGTTCGCGAAGGAGCTGCGCGAGGCCGGCATCTCGGTCGTCTTCCGCGTCTATCCGGGCGGGCACAACTGGACGCTCTGGTCGAAGCACGCGGCGGCCTGGCTGGCGAATGCCCTCGCCGTGGCGGCGAAGCCGTCCGGGCCCTAGATCACGCCGAGGTCTTTGCCGACGCGCTCGAACGCGTCGAGAGCCCGCTCGAGGTGCTCGTCCTCGAGCGCGGCGGACATCTGCACGCGGATCCGCGCCGTCCCCTCCGGCACGACCGGGAACCCGAAGCCGGTGACGAAGATGCCCTCGTCGAGGAGCCGCTGCGACATCTTGATCGCGAACGAGGTCTCGCCGACGATGATCGGGATGATCGCGCCGTCGCCGTCGAGCGGCGAGTAGCCGATCTCGCGGAGCTGCTCGCGGAACCGCGCAGTGATCTCGTGAAGACGCGTGACCAGCTCGGGCTCGCGGCGCAGCACGCGCACGGCCTCGAGCGCCGAGCACGCGACCGTCGGCGGCAGCGCGTTCGAGAACAGGTGCGGCCGCGAGCGCTGGAAGAGCATGTCGCAGACCTCTTCGCTTGCCGCCACGTAGCCGCCGGCCGCACCGCCGAGCGCCTTGCCGAGCGTCGAGGTGATCACGTCCACCTCGCCCAGCACGCCGAAGTGCTCGGCCACGCCGCGCCCGGTCTCCCCCATCACGCCGGTGCCGTGCGAGTCGTCGACGAGGACGACGGCCTCGTGCGCGCGCGCCAGCTCGACAATGTCAGGCAGCTTCGCCAGGTCGCCCTCCATCGAGAACACGCCGTCGGTGATCACGAGCTTCCGCTGCCCCGGCTCGCAGGACTCGAGGCCCGCGCGGAGCTCGTCCATAGACGAGTGGCCGTAGATCACCTTCCGCGCCGGCTTCGACAGCCGGATCGCGTCGATGATCGAAGCATGGTTGAGCGCGTCGGACAGGATGACCGTGTTCTCGTCGGTCAGCGAAGGGATCGACGCCTCGTTCGCGTTCCAGCAGGAGACGTAGGTCAGCGACGACTCGGTGTCGGAGAAGTCCGCGAGCTCGCGCTCGAGCTCCAGGTGCGGCTCGAACGTGCCGCAGATGAAGCGCACCGAGGCGGTGCCGGCGCCGTAGCGGCGGAGCCCCTCGATCCCGGCCTCGATCACCTCCGGCCGGCCCGCCAGACCGAGGTAGTTGTTCGACGAGAGGACGAGCACCTCGCCGCGGCCCTCCATCTGCACGACCGGCCCCTGCGGCGAGCCGAGGACGTTCGCGTGCTTGTACGTGCCGGCCTCGCGCAGCCCCTCGAGCTCCGCGCCGATCGTCTTCGTCAGCTCCGCGCCTGCGCTCATCTGTGCGTCCACCTCGCCGGGCCCGAGGTGACCTCGACCGGCTCCCGGGCCTGCGTCTCGGCCGGCTTTCGCGTGCCCGGCCGGCCGCCGGGATAGACGACGATCTTGCAGGCCTCGCCCGCCTCGAGCTTCTCGAACGCCTGCTCGAAGTCCTCGAGCGCGATCTCGTCCGTGATCAGCGGGCGCAGGTCGACGACGCCGCTCTCGAGGAGCCAGCGCGTCTTGTACCAGGTAGCGAAGATCCGCCGACCGTTGACCGCCAGCACGTCCAGGTTCTTGAAGATCAGCGACTCGGCGACGTCGATCTCGACCGGCCGCGACGGGATGCCGAAGAGGAGCACGCGGCCGCCGTTGCGGGCGATCCGAAACGCGTCGGCGATCGCCCGCGGGGAGCCGGACATCTCGAAGACCACGTCGAATCCGTGGTTCTCGTTCCGGGCGCGGAACTCGCGCGGGGTGTCCTCGACCTCGGCGACGTTCACCGTGGAGTGGGCTCCCATGCGATCGGCAAGGGTGAGCCGGAACGCCGTCAGATCGGAGGCGACGACGACGGCGGCGCCGGACGCGCGGGCGATGGCGATGGTGAACAACCCGATCGGCCCGCAGCCGAGGACGGCGACCGAGCGGCCGGCGAGGTCCTGCTCGCTGGTCGCGAAGACTGCGTTGCCGAACGGCTCCTGCAGCGTCGCGATCTCCGGCGGGATCTTGGAGCGGTCGTTCTGCCAGATCACCGACTCCGGCACCGCGACGTAGCGCGCGAACGCGCCCTCGCGGTCGACGCCGAGGATCTTCGTGCGCTCGCACATGTGTGCCTGGCCGGTGCGGCACTGGAAGCACATGCCGCAGGTGATGTGGCTCTCGGCCGAGACGAAGTCGCCGACCTGCACGTGGTCGACGTCCTCTCCGGTCTCGACGACCGTGCCCGCGAACTCGTGCCCGAGCGTGAGCGGCGGATGGATCCGCTGTTGCGACCACTCGTCCCACTTCTTGATGTGCAGGTCGGTGCCGCAGATCGAGGCGGCTTCGACCTCGACGACCACCTCGCCGGGGCCCGCGACCGGGTCGGCGATCTCCGCGAGCTCGAGCCCCGGGCCGGCTTCCACCTTCCGCAGCGCTTGCATGCGAGCGCCACTCTAGCCCGCGCTGCCCTGAGACCTCAGCGGATGTCCGTACGGTCCCTACGCGATTCCCACGATGCCGCTGCCCCGGTGGTGGGACGAGTATCGGGGACCTCACCTAGGAGGAGACATGGCAGTCAGCGTCGATCCGCGGCCGTCGCTCCCCGGCCCGCAGCTCGTACCTCCGCCCTCGGTGCTGAACGCCGAGGGAGTCCGCAAGATCTACCGTTCCGGCGCCGACGAGGTCGAGGCGCTGCGCGGTGTCGACCTCGACGTTTCGCCCGGCGAGTTCGTCGCAGTCATGGGCCCGTCCGGCTCCGGCAAGACGACCCTGCTCAACTGCTTCTCGGGACTCGACTCGATCGACGGCGGGCGCGTGGTCATCGAAGGCAAGTCGATCCACGATTTGCCCGACGCCGAGCGGACGCAGCACCGCGCCTCGGCGATGGGCTTCGTGTTCCAGGCGTTCAACCTCATTCCCGTCTTCACCACCGTCGAGAACGTCGAGCTTCCGCTGCTCCTCGCCGGGGTCAAGGAGGTCGAGGCCCGGGCGCGCGCCGAGGAGACGCTGGCCAGGGTCGGCCTTGGACACCGCCTTCGGCATCGTCCGACCGAGCTGTCCGGCGGCGAGCAGCAGCGCGTCGCCGTCGCCCGGGCTCTGGCCGGCCGCCCTCGCATCGTCTGGGCCGACGAGCCGACCGGGAATCTCGACTCGGAGATGGCAGCCGCGGTCATGGACCTGCTGTGCGAGCTCCACGACGAGGGGCTCACGCTGATCCTCGTCACGCACGACAGCAACGTCGCCGCCCGGGGCAGCCGCTTGATCACCGTTCGCGACGGCCGCATCGTCGAGGACGTCGCGCTGAACGGGGAGTGAGAGACATGGCAACGGTTGCTCTCCTCGCAGCGCTTCTGCTCTCGCTTCCGTTCGTCTTCATCCTCCTGCGGCGCCCGGTTCTCCGGCGGCTCGCGATCAGGAACGCGATGCGCCGGCCTCGTGAGGCCGCGCTGGTGGTGCTCGGCTCGATGCTCGGCGCCGCGATCATCACCGGCTCGTTCGTCGTCGGCGACACCCTCAACCGCTCGACGCGGCAACTGGCGTACTCGCACCTCGGGCCCGTCGACGAGGTGGTCACGTCACGCGATCAGGTCGACTGGCTGAAGGCGAGCACGGGGATCGTCACGCTGCCGAAGCGCACGATCGACGGCGTGCTGCCGTTCCAGTCCGTCGACGCGGCGGTCACGGCCGGTGCCGCGGGATCCCGGCGCTCGGTCCCGGGCTCGCAGGTCGTCGGGCTCGATTTCGCGGCAGCGCGCGCCTTCGGCGGCGACCCGGCCGCGACAGGCATGTCCGGACCGACGCCGGCCTACATGCACGCTGCGATCACGACCGATCTCGCAGCGGCGCTCCACGTGGGCCCCGGGAACACGATCGACGTGTGGGCCTACGGCCGCCGATCGACCTTGACCGTGGACAGGGTCCTTCCCCGCCGCGGCATTGCCGGCCTTTCGCTCGTCCAGTCGCACGCCGAGGCGAACAACGTCCTCGTCGCGCTGAACACGTTCTCCATGCTCTCGGTTCCCGTCAGCCACCCCGAGTACTACCCGCCGCCTGCGTACTCCGTGGCCGTGTCCAACCGGGGCGGCGTCGAGAGCGGCGTCAAGCTCACCGACACGGTCTCGCAGGAGATCGCCCGGCAGCTTCCCGGCATGGACGTGCTGCAGATCAAGCGCGTCGTCCTCGACCAGGCCAAGGCGAACGGCGACGCGTTCACGCAGCTCTTCACCGGGATGGGCAGCTTCGGCGTCCTCGCCGGGGTGCTCCTCCTCGTCAACCTGTTCGTGATGCTCGCGGCCGAGCGAAAGCCCGAGCTGGGAATGGCGCGCGCCGTGGGCATGCGCCGCAGCTGGCTCGTCGGCGGCTTCGCAGCGGAGGGCTGGCTCTATGCGCTTGTGGCGTCGCTGCTCGGGACGCTCGCGGGAATCGGGCTCGGCCGCCTGATCATCGCCGCCTCGACCCGGATGTTCAGCACGGAGCACAACAAGTTCGACCTTCTCTTCACCGTCCGCGGACCGAGCATCGCCGAGGGGTTTGCGCTCGGCTTCCTGATCGCGCTCGTCACCGTGGTCGGAACGAGCGTACGGATCAGCCGGCTGAACATCATCGCCGCGATCCGCGACCTCCCGGACGTGCGAGTGCGGCGGCATCGTCGGCGCTGGCTCGTCGTCGGCATGCTGGGCGCCGCGGCCGGGCTGCTGTGGACCGCGACCGCGCTGCCGAAAGACGAGCCGTTCGGCCTGCTCGTCGGACCGGCGCTCGTGGCCGCCGGCCTCTGCCCGTTCGTCGCGAAGCTGCTCGGGACCAGGAAGGCCCTGACGATCGCGTCGGCGTTCGTCGCCGCCTGGGGAGTGCTGATCTTCTCCCTGTTCCCGAAAGCCGGCGAGAACGCCGACATGATGGTCTGGGTCGCGCAGGGCGTGACCCTGACCGGAGCGGCCGTCGTCCTCATCGCGGTGCAACAGGAGCGCGTGGCCGCGGCGATTCGGCGCCTCACTCCGGGGGGCGGCCTGGCACTCCGGCTCGGTCTCGCGTACCCGCTGGCACGGCGATCGCGGACAGGGCTGACGGTGGCGATGTACGCGCTCGTCGTCTTCATCCTCACCTTCATCACGACGCTCTCGGCCATGATCGGCGGCCGGACCGACGCTGCGACGAAGAAGGTTGCCGGCGGCTACAGCGTCGTCGTCTCCTCGAGCACCGCGAATCCGATCCCGCTGACCGAGCTCGCCGCGAGAAAGGGCGTGCGCGCCGTCACGCCGCTCCGGACCGTGACGGCGTCGTTCACGCGGCCGGGCCAGGCGGCGACGCCCTGGCACCTGACCGCCTTCGACGCGAGCTTCTTCCGCTTCGGGCGAAAGCTGCACGATCGCGGCGCCTACCCCACCGACCGGGCCGCGTGGGAAGCCGTGCTCCGCGACCCGAGCCTCGTGATCGTCGACGAGGGCTTTCTCGCCACCGGCGGCGGGCCCGGCACGCGGTTGCCGAAGATCGGCGACCGGATCACCGTCACCGACCCCCAGTCGGGAAAACACCGAGTGCTGCGGGTCGCAGCCATGGCGGAGAGCGATGTGCTGATCAACAACGGCGCGCTCTACGGGCTTCCGGGCGCTCGCTCGCTGTTCGGCAGCGAACTGGTCCCCGCACGCGCCTACGTCGCGCTCCAGCCCGGGGTGAACGCGGACGACTTCGCCGCCTCCCTCCAAGGCCGCTATCTGCAGTACGGCACGGAGGCCGCCTCGATCCGCTCGATGATGCAGGAGGCGTTCTCGATCTGGGACGCGATGTTCCAGCTCTTCCAGGGCTACCTCGGCCTGGGGCTCATCGTCGGCATCGCCGGCCTGGCCGTGGTGATGGTGCGCGCGGTGCGAGAGCGGCGGCGGCAGATCGGCATGCTGCGCGCGCTCGGCTTCGGATGGCGAACGGTCGGCCGCAGCTTCGCGATCGAATCCGGCTTCATCGCGGTCGAAGGAACCCTGATCGGAGCCGGCCTCGCGCTGCTGACGATCTCGAACATCGTCGCGAACACCGATGTGTTCGGCGACATGCGGATGACCGTGCCGTGGCTATCGCTCGTCGTCCTTCTCTTCGGGACGATCGCGGCGTCGCTACTCGCAACGGCGGCGCCGTCGATCCAGGCGACGCGGATCAAGCCTGCGGTGGCGCTGCGCACGACGGACTAGCGTCGCGGCTTCTGCCAGACCGAAACGTGCTTCCGGCTGTCGCTCGTGAACGGCTCGCGCGACCAGTCCGACCAGCGCTCGCGCAGGGTCATTCCGGCCAGCCGGGCCATCAGGTCGAGCTCGGCCGGCCAGACGTAGCGGAACGGGATCGACCGGAGCTTCCAGGCCCCGTCGCGGAGCGTGTAGTGGTGGGAGACCAGTCCCTGTGCCGCGACGTCGTACTCGTCGATCCCGAGGTGCGTCGGGGTGACCGAGAAGGGCACGAACCTTTCGTCCTCGGGGAGCCGTCGCAGCCGCGGAATCCCGACCTCGATGAGGAAGCAGCCGCCGGGCTCGAGGTGCGCCGCCACGTTCTGGAAGCACGCGACCTGCTCGTCCTGTGAGGTCAGGTTCAGGATCGTGTTGAAGACGAGGTACGCGAGCGGGAACGTGCCGTCGACGCGGGTCGTCGCGAAGTCGCCGAACGTGACAGCGATCTCCTCGCCGCCGGGCTTCGCGCGCAACTCCGCGACCATCGCCTCGGACAGGTCGATGCCGTGGACGCGAACCCCGCGAGCCGCGAGCGGTAGCGCAACCCGCCCGGTGCCGATGCCGAGCTCGAGCACGGGGCCGCCGCCCGCGAGCCCGGCGAGGAAATCGACGGTCTGCTCGATCAGGGCGGCGTCGAACATCTCGCCCACGGCCTCGTCGTAGGTCGCCGCGACCTCAGGGCCGAAATGATCCGTCGGCACCTAGAAGGAGACGTCCTTGTCGAACATGGAGACCGCGCCGTTCGTCTCCAGGATCGCCGTCTTCACCTGGTCGAGATCGGAGAATCCCTGCCGACGGGCGATCGAGCGCAGCTCCGGGAGCGAGATCGACGCCTTGAACAGCTCCATCTTGTCGACCGTGCCCTTGCGGATGAGATAGGTCGGGTCGCCTTCGACCAGCTTGCCGGCCCACGGAATGACGTACCCGAGCCTGTTCAGCGTCTCGTTGAAGAAGAACAGCGCGGCGGCGCCGATGAACGCGCCCGTCACGGAGACGTCGTTCCCGATGATCCCGTTCTGAACGGCGTTGGCGACCAGCAGCAGGACGACCAGGTCGAGCGTGTTCATCTGCCCCAGCTCGCGCTTGCCGACCAGGCGCATGGCGACGATCAGGAACGCGTAGACCAGGATCGCCCGGACGATCTTCTCGGCGACCGAGGGGTCGAGGTGCCAGATCGCGTGCCACACGTTCGCAACGTGCGACGTGCGCGGCCCGAATCCTCCGCCGGATCACTCCGACAGGGGATTCCCGCGCGCCCGGAAACGTCCCAAGCTCAGAGCATGGCGATGCGCTCTCGAGCCGCTCACGGCCTGCGTGGAGAGCACGGGCCCGAGCCCGCGGACGAGCGCCGCTAGCTAGACCCACCTGGGGAAGGTGCGCGGACTGCGGCCCCGCGCTCCTTCCTCACTTGCCACCTGTATGATTGCACCTAGGCGATGCCTAGGCAGACTGACTACACGGCGGGCGAGGCGGCGCGTGCGCTCGGGATCAGCCTCGACACCCTGCGGCGCTGGGACCGCGAAGGCCGCGTGCGGACACGGCGGGACAAGGCGAACCACCGACTCGTGCCTGCTGCCGAGATCGAGCGCCTTCGCGGAACCGCCGACCCCCCTGTGCTGAGCGCGCGGAACCACTTCCGGGGCGTCGTGCAGGACGTCCAGGTGGACGGGCTGCTCGCACGGATCGAGATCGAGGTGACCGAACCGGCCCGCGTCGTCGCGATCATCACCCGCGAGTCGGCGGAAGAGCTCGACCTCAAGCCGGGTGCGAGCGCCGCCGCGGTCGTCAAGGCGACCTCCGTGATGGTGGAGCGATGAAACGGGCGGCGCTGCTTTGCGTCATTGCCCTCGCCGTGCCGGCCGCGGCGCTCGGAAGCGGTCCACGAATCACCGTCCTCGCAGCTTCGTCGTTGACGAACGCGTTTCCGGCCATCAGTTCCGCGCCGCGCTACAGCTTCGCCGGCTCCGACCAGCTCGCGTTCCAGATCGAGCAGGGAGCACAGGCGGACGTCTTCGCGGCCGCAAGCCCGAAGTATCCGGAGGCGCTCTACGCGAAGAAGCTCGTCTACGAGCCGGTCGTGTTCGCGACCAACCGTCTGGTCGTGATCGTGCCGAGCAAGAACCCTGCCCACATCGGTTCGGTGTACGACCTGAAGCGGCACGGCGTGCGCGTCGTGCTCGGCGCGGTCGGGGTTCCCATCGGCGACTACACGCGCAAGGTGCTCGCGAAGCTCGGGTTGAACGCGGTGCTGAAGAACGTCGTCTCCGACGAGCCCGACGTCCGCAGCATCGTGGCCAAGGTCGCGCTCGGGGAGGCCGATGCCGGCTTCGTCTATGTGACGGACGTCCTCTCGGCAAACGGGAAGGTAGCGACGGTCACGATTCCTGCCCGTGGTCAGCCGACGGTCAAGTACGAGATCGCGGTCATTCGCTCGACGAAGCACCTGGCGGCTGCACAGACGTTCGTCCGCGAGGTCCTCAGCCGCAACGGTCGCGGGAAGCTGCGTCTGTTCGGCTTCGGCCTGCCGTGAGCCGCAGGGCATTCACGGCCGGGCTCGTCGCCACGACGACGGTGGCGCTCGCGTTCCTCCTGCTCCCGCTCGTCGCGCTGTTTCTGCGCGTCTCGCCGGGCACGCTCTTCGGACAGCTCGGTAACCCGGTGGCGACCGACGCCGTCCTGGTCAGCCTGAAGACGAGCGCGATCGCACACGCCCTCGTGCTCCTGTTCGGCACCCCGGCCGCGTACCTGCTCGCCACGAACAGGTTCCGCGGCCGCCCGCTCGTCCTCAGCCTGGTCGAGCTTCCGCTGGTCCTGCCGCCGGCCGTCGCCGGTATCGGGCTGCTCGCCGCGTTCGGCCGGCTCGGCTTGCTCGGCAGCACCCTGGACGCGTTCGGCGTCCAGGTCGGCCTGACCCAGACTGCAGTCGTGCTGGCGGTTGCGTTCGTCGAGATGCCCTTCTACCTCCGCGGCGCCGTTGCGGCGTTCGAAGCCGTCGACACGACGCTTCTCGACGCCGCGCGCACGCTTGGCGCGAGGCCCGCGCGCGTCTTCGCGCGGGTTGCGCTGCCGCTCGCGCTCGGCGGCCTGGGGGCGTCCTCGGCAGTCGCGCTCGCCCGGGGCCTCGGCGAGTTCGGTGCGACGATCATCTTCGCCGGCTCTCTCCAGGGCGTGACGCAGACGCTGCCGCTGGCCATCTACGCCGAGCTCGACCGCAACTTCGACGCGGCGCTCGCGATCGGAGCGCTGTTCGTTCTCCTGGGCCTGGCCCTGCTCGCCGCCCTCAGGTTGGTGCCGTTGTGGACACGCTCCGTTTCGACATCGCGCTTCCGCTCCGCTCCTTCCGTCTCGAGCTAGCGCTCGGCGTCGGTCGCGAGACGGTCGCACTTGTCGGCCCCTCCGGTGCCGGCAAGACGACGGTGCTACGTGCAATCTCCGGCCTCGTACGGCCCGAGACGGGAACGATCTCCTGTGGCGACACGACGTGGTTCGACTCGGCCGCGGGCATCGACCGGCCGCCGGAAGACCGGTCCGTCGGGTACGTCTTCCAGGACTACGCGCTCTTTCCGCACATGACCGTGGAACAGAACGTGCGCTTCGCGGGCGGCGACACGCAGCTGCTCGACCGCTTCGGCATCGCACACCTCGGACGCGTTCGGCCGGGACGTCTCTCCGGCGGAGAGCGCCAGCGCGCAGCCCTCGCCCGGGCGGTCGCCCGGCGCCCGAAGGTATTGCTCCTCGACGAGCCCCTCGCCGCCCTCGACGCGCAGACGCGCAGCGCGGTTCGGGGCGAGCTCCGCGATCTCCTCGCCGGCCTCGACCTGCCCACGCTGCTCGTGACCCAC
>Ga0070741_10016958_pt1 | contig 12040 bp, 11 predicted proteins | sample Coa_R1_4_FD_66440 | JGI IMG/M metagenome (GOLD analysis project Ga0070741, IMG submission 66440) | Surface soil microbial communities from Centralia Pennsylvania, which are recovering from an underground coalmine fire - Coalmine... | ecosystem: Environmental > Terrestrial > Soil > Unclassified ...
GCGTCGAGGGCGGCGCGCTGCTCGCGCTCGGCTGCGCCGAAGAGGCGCTGGCGCTGCTCGTGGACGCCTGCGACGAAGCGCTCGCGCAGGGCGACGAGGCCGCACGCTGGCGCCTCCTCGCCCTGATCGCGCGCGCACGAGAAGCGACTGCCGACGCGGCCGCCACCGCCGCCGCGATGGCCGACGCCGCTGCCGCGATCGACGCGTATGCCGCGGGCATCGATGATGACGCGCGCCGCGCGCGCTTCATCGAGCGCGCTCGCGAGCGCCTGCCCCGCCGCGCCGCGCCGCGCCGCAGCGGCCGCGAGGGCATCGGCGGCCTCACCGAGCGCGAGACCGAGGTCGCCGCGCACGTCACGCTCGGCCGCTCGAACCGCGAGATCGCCGACCTGCTGGTGCTCAGCGAGCGCACGGTTGAGACCCACGTCGGCAACATCCTCTCGAAGCTCGGCTTCAGCTCGCGCGCGCAGATCGCCGCATGGGGCGCCGAGCGGGGGCTCAGCCGCGCGGAATCCCGCGACAGGCAACCGCGCGCAGGTACGTAGTCCGCCGCAGCGCGATCCGAAGTCTCCAGTATCAACTTCCGTACTCGGCCGCAGCCGGATCTCCGTGATCACCACGACGCCGCGCACCCGGCGCCGGAGCGATAGTCCTTGCGCGACGGGGCGGCGCGAGCGCCGCCGGGGACGTAGCGAGACGGAGGTGCGATGGCGAGGGACCCGACGCGAACCTGACCGGCCCCCACGGGCACGAAAGACCAACCCGTCACCAAGAAAGGACTGCAACCGGAGATGACCACGGAAACAACGACACAGCCAGCGGCACCCTCAATGGACCAGATCATGGAGTTCGCCTTCAAGGTGGTGAACGAGCTGGGCGCGGCGATGGCAGCGCCCCACGTCTACATCGGCGACAACCTCGGGCTCTGGAAGACGCTCTCGGCGACGGGCCCGATCACCGTCGACCAGCTCGCCGCGCGCACGGGCCTCCAGGAGCGCTACCTGCGCGAATGGACGGCGGCGATGGCTGCTTCCGGCTACCTGGACTACGACGCCGTGAAGCGCACGTTCGAGCTACCGCCCGCGAAAGCGGCCGTCCTCGCCGATGAGGACAGCCCCGTCTTCGTGCAGGGCTTCGCGCAGATGCTGCCCGACCATTACAAGGTGATCCCGGGCATCATCAAGGCCTTCCGCGAGGGCGGCGGGGTGCCTTACACCGACTTCACGAATGACACGTTCCAGGGCACCGAGCGATTCTTCCGCCCGGGCTACGTCAACTTCTTCGTGCAGCAGTGGATCCCGGCCCTCGGGCTCACGGACCTGCTGACGAAGGGCGCGAAGGTGGCGGACGTCGGCTGCGGCCGCGGCCAGGCGATCTGCACGCTCGCGAAGGCGTTCCCGAACTCGCAGTTCTACGGGTTCGACAACCTCGCCGTCGGCATCGATGGCGCGAAGGAGAACGCGAAGAAGCAGGGCGTCACCGCCAACACCACGTTCGAGACCCGCGCCTCCACCGAGCTCCCGCAGACCGGCGATTTCGACCTGATCTGCACGCTCGATGCGCTGCACGACATGGTGGACCCGCACGGCGCCGGCCGCGCGATCTACGGCGCGCTGAAGCCGGGCGGCACGTGGTTCATCGTCGAGCCCAACGTCTCGGACAAGCTCGAGGACAACCTGAACCCGGTCGGCCGCGTCTTCTACGCGGTGAGCGGGCTCCAGTGCATGCCGGCGTCGCTCGCGCACGGTGGCGCGGGCTACGGCGCCTGCATGGGCCCGGCGAAGATCCGCCAGGTCGCTGAGGAGGCCGGCTTCAAGAGCATCGAGAAGCTGCCGATCGAGAACCCGTTCAACCAGTACATCGCGGCGCGCAAGTAACCAGCGGCGCGGCGAGGCATCCGGCGCCAGGCGGGCGGGACGACAGTCCCGCCCGCTGCGCATCCCGCGGGCGTGCGCTAGGCTGCGGCGTGCCACACCTCCCCGGCGTCGATCCGGGCGTCCGCGCGCGCAGGGACGCGGCGCCGTGAGGCTGCGCATCCCGCTCGCCGCCCTGGTGCTCTTCGCGTTCGCCGTCGCGCTCTCGGCCGTCGCGTGGAGCGGCCATCTCATGCCCGGCGACCTGTACCTCGCGCACCGCGCCCAGGACACGCCGCATGGCGCGACGCTCGAGGATCTCTCCAGGTGGGTCTACGCCGCCCGCTTCGTCGTCTTCGCCGTTGCCGCCGCGCTCTCGCTGCGCGCGCGCGAGCGGACCCCGACGCTCGTCGCGGTGCTCGCGCTCCTCGCCCTCGCGACGAACCCCGTGCTCAAGGATTTCATCGACCGCCCCCGGCCGGGCGCCGCCCAGGTCGTCCTGCGGGAGCATCCCGGCGGGAGCGGCTTCCCGAGCGGCCACGCCATGGCGAGCACGCTGCTCTTCGGGTACGCCGCGTTCGTCGCCATGCGCACGCTGCCGCGCGCCTGGGCCGCCCTGCTGACGCTCGCGGCGGCGGCGATCGTCGCGCTGGTCTGCTGGCAGCGCGTCTACGCCGGCGCGCACTGGCCGTCCGACGTCGCGGGCGGCATCGCCATCGCGGCGCTGTTGCTACTCGCGTGCGTCGCCATAAGCCGCGCCGCCTGGCGGGTCGTGCGCTGAGCGTCAGGGCGGGAACGGCGCGCGCAGCAGCGAGTCGCCGTTGAGCACGTAGAGGACGCCCTGCCCTTCGTCCACCTGCACCGCGCGCAGGTCGGTGAACGCCGGGCTGACGATCTGCCGCAGGAACGCGCCCTCCGGCGAGGCGACGATGATCCGCTTGTTCCCCCGGTCGGCGAGGACGATACGGTTCGAGCCGGGCAGCACCGCCAGCGACGCCGGCGACACCAGCGGCGTGTCGATCCCCGCCAGCGGGAACGCCGTCTCCGTCTTGCCGACGAACCGGCGCACACCTAGGCGCGAGTCCAGCACGTAGATGTCCTGCCCGACCGCGAGCTCCGTCGCGTCCTTCAGGCTCACCGCGTCGAGGAGCCCCGTGCGCTCGCTGTCGAAGCCGCCCTGCCCTGGCAGGTAGCGCCACACCTGGTTTGACTTCACGTCCAGCAGGTACAGGTTGCCGCCCGAAGCCGCGATCGCGTCCAGCGAGCCCAGGCCGTCGGCCCCGCGCACCACGAGCGGCAGCGCTCCCTTGTCCGGGAAGTACGCGAACGCCTGCCGCCGGTCATCGAGGATGAGCAACGCCTGCGTCTGCTCGGACCAGGCGATCTGCGCCGGCCGCGCCGCCGTGACGACGCCCGCGAGCCCGCCTTCTTGCAGGATCGTGTCCGGCGGCGCGCTGCCATCGACCGGCACGCGCAGCACGCGGTGCCCCTTCGCGTCGAGGAAGAACGCGTTGCCACCACCGACCACCGCATTCGTCACGCTGAGCGCGCCCGTGACCTGTTGTGACAGGTCCACGACCGGCGTGATGTCCTTGATCTCGTACACGGCGTCGAGCACGCCCAGCGCCGCCGCCACGTCGGCCTTCAGCGCGGTCACCTCGCCGCTGTCGGCGTGGATCTTCGCCGCGTCCGCGAGCTTCGCCTGCGCGTCGTCGAGCAGCTCGCGCTTCGCGCCGGGATCGCTCGTCGCCTGCGCGCGCGCGTTCGACTCGCGCGCCTGCGACACGAGCGTCGCGAAGCGCTCCTCGCGGTTCTCCTTCACGGACCCGGGCAGCTCCCGCCACAGCAGGAAGCCGAGCGCCGCCAGCGCGACCAGCGCGACGACCAGCAGCTTCGGTACCCGGACCTGGCTCACCGCGCCCGCGCCCGTCGTCCGCTTGTAGCGGGGCGTCGCGCTGTCGCCGCGCAGGCGCACGTTCGCGGAAGGCGGCGGCGCAGCCGTCTGCGTGATCTCCCGCACCTGGTCCTGGATCGGGCGGCTCGGCAGCTCGAACTCGCCCGCCGCCAGCTCCATCCGCGCCGGCTCCGCCCCGACCCCGACCGGCTCCGGCGCGCTGACCGTGTTGCCGATCGCCTCGGCCGCGCTGCTTGCCGCGTGCTCCGCCTGCTCGATCACATCCGGGGTGCCGCCGTCCCGCGTGAGGAACTCCGGGGCCTGCGACTCCTCCTCGAAGCACGACAGCAGCACCAACGCGAAATCCGGCGCGTCGCGCGCGAGCAGGTACAGCTCCGGCAGCGCCTCGTCCGCACCCCGCGCGAGGATGCGCTGGATGTGGTCCGGCGGCGCGATCGCGTCGAGCTGCGTCGAGGCGATGAGCACCAGGTCGCCCGGCCCGAGCTCCACCCGCGTGAGCTTCGGCTCGAAGCGCTCACCGATGCCAATCGCATCGTCGAACGTCTGCCCTTCGGCACGCACCCGCAGGAACTCCCCCGACGCGCGCCGCACGTACGCGAGGCTCGGACCCGCCTGCGCGATGTACGCCTCCGTCCCGCGCAGGCTCAGGCACGTCGCGCCGGCGCCGATGCGGTGTTCCTTGAGGCTCTTCTCATTCCACTCGCGCAGGTGTTCGTGCGCCGCCCGCAACGACCGCACGAGCGCGCCGGTCAGCGAGAGCGCATCGCGCTGGTAGAGGCGCGCGACCACATCGACGAGCTGCGTCGTGTAGTCGCGGCTCGCGCCGGACGCCGGCTCCACGAGCACGTACAGCTCATCGGGCTCTTCGTCCGGGTGCTGGCGGATCAGCGAGCCCAGCCACGCGCCCTCCTCGTGGACGTGCCCGTCCACCACGGTGAAGCGCCCGACCCACGTGCGGACCGCCATATCCCTCCCTGGCACCGTGCGGCTTCGCCGTCCCTCCGCCCGCGCGCAGACGGCGTCCGCTCCGGGCGCGCGCGGCGTGGCGATGGGAGATGCGTGGCGCGAAGCCGGGCGCATCGCGGCGCCCCGGCCGTGGCTCGCACCAGTATACGCGCGGCCACCGCGCCGCGCACCGCTTGTTACGTCATGCGCGCATCATCGTCGGCATGCGCAGGCTTATGTCGATACCTGGGTCGTCGCTGCGTCGAGGCACCGCTCACGGGCGCGAGCGCGGCTCCGGTACGGCTCGGATTCGGTAGGTGCACGCGTCGTCGCCGCGCAGCAGCGACGTCGTGAGGCGCGCGTCCGCGCCGACGAGGCGGCGCACGAACTCCACCTCCAGCGCGCAGACCGCGCTGTTCCGCGTCGCCACGTTCGGGAACGGGCACGTCATCTGCCGGATCAGCGCGTCCTCGCCCTGCTCCGCGCAGTCCGCCAGGCACCCGCGCTCCTGCAGGATCTGCGCCGCCTCCTGCACCCGCTCGCGCGGCGTCTTCCCTTCGAGCCGCGGCAGATACGGCTCCGCGAATCGCGCCGCGACGTTCTTCATCAGCCTCTGCAGCGGCTCCGGGCCGAGCAGCGCCCGCGCCTCCTCGATCAGCGCATTCGCCAGCGCGTCGTATTTCTTCGGGTACAGCGCATCGCCGCGGTCCGAGAGCCGGTAGACGAGCGCGGGACGGCCCACGTGGCCGCGCTCCTCGCGCGCTTCCACGAGACCGTCGCGCTCCAGGATCGTCAGGTGCTGGCGGATGCCCGTCGAGGTCAGCCCGAGGTGCGCGCCCAACTCCTTGACCGTCGCCTGCGACCGCCGGCGCAAGTAGTCCAGGATTTCCTGCCGCGTCGCCTGCACAGCTGCACCTCTCGGACCGTCTCTGAGTATATCCCAGCTTGCGCTCCGTCCGGCACGGCGTCGCGCGGCGGGGCTGTACAGGCCCCGCGGCCGGGCCGATACTAGCGCGTGATCATGAGCGTGGATCTCCCGGCGAAGCTCGACCGCGACACCTTCCTGGTGAACCAGCGCCACCGTGCGTGGATGAAGAGCAAGTACTACGTCTACGACGAGGGCGGCCGCCCGCTCTTCTACGTCGAGCGCCCCGTCCGCCCGCTCCGCCGCGCCGATATCACCATCTACGACGACGACTCGAAGGCCACGCGGCCGCTGCTCATCATCCGCCAGGACCACGGCTACGCCGCGCTGCATCGCAAGTACACGCTCATCGACGCGGCGAGTGACGAGCCGATCGCGCATTTCGACCGCAACAACGTTCGCGCGCTCTTCCGCCGCGCGTGGGTCGTCACCGCGGCCGATGGCCGCGTCCTCGCCCACGCGCGCGAGGACACCGCCGCGCTCGCCGCCATCCGCCGCATCGTCGAGTTCGTGCCGTACGTGGGCGCCCTCATGGCGCTGGTGCGCACGAACTTCCGGCTCGCCACCGTCGCCGCGGATGGCTCCGAGGCCGAGGCCGGCGCCTTCAACCGCAAGCTGAGCATCGCCGACAAGTACGTGCTCGACCTGACGTCGGACCGCGCCCGCCTGCTCGATCGGCGCATCGCGCTCGCGCTCGCCATCCTGCTCGACACCGGCGAGGCGCGCTGAACCGGATCCGGCGCGCGCCGCTACCTGTGGACGGCGGACCACTTCCCTGCGAGATGCCATACTGCCGGCATGTGGCGCGCGTCGGCGCTCGGGGCCGTGCTGGCGGCGGTGGGATGGTGTGCGGCGCCGGGACGCGCGTCGGCCGATGATCCCGTCGTGCTCGCCGCAGGCGACATCGCGTCGTGCGCCTCGACCGGAGACGAGGCGACGGCAGCGCTTCTCGCGTCCCTCCCCGGCACCGTGCTGACGCTCGGGGACAACGTGTACGACTCCGGCGCCGCCGCCGAGTTCGCGAGCTGCTACGACCCGTCGTGGGGGGCCGAGAAGGCGCGCACGCGTCCGTCGCCCGGAAACCATGAGTACGTCACGCCCGGCGGCGCCGGCTACTTCGCCTACTTCGGCGCCAGCGCCGGCGACCCGGCGCGGGGCTACTACAGCTTCGACCTCGGCGCGTGGCATCTCATCGCGCTCAACAGCAACTGCGGCGCGATCGGAGGCTGCGACGCCGGCTCCCCGCAGGAGACGTGGCTGCGCGCGGACCTGGTGGCGCACCGCAGCGCGTGCACGCTCGCATACTGGCACCACCCGCGGTACAGCTCCGGCCCCCACGGGGACGACGCGCGCACCCAGGCGCTCTGGCAGGCGCTGCTCGATGCCGGCGCCGACGTCGTCCTCAACGGCCACGACCATACGTACGAGCGCTTCGGCCTGCAGGACGCCGCCGCCAACGCCGATGGCAACGGCATTCGCGAGTTCGTCGTCGGGACCGGCGGCCGTAGCCACTACCCGATCGCCGCCACGCAGCCGAACAGCGAGACGCACGACACCGACACGTACGGCGTCCTGAAGTTGACGCTCCACGCCGGGAGCTACGACTGGCAGTTCGTGCCCGTCGCCGGCGGGACATTCACCGACGCCGGTACCACCGTGTGCCACCACGCGCCTTCATCCGTCGGTGGGCGCGCGTCCGACGTACCCCGCGTCGTGCGGCGTGCCGAGGATGGCGGCTGGTGGTGGGCCCTCGTCGCAGGCGCGCTCGCGCTCCTCCTCGCGTCCGGGACCGCCGTCCGGCGCGCACGCCGCGCGCGGCCAGACCCGAAGCGCCGCTGAGCGTGGGAGCAACGCACACGCCCGCCGCCGGCGCCCTCGATGAGCGCGCCGTGCGCGAGGCGTTCGCCCGTGAGCGCCTCGTGCCCCATGCCTGGTCGAACGCCCCCGGCGACGTCTACGCGCCGCACAGCCACGCGTACCACAAGGTGCTCTATTGCCTGCGCGGCTCGATCGTCTTTCGTCTGGCGGACTCCGGTGAAGAATTTGAGCTGCGACCCGGCGACCGGCTGGACATCGAGCCGGGCACCGCGCACTCAGCCGTCGTCGGCCCGCACGGCGTGACCTGCACCGAAGCGGCGCGTCGGTAGCCTACGCGCATATCCCGCGATGCAGCGCGACGGTGCCGCCCGCGAGCCGCCGGTAGCGCACATCGCGCAGGCCCGCATCGCGCATGATCGCGGCGAGCGCGTCAGCATCTGGGAAGCCTTCGACCGACGCCGGCAGGTAGCGGTAGGCCCCGCGGTCGCTCAGCAGGCCGGCGACGAGCGGCATCACCCGCCGGAAGTAGAGGCGGAATATTGCGCCGAACAACGTACGCGGCGGCGGCGTCATCTCGAGGCAGACGGCGATGCCACCGGGCCGCAGCACACGCGCCGTTTCCGCCAGCGCTGCGCCCACATCCTCGACGTTGCGCAGGAGGAAGGCGCTGGCCACGCGGTCGAAGCTCGCGTCGCGGAACGGCAGCCGCAGCGCATCGGCCAGCACCGGCACGAGGCGCGGTCCGGACGGCGCGCGACGAAGCATCGCCGGCGTCAGGTCGGCGGCGACGACGCGCGCGGCGCCGGCATCGAGCAGCGCGCGAGAAAGGTCACCGGTGCCCGCGCCCAGGTCGAGCACGCGCATTCGAGCCGGTCCCGCGAGACGCGCGGCCTCCCGGCGCCAGCCGCTGTCCATGCCGAAGCTGATCAGGCGATTGAGGCGGTCGTAGCGACCCGCGATGCGGCCGAACATCCGCTGCACATCGCGGGCGGCCGGGCCGCGGCGCACGGGCGGCGGGTCAGCTGCGGCCTGCGGGCGCGCCCGCGCGCGGCGCGCGCTCGTAGTGGTCGAAGAACCGGAACTGCTCCGAGTGCGTCAGGCGCTCGTACGAGCCGAAGCGCTCGTCGCCCTCCTGCACGAGGTCGAGCGGGTCGTAGTGGTCGTCCTCGTCCGGCCCGAATTCGCGCACGATGCCGTACAGCGTGTTGCGCTCCGCCGGGACGCGGCCGACTTCCCGGATCAGCGCGCGCATCTCGCGCGGCGCCATGCGCTGGCCGTAGATCGCGCCGGCGGACGTGCTGATGCTCTCGTTGATCAGCGTGCCCATGAAGTCGTTGCAGCCGGCGTTCAGCGCCATCTGCGCCAGCTTCGGCCCTTCCTTCACCCACGACGCCTGCAGGTTCGGGATCCAGTTGTTGAGCATGATGCGCGCCACGGCGTACATCTTGATCACTTCCGCGCCGGTCGCGCCCGGGCGGATGTCCGGCACGAGCGCTTTGCGGTACATCGGCGCCTCCGAGGCGATGAAGCTCAGCGGCACGAACTCGGTGAACCCGCGCGTCTCGCGCTGGATGTCGCGCAGCAGCCCGATGTGCGCCGCCCGGTGCCGCGTCGTCTCGACATGGCCATACATGATCGTCGACGTCGTCGGGATGCCGAGCCGGTGCGCGGTCGTGATCACTTCGACCCACTGGTCGCGGCTGATCCGCCCCGGCGAGATGACGTCGCGCACCTCCTGGTCGAGGATCTCGGCCGAGGTCCCGGGCAGGCTGCCGACGCCGGCGTCCTTCAGCGCCCGCAGGTACTCCTCGATCGAGCAGCGGGCCCGCACGGCGCCGTAGAGCACTTCCTCCGGCGAGAAGCCGTGGATGTGCATCTCCGGCAGCTCGCGCTTGATCGCCTTCGTCAGGTCGACGTAATAGTAGCCGTCCATCTTCGGCGGCAGCCCCGCCTGCACGCAGATCTCCCGCGCCCCCAGGTCCCACGCCTCGCGCGCGCGGCGCACTACCTCCTCGACCGGCAGGAAGTAGCCTTCCTCCTCGCGATGGTCGCGGCTGAAGGCGCAGAACCCGCAGTGCTTGATGCAGACGTTGGTGAAGTTGATGTTGCGGTTGATCACGTACGTGACCACATCGCCGTTCGTGCGCCGCCGCAGCTCATCGGCGACGAGCGTGATCGCCGTGACGGCAGGCCCCTTCGCGTCGAAGAGCGTCACCGCCTCGTCGACGGTGATGTCATCGCCCTGCAGCGCGCGGTCGAGGATGCCCGCGATCTCGCGCTCGATTGGCAATGGCACGCCGGCCCAGTCCGTGCGCGCGGCGGGATCGCTCACCATCGTTCCTCCTCCGGGCGCACGAGCCCGTCCGGCCCGGCGAGTGCTTCGATGCGGGGACGCACGGCCTCAGGCGCGAACGCATCGCCCTGGCGCACGTACTCAGGGTATAGGGCCAGGCGCTCGCGCAGGTCGAAGCCCCCGTCCGCCGTCGTCTCGCGCAGCTCCGCCAGGTTCGGCCACGGCCGCTCCGGGTTGATGTGGTCCTTCGTCACCGGCGAGACGCCGCCCCAGTCGTTGATCCCCGCGAGCAGGTACATCCCGTGCGCGTCCGGCGTCAGGTTCGGCGGCGCCTGCAGGTTCATCGCCCCGCCGAGCAGCAGGCGCGCCGTCGCGATCGTGCGCAGCATCTCGAACACGCTCGGCTCGCCGGCCCGCCGCATCGCGATGTCGTCCTTCACCCGGAAGTTCTGCACGATGACTTCCTGGATGTGCCCGTACGCATCGTGCAGGTCGCGGATCGCGAGCAGCGAGTCGACGCGCTCCTCGCGCGTCTCGCCGATGCCGATGAGGATGCCCGTCGTCCATGCGACGCGCTGCGCCCCGGCCTCGCGCATCGTCCGCAGGCGCTCCTCCGGGATCTTGCCGGGGCAGTTCCAGTGCGCCATCCCGTGCTCGTGCAGGCGCATCGACACGGTCTCGAGCATGATGCCCATCGACGCGCTGACCTCGCGCAGCGACGCGATCTCGTCGGGGTCCATGATGCCCTGGTTGATGTGCGGCAGCAGGCCCGTCTCGTCCAGCACGCGCTCCGCCATCTCCCGCAGGTACGACGAGGTCGTCCGGTGCCCGAAGCGCGCCAGGTCGTCGCGGACGAAGTCGTAGATCTCCTCCGGCCGCTCGCCGAGCGAGAAGAGCGCCTCCTTGCAGCCGGCGCGGGCGCCGGCGCGCGCCACGGCGAGCACCTCGTCCGGCGTCATCGTGTGCGCGATGGGGTCGCGGGGGCCGCGCGCGAACGTGCAGTAGCCGCACTTCTGGCGGCAGAGGTTCGTCAGGGGGATGAACACCTTCCGCGAGTACGTGATGGTGCGGCCGTGCGCCCGCTCGCGCAGGGTCGAGGCCGCCGCCATGATCGCCGCCAGCTCGCTGCCCGAGGCCTCGATGAGGCGGTAACCATCGGCCGCGCCCAGGCGCTCACCCGCGAGCGCGCGGTCGAGGATGCGCTCGAGGTCGGGGGCGACGGGGGCCGGCGGCGGCATCAGGGACATGCGCCGATCTTACCGCTCCCCCGGACCCGGCGCCCGCAGGCGCGCCGAGGGGCGGCCATCCCTGGCCGCCCCTCGCTGCGCGGTGCCAGCCCCTTCGCGGTTAGTTCAGGTCGATGGTCGTATTCGCGATCGATGCCGGGATCGTCCGCTGGATCACCATGTACGAGCCGGACGGCGGCTTCACTTCCAGCGTGAACGTGTCGTTCTCGGCGATCGTCACGCCTGCCAGCGCCGTCGTGTCGATGCTGACTTCGAACAGCTCGCCGGGCTCCAGGAGGGTGTCGCCGTTCCCCACCAGGTCGGACGCCGTGTACGTCACGTCGCCGACGGTCGTCGCCGCGTCGATGTAGCTCACGACGGTGCGGTTCGTCGTCGCCGCCGGGTCCAGGTTCACCGAGTCGCCGCCGGCCGCCAGCGCCACGTCGAACTTCAGCGCCGTGATGCGCGTGCCGCTCGACGTCGCGATGACCCCGCTGGAGAGCTCCATCGTCCCTCGCGTCTTCGCCAGGCCCGCGTACACCGCTTCCTTGCCCCGCTCCGAGCTGAACAGGCCGGTGCTCAGGACGACGAAGGCGAAGACGGCCGCGACCACGACGAAGGCGATCAGGATGATGGCGGTCTCCAGCCCCGTGACGCCGCGCTCTTCGCGCAGGTCGCGGGCGAAGTGGATGAGTCGCTTCATGCCATCTACCCCCTGATTGCTCCGGACGCGCCCGTCCGGGGATCCCTACCCCGGGATTGCGGTGCGTCATTGGGGTTGTCGAATCCGCCCCCGGCGCGTGGCATCGGGGAACCCCCGCGATTCTGGACGCGCGCCGCGCGGTAGGATGATGCGACGATGCAGAACAAGGCGCTGATCCTCGACCTGCTGGCCTTCGTCGCCGAGAAGCCGCGCCCCTACGCCGAGGTGATGGACGCCTGGCGCACGTCGTGCCCGCGTCTGCCCGTATGGGAGGACGCTAACGACCTGGGCTTCGTCGCCCGGCGGCGCGATGGCGCGCTCGGCACCATCGTGCACCTCACGCCCGAAGGCGCAGACTTCCT
>Ga0070741_10016959_pt1 | contig 12040 bp, 7 predicted proteins | sample Coa_R1_4_FD_66440 | JGI IMG/M metagenome (GOLD analysis project Ga0070741, IMG submission 66440) | Surface soil microbial communities from Centralia Pennsylvania, which are recovering from an underground coalmine fire - Coalmine... | ecosystem: Environmental > Terrestrial > Soil > Unclassified ...
GCGTAGACGTAGTCCCGTACGAGGTTGCCTGTGACCGTGGTCTCGGCGATCAATCGTCCTTGGAGGTCGTAGTGATACACCGTCGTTCCGTTCGGCGTCGTTTTCCGGGTTCTTTGGTTGAAGGCGTTACGTTCGACCGCCAAGTTCGCCGCTCGGCATCGTACTTCCCCAGTGAGCGCTAGCCTTGGTGATGATCTCTTTTGTGTTCACGCTGGCAAGGCTTGGATTTACGAGCCCGGCGCGTGCGCGCCGGGCGCTTCATTAGGCGGGGAACCCCGTGTCTCCCGGTGTATCTGGGAACCAAGAGATTTGCACACCCCGCTTCCTGCTCAGGCTTTCTAGATCAACGCCAATTTTTTTCATCGCCAACTGTAACGCTTGAACTGCATCGGCGCCGGCCGCGTAACTAAGTTTCTTCTCGCCTAAGCATTCGATCGAGTAAGGGCAGTAATAATCAGGCCCGCCCTCGTACAACAACGGCTTTCCAATAGTAACCACTACGGAAGCTTTGTCCGCCGTTAATGTTCTTTGAGCTATCGGCTCGCCGATACTCTCGATTTTCACGTCATCACCATAAAACGAGTGGCGGAAGCGGTTGGCCGCGTATGCAGGCAGCAAAACGAGCTTGCACGCTTGCCCAACATCTCGCTCTTGCACCTGTTCCAGCAAGGGTTCCCATTCTGCACATCGCCTCGTCCTTTTCAGCCTGCCGTTCACAGCGGTCGTCATTATCATCCGGCCGACACACGTTGTCCGACGGCGGCTTCGGCACGCAAGCTCCTGGTGGTCCATTCTCGCAGGGATCGGCACCCATACTTGACGGCCACAGTGTACCTACAACGACTGATACGGCAGCGCCCGCCACTCCAAGCACTGTTTTCGTCCCGGTCTGTATGACTGGCTCTACCCACGTCGTCGGATCGAGCAGCCCCGACGGATCGGTGTACCGAAGGGGATTATTTCGCACGTAAGTGTACGTGTTAGGGCCACCGATAAGACCAATGGGGTCGGAAGTTATATAGCGCCCCGTTCTCGGATCGTAGTACCGATTCCCGTTGTAATAGAGTCCCGTTTCGAAGTCATAATACTGTCCTGGAAAACGGAGATTAAGTATTGCGCTTCCCGTCGGTGGCGTATCCCCAAACGCGTTGCCCTCAAAACGCCAGACGACATTACGATTGAGATCGGTGCCGATCCTTGATGTATCCAGATGATCGGTATGGACGTAGAGAACGGTTTCCCCGCTCTCGATCTTCGCGATCGGCTGATCATCCGCGTAGACGTAGTCCCGTACGAGGTTGCCTGTGACCGTGGTCTCGGCGATCAATCGTCCTTGGAGGTCGTAGTGATACACCGTCGTTCCGTTCGAGGTAGTCTTGCGGGTTCTTTGGTTGAAGGCGTTGTAAACATAGGTGCTGGTGCCGCTCGGGCAGACCGCCTCGCCGATAAGGTTTGAATCAAGCGGCGAATAGCTGCAGGTGCCATCATCCGTCGTGGTGCCTTCGGCATTGACGTTGACGGCGCCAAAGGGCGTCGAGGAAACAGCATTTGATTGCCAGTAGTACTCGTAGCTTCCATGAACGTCGGTGAGTCGATTACCGTTGCCGTTATACGTAAAGGTGTTGTGTACGCCCCCGGTTAGCGTCTCATCGATCAAGCGATCGAGCGGGTCGTAGCCGTACGTTCCGACTGCGGGAAGCGTTTGCTTTTGGGTGAGATTGCCGTTGGCGTCGTAGCTGTAGACCCGGGTGTCGGCGGTTCCTAACGATTGGTACGTGAGCTGTCCTTTGAGGTTGTACTGACGCACTTCGCTCAACGAGTTGCCATACGTCTGACTAAGTAACAATCCGTCTGGCCGATAGGTACGGGCACTCACGAGCGTCTTTGACTGTCCGGCTAACGTGCTCGTAACACTTGTGATGCGTCCAACGCTATCCCGCGCGTATGTAACGACGCGCTGATTCGGATAGGTAATGCTCGTAACGCGATTCCCGGCGTCGTAGGTATAGCTGGTGGTATACGCGACTCCGGCTTCGGTATGCCTTTCGGTAACGATATTGCCGAAGGCGTCGTACGCATACTCAGTCGTACCCGAGGAATCGACGACCTGGCACAAGCGGCCGATCGCGAACGCGTTGCCATTAAGGCAACCGGTGTCATACGTATAGACTTGGTCGGGATCGTGCGGGTTGATAACACGAGTCAACCGGTTAAGTGCGTCGTATGTATATTCGAATACGTAGCCGTTTGCGTTGGTCAAACTCACTACGTTGCCGGCGGCATCGTAGACGTAGTCCAACGTTCCTCGATCGCCCGACTCCTCCCGCAAAACGTTGCCGAGGTCGTCGTACTGGTACCGCGTGATCGCCACGTTTCCGCTACTACCGCTAAGCGCCGGGGACTGCACGAAGGTAAGCCGGTTGTTGATGTCGTAGTCATATGCGGTTACGCCGCCTAAGGCGTCAGTCGTTTGAAGCAGGCGGCTGAGGGGGTCGTACTGATGATGAGACGGTGGATTATTCTTGGGATCGGTGACCTGGGTGACGTTACCTACCGCGTCGTTCAAGAATTGCGTGACAGACCCTGCAAGATTGGAACTGGCAAGTTTGTTTCGCAGATCGTAAGCGAGGTCGATCTGCTTGACCAATGTGTTGCTCGGATCGTAGGTGTAGTCCTGGGTACGGTTGCCTTTTAGGTCGTAGCTATAGGTAACTTTATTTCCTAAGTTGTCCGTTACCTGGCGCAGTTTCTGCGCGGCATCGTAGGTATACGACAAAACAATGCCGTCCGGAAAAGTAACCGAGGTTATGTTGCTCGCCGCGTTGTATGTATAGCTTGTTACGCGGGCACTCCCCGCTCCGGCCGGCGGAGTTTGCGTGATTGTTTGCACGCGTCCGCGAGGATCGTAACCGTAAATAGTGCGCACGCCGTTCGGATCGGTCTGCTGCAACAGCCGACCGTTGGCATCGTAACTGTCGAACGTCGTGACGCGCCCAAGAGGATTAGTAACTGATTGCAACTGCCCGCAAGCTCCGCCCGTGGTGCAGTTGTAGTACGTCAACGTCGTAATATCGTTCACGTCCGTGCGCGGACCGTTAATGGAAGCGACCTGTCCGGATGCGTTGTAGGCGAGAGTTACGGTGCGAGAGACAGCACCACCATCTGGTGCAAACCCATTTTGTGTGATGCTGGTCGGGAGATTGGGGTGTGCCGAATCCGCGTACTGTATTGCCGTTGTCTTCGTTTGTCCCGCGGCCACGCTCGGACTTTGGATCGAAGTCGGCAGGTCGAGCGTGCTCGAAAGATATTGATACGTGGTGGTGCGGGTGGCGCTCGTGCTCGTCGGCGTCGCGCACGTACCGACCAAACCTTCGGTCATCGATGTCCGTTGATTCGTGCTGTTGTACGTATAGGTCGTTACTCGGCCTTCGTCGTCTTTCTTACACGTCAGGTTGTTCTGCGCATCGAAGGTTTGAGTTAGTGACTTGCCGTCGCCTTGATTCACCCTCGACGTCAGATTTTTTAACCCCAGATTGGCTGCAAACGTCATCACCTCCGGGGTGTTGACCGCATCCGTAACTGTCGTCTGCGTGTCGGAGTTGTACTGAAGCGTGTATCGCTCGATTCCACCCGCATGTTCCGTAGATACCGCTTTGCCGTTCGCGTCGTAGCCGTACGTGCTGTAGCGCGTCGTCGTGCCTCCGACTTCTTGGTAAGAAATACCGGTTAGGTGATGCGGAAAAGAGGCGTTCTCGTAGTGGTAGAGTTTTGCGCTTCCGTCAGGGAAATCGACGCGTGTGAGGTTGTTGTTCGCGTCGTAGCCGTAGTTGATCACTTGCCCATCGGGCGACATTATGTTGCTAATTTTCCCATCTGTACTGTATGCAAGCGTTACTGTATGACCAAAAGGGCCGGCTATCGTCGTCGGTTGGTCGCCCGTGTACGTGTAAGTGGTCGTTTTCCCCGAAGAATCAGTTTCAGAGCTTAGGCGGCCACTACTATCGTAGTGGTCAGATGATCCGTCCATGCGCTTTAGCGTGTATCCGGACGAATCTGCAATCAAAGCAAGACGCGAATCTACGTCGCCCTTCCATTGGCCCGAAGCATCTTGATAGAAGGGTTCGCTTCGTCCGGCACCGGCCCTAACTTGAATTCCGTTCGGAACGGTTGGATTCGACGGAAAGGGGTAATGGAGTTCAAGACGCCGATAGATCATGGATATCCAGCCGTGACCTAGCGGAGAATCAGTGGATAAAAAGCTATTGTAATCTCTTGCCGGGCTCGGAACACTCAATCCGCCGCTCGCATCCTGCTCATGTTGATACTTGTTACCGGTAGCCGCATTACAAGGATTGCCAACATTGCCATCACAGTTCCTCGGCCCGAGATTCTTTTCGTCCCTAAGACCGCACGTGCCGTCGGTTTCGAGAGATGAGCCAGACGGACAAGGTTGATCAGCGGAATAGCAGGCATAGAGAGCATTACAGTTCCAAGCCCCGTTAAAGGTGCTCATTGCGCAGTATCGCAGGGCTCGGCCCCCGTTTCCCCAATTCGGGCAGCTGTTATATACCCCTTGCTGCAAAGACTCATCACAGCTAACGCTCACTGACCAATCGTAATATCCGTGGCTCCCCAAGTAAGCTTTTGCGGGACCCTTCGCAGCCTCGCATTGAATAAATGCTTGGTCAGCATTTAGCCCGAACGCGTTGGGACTGGTTATCAGAGAAAGAAAGGCGACACATACCGTGGTACTGCACAAACCACCGCGCGCGCGTAAGTTCCTTTGCTCAGCCTTACCGGCAATCACCTCTGAATGCGCGATTCTGCGTTGTGCATTAGCAAAGGAAATTTGAAAGTAGGAGTAAACGGTGATGAAACATTTGGAAGCGAGGACAATGACGACCATGGATCGTGCCTCCGTGCCGTGCCTTTTTTAGTTTGTGCTCGATTGTTCTGGTACTTTCGCTTCAAAGTCGTCGCCTCGTTTGACGAACGCTATAAGGAATACCGCTAACACAGCCATTAAGTGGCCTGACGTTACTCGAGCAGTAGGTCGCCTTGGTTATGCTTAAAAAGGTGAGAGCGAGATTCATAGCCCCATCCTCCATTTATTCGCGTTAGTCCTTCTGGGGCCCTGAAAAGCGTGGGCAGTAATACTTTAAAACGTACGCATCGCTTGTTGCAACAAATGTGACAAGAGGAAGAAATGAAACGAAACGTATAGGCTGTAGACAAGAACGCGGATTGGTGTTCGCAGCGCGTTCCACTGACACAGCAACACCACACCGTGTTTCTTCGGAATGGCTCGCATCGTCGCCCGCGATCGGCATGCCGATGCGCCCGCGCTCTTTGTGCGCTTCGCCTATGCGCCCGTGACTGATTACGTTGAAGGCGCGGACGATGTGCGCCCGGACCTCAGGCCGTCGGGGGAGGTCTCCAGCTCCTCCAGTCGCCGCTTCGCCGGCTCGATTCCCCAGAACCAGACGACGATGATCTGCACGACGACCAGACCGATCATCAAAGCGATCACGCCGGGGAGCTTGTAGTGCACCATCAGTGCGCCCACCACGAACGGCGAGAATACGGTGGCGAGGCGGCCGAGCGTGTTGCAGATGCCGTTCGCGCGCAGTCGGATCTCGGTCGGGAAAAGCTCCGGCGTGTAGACGCCGAAGAGCAGCGCGGTCTGCACGTAGATCGCGACGATCAGGACGAAGCCGACGCTGAGCACGATCGCGGGGTCGGAGCCCGCGTTGAATTGCGCGTAGATCCAGCCGCTGACGATGGTCACGATCGAGGCGCCGATGATGCTCCAGCGCCGCCCGATGGTGTCGGACGACCACGCGCCGAGCGCGCACCCGACCAGCGACCCGACGGCGAGAACCACTGTATACCCGAGCGACTTGGAGATGGTCAGACCCTCGCGCAGGAAAAATTGCGGCAGGAAGATGACGAAGCCGAATATCAGGGTGTTGATCGTGATCAGCACCCAGCTGCCGACGATCATGCGCTGAAGGATCGGCGGCTTGAGCATCGCCATCGCGTCGAGCTGCGGAGTCGCCGACGGCGCGGCCGGCGCAGGCAGGGTCGCGCCCGCGGCCACTTCTTTCTCGATCGACTGCATCAGCGCCTCGGCCTCCTGGTGGCGGCCCTTCGCTTCGAGCCAGCGCGGAGACTCGGGCAATTTCTTGCGCAGGTACCAGACGATCAGCGAGCCGACGCCGGCGATGATGAACATCGGCCGCCAGCCGAAGGTCGGGATGATCAGGTAGCCGAGGAGCGCGGTCGCCGGGAAACCCGCGACCACGAGAAACACCATGAGGGCGAGCCAGCGCCCGCGGGTTTTCGGCGGCACGAACTCGGTCAGCGTCGAATACCCGACCACGATCTCGGCCCCGAGGCCGAGACCCTGCACGAAGCGGCAGACGATGAGCTGCTCCATGTTCTGCGCAAACGCCGCGGCCAGCGAGGCCAGGCCGAACACGAGCAAGTTGATCTGGTAGGTGAAGCGCCTGCCGTAGCGATCGCCGAGGAAGCCCGTCACCAGGGCCCCGAGGGTCATGCCCACGAACGTGAGCGAGAGGAACTGCAGGTTCTGCGGCAGCGTCGAGAACTTGGTCTGGATGGTCGCCGCGAGCACGCTGCCCGCGACGTAGAGATCGTAGCCGTCGAAGAACATCCCGGCGCCGATCAACCAGAAGATACGGTAATGGAAAGAGCTAATCGGCAGCCGGTCGAGACGTGCGCCTGCGTTTACGGTCGTGCTCATGGTTACTCCCCGCGTTTGGCTGTTGTGATTGGTGCGAGAAAAAGGTTTTGTTTATCTTGCTTATCAAACCATCCTTAAGACACGTATTGTTGTGCCGGCGAACGGCGCCGGTGAAATGACCCCTCCTGCTCAGTTCAAGCGGCGCTTTCCCGCCGTGTCCTGGTACCAGTCGAAGGGCTGGTCATCCACGCGCACCATCACGCTTTTCACCTCAAAGTGCGCGTCGAACGATTCAGTGCCGCCCTCCCGGCCGATGCCGGAATCGTTGACTCCGCCCCACGGGGACGCCGGATCGAGCCGATGATGGTCGTTGATCCAGACGATGCCGCAGCGCAGTGCGGCGGCGACGCGGTGCGCGCGCGCCACGTCCCGCGTGCGCACGGCGCCGGCGAGACCGAAGCGTGAATCATTGGCGATGCGCAGCGCCTCGGCCTCGTCCTTGAACGGAATCACGACGGTGAACGGGCCGAACACCTCTTCCTGCGCGATGCGCATGGCCGGCTTTACGTCGGCAAACACGGTGGGCTCGACGTAATAACCGTTGGCGAGCGCGGGATCCGGCGGAATCCTGCCGCCGGTCACCAGCCGCGCTCCTTCTTCGACACCGAGGCGCGCGTAATCGAGCACGCGTTTTTGCTGCTTCGCCGAGATCACCGGACCGAGCTGTACCGCGGGATCGCCGGGATCGCCGATGCGCAACCCGCGCGCTTTGGCCGCGAGCCGATCGACGAACTCCTCGTAGATGCCCTGCTGCACGATATGGCGGCTCGCGCAGATGCACGTCTGCCCCGCGCCGATGAAGGCGCCGAACGCCGCGTAATTCACCGCCTGGTCGATATCAAAATCGTCGAACACGATCACCGGCGATTTTCCGCCGAGCTCGAGCGTCTGGTGCGCGAAATTTTTCCCCGCGAGCGCGCCGACAATGCGTCCGGCCTCGGTGCCGCCGGTCAGCACGAACTTGTCGAGGCCCGGGTGCGAGGCGAGCGCCTTGCCGGTGGTCGGTCCGAGTCCGGTGACGACGTTGAAAACGCCCGGCGGCAGTCCGGCCTCGCTGAAAATGGCGGCCAGCCGCAGGGTCGTGAGCGGCGTGTATTCCGACGGTTTGACGACCGTGGTGCAGCCCGAAGCGAGCACGGGCCCGAGGCTTTTGCACATGATCATCAGCGGGTGGTTGAACGGCGTCGAATTGCCGACGACGCCGAGCGGTGTGCGCAGCGTGTAGTTGAGATACGGACCTTCGACGGGAATCACCGCATCCCGGCGCGCGAGCGCAAGCCCCGCGTTATAACGCAAAAAATCCGGCAGGCGGCTGATCTGCGCGCGCGTCTCGTTGACCGGGCGGCCGTTGTTCAACGTTTCCAGTTGATACAGCTCGTCCAGATGGCGTTCAAACGCGTCGGCCAGTTTATTGACGAGCTTCGCACGCGTGCGTTCCGATAGGCCGCCCCACTCCCGACTTTCGAAGGCGCGCCGCGCGCTGGTCACGGCCCGGTCTACATCGGATTCGCTCGCGTGCGCGATGCGCGCAATGACTTCGCCGTTCGCGGGATTGAAGACCGGGAGAAATTCCGCTCCCGAGGCCGGGACTTCGGCGCCGTCGATGAACAAGCCGTGCGTACGGATCGGCGCCTGAGCGGAGGTGGTTGCGAAGGGACTCTGGGCCATGCAAACGTCCTTGCGCACACCGTGCGCCCCGGGAATCTGCGCTAATTTGACACACGGTTCCGGCAGGCACAACGGCGGGCCCCGCGCATCCCGCCGCAGCTATCCCGGCATCGATTTCGATGGGCAGCCACTCCGCTGTTAAGATGCCGGCACTTACGGCTAACGGGAGGTCACACGGTGCCAATCCTCAACGTCAACAATGCCGATGTCGACGTCGTCCAAACCGGCGCGGGACGCGACCTGGTCTTGCTGCATTCGCTGCTCGCCGACCGGACCACCTTCGATCGCGCGCTCCCGGCCCTGGCCCGCCGGAGACGGGTGACCCGGATCAACCTGCCGGGGTATGGCGCGTCGACGGCGGCCGGCGATGGCATCGAGGCTTATGCCGATCACGTCGCCGCGACGCTGCGGGCGCTCAAGCTGCCGGCGCAGACCGATGTGCTCGGCAACGGCTTCGGCGCCTTCATCGCCGTCGCGCTCGCGATCCGTCACGGCCAATCGTTCGATCGTCTCGTGGTATCCAATTCGCTGGCCGCCTTTCCGCCGGCGGGCAAAGAGCCGCTGAAGCTGATGGCCGAAAAGGTATCGCAGCAGGGCATGACCGCGGTGCTCGATGCCGCGATCAAGCGCATGTTCCCCGAGCCATTCGCCGCCGCGCATCCCGATATCGTCGCCGAACGGCGCGCCGCGCTGGCCAAGGCCGATCCGACGTGCTTCAGCAAGGCCTGCCTCGCGCTCTCGCGCGTCGATTTCAATCCGCTCCTCGCCGGCATCCGGAATCGAACCCTCGTCCTCGCCGGTGAGCTCGACGGCGCGACGCCGGCGCCGCTGACGCGTGCGCTCGCGGCCGGCATACCGGGCGCGGCCTTCATCGAGATCGCCGGCTGTGGTCACACGCCGCAAATCGAAAAAACCGAGTTCTATACGGCGACGCTGGAAGATTTTCTAAGTTAAGGAGTAAACGGACTTGTATTCTGCAGCAACAGACCGCTACCGGAACTTGGCGCAAAATACGTTGCCCCGTACGTAATGGCGGGTGCCAACAAAGGCATACCAAGCAGCGCCAGGACAATTCGTGTTTTCTTCACCGCAATCTAACGTTCACAGTGAACCGCGCTCCGTTCTTGCGCGGTCGGTTCCACTATGCAGTTAGAGCGCCCCGGCACTCGCACTACTTTCGTATACCGGCCTTTTCCCAAGGCTCCGGTTCCCGTATGCGGACTTTCATCGATCTCTTGATATGGCGGCTCCATCCTGACTGGTTAGTGTTCCACCACTCAAAGTAAAGGAACCCGTTTTCGCTCCGAAACGTTGGCTGCATGATGTGTCCTAAGTAGTCACCCGGCGCGTCCGGCTTCGCGAAACTGATGCGGTATACCAGGTCACCTGAGATGGTGAACTTCGTGAAGATCACGCGCCGAGGGTCTGCGGCGAAATCGACAAACCACAACGCGTCTCTATTGCAGAAAAGCGCGCCCGAATCGCGAGCCTTCTTGTTACCCGTGGGGTCGTTGACGAAAAGCAGCCAATCCCTCAGTTCCGGTCTGTCGGAATCTTCACCTACGCGCCGTACGAACGAACGGCATTTCGCATCGCGCTCTTTGTCAAAGGCGATGGCCGTCCAGTCGCGGAACTGAATCTCGGCGTCGCCCCTGATGATCCATTCCGGCTCGTAGATTTTGGTTTCAAGGACCTCCAGTTCTCCTTCTTGCGAGGGTTGCCCGGGCGACTGCGGGTGGGATGGGTCCTCATTGGAAGGAACGGTGTGACGACAACCATCTCGATAGTGACCGACTCTATATTGGTTCTTGTACCGGGATTGCCAAGACGCAAAATCGGTTGGGATGGCGCGCGTCGTAAAGCCCGACGATGAGCGCTCTCCGAGAGCGTTGCGTCTGTCGATGTCCTCTTTCGACTGCCTGTTCCCGTCCTTCATGTATGTGCTGTCATACCTGAAGGAAAGATTTGCCCGCAAGAGCTTGGGCGGAAACTCCTTCGCGGCGACCTGCAGCCACCGGCGACCTTTCTCGTCATAGCGGAGAAAGACGTACGGAATTTCCGGGCAACCGTACTGCTTGAGGTCGGAAAAAACACTGGTTGCGACGATCACCAGATGCGCAGTCCCACCCCAGAAGTCGAGCAAGATGGGATTGAAGTCCTGCTCCCCCGACCAACGGATAGTCTTTCCAGTGTCCGGGTTCTTCGCGGTAAGGCTGTATTGATTCGGCCACTTTCGTAGGGCGTCCGACAGCTCCCCGCGGCCGAAATTGAAAGAAACTGAACGCTCGACCTCTATTGCCCGACCGTCGTGTAACAGGGCCTCGTCGATCCAACGCTCAGCTGCGGCGCATTGCAAAGGGATGCAGGCGGCGTACAACGCCACAGCGATGATCCTCCTGCCCACCGCAAAGGGTGCCATGCGCTCTAACGTCCGCGTTTTGCCGCACTGCGCTGAGCGCGTAGCAGCGAAGTAAAGGTGTCGGGCAACAACGCGCTGTTAGGTGCGATCACTGCTGCGAGCCTCTTTGGTCCAGTGACGCGAGGAGCCGCGGCCCTACACTCATTGCCCAATCGGCGGCTCTTGGGTCCACTGCTGCGCCGTGAACCGCGGAGTTCAACAGGCCGACCATATCCGCCAGGGCTGACTGTTCCTCTTGAGTCAACACATTGTGCTTCGTCAGCAGCCGAAGCAGCTGCCCTATGCCGTACGACCGAACCTCCAACCCCTTTGATTGGGCCAGGCGAACAAGTCGCTTCTCGAGTTCAATACGCAGACCAGCGAGCGCAAGATTGGGATCACGTTCGGCGATAGTTTGAAACGCAAACTCTGGTGCGAGAGCTGGTGTCGCTACAGCAGAAGCGAGTAGTCCTGCGGTTTCCGCACGTGACGCGGCCTTTTGTAGTTCTTGAAATTCAACCTTCCACCCGCCCGGCAGTTCAAGCGACTTCACTAACGGAGTAATCCAGGGAAGTATCGCGATCACAATGAGAGCAAGCGTAGCTGCATCAATGGCCAAATCGGGCCAAATCACATGCACCAATGCAAGCAATAAGGCCCCAAGCGTGACCGCTTGGCGCAGGCGCTTGAGACCACCCGACGCTGTGGATGGCTGATCAGCCGCGTTGGTCACGATCGGATCGCACCTAACGACTCAATGACGGTTATCACGGTTATACGCGCCGCTCGATTTTGAAATCTCCTGAAAATCATAGCGCTTTTGATCCGCGCCTGCTCCAGGGCGCCGAGATATACGGCAATCCTGCCGTTGAGCACCCGCCGGACCGTGGAATTGCCGTATAACATCATTGAACCGTGGAAACGCGTTGCCGCCGCAATCAGGTAATTAGGCGATTTTTCGCGGATAGAGCAGAGCCGGAAGTTACCGAGCTTCTTACGCATCCGGCTGTTAAGCGCAGGGTATCGGCATATACGCCGAATCAGACGCAACGCTTCTGTTTCCTTATAAGCAAAGGGATTGAAGGGGCCAAGCTCGAAGTTTCTATGCGTCGGTAGCATTGCTTTCTTCTACTTAGCTAAGCGTCGCCGCGATTTTCCGGATTTCCTCCGGCGTGCGCTCGCCGGCGAGCGGTGTTCCCGGCATCAGA
>Ga0070741_10016960_pt1 | contig 12040 bp, 7 predicted proteins | sample Coa_R1_4_FD_66440 | JGI IMG/M metagenome (GOLD analysis project Ga0070741, IMG submission 66440) | Surface soil microbial communities from Centralia Pennsylvania, which are recovering from an underground coalmine fire - Coalmine... | ecosystem: Environmental > Terrestrial > Soil > Unclassified ...
ACGGCGACACACACGCCGCGGGCGACGCCGACGCTGACGCCGCGCGAACGGCTGCTCGTCGTGCTGCGCGCGCTGCGGGATCGCTTCTGCGCGCGACAGCCGCACGGCGTCGCCTGCAAGGTGCTGACGCGCGTCGTGAAGCGCCTGGAGCGGCGCGCCCGCTGATGCGTCGCGGCGCCGGCGCGCCCACGCCGGCTGAACGCAGGCGCTCCGGGGTGGCTGGGGCGCCGCGTTGCGATCGCCCTCCGGCCGCTAGCATGACCGCGTGGATACCGAAGTCCTCGTCATCGGCGGCGGCGTCGTCGGCCTGGCGGCCGCGGCCGAGCTGGCACGGGCCCGGCAGGTGGCGCTGCTCGAGCGGCACGCGGGCTGGGGCTACGAGACGTCGTCCCATAACAGCGGTGTCGTCCACGCCGGCATCTACTATCCGACCGGCTCGCTGAAGCACACGCTGTGCATCGAGGGCAACCGCCTCCTCTACGAGTGGTGCGCCGCGCACGGTGTCCGCGCGCATCGCTGCGGCAAGCTGATCATCGCCGTCGACGAATCGGAGCTTCCCGCGCTCGACGAGGTCGAGCGGCAGGCGCGCGCGAACGGCGTGCCGGGGCTCTCGCGCATCGACGATGCCGCGCGGTTGCGCGAGCTGGAGCCAGCGGTGCGCTGCGTCGCGGCGCTCTTCTCGGAGACGACGGGCGTCGTCGACCAGTCGCGGCTGATGGCGTCGCTTGCGGCCGCGGCGGAGGCCTCAGGCGCGATGCTCGCGCTAAGGCACACGGTGCTCGCAATCGCACGCGTGCCGGGCGGGTTCGCGGTCGAGGCGGAGGCGCCCGACGGCGAGCGCGTGCGCATCACGGCGGAGGCGCTCGTGAACAGCGCCGGGCTGGCGGCGCCGGCGGTGGCGGCGATGCTCGGCTATCCGCTCGACGGCGGCGAGGGCGTGCCGCGCCTGCGGCAGACGGTGAACAAGGGCCGCTACTACGACATCGTGACGCCGGAGAAGGCGCGCCGGCTGCGCCACCTCGTCTACCCGGTGCCGGAGCATGCGCGCGGCGGCCTCGGCGTGCACGTCACGCTCGACGTCGACGGCGGCGTGCACCTCGGCCCGGACACGGAGTGGCTCGACGAAGGTGCGCCGCTCGACTACCGCGCCGACGACGTGCGCCGCGCCGACTTCCACGCGGCGGCGAGCCGCTACCTGCCGTGGCTCGAGCCGGGGGACCTGGCGCCGGGGCAGGTGGGCTACCGGCCGAAGCTGCAGGAGCCGGGAGGCCCGCAGGCCGACTTCCTGATCTGGCACGACCGCGGCTACGTGCACCTCGGCGGCATCGAGTCGCCGGGCATGACGGCGGCGCTGGCGATCGCGCGCCGAGTGGCGGCGCTGCTGTAGGGCGTGCGGGACAGAAACTAGCGACGCGCTCGACGCTCGGATTCCGTTTGACGGTTGGGTGGAGTGGGATCGAAATCGCGTTTCTCCCAGCGCTCCTTAACCGTGCGGATCACAAGCGCGATGCGGTCGCGGCTCTGTTTCGCCGCCTCGTTCGGAGGTGGTGTTCGGTGCGGCTCGCTCGAGTTAATGGCCGTTTTCATGTAAGTCGCCTGCCACCATTGCTGCCGGAAGTTCGCTCGTCGTCGGCGTCGGCCGCACTCCAACACAGCCGGACACCGTCTGCAGGAGCCTTTCGCAAAGGTCGGAGGTTTCACCGTCCATCCGCTCGGCACGGAGCCCGAGCGACTGCGCCTCGTCGAGGTCGATCACGAAGCTGTGTATCGGGTAATCCCAGACGAGCTGACGAACGACCTTGTTGACCTGGCTGGGAGACCAGTCCCGGTAGCTATACCGGCTCATGACCCGCTTGGTGTACTCCTCAGCGACAGCGAGTTGCAATCGTGCCTCGCCGAGTTGATGCGGATTCACCTGTTCGAACAAGGGGGAGATCATGCCATTCACGATTGGCTGGGCATACTGTAGCGCATAGGGGTAATCCATTGCTGGGGATGTCTGGCCGAGCGTTAAGTAGCCGAGTACGTAATCGAGGGTCTCAAGCGCATACTGTCGCAGGTACTCAAGTGACTTGAAGCTGTTGAGCGCTGAACTGAAGATCCAGCTCCCTCGCGGATTTGAGAGCTGCGCGTCGAGCGGCCCCATCTCAGCGGTCTCCGCCATGATGATGCGATCGGCTCCTAGGCAAAAGAACGTGGCGGCGCTCTTAGCCCAATTCGAGATCAACACTTCGACATAAGAGGCCCGAGCACGAAGCAGCTTCAACATCTGGTACGCCGCGTGGATGTCTCCGCCAGGCGACTCGATGAGGACACTGACTCGATCGGTTTCGCCGAGTGTGGCGAGGGCAGCGCGGAACTCCTCCAGCGCAGCCGGGCCGAGCTCCTCATCTCCGCGCCGGTGGTCTTGGTAGAAGCAAAGGACTCGTGTTCCCCGTCGTGTCTCGAGCTCAGCTAGAATCTCGAGAACGGCATGGCGCGCGTCGGGCGTGTCTGGAGTCAGCTTCAACATGGATCGCAAGGTTAGCACACCGCCGTGCGAGCGGGTTGACATGCGGCGCGTGAGCACCGTTCGCTATCGCCCGGCGGTCGCCGCGCGGAGCTGCTCGAGCGGCAGCTTCGGCGTGCGGTTCATGTACAGCAGGCCGTTCGTCTCCTGGTAGGTGTCCGTGAACTGCGTGTAGCAGAAGCCGGCCAGGTGGTCGAGCGAGCGCACGGCCTCGAGCAGCGCGCGGTAGCGCTCGCCCAGCTCCTTCGCCGAGTTGGCGCGCGAGTAGCCCCACGTCGTCTTCGGGTCCTTGGCAAGCGCGACGCCGCCGAACTCCGTGAGCATCACCGGGGCGGGCGGGTGCTCGCGCAGCGTGATGCGCCGGCGCGCGGTCCGCCCATGCGCGAGCAGCGCGGGCATCTCGGCGGGCGCGTAGCGCGCGGCGAGACGTGCCGGGTCCTGGTCGTAGTCGTGGATGCCGATGATGTCGGTCGCGACGCTCTCCCAGCCGTCGTTGCCGACGACCGGGCGTGTGGGGTCGAGCGCCTTCGTCAGGTGGTAGATGCCCTCGACGTAGTGGCGCTGCGCGGCCGAGCGCGGCAGGTCGGGCACGCCCCACGACTCGTTGAAGGGCACCCAGGCGACGATGCAGGGGTGCGAGGCGTCGCGCGCGAGCACGCGCGGCCACTCGCGCGTCATGCGCTCGACGGCCGTGGCATCGAAGCGGTAGGCGCTCGGCATCTCCTCCCAGACGAGCAGGCCGAGGCGGTCGGCCCAGGCGAGGTAGCGCGGGTCTTCGACCTTCTGGTGCTTGCGGACGCCGTTGAAGCCCATCGCCTTCGCCAGCTCGACGTCGCGGCGGAGCGCGTCGGCATCGGGCGCCGTCAGGCCGGTGTCGGCCCAGTACCCCTGGTCGAGCACGAGCCGCAGGTCGTACGGCCGGCCGTTGAGGAGGAAGCGCTCGTCGTCGACGGCGACCGAGCGCAGCGCCGTGTAGGAGTCGGCGGCGTCGATGACATCGCCGGCGGCGTCGAGCAGCTCGACGCGCGCGTCGATCAGCGTCGGCCGCCACGGCCACCAGAGGAGCTCGTTGCGCGCGTCGTCGATGCCGGGGTCGTGGATCGCAATGCTGCGCCGGAGCGTGACGGTGCCGAGGCTGGATGCTGGACGCTGGACGCTGGGCGCTTCGCGATCCAGCATCGAGCCTGCAACATCGAGCGTCGCGTCGTCCGTCGAATAGATGTCGTCTGCGAGCGTGCGGCCCGCGAGTGAGAGGCGGACGCGCAGCCGCATCCCCTCGCGCGGCTCCGCGACCTCCGCCTCGAAGGCGACCTGCCACCCGTCGAGGTCCGGCGTCCAGCGCAGCGACGCGATGCGCGACGCCGGCACCTCCTCGAGCCAAACGGTCTGCCAGATGCCGCTCGTGCGCGGGTACCAGATCGCGTGCGGGTCGCGCTGCCAGTCCTGCTTGCCGCGCGGCTTGGCGAGGTCGTGCGGGTCGTCGTGCGCGCGCACGACGAGCGTCTGCCGGCCGCTGTCGTCGAGGGCGTCCGTGATGTCGGCCGCGAACGGCGTGTAGCCGCCTTCGTGTTCGGCGACGCGATGGCCGTTGATCCAAACCGTCGCCGCGTAGTCGACGGCGCCGAGGTGCAGGAGCAGGCGACGGTCGGCCGCGGGGGCCGCGTCGAACGTGCGGCGGTACCAGCAGGCGTCGAAGAAGTCGCGCTCGCCGATGCCGCTCGCGGGCGTCTCCGGCGCGAACGGCACGCGGATCGTCGTGTCGAACGCCGCCGCCTTCGGGTCGCGCAGGCGCGCCGTGCGGTCGAGTGCGAAGTCCCAGGCGCCGTCGAGCGCCCGCCAGCCGGCGCGCCGCCGGAGCTGCGGGCGGGGGTAGGACGCGTCGTGCGCTGCGCTGTCGGGCATGCGCTGCAGTATCGGGATCGCCCGCGGCGCGAAACAGCCCTCGCGGACGCGGCGGGGGCGATGACGACAGGCCGCGGCGTCATCATTCCGCCCGAGGCCTCCGCACCGCGGGGAATCGCCGGTCCGGGACGACCTCCGAAATCGGCTACGATGTGAGTCCTATGACAAGCAGGGACGACCGCATCAAGCTGCTCCACGAGGCGGCGCGCGAGCGCATCCTCGTGAAGGACGGCCCGCAGGGCACGTACCTGCAGGGGCGGGACCTCCATGCGTCCGACTACGGCGGCGCCCAGTACGAGGGCTGCCCGGAGCAGCTCAACCTCACCCGGCCGGACGTCATCGCCGAGATGTACCGCGGGTACCTCGACGCGGGCTGTGACCTGATCGAGACGAACACCTTCGGCGGCATGTCGGTCGTGCTCGCCGAGTACGGGCTGGAAGCGAAGGTCGCCGAGATCGCGGCGGCGGCGGCGCGCATCGCCCGCGAGACGGCGGCGGCGTACGAGAGGCCGGGCCGGCCCCGCTGGGTGATCGGCACGATGGGCCCGAGCACGAAGGCGATCTCCGTCACCGGCGGCATCACCTTCGACGAGCTCGTCGCCACCTATGGCGAGCTGGCGCGCGCGCTCGCGGAGAACGGCGTCGACGCGCTGCTGCTCGAGACGCAGAACGACACGCGCACCACGAAGGCGGGCCTGATCGGCACCTGGCGCGCGTTCGACGACCTGGGCTTCCGGCTGCCGGTGATGGTCTCGGGCACGATCGAGCAGACGGGGACGATGCTCGCCGGCCAGTCGGCGGAGGCGTTCGCCGTGTCGCTGATGCATGCGGACCTCTTCTCGCTCGGGCTGAACTGCTCGACCGGGCCCGAGTTCATGACGGACCACCTGCGCGGGATGAACGCGATCAGCGAGTTCCGCACGTCGTGCTGGCCGAACGCGGGGCTGCCCGACCCGGACGGCAACTACTGCGAGACGCCGGAGCAGGTCGCCGCCGTCCTCGAACGCTTCGCCGACCACGGCTGGCTGAACATCGTCGGCGGCTGCTGCGGCACGACGGCCGAGCACATCCGCCTGCTCGCGCAGATGGTCGAGGGCAAGCGGCCGCGCGTGCCGCAAAAGCACACGCGCACACTGTTCTCCGGCATCGACCTGCTCGAGGCGACCGACGACAACCGGCCGCTGATCGTCGGCGAGCGCACGAATGAGGTCGGCTCGCGCAAGTTCAAGCGCCTGATCTCGCAGGAGAAGTACGAGGAGGCGACCGAGATCGCACGCCAGCAGGTGAAGGGCGGCGCGCAGATCATCGACGTCAACCTCCAGAACGCCGACCGCGACGAGCTGGCCGATATCGACCGCTTCTACGAGCTGCTGATCAAGAAGGTCCGCGTGCCGATCATGGTCGACACGACCGACCCGCGCGCGATCGAGCGCTCGCTGCAGTACTGTCAGGGCAAGGCGATCATCAACTCGATCAACCTCGAGGACGGCCTCGAGAAGTTCGAGCGCGTCACGCCGCTCGCGCGCACGTACGGCGCCGCGCTGATCGTCGGCTGCATCGACGAGGACAAGGAGCAGGCGCAGGCGATCACGCGCGAGCGCAAGCTCCAGATCGCCCTCCGTTCATGGAAGCTGCTGACCGAGGACTATGGCATCCGGCCCGGCGACATCATCTTCGACCCGCTCGTCTTCCCCTGCGCCACGGGCGACCAGAACTACGTCGGCTCGGCGGTCGAGACGATCGAGGGCATCCGGCTGATCAAGGAGGCGCTGCCGCAGGCGAAGACGGTGCTCGGCATCAGCAACGTCTCGTTCGGCCTGCCCGACGCCGGCCGAGAGGTGCTGAACTCCGTCTTTCTCTACCACTGCACGAAGGCGGGGCTCGACCTGGCGATCGTGCAGCCGGAGAAGCTCGAACGCTATCCGTCGATCCCGGAGGAGGAGCGGAAGCTCGCCGAGGATCTGCTGTGGAACCGCGGCGACGACCCCGTCGCGGCGTTCGCGGCGTATTTCCGGGGCGCGCAGTCGCGCACGAAGAAGGACGCATCGTCGCTGTCCCTCGATGAGCGCCTCGCGAACTACATTATCGAGGGCACGAAGGACGGCCTCATCGAGGACCTCGAGCTGAAGCTCCGCGAGGCCTCGCCGCTCGAGATCATCAACGGCCCGCTGATGGCCGGCATGGATGAGGTCGGCCGGCTGTTCAACGCGAACGAGCTGATCGTCGCCGAGGTGCTGCAGAGCGCCGAGGCGATGAAGGCCGCCGTCTCGCACCTCGAGCAGTACATGGAGAAGAGCGAGACGACGTCGCGCGGCAAGGTCGTGCTGGCCACGGTGAAGGGCGACGTCCACGACATCGGCAAGAACCTCGTGGACATCATCCTCTCGAACAACGGCTATACCGTCGTCAACCTCGGCATCAAGGTGCCGCCGGAGCAGCTGGTCGAGGCCGTGCACGAGCACCGCCCGGACGCCATCGGCCTCTCGGGCCTGCTCGTGAAGTCGGCCCAGCAGATGGTCGTGACCGCGACGGACCTGCGCGACGCGAACGTCGGGCTTCCGCTGCTCGTCGGCGGCGCCGCGCTGTCCGACCGCTTCACCCGCACGCGCATCGCGCCCGAGTACGAGGGCACGGTCGTGTACTGTCGCGACGCGATGAGCGGGCTCGACACGCTGAACAAGCTGATGGACCCGCAGGCGCGCACCCAGCTCGAGGCGGAACTGCTCGAGCGCGACGCGACCGACCGCCCGCGCGCCGGCGATGAGCCGCTGCCGCCGGAGACGGAGCAGCGCAGCGGCCGCGTGCGCGTCGACGTGCCGGTAGCGACGCCGCCCGACCTCGCGCGCCATACGTTCGAGGTGACGGGCGTGCCCCGCACGCTGACCTGGCCGCTGCCCGATGGCCGCTCTTTCGCCGAGCGCGTGAACCTCGACACCATCTGGGCGTACGTGAACCCGCAGATGCTCTTTGGCAAGCACCTCGGCTTCAAGGGGCGCTTCACCGAGGCGCTCGAGCACGGTGACGTGAAGGCGCAGGAGTTGCTCGCGCAGGTCGAGGCGATCAAGGCGGAAGGCCGCGCCGGCGCGATGACGGTACGCGGCGTCTGGCGCTACCTCGAGGCCGAGGGCGACGGCAATCGCCTGCGCGTCTACGAGCCGGGCCGCGACGAGCCGGCGGCGACGTTCGTCTTCCCGCGCCAGCGCAAGCCCGACGGCCTCGCGCTGCCCGACTTCGTGCTGCCGCCACGCGACGGCCGCCGCGACAACATCGCGCTCTTCGTCGTCACCGCCGGCCGCAACGTGCGCGAGCTCGCCGACGCGGCGCGGGCGCGTGGCGAGTACGTGCGCTCGTATGCGCTGCAGGCGCTGGCGATCGAGACCGCGGAGGCGGCGGCCGAGTGGCTGCACAGCCGGCTGCGGGCGATGTGGGGCTTCCCCGACGGCGAGGTGCCGAAGAAGGACCTCTTCCAGGCGCGCTACCGCGGCAAGCGCTATTCGTTCGGCTACCCGGCGTGCCCGGACCTCGAGCAGCAGCGCACGCTGTTCGACCTGCTGCGGCCGGAGGAGATCGGCGTCGAGCTGACGGAGGGCTTCATGATGGAGCCGGAGGCGTCGGTGTCGGCGCTCGTCTTCCACCACCCGGACGCGGTGTACTTTGGCGTCGGCCCGGGCGAGGACGGCGAGTAGGGAGCGGCGACCGTCGCGCAAGCCCAGGCCATTGCGGATTCGGCAACGCGGCCATAGTTGAGGGCCTGCGGCCGCGCGGCGACAATTCCCGCACGAGGTGTGCCATGCGCGACCAGGACGTCCAGCGCTTCGACCTGCCGGTGGCGGCCGTCCTGCGCGTGCAGTCGCGCTCCGGCCGCGTCGAACTCATCGCCGAGCCGCGGGACGATGTCCTCGTCGAGGGAGACGGCGCGGAGGCGCGGCAAGCCCGCGACGGCGAGCTCGCCCTCGAGGTGTGCTCCGGCCGCGGCGGCTCGAAATCGCTCACGGTGCGCTGTCCGGTCGGCACCGACGTCAGCGTCGGCACGCGCTCTGGCCAGGTGACGCTGCGCGGGCAGTTCGGCTCGGTGTCCGTCACGACGATGAGCGGCAACATCGACGTCGAGCGGGCCGAGGAGGCGGACCTGCGCACCGGCGCCGGCAGCATCCACCTCGCGTCGTGCGACGTGCGCTGCCGGATGAACTCGATGTCCGGGAAGATCGAGGCGGGCCATGTCGGCGCCGCCGTCGCCGGCACCGTCTCCGGCTCGATCCGCGTGGAGCACGTCGCGGGGAAGTTCAAGGCACGCACGGTGTCCGGCAGCATCGAGGCGGCATGCGACGGCGGTGGCGACATTGCGGTGAAGACGGTGTCCGGCCGGGTGCAGATCGAGCTGCCGCGCGAGACGGCGCTCGCCCGGCGCATCAAGTCGCTCTCCGGGCGTGTACGGGTGCCGTTCCCGGAGGGCGACGACGTGCGTCTCGAGGCGATGACCGTCTCCGGCTCGATCGACGTGGTGCCGCGGTGACGGTGGACGCGCCACCGCGCGCCGGCGTCGTGCAGGGCACGGTGATGTTCACCGACATCGTCGGCTTCACCGAGTTCAACGCGCTCCGCGGCGACGAGGAGGCGCTGGCGCTGCTCGCGCTGCAGGAGCGCATCGTCCGCGACGAGATCCGGGAGGATGCGCGCATCGTCAAGGAGCTGGGCGACGGCCTCATGCTCTGGTTCGCCGACGCCTGCGAGGCCGTGCGCTGCGGGCTGCGTCTGCAGGAGCGCTTCGAGGAGGAGTCGTGGCGGATGGACGCGCCCCTCTGGGTGCGCATCGGCGTGCACTCCGGCCAGCAGACGCGGCGCGGCGACGACCTCGTCGGCCACGACGTGAACGTGGCGTCGCGCATCGTCAGCCTCGCCGACCAGGGCGAGGTGCTGGCCTCCGAGGCGACGGTGGAGCGCACGGGCGGACGGCTGCCGGAGGTCGTCTTCGAGCGGCTGGGGCCGGTGGTGATGAAGGGGATCCCGACGCCGGTGAACCTCTACCGCGCCGAGCGCGCCGGCGCGCCGGCGGATGCGGCGCTGTAGGCGGTCGTTAGTCGTCCGGGCTGAGGAGATGTAGAGATGTAGAGATGTAGCGCGGACTTCAGTCCGCGCGGGCGTGTGTCGCTTGGTTCGTCGGTGAAATTGAACCCGAACCGCGAGCGGACAGGTCTACGGGACGTATCACAACGTCGATGCTGGCTACCTGAACCAGTACGTTCAGGAGTTCGTGTTCCGGGCGAACACGCCGACGATAAGCGACGGCGAGAGGTTCAGTGCTTTGATGGGCCAGATCGACGGCCGCGTTGACTGGTGCCTCGGCGGGAGGGCTGCTTCCGAGTAGCCTTCCGCTTCGCCTCGCTCTGCGGATAGGGGCCGGCGTCCATCGCCTTCTTTAAGGCTTGCTCGACGTCAAGTCCATCGAGGGCTGATCGGCTTCAGTCTGAGAGTTCCCTTACTCAGCTTTACCCCTTCGCCTCACCTTACTGCAATCCCTTAAAATGTAGTCGTGAGGGTGGCTGTCAAGGACAGCGCCGTCGGGGCCGATGATGTCATGAACGGTTCCGATGTGCTGGCCGGACGGGGTGAGCAGCTTGAACAGAATCGCCCACACACCGGCACGGTTCGGGTCGCGGGCTGGGGCTTGGTAGACTGGTATCTCCAAGAACACCCCCGCCGCTCGCTTGGCAGTGACGTTGCCCTCCGTCCAAAGACGGGCTAGCTCCGCGTCAGGAACGATTGGGATGCCCACTCTGATTCCAATTCAAAAGGTCACTCGGGTTGACCTGCTCGATGTCATCCGTAAAAGTCTGCACGCTGAACTGAGCGCCGAGGTCATCGATGATTTCGTGGCGTCCGTCGATTGGAGCCACGCCACTGGCGCACCATCGCCCATGGCGGAGGTGATTGGGGCACTTGAAGGCTGGGCGTCCGAGTATGCGGACGGCGAGCTGCCGCGTGGCGAGTACATTACTCGGCTGCTCTCGCTACTACCGGCGTCCGAACGCGAGCGCCTGCCTATCGTCGGCGGTCGCACGGTTGTCACTGCCCCTGCCCCGGACCGTGCCCCGGAGCCAGAACGACGGGGCCTGGCTGCTCGGCCACCTCAAAGTGAATCCTTTCCTCACTACCGATGGGGTGCAATCGCAGCCGGTAGTAGTACCGGCCCGTCTCGCTAAACCAGTACTGCACGCGATCCATCAGAACGGCCGATGATTCGGCGCCTGGCGTAAGGACGAACGTCCATTGCCCCTCTGGACGGGTCCACAAGACGTTGCCGTCTAGGTCGCAGAGATCGACATCGACCGCGAAGTTGCCCATACCGCGCGTGAACCCAACGACTAACAACGCATGCAAGGGGCCGTGTGGGCGGATCCCCGTTGCCTCGGGCGGCCGCACGTAGGTGACCTGGTTGAAGACGGCCTGCACGTTAAAGCGGCCGCGTTGATCGATCTCGAAGCCTTCACACAGCAGCCCAAACCAAAGCTGGGGCGGTATGACAAACGGATCGGGCATGGGAACCTCCACAAGCTCATAGTTCGGGTGGGTGCCCCGTGCGGGGCTGACGGGTTCTGCCGAGGGGCTGTATCGTGGGGGTGTCCAGCCACACGATATAGCGTCAGCGCCCGCAGACCGTACCCCACATCTACGAGATGTGGGGTTTTGGTTGCTGTCGCCTAGGGTAAGCGATTACGCCGATGGATCACAACGATCAAAATCGGCACTGTCGATAGACGTATGGGATAGGGTGAACCTGCGCAAATTCGATGAAGCTATCCCACATTCACCCATGCCGAAGCATCGAGGCGCTTGACGTAGCTCGTTGGCGCCCTAGCTGCCCCCAACCTACGATCCGCCCCGTGCGATGGGCCTTGCCTTGGGTTCTGGGAGCGATCCTGGGGATCGCCGTTGGAGTTGGCGGCATCTATGCCGTGCGAAGCACGACAGCCGGACGACGTGACCGCCTGTTCAATCGCCCAAGGCTGGACCGACGATGCCTACAAGACTCAAGCGCCCATCCCGCAGGGGCAGTCGTTCCCTGAAACGGATGGCAGCCTGACCCCGCATCACCGATCTTCAAGAACAAGGCCTGCCAGCACTCTGAGTAACCGCGTTCGCAATGCGCCTCAGTTCTCGCCTCACAAGGCTACGTGTGTCAAACCGATAGTTCCCTCTAAAGACCTGTCCCTACGAGATACGAGACGTACGAGATCAACGCCCAACGACGAACGCCCGAGGGCTAACGACCAACGCCCAACGACCAACGATCAACTCACAACGACGAACGATCAACGCCCGACGACTTCCCCGCCTACGTGGCCGTCCGGGCTGAAGAGATGTAGAGATGTAGCGCGGACTTCAGTCCGCGCGGCCGTGCGTCGCTTGGTTCGTCGGTGAAATTGAACCCGAACCGCGAGCGGACAGGTCTAAAGACCTGTCCCTACGAGATACTACTACGAGACACGAGACGTACCGGGCGCCTAATCGCCAGCGCTGACGACATCCAACACCCAACGACGAACCTACTCGTACCGCAGCGCTTCCGCGATCGGGATCGAGCTCGCCTGGCGCGAGGGGATGATCGTCATCACGAGCGAGGCGATGAAG
>Ga0070741_10016961_pt1 | contig 12039 bp, 9 predicted proteins | sample Coa_R1_4_FD_66440 | JGI IMG/M metagenome (GOLD analysis project Ga0070741, IMG submission 66440) | Surface soil microbial communities from Centralia Pennsylvania, which are recovering from an underground coalmine fire - Coalmine... | ecosystem: Environmental > Terrestrial > Soil > Unclassified ...
ATCGGGCGCGGCGACTCGGCGCGGCGCGTGATCGGGCAGAAGCCGACGACGGTGGCCGAGCTCGAGCGGTCCGTGACGATGATGCGCGACCTGATGAACGGCCGCCCCGTCGTCTGGAACGACACCGAGATCGAGCTGAAGTGGGCGAAGGGACGGCCCGAGGTGCCGGTCTACGTGGCGGGCTACGGGCCGCGGGTGCTCTCGGTCGCCGGCCGGTGCGCGGACGGCGTGATCATCCAGCTCGCCGACCCGGAGATCGTCGAGTGGATCGTCGGCCAGATCCGGCGCGCGGCGGAGGAGGCGGGGCGCGATCCGGGCGCCGTGAAGGTGATGGCGTGCGCGCCGGCGGTCGTCGGCGACGATCGCGCGGCGGCGTGCGAGCAGGTGCGGTGGTTCCCGGCGATGGTGTCCAACCATGTGTTCGACGTGATCTCGAAGCACGATCCGGCTGGGCTGCCGCGCGCGCTCTGGGACTACGTTCAGAGCTGGAGCCGGGAGCAGTACGACTACTCCGAGCACAGCCGCGTCGGTGCGAAGCACGGCGAGTTCGTGAGCGACGAGACCTGCGAGCGCTTCTGCATCCTCGGCACGCCGGAGCAGCACGTCGAGAAGCTGCGGCGGCTCGAAGCGGCCGGCGTCGACCAGTGGAACATCTACCTGATGACCGAGGGCCAGGAGCGAACGCTCGAGGCCTACGGCCGCGACGTCATTCCCGCCCTCGCGGCCACCCGAGCCTGATCAGCGGGGCAGGTGGAGCCCGAGCCGGCGCGGGAGGCCCGCGACGAGCCGGACGGGCGCGCTCGGGCGGCGGCCCGCCTCGTCCGCTTCGTCGTACGCGACGAGCGCGCTCCGGATCAGCGAGCCTGCGGCGCTCGCGAGGGGCTCGGGCGGGAACAGGCGCCGCGGTGGGTCGACGAGCGGCAGGCGCGTCAGCTCGTCGCGGCGGTCGAGCGCGAGCGACGCCAGGATCCGGCCGCCGAGGTGGCTCGGGCCGACGCCGTTGCCCGTGAAGCCGAAGCCGTGGTGGATCGGGCCGTCGCCGCCGAAGACCGGCACGTGCGTCGGCGAGACGTCGATCGGGCCGCCCCACGCGTGCGTGATCCGGCGCCCGGCGAGCTGGGGGAAGAAGCGGACGAGCGACGCACGCGTGCGCGCGATCACGTCCGAATCGACCTCGTAGCGGTCGGGGCTCATGCGACCGCCGCCCCAGCCGAAGGCGATCCGGCCGTCCGGCGTCGTGCGGAAGTAGTGCAGCAGCGTCCGGCGGTCGCAGAGCGGCTCCCCGCCCGTCCAGCCGAGCTCCTCGAGCACGTCGGGCACCGGCTCGGTGAGGACGATGTGGCTCGACGCCACCGCGAGCCGCCGCCCGAACCCGGCAAAGCGCCGCGTCGCCCAGTTCACCGCGAGCACCCCGGCCCGCGCCTGCACCGCGCCGCGCGCCGTGCGCGCGACGACGTCGCCGCGGCTGCGCCGGAGCTCGAGCACCGGCGAGCGCTCGTGAATCTCCACACCCCTCTCGAGCAGCCTCCGCCGCAGCCCGAGCGAGAGCCGGGCCGGCTGCACGGTCGCCGCAACCCGCGTCATGGCGCCCGCGCGAAACAGCGGCGATGCGCATCGAGCCCGAACCTCCGCCGCCCCGAGTGCGCGGTACTCCTCCGGCAGGCCGAGCTCGCGGCAGGCCCGCACCGCGGGCTCCCAGACTCCGTCCTGCGTCGGCCCCGTCGACGTCTCGATCATCGGGGCCGCGCGGTACCACGCGTCGACGCCGTTCTCGTCGCACCAGCTGCCGATCGCGACGACCGAGTCGGCTGTCGCACGCCCGACTGCGCGCGCCGCCTCGTCGCCGAAGCGCCGGAAGTACGGCATCTCGTCCCAGAACGGCGTGGCGAAGCCGCCGTTCCGCCCGCTCGGCCCGTGCCCGCAGAGCTCCGCCTCGACGACCACCACCCGGGCGTCCGGCGCCGCCTCCAGGACGAACCACGCCGCCCACATCCCGAGGTAGCCGCCGCCCACGACGACCACGTCCGCCCGGACCTGCCCGTCCAGCGGAGAACACGCCTCGACGGGTCCCGCCTCCTCGAGCCAGTAGCCGAGCCTGTCGTGCTTCAAATTGCGTCCACCCCCTGCAAACCGGATAATCGAGCCCTTCGGCGGGCGCATTCCATTCTGCACAGTGGCCATTCAGGAGAAGACCGAGACCGAACGCGTGCTCGCCGCGCGTGAGCGCTACGTCGCGCGAGGCGTCGCCACCGTACCGCTCGTCGTCGCCCGTGCCGAGGGCGCCCGCGTGTGGGACGTCGACGGCCGGAGCTACGTCGACTTCGCAGGCGGGCTCGGCTGCCAGAACACGGGCCACGGGTTCCCGCCGGCGCTCGCCGCGATCCACGAGCAGGCCGACCGCTACCTGCATCAGTGCTTCATGGTCGGGGTCTACGAGCCGTACGTCGAGGTCTGCCGCCGCCTCGCCGAGCTCTGGCCCGGTGGCGAGGGCGACTACCGCAGCCTGCTCGTGAACTCCGGCGCCGAGGCCGTCGAGAACGCGGTCAAGATCGCCCGCGCCGCGACGGGCCGGCCCGCCGCCGTCGTCTTCGACCAGGCGTTCCACGGGCGGACTCTGTTGACGCTCGCGATGACCGGCAACGTCAAGTACAAGCACGGCTTCGGTCCGTATCCGCCGGCCGTGCACCGCGTTCCCGCGCCGTACCCCTACCGCGGCGTGACGAGCGACGACGCGATCGCCGCGCTCGAGCGGCTCTTCCACGGCGACGCGCCTCCGGACGAGATCGCATGCGTCGTGCTCGAGCCCGTCCAGGGCGAGGGCGGCTTCGTGGTGATGCCGTCCGACTTCCCGCCGCGCCTGAAGGAGCTTTGCGAGCGGCACGGGATCCTCTACGTCGACGACGAGGTGCAGAGCGGCTGCGGCCGCACCGGTCCCGTGTGGGCGATCGAGCACTACGGCGTCGAGCCGGACCTGCTCGTCTCGGGCAAGTCCATCGGCGGCGGCCTTCCCCTCGCCGGCGTCACCGGCAGCGCCGAGGTGATGGACGCCGTCGCTCCCGGCGGCCTCGGCGGGACCTTCGGCGGCAACCCCGTCGCCTGCGCCGCCGCGTGCGCCGTCCTCGACGAGCTCGCGTCGCCGGCGTTCCGCGCCCGCGCCGACGAGCTCGGCCGGCGCATCCGCGCTCGACTCGACGAGATCGCCGGCCGCTGCCCCCGGATCGGCGAGGTCAGGGGCCTCGGCCCGATGCTCGCCGTCGAGTTCCTGGAGCAGAGCGCCGACATGGCACGCGCGACGACCGCGGCGGCCCGCGAGCGCGGGCTGGTCCTGCTCTCGTGCGGCACCTACGGCAACGTCGTCCGCATTCTCGTGCCGCTCACGATCTCGGACGCCGACCTCGAGGAAGGGCTCGGGATCCTGGAGGAGTCGCTTGTCGACGCAGGCGCAGCCGCGCCCGACTGAGTCAGCACCCGCGCCGGCCTCCGCGGACGAGCCCGACGTCACGCTACGGGGGATCCGCAAGACCTACGGAGACGTGGTCGCCGTCGACCGGGTCGACCTCGAGATCGCGCGGGGCGAGTTCTTCACCATGCTCGGCCCGTCGGGCTCCGGCAAGACGACGACGCTGCGCGTGATCGCCGGCTTCGAGCGGCCGGACGAGGGCCGCGTCCTGCTGCGCGGCGCCGACGTCACCGACCGGCCGCCGTACGCGCGGGACGTGAACACGGTCTTCCAGGACTACGCGCTCTTTCCGCACATGAGCGTCGCGGACAACGTCGCGTACGGCCTCAAGGTGAAGGGCGTCCCGCGGGCACAGCGGCGGAGCCGCGTAGACGAGGCGCTCGAGCTCGTCCGCCTGGGCGGGTTCGGGCCGAGGAAGCCCCTCCAGCTCTCCGGCGGGCAGCGACAGCGAGTCGCGCTCGCACGCGCGATCGTGAACCGCCCGGAGGTGCTGCTGCTCGACGAGCCGCTCGGCGCGCTCGACCTCAAGCTCCGCCAGGAGATGCAGATCGAGCTGAAACGCATCCAGCAGGAGGTCGGGATCACGTTCCTCTACGTCACGCACGACCAGGAGGAGGCGCTGACGATGAGCGACCGGGTCGCCGTCTTCAACCACGGCCTGATCGAGCAGGTCGGCTCGCCGGCGGACGTGTACGAGCGGCCGGAGACGGAGTTCGTGGCGGGCTTCGTCGGCGTCTCGAACGTTCTCGTCCGGAGCGGGCGGCGCTTCACGATCCGCCCGGAGAAGATCCACCTGCTCGGCGAGGACGAGACGGCGGAGCCTGGAATGCAGCTCGAGCGCGGCGTCGTGCAGGAGGTCGTCTACGTCGGGATGGTGACGCGGTACGTCGTCGCCCTCGACGCGGGCGACACGCTCGTCGTCGTCAGGCAGAACCTCGAGCGCTCGTCCGCGGAGACGCTCGCAGATCGGGGGCGACGCGTGCAGCTCGCTTGGCGCCCGGAGCACACCGTGTCCATCGAACCAGGAACGAGGGAGGAGGCAGGATGAAACTGCGCAGATCGCATCTCGGCATCGTCGCGGCGGCAGCCGCGCTCGCGATCCCGGCGGCCGGCACGAGCTCCACGAGCGCGCACGCCGTCGCCGCCAAGGGCGAGGGCAAGCTGACGATGATCGCCTGGGAGGGCTATCTCGACGCGAAGTGGGTCAAGCCGTTCGAGCAGCAGACGGGCTGCAAGGTGCAGGCGAAGTACGCGGGCTCCTCGGACGAGATGGTCACGCTGATGCGCTCGGGCGGAGGCGGTCAGTACGACATGGTCTCGGCCTCCGGCGACGCGAGTCTCCGGTTGATCTACGGCGGCGACCTCGCGGTGATCGACGTGAAGCGGGTGCCGGCGTGGAAGCAGTTCTTCCAGGGCTTCCAGTCGCCTCCGAACAACACGGTCGGCGGCAAGCACTACGGGATCTCGCTCCAGTGGGGACCGAACACCCTGATGTACAACACGACGAAGGTGAGCCCCGCGCCGAAGAGCTGGTCGGCGCTCTACGACCCGAAGTACAAGGGCAAGCTCACCGTCCCGAACAACCCGATCCAGATCGCCGACGCGGCGCTGTACCTCTCGAAGACGCAGCCGTCGCTCGGCATCAGGGACCCGTACGAGCTCAACCAGAAGCAGTTCGACGCGACGATCTCGCTCCTGAAGAAGCAACGGCCGCTCGTGAAGAAGTACTGGGGCCTCGCCTCGGACGAGATCAGCCTCTTCAGGAACGGCGACGCGATCATCGGCGCCTCGTGGCCGTACACGACGGGGCAGCTCCAGGGCGCGAAGGTGCCCGTCAAGGAGGTCATCCCGAAGGAGGGCGCGACGGGCTGGCTCGACACCTGGATGCTGTCGGCGAAGGCGAAGCATCCGGCGTGTGCCTACGAGTGGCTCCAGTACATCTCGACGCCGAAGGTGCAGGCGCTGCAGGCGGTGACGTGGGGTGAGACGCCGGTCAACCGCCTCGCCTGTCCGTACATGGACAAGCTGGCGAAGGGTTCCTGCACGGCGTTCCACGCGAACGCGCCCGAGTCGTTCTACCGGTCGATCCGGTTCTGGAAGACGCCGCTCGCAGACTGCGGCAACGGCAAGAAGGACTGCATGGACTACTCGAAGTGGGTGACGGTCTGGAACCAAGTTATCTCGTAACGGGGGAACCGCCTGGTTCCCACCGGCGGCCTTGGCGGAGGGCCGAGCCCTCCGCCGGCTCGCCTTTAGGCAGACGCGCACGTGTCCCGCTTGCCCCCGATCTGCCCGCGCGCGAGTAGCGCGGTGAGCTCCTTGTCGTACGGCGGCGGAGGCGCGTTGCGCGAGCTCCGCCGTCGGGTCGGCGGGCCGTTCTGGCGCCGGCCCTGGCTCCGGACGCTGCTGCTCCTCGTCCCGCCGGTGGGCTGGATGCTCCTGCTGTACGTCGCGGCGCTCGCGGCGCTGTTCGTCTCGGCCTTCTGGGGAATCGACGTCTTCACGACGAAGGTCGTCCACACCTGGAACCTCGACAACTTCCGCCAGATCTTCGAGAGCGCGGCCTTCCGTGGAGTCGTCTGGCGGACGATCTGGATCGCCGCCGCCGTGACCGCTACCTGCGCGGCGGTTGCCTTTCCGTTCGCCTACTTCATGGCCCGCGTCGCCTCACGCCGCATGCGCGGCCTGTTGTTCGTCCTCGTGCTGCTGCCGCTCTGGTCGAGCTACCTCGTGCGCGTCTACGCGTGGAAGGTGATCCTCGCCCACGACGGCATCCTCAACTGGTCGCTCGGGAAGATCGGGCTTCCCGGCGCGAACCTCGGCTACTCGAACACGGCGATGTGGATCGTCTTCTCGTACATCTGGCTTCCGTTCATGATCCTTCCGGTCTACGCAGCGCTCGAGCGCATCCCCAACAGCTACGTCGAGGCGTCGCGCGACCTCGGTGCGCGCGGGTGGACGACGTTCCGCCGCGTGGTCCTGCCGCTCGCGCTTCCCGGCGTCGTCGCCGGCTCGATCTTCACCTTCTCGCTGACGCTCGGCGACTACATCACTCCGACGCTCGTCGGCGGCGCGGGGTCGACGTTCATCGGCAACGTCGTCTACTCGACCGGCCTCGGCTCCGCGGGCAACCTCCCGTTCGCAGCGGCCTTCGCTTCGATCCCGCTCGTCGTGATGGCGATCTACCTCCTGCTGGCGCGGCGGACCGGCGCGTTCGAGGCCCTCTAAAGTGGCCCGTCGTGGCACGAGGATCGCGCTCGGCGTCTGGACGACGCTCGTGGTCCTGTTCCTGCACGTGCCGATCGTGATCATCGTCCTCTACGCCTTCAGCGCCTCGAACGTCCAGGGCTGGCCGATCACCGACTGGACGACGAAGTGGTTCGGTCCCGCGATCCACGACGGCGAGATGCAGCAGACGCTGATCCTCTCGCTGAAGGCCGGTGCCCTCGCGACGCTCGTCGCGCTCGTGCTCGGCACCGCGGCGGCGTTCGCTCTGCACAGGGCGCGCTTCTTCGGGCGCGACGCGATCTCGTTCGTGTTCGTGCTGCCGATCGCGCTCCCCGGAATCATCACGGGGATGGCCTTCAACTCCTTCTTCACGTTCTGGAAGGAGAACTTCGGCCTCTGGACGATCGTCGTCGGGCACGCGACGTTCTGCACGGTGATCGTCTTCAACAACGTCGTCGCCCGGCTGCGCCGCGTGCCGGGGTCGCTGACGGAGGCGTCGATGGACCTCGGCGCCGACGGATTCCAGACCTTCAGATACGTCACGCTGCCGTCGATCTCCACTGCGCTCGTCTCCGGGGCGCTGCTCGCGTTCGCGCTCTCCTTCGACGAGGTGATCGTGACGACGTTCACCGCCGGTGCGCAGAACACGCTTCCCCTGTGGATTTTCGGCAACATCCGTCTTGGCCAGCAACTCCCGGAGGTCAACGTCGTCGTCTTCGTCGTCCTGCTCGTCACCATCGTTCCGGTCACGATCGCGCAGCGCCTGACGCGAGAATCGGGGATCCTGCGAACCGAATAACGACAGCCGCTGCAGTCGGGCTTGCGTGCCTCTTCGCGGCCGCCGGGACGTCGCGGTCGGCGGGCACGCCGCCGCGTCCGATCGAGACGGGGGTGATGGACCCGCCCGGCTTCATCGCGCCGTCCGCCGACGTCGCCTTCCGCCACGTCCGTGCCGCCGGCGCCACCTTCGCGCGGCTCACGCTCTACTGGAGCAGCATCGCGCCGAAGCCGGATGCGCGTGTCCGGCCGAAGAAGCTCAAGCCGACCGACCCCGCCGACCCCGGCTACGACTGGGGCGCGTTCGACCACCAGCTCGAGCTTGCCGTGAAGCACCAGCTCGAGCCGATCGTGGTCGTGGTCGGGTCTCCGAACTGGGGACGCAAGCAGTACACGGGCGGCGTCTCCCGGGCCGATCCGGTCGGCTTCGGGCAGTTCGCGGCCGCCGCCGCAAAGCGTTACAGCGGGTCCTTCCAGGACCTGCCGCGCGTCCGGTACTGGCAGTCCTGGAACGAGCCGAACGTGGGCGGCGGCGTGTTCAAGAAGAGCTCGGCGAGCTGGTACCGCGACCTGACGAACCACTTTGCGGCCGCCGTCCACGCGGTGCACGCGGACAACTCGGTGATCGCCGGCGGTACGTCGCCGTTCACGACGCAGACGGCGATCGGGCCGCTCGACTTCATGCGGCAGGTCTTGTGCATGGGGCACGGCGCCGCGGGCCGCCCGACGTGCGGCGCGAAGATCTCCTTCGACATCTGGTCGCACCACCCGTACACGTCCGGCGGCCCGACGCACCACGCGCGAAGCGGTGACGACGTGTCGCTCGGCGATCTCGACAAGGTGCGGGCACTCCTCGACGCAGCGAGCCGCTACGGGAGGATCGTCTCGCACCAGCGGATCCGCTTCTGGGTCACCGAGTTCAGCTGGGATAGCAACCCGCCCGATCCGCAGGGCGTGCCGGAGCAGCTCGAGGCGCGCTGGGTGGCAGAGGGCCTCTACCGGATGTGGAAGGCCGGCGTGAGCCTCGTCGTCTGGTATCGAATCCGCGACGACCCGCTCCGGGTGAGCTTCTACCAGTCGGGCCTCTACTACCTCGGCCCCAACATCGCGCACGATCGGCCGAAGCCGGCGTTCCGCGCGTTTCGGTTCCCGTTCGTCGCCTTCCGGGAGGGCGACCAGCCGATTTCCGTCTGGGGCCGCACGCCGTGGAGCGAGCCCGGAAAGGTGGTCGTCGAGCAGGAAGCATCGCCGCATCGGTGGAAGCCGCTCGGCACGCTGACCGCGGGGGTCAGGGGCGTCTTCGCCGGCTCGTTCCGGAGCTCGCTCGCCGGGCCGCTCCGCGCGCGCCGCGCCGGGACGACCGACAGCTCGTACCCGTTCTCGCTCCAGGTTCCCCCGGATCACTTCTACCCGGTCTTCGGATCGTAGGATCCATCGGTGGCCGTGACGGTGCGGACGCTCGAGAACTTCGTCGGCGGCAGCTGGGCCGCCTCGACGGGCGAGCACGTCCGCGAGATCGTCTCTCCGGCCACGGGCGAGGTGATCGCGGAGGCGCCGGATGCGAGCGCGGCCGACGTCGACCGCGCGGTCGCGGCCGCCCGCGAGGCGCAGCCGAAGTGGGCCGCGCTCTCGGCATGGCAGCGGGGTGAGATCTGCCACGCGATCGCCGACCTCATCGAGGAGCGCCGCGAGGAGTTCGCGCGCGAGCTCTCGCTCGAGCAGGGGAAGCCGTATCTCGGCGAGGCCCTTCCGGACATCGACGAGACGGCCGAGAACTTCCGGATCGCGGCCGAGGACGTGAAGCGGATGGAGTCGGCGGTGATCCCGTCTCGCGACCCGGCCAAGCGGATCCTGACCTTCCGGAAGCCGAACGGCGTCTACGCGGCGATCACGCCCTGGAACTTCCCGACCCTGATTCCGGTCGAGCTGATCGCGCCCGGCATTGCCGCCGGCAACGCGATCGTGATGAAGCCGTCCGAGTGGACGCCAGTCGCGATGGCGAACTTCATGCAGATCATGGCGGACGCCGGACTCCCCGACGGCGTCGTGAACGTCCTCTACGGCGCCGGCGAGGTGGGGGAGCGGCTCGTGGCCCACCCGGGCGTCGACTGCGTCGGCTTCGTCGGCTCCCACGGGACGGCGGAGAAGATCGTGCGCGCGGCCGGCCTGAAGCGCACGCTGATCGAGGCGAGCGGCAACGGCCCCGTGATCGTCTGCGCCGACGCCGACCTCGACCGCGCGGCCGAGGGCGCCGTCTTCGGCGGCTTTTTCTGCGCTGGCCAGGTCTGCTGCGCAACCGAGCGGGTGCTCGTCCACGAGGCGGTGCACGACGACTTCCTCGACCGCGTCGTCCGCGTCGCGGGCGAGTGGCGGCTCGGCGATCCCTTCGACGAGTCGACGCGGGTCGGCCCGATGAACAACGAGCCGACGGCGGCGAAGATGGACGCGCACCTCGAGGACGCGGTCGCCAAGGGCGCCACCGTCGTCTCCGGCGGGGGCCGCGCGAGCGGCTGGCCAACGGCCCTGTACTACGAGCCAACTGTCGTCGCCGACGTCGGCCGCGACACGTTGATCAACCGCGACGAGACGTTCGGGCCGATCGTTCCGCTGATCCGCGTGGGCTCGGACGACGAGGCGCTCGAGGTCGCGAACGACTCGTACCTCGGCCTGCAGGCGGCGGTCTACACGTCGAGCCTGCAGCGCGCGTTCCGGTATCTCGACAGCCTGCGCGTCGGCAACGTCGTCGTCAACGACTCGACCGACTACTGGGAGGCGCACGAGCCGTTCGGCGGCGCGGCAGGCACCCGCACGGGCTGGGGGCGGATCGGGGGGCGCTACACGATGCTCGACATGACCGACCTGAAGACGGTCGTCCTCGACGTCGGTCTCTGAGAGGAGGGGACATGGCCACGACGGTCACGAGGCGGAAGAACTTCGTCGGCGGCGAGTGGGTGGACGCCGTCGAGGGCGGGACGATGGAGGTGATCAACCCGTCGACGGCCGAGCCGATCGCGGAGGTGCCGCGCGGGACGGCCGCCGACGTCGACCGCGCGGTGGAGGCGGCGAAGAAGGCGCTTCCCGAATGGCTCGACGCGACGCCGGCCGAGCGCGCGGAGCTGCTGCTGAAGCTGGCGGACGTCCTGGACGCCAACGCCGACGAGCTGGCCGAGATCGAGTCACGGAACGTCGGCAAGCCGCTCGCGTACGCCAAGGACGAGATCCCGGTCTGCGCGGACAACATCCGCTTCTTCGCCGGTGCGGCGCGCGTGCTCGAGGGCCGCTCGGCAGGCGAGTACATGCGCGGCTACACGTCGATGCTCCGGCGCGAGCCGCTCGGGATCGTCGGCGGGATCGCGCCCTGGAACTACCCGCTGATGATGGCGGTGTGGAAGCTCGCGCCTGCGCTCGCCGCGGGCAACGTCCAGGTACTGAAGCCGTCGGAGCAGACGCCGCTCTCGCTGCTGCGCTTCGTCGAGCTCGCGCAGGACGCGATCCCGCCAGGCGTGCTGAACGTCGTCACCGGCGACGGCGTGCCGGTCGGCGAGCGGATCGTCACGCACCCGGACGTCCGACTCGTCTCGCTGACCGGCGACGTCGAGACCGGCAAGACGATCGCGCGCATGGCGGCCGACAACCTCAAGCGCGTCCATCTCGAGCTCGGCGGCAAGGCGCCGGTCGTCGTCTTCGACGACGCGGATCCCGCCGCGGTCGCCGCGGGGGTGAAGATCGCCGGCTACTGGAACTCCGGGCAGGACTGCACCGCGGCCTCGCGCATCGTCGCCGGGCCGAGGATCTACGACCGGCTGCTCGAGGCGCTCGTCCCGGCTGTGGAGTCGATCAAGGTCGGGGATCCCGCCGAGGTCGAGGACGCCGAGATGGGGCCGGTCATCTCGCACGACCAGCAGGAGCGCGTCTTCGGCTTCCTCGAACGGGCGAAGGGGGCGACGGTGCTGACCGGGGGCGAGTCGAACGGCTCGCGCGGCTTCTTCGTGAAGCCGACGATCGTCGCGGGCGTGGCCCAGACCGACGAGATCGTCCAGCGCGAGGTCTTCGGCCCCGTCGTGACCGTGCAGCGGTTCGCGGACGACGACGAGGCGATCGCGTGGGCCAACGACGTCCGCTACGGGTTGGCCGCCTCAGTGTGGACGCGGGACGTCGGCCGCGCGCTGCGCGCGGCCCGGAAGCTCCAGTTCGGGACGGTCTGGATCAACGACCACATCCCGCTCGTCTCGGAGATGCCCCACGGCGGCTACAAGGAGTCCGGCTACGGCAAGGACCTCTCGGTGTACTCGCTGGAGGACTACACCCAGATCAAGCACGTGATGGCGAGGCTGGATTAGCCCGAGAGAGCGCGGCCGCACCGATATCAGTCCGCGTAGTTCCATCTCGACGGACGTCTCCGGTGCACGAAGCTCGCGCAGCCGACGAGCGCGTTCCCGGCACGGCGGCGCTAAAAGAACTCGCTTCAAAATGAATCTTGAGCCGCTCGGCCGCGCTGGACCGCGCGAGGCGGCGTCCTCGGTCGCGCCCATATCTCGGTCGATATGGGCGCGAGTCTGCGTCCTTGCTTCGCG
>Ga0070741_10016962_pt1 | contig 12038 bp, 7 predicted proteins | sample Coa_R1_4_FD_66440 | JGI IMG/M metagenome (GOLD analysis project Ga0070741, IMG submission 66440) | Surface soil microbial communities from Centralia Pennsylvania, which are recovering from an underground coalmine fire - Coalmine... | ecosystem: Environmental > Terrestrial > Soil > Unclassified ...
CGCGCTGCCGGCGGTCGACGAACCGCCCGCGCTCGGCGCGCTGCCCGCGCTCGACGAACCGCCGGCGCTCGCTGCGCTCCCCGCGCCCGGCGCGCTCGCGGCCGGCGCCGCGGGCTCGACCGCTTTCGAGTCGACCCACGCCTCCCAGAACTCGCGCCCGTCGGAGGTGTCGATGGTGTCGGCGATCTTGCGCGGCGCCGCGCCCTCGGCCGCGCGCATCGCCGGGCGATCGCCGCGCTCGGGACGGTCACTTCGCTCGGGTCGGTCGCCGCGCCCGCGCTCGCGATCGCGCCCGCCGCCGCGGCGGCCTCGCGCCCGTCGAGAATCGCGATCGCCGCCGCCGCGATCGTTTCGATCGCCGCGCTCCGGCCGATCGCGGCGCGGCCCGCGATCGCTCGCCGGCTCCGCGCTCGCGCCGCCGTTCGCGCCCGCGCCGCCGTTCGCGCTCGCGCCACCGTTCGCGCTCGCGCTCACGATCGCCGCGCCCGCCGCCACGTCGCCGCCCGCCGCCTCGGCGCTCGCCGCGCGCCCGGTCGGAATCGCCGTCTGCGCCCGAGGCACCCGCTGCGCCGCCAGCGTATCCTGGATCAGCACGCCCACCAGCGACTCGCCGTCCTCCGACGACCACAAGCGCCGCGCCACCGCGCGCCACTCTTCGCTGGCCGCGCGCCCGGCGAGATGCGCCTTGAGCTCCTCGACGCGCGCCGCCTCGTGGCTGGTCTTGAGCTCCACCTCCGACGGCAGCGTGCGCTCCTCCGGTTTGATCTTGTACGTCAGCTTGAGCATGTAGAAGTTGCCCAGCTCGCGCGGCGAGATCAGCGAGATCGCCACGCCCGACTTTCCCGCGCGCCCGGTGCGCCCCGTGCGGTGCACGTAGACCTCGGCCGACTCGGGGAAGGTGTAGTTGATGACGTGCGAGAGATCGGTGATGTCGATGCCGCGCGCCGCGATGTCGGTGGCGACCAGGTACTTGAGGTTTTTTTCCTTCGAGCGGTTCATCACCCGCTCGCGATCGCGCTGCGTGAGGTCGCTCGAGATCGCCTCGGCGTCGAGCCCCGCCTTGCGCAGGTGCTCGGCCACGAGCGCGGTGTCCTCGCGCGTGTTGCAGAAGATGATCGCCGACTCCGGCCGCTCGACGGCGAGCACGCGCACGAGATCCTTCGCGCGCCCCATGCCGCTCACCATGTAGTAGGAGTGCTTGATCTCGCGGACGCCGATGCCGTCGGCCGAGAGGTGCACCTTCTCTGGCTCGCGCATGTAGCGCGACCCGATGCGCTCGATGTCGTCGGGGATGGTCGCCGAGAACAAGATCGTTTGCCGCTCTTTCGGGCAGCGCTTGATGATCTCGGTGATCTCCTCGAGGAAGCCCATCGACAACATCTCGTCGGCCTCGTCGAGCACCAGCACCTTGAGCGCGTCGAGCTTGAGCGTGCCGCGCCGCAAATGATCGAGCACGCGCCCCGGCGTGCCGGCGACGATCTGCGAGCCCGCCTTGAGCAGCTCGATCTGCTTGCCCATCGGCGCGCCGCCGTACACCGGCACGACCTGCAGCCCGCGGTACTGCCCGATGCGCCCGCACTCCTGCGCCACCTGCAGCGCCAGCTCGCGCGTCGGCGCCAGCACCAGCGCCTGCACCGCCTTCTGCTGCGGATCGATCAGCCCCTGCGCGAACGGAATGCCGAACGCAGCGGTTTTACCCGAGCCGGTGCGCGATTGGACCATCAGGTCCCGCCCGGCCATCAGCCGCGCGTAGCACACGCGCTGCACCGGCATGGGATCCAAGAATCCCATCTCCAGCAGCGCCTGCTTCACCTCGGCGTGAAGCTGCATGTCGTCGAACGATTGCGGATCTTGCGTCGTGTCGATTTGCGTCGTTTGCGTCTCTCCGGCCTCAGCCGCGGCGCCGTGGCTCGCATCGAGCGAGCCGGCTTCCAACTCTCCGGTCATCTTCCCACTTCTTTCTCGTGATCATCCGGCGTCGGCCTTCTGAGCGCCCCGCGAGGCACCCTGCTGCTCGAACGTCTTGCGCGACGTCTCGAGCGTGTGCCGCATGTCTTCGACCTGCGACGCGTGATGATCGATGTAGTTGTAGAGGAGCACCGCATAGGCGCGCTGCACCTCCTCGAGCTCGTCGTAGACCGCCGCCAGGTGGTCGTACGCCGCTCCGAGCCCGTGGTTCTGAAGCTCCTCGAAACGGCAGCGCGCACCGACCTCGCGTCGGCGCTGCTTCCAGCGTTTCGAAAACGCCTCCCACTGCTCGGCCATCGCGATGTCGTATCGCGCCCCGAGCGCCTGGAGGTCGAAGAGCTTCTTGTTCACGTCGTCGAATAGCGATTCGACGTCTGTCTGGCAGGCGAGGAGCGCCGGTAGGTCGTCGGCGCGCCCCGAGAACGTCGCGCTTGGCCGCACCGCGGGGTGGGCGAACAAGCTGTGGGCGACGGAGGCGATCAGCCAGGCAATGATGATCGCCGCTGCGCCGAACGTCACGATCTGAAGACCCTGACGGTATCGGCGGAATTCCGATTTCGGCTTGCGAGGTGACAAACACTAGAAGGTTAGCACGTGAACGGAGGGACGGTAGCCCGGGCGGGGCCCGCTGTCAATTGTGGGCCGGCAGCGTGGGCGCCGAGCTGGGCAGGATGAAGGCGGCGGTGCCGGTCGCGTCGGTCGTGCCCTCGGCGATCTCGCGCGGCGGCGAGACGCACGCGAGGTTGCCCATGACACACGCCGCGTTCGAGGCCGCCACCGAATAGAGGCGCACCTGCGCGCCGGCGATCGTCTGGCCATTCGCGTCGAGCACGCGGCCGAACGCCTGCGTGCCGACCGGCAGCGTGAGGTCGCCAAGCGCCACGTCGGCGTGCACCTGCACCGACTCGATCCACGAGCGCGCCGCGCCGCTCGCCGGCGGCGGCACCAGCCCGAAGTCGTAGGCGTACGTCGCCGCGTCGAGCGCCAGCGAGATGCGCCCCGAGCTGTCGGTCAGGTCGCTCGGCAGCTGCGCGATCTCCTCGGCGCGCCCGTTGACCTGCTTGTCGCCGCTCGACACGCCGGTGAGCACGGCGACGTTGGGCAGCGCCTTGCCGTTCGGCGCCAGCACGCGCGCGGTCACCTTCGGGCGCAGGTCGAGCATGATCTGCCCGCCGGTGCCGCCGGTCGGCCCGACGGTGAACGCCGGCAGCGTCGTCGACTGGTACGGCGAGCCGCCGAGCGGCGTGACGGTGAGCTGGTAGACGCGCGACGGGATCAAGCTGGCGGTCGCCAGCCCGCCGGCGTCGCTCTGCGTGACCACGTACACCGTCGCGGTGACGTCGGGCGCGAGCGGATCGGAGACGTCGGCGGTGAACGCGGCGGTGGCGAACGGCACCGGCTCCATCGCGCCCGACGAGCTGTTGCCGACGATCGGGTAGCTGAACTTCTGCGCGTTCTGCCCCGTCGGCATCGCCAGGTTGACGGTGAGCGTGTTGCCGGCGCCCGGCTTGGAGAGATCGATCCGCTTCTCCAGCGTCGGTAGCTCGGACGTCGGCGGCGCGACCTGCAGGATCACCGTCTTGGCTTCCTGGCTCGACAGCTGAATGGCGTAGTTGCCGACGATGTCGGTGGTGGCGATGGTCGAGACCGAGGCGCGCGTCGCCAAATCGAGCGCCTGCACGGTGAGGCCGCGCAACGGCGTCTGCACGGCGTCGGTCACCGCGCCCGTCACCTGCAGCAGCGACAGGTTGTCGTCGAGCTTGAGCGCAAAACGCGTGTCGGCGGGAACCGGGATCGAAAACGTCTGCGGCGGATACTGCTCGCTCGGGTCGTCGCTGATCACGCGCAGCGTATAGACCTCCCCGTCGAGCGTCGGCGTCACCTGCATCGTGTAGGTTCCGTCGGTGACCCTGATCTCGGCGGTGTAGACGACGTCGGGTTGACCGGCGATGCGCGAAGGGCGGCTGGCGCGCACCGTCGACGGCACGACGTGCGTCGAAGTGCCGCTGCCGATGTGTACGTCGCCCGAGAGCGTGACCGTCGCCGGTATCGCGAGCGTGAACAGGCCCGACGTCGGATCGAACGTCGCGAACTCGAAGGTCGGCGCCGTGCTCCCGGCGGGCGGGATCACCTCGGCGGCGTAGCTTAGCGGCGCCACCGGGCACGCTTGCACCTGGCACATCGTGGGCGACGGCGCCAACGTCTCCGACGACGAACACCCGGCGGCGCACGCGGCGGCGAGCAGCCACGCTCTCACTGGGTGCATATCAGCTCCCAGTGCTGCTGGTCGTGCGGGACCATGATCTGCGTCGGATCGTCGACGAGCTTGTCCGTGCCGACGAAGAGAAACACCAGCGTTCCGGAGTTCTCCGAGAGACAGAACTTGGTCGACGACAAAGGCCCGCCGCTGAAGCGAAACGGCGACGTATCGGTCACGCGCGGCAACTCGAACGCCGACACCGCCGACGGCGTCAGCACCGGCGACGTCGGGATCTGCACGTACAGCCGCGCTTGCAGCGCCGCCAGCGCCGGCACCTGCGTGTCCTCGGCCACGACCTGAATCTGCACCGCGTCGCCGTTCGACAGCGTGAGCCGTCCGATCGCGGGCGTGGTCTCGTCCACGAGGATCACCGGCGGCGGAAATTCGGTCTGCGGCTTCTGCGACTCCAGCGGAGTGGGCAGGATGCAGCCGGGCGCGAGCGCAAGGTGCGACATTCCGGCGGCCAGAATTAGCAGCCGCCGTGCCACGCGTCCCCGTCGAGAAAACGCCCGCTCCATGCGCCTATCCGCGGTCGGGCCTTTCGCGCCCATGACAGCCGTGTCGCGCCGCCCCGTCGAGCGCGCAGCTTTTCACGCCGGTCCTCACGCCTCCAGCCCCGGCTCGCCGGCGCCGCCTTCGCCTTCGCCGTCCTCCTTCTCGAGGTGCCGAAAGATCGTCCGCGGATCGACGCCGAGATCGCGCGCCGTCTTGGTCCGGTTGCCCGAGTTCAGCTCCAGCACCTGGTTGATGTACTCGCGCTGAAACTTCTCCTTCGCCTCCGCGAGCGGCAGGATCTCCGGTAGCACGTCGCCGGTGAGCCCGAGATCGTCCGGCCCGAGCATCGCCTTGTCGGCGAGCACGCACGCCTTCTTGATGTGATTCTCGAGCTGGCGGATGTTGCCCGGCCACGAAAACTTCCGGATGGCGATCGCCGCATTCGGCGAGAAGCCCTTCACGGTTCCGCCGAACTCCGACGAGAAACGGTGCAAGAGATATTTCGCGATCACCATCACGTCCTCGCCGCGCTCGCGCAAGGGCGGCAGGTGCACGTTCACCACGTTCAAGCGGTAATAGAGGTCTTCGCGAAAGCGGCCGTGCTTGATCTCGACCTCGAGCGTGCGGTTGGTCGCCGCCAGCACGCGGATGTCGACCGGCTCGGGCCGCGTCTCGCCGACGCGCACCACGATCTTCTCCTGCAGCGCGCGCAGGATCTTGACCTGGAGATTGAGCGGCATCTCGCCGATCTCGTCGAGGAAGATGGTCCCGCCGTCGGCCGCGTGAAACTTGCCCGGCTTGTTGGCCACCGCGCCGGTGAACGCGCCTTTGACGTGCCCGAACAATTCCGACTCGAGCAGGTTCTCGGGAATCGCGCCGCAATTGATGGTGATGAACGGCCCCTTGGCGCGTCCGCTCCGGCGGTGCAGCTCGCGCGCGATCAGCTCCTTGCCGGTGCCGGTCTCGCCGGTGATCAGCACCGAGATGTCGGTGGTGGCGATCTTCGAGACCTTGCGAAACACCTCCTGCATCGCCGGGCACGAGCCGATGATGTCGCCGAAGCGCATCGCCTCGAGCTTCTCCGACAAGAGCCGGTTATCCAGCTTGAGCTCGTTCACCAAGAGCGCGTTGCGGATGATCAGCGACGCCTGCGCGGCGAAGATGGTGAGCCCGTCGAGGTGCGACTCGTCGAAGAGCTGCGCCACCGAGTTGTTGCCGACGTAGAGGCAGCCGAGCAGGTTGCCGCGCTCCTGCAGCGGCACGCACATCACCGACGACAGCTTGAGGCTCATCACGCTCATCGCCGAGCCGAACTCGTCGTCGTGCAGCGCGTCCGAGACGATCACCGCCTTCTTGGTCTTCACCACCTTGTCGACGATCGAGTCGGAGAGCTGCTCGAGCGCGTCGGCCAGGTTCTCGCGCTTCAGGTTGCGCGCGACCTTGACGCGCAGCTCGTTGCCCTCGAGCAGGATCAAGAATCCCTTGTCGGCGTTGGTGATGTCGATGACCGCGTCCATCAGCGACTCGAGCAACTCGCCGAGATCGTAGTTGGCGAGCAGCCGTTCCGAGAATTGGTGCAGTCGCTTATAAGCGGTCAAAACCTCGGTTTGCGCCGCTTCTGCGCGATCGGCCGCTTGCGCCTGCGCGTCGTCGTACAAGCTGAACGTCAGCTCGGTCGAGCCGATCTTCATCACGTCTTCGTGCAGCAGGCGGTGCTTCTTGCGCCGCTTGCCGTTCACCGTCAGGTCGCCGTTCTTGTCGATCGAGGTGACGTTGAAGTCGCGCCCGTCGAAGTGGATGTGCGCGTGGCTGTCGGCGAGCAGCGGATCGTCGAGCGCGATGTCGTTCTCCTCGCTGCGGCCGATCGACGTGATCTTCTTGTAGAGCGGATAGACCTTGGGACCTTTGTTCGGCAGCGCGACTCGCAGGCTCGGCATTTTAAAACGCTCCCATTAGACCGAGCCCGTAAAAGCCCGGCGTGAAGATCGGCGACAGCGACATCTTGACGGGCGGCCGGGCGGGCGGCGCCACCGGCAGCTCGCGCGTCTCGATCACGATCTCCGGCTTGAACTTGACCTCGGCGTCGATGATGCCCCACGCCACCATCGCCCAGAACACGCCGCCCGAGGCGAGCTGCAGCGCGGTGAGCGCGGTGGCCGTGTCCTGCTCGGCCGGCGGAAAGTTGCCGAGCGGATATTTGCGGTTGATGGCGATCCACGCCGCCAGCGACAGCGTGCCCATCACCGACTCGCCGACGCAGAAGAAGATCGCCTTCTTGCTCTCGCGGTTCTGCCACTGCCCGACGCCGAACGGCAGCGCGGCGACGAGGCGGCTGTTCTTGATCACCTGCCGCTCGGCGATCACCATCCGCTCGGCTAAACGCCGCTTCTCGGCCTCTTTACGCAGGCGCTCCTCTTCGACGCGCTGGCGCTCGCGGATCTCGCGCAGCTTCTCTTCCTGATCGCGCTTGACGCGCTCGAAGAAGCGCACCGCCACCGGCGGATCGATCACCGGATCCAGCTCGTAGCGCGGCCGCAGCTCGAGCAGCGACGAGATCTCGTCCTTGGCCTCGTTCTCCTTCTTCATGAACAGGTACGAGAGCGCGAGCAGGCGGTGCGCCTCGACCACCGAGTCCTCCGACGCCAGCTCGATGTGCGGATACAAGAGCGGATGAATTGTCTCGACGGCGGAGCGGTAGTCGCCGCGCTCGTAGGCGTTGCGGCCCTGCTCGAGATCGAGCTGCGGCTTGCCGGGATTTGCGAGCGAGAGGGAAGGCGCGAGGATCGCCAGCGCGATCACGAGCGCCTTCATCACTCGCCCTGCTTGTTGAGCTTGACCGGGTCCGGATGCTTCTCGTCGCCGGCGCCGACCTTGACCTCGATGGTCTGCGACTCGTAGTGCTCGGCGGAGACGCGCAGCGCGACCGTGCGCTCGTGCTCTTTGCCGTTGCCGAAGTTGACGCGAATCGGTTGGCCCGAGTGATAGGGACGATTCTCGGCCAGGATGTCCGCATTCGGCGGATCGGTCGTGACGATGATGATGCCCGGCTGCCACGGCAGGTGCGCGATGATGTCGCCGCCGGGCGCGTCGGGCGTGATGTCATGGAACGTCGTCACGCAGGCCGGGTTCGAAAACGCGAGGTGATGCGAGCCGGGGCCGACGAGGATCGTTGGGTTGCCCGGATCGAACTGGATCGAAGTTCCGTCGATGGCGACGCTGACGTTCTTGGGAGACGCGTTGAGCTTGAACGCGCGCCTCACCTCGGCGACCGGCGGAGTGGGCTCGGGCGGTGGCGGGGCGATGACGTGGCGCACGACCTTGACCGGCGGGTGGTGCTCGGGGGCGACGGGCGGTTTGACGTTGAGCGATTTTTCGTTCGGCGATTTTTCGGCGGGGTTCACGGCGGCGTTTTTCGGACCGGTAATGTCTTTTGGGTCGACGCCGCGGTTTCCGTCATCGCGTTTCTCGACGGGCGGGCGCGGGCGCAAGAGCAGCGCGCGCGCGCCGAAGCTCGCCGCCGCCGTCACCGCCACCAGCACGCCGCCGACGATCGCCGCGCGTCCCATCCGCCGCTGGCGCGCCACGCCGTCGACCAGCGCGCGCAGCTCCGGCGACTTCGGCTCGAGCCCGAGCGCGCGCCCCCAGAACTCGAGCGCCGCCGCGGTGCGCCCGCGGGCCGCCTCTTCGCGTCCGCGCGCCGTCAGCCGCTCGACGAGCCGCGGGCGAAACTCTTTCGCCCAGCCTTTCGGATCGGCGAAGAAGCGCGCCAGCTCGCGGCGCGGATCGTCCACGCCCGCGTCGGCGAGATCGTCGAGCAGCTCGCGGCGCATCGGCGCCACGTCGGCGAAGCGGCTCGCCGGCTCGCGCTCGAGCGCCTTCTTGATCACGCGCCCGAGCCGCGCGCCGACGAGCGGGTTGACCGACTCGGGCGGCGCGAACTTGCACTCGGCGATCCGCTTGAGCACCTCGTGCGGATTCTTCCCGCGAAAAGGCAACTGTCCGGTTGCCAATTGATACGTCAGGATCCCGAGCGCGAACACGTCGGTGCGGAAGTCGAGCGGCCGCCCCTCGACGTGCTCGGGCGCCATGTACGCCGGCGAGCCGAGCAGCTGCCCGGTCACCGTCATGCGCTCCTTGTCGACGATCTGCGCGATGCCGAAGTCCATCAGCTTGCACAGCCCGTCGTCGCGGATCATCACGTTCTCGGGCTTGACGTCGCGGTGGATGACGCCGAGCGCGTGCGCGTGCTCGAGCGCGCGCGCCACCTCGCTGGCGATCATCTCCGCGACCTCGGGGAACGGCAGCGGATTGTCGTTCAAGAAGATCTTGAGCGTCTTGCCGTGAATGAACTCGGTGACGATGTAGCTCTCGGGCGAGTCGGGCCCCGAGTAGTCGAAGATCTCGAGGATGTTCTCGTGGCGCAACTTCGCGACGGCGTGCGCCTCGCGCTGCAGCCGCGCGCGCGACTCCTCCTGCCCCGCGAGGTGCGGGTGCAGCACCTTGACCGCGACCTCGCGATTGAGCGTGGTGTCGAAGCCTTTGTACACCACGGCCATGCCGCCCTGGCCGACCTCTTCGAGGAGCCGATAGCGCTGCAGCGTGCGCTCGGTCATTGAGACAAGCGTGTCATGGTGAGAGTCCGCCGCCCGTCGGAAGTCTACGCCGGATCCGCGAGCGCGGGCAAGGTCGACCTATGATCGTGCGATCAGGCGGACGCGGCGGGCGCGAAGAAGTTGAAGCGCGCGAAGAACGGCAGCGCTTCGGCCATCAGATCGACCTCGGGATCGAGCTGCTTGCCGATGCCTTCGGTGACCGCGATGGCGATGTTGACCAGCGTGAAGGTCGGGTTCACGCGCACGCGATACCGTCGGAGAATGTTCATCATGTCGAGGAACACCACCGACACCTGCACCTCGCCGAGCTTCTTGCCGTAGTAGCGCTGCACGAACGCCACCACCGCTTTTTCGAAGCCGTCGTAGTCGGGGATCTTCTTCGACGGCGAGAGCTGGCTCATCAATTTCGCCATGGTCGCGCCGTCGCCCTGCGCCCACGCCGCGAAGTAGCGCGCGAAGCCCGCGCGGTGCACGTCGTCCAATTCGCCGACGAGCCCGAGGTCGAGGATGGCCACGCGCTCGTCGCGGGTGATGAAGATGTTGCCCGGGTGGAGGTCGGCGTGCACGAAGCCGTCCTCGAAGATCATCTTCAGCATCACGCGGAAGCCGATGCCGGCCAGCCGCTTCGCCTTCTCGGGCGAGTGCTCGCTCTTCTTGAACTGCAAAATCTTGGTGCCCTCGATGAAGTCCATCACCAGCACGCGCCCGGTGCACAGCTCCTCGACGAGCGCGGGGAAGATGACTTCCGGATCGCCGGCGAAGTAGCGGCGGAAGCGCCGGTTGTTCTCCGCCTCGATGCGAAAATCGAGCTGCATGCGGATGCCGCGCCCGAACTCGTCCACGCTCTCGACCGGCGCCAGCATGCGCACCGACGGCACGATGCACATCGCCCAGGCGAACAGGCGCATCACCTTCAGATCGAACGCGACGATCTGCTCGATCTTCGGGCGGCGGACTTTGACCGCGACGACGCGCCCGCCGTAACAGTCGAGCAACCGCGCCTTGTGCACCTGCGCCACCGACGCCGACGCGACCGGCTGCTGCTGGAACTCGGCGAACACCTGCTCGAGCGGTTTGCCCAGATCCTCGACGAGCGTGCGCACCACCAGCGGGTAGGGGAACGGCCCGACGTTGTCCTGCAAGGTCTCGAGCGCGTGGATCACGTGCGGCGGAAACAGGTCGGGGCGCGTCGACATGATCTGCCCGACCTTGATGAACGTCGCGCCGAGCGAACGGAACAGCCCGACGAAGCACTGCGCGAACCAATCCTGCCGCCGGGCCTTCGGCTGAAACATCAGGAGGAGCAGCAGCCAGCCGACGAGGAACCGCGCGAACGCGGCGACCACGAACAGGACGATCATGAACGCGCGCGCGGTGAATCGCATCGGCTTCAGCTTACGGATTGTAGCGCGTTTTCTCGCCGTCGGAGACGCCGTGAAAGCGAGGCGTGGATATGATAAAAGAAGCGTCCATTCCACATAATCCGGAGCGGGGCGCGTGATGGAGACGACGGTGGCGGCAAAGGCGCATCAAGAGGCTGCGGCGACGGTGGTGGCGGGGCGGAACGCGGTCAACCTGTTCAACGACCGCGTCAAGGCCTCGGGGCCGAAGACGGTGCTGCGCTGGAAGCAGTCGGGCGCGTGGCGCGAGGCGACGTGGAACGATTGGGATCGCGCGTCGCGCGAGATCGCCGGCGGGCTGCGCGCGCTCGGCTTTCAGCTCACCGATCGCGCGTGCCTCCTGGCCAACACGCGGCCCGAGTGGGTCTACTGCGACATCGGCATCCTCATGGCGGGCGGCATCACGGTGCCGATCTACCAGTCGAACGTGCCGCACGAGTGCGAGTACATCATCAACGACTGCGGCGCGAAGATCGTGTTCGCCGAGAATCCCGCGCAGCTGGAAAAACTTTTCGCCGAGCGCGCCAAGCTGTCGAACGTCGCCAAGGTGGTCTACTTCGACGCGGTGGCGAAGCTGGAGAAGCCGGACGCCAAGGGCCGCACGCAGCTCTCGCTCGACGACGTGGTACCCGCGGCCGACAAGAACTGGGTAGTCTCGCTGGACCAGCTGCGCGCCGAGGGCGTCAAGTGGCTGGGCGCGCATCCCGGCGAGCTCGAGCGCGGCTGGGCCGACATCCGCCCGGAGAATCCATTCACCATCGTCTATACGTCGGGTACGACGGGACCGCCGAAGGGCGTGGTGCTCACGCACTCCAACATCGTCTGGGAGTGCGACACCATGAAGGACACGCTGCCCGTCGACGAGAACGACGAGCAGCTCCTGTTCCTGCCGTTCGCGCACATCTTCGCCAAGCTGCTCGAGTGGGTGACGATCTACAAAGGCTCGCGCATCGCGTTCGCCGAGTCGATCGCCACCATCAAGGCCAACCTCGCCGAGGTGAAGCCGACCTATATGTGCGCCGTGCCGCGCGTGCTCGAGAAGGTCTACATCGGCATCCTCGGCAACCGCAACGCCGCGCCGCCGATGCGGCAGAAGATCTTCGACTGGGCGTTCTCCGTCGGGCGCGAGGTCTCGAAGTACAAGCAGCGCCACCAGCCGCTGCCGCTCGGCCTCTCGATCAAGAACGCGATCGCGACCAAGCTGGTGTTCCACAAGATCCAGGCGGTGCTCGGCGGGCGCATCCGCTTCCTCGTGTCGGGCGGCGCGCCGCTGTCGAAGGAGATCGCCGAGTTCTTCCACGC